>Ga0105241_10004262_pt1 | contig 10575 bp, 8 predicted proteins | sample KBSC64metaG_FD_80422 | JGI IMG/M metagenome (GOLD analysis project Ga0105241, IMG submission 80422) | Corn rhizosphere microbial communities from Kellogg Biological Station, Michigan, USA - KBS C6-4 metaG | ecosystem: Host-associated > Plants > Roots > Rhizosphere > Soil | place: Michigan, USA...
CCGGGGCATCTGCGCGTGATGCTGCTTCAAGAAAGCTACCAGAGCGGGAGCGGATTGTTTCCCGGCCTCGCGCAGCATCCATCCGACGGCTTTATGGATCAGGTCGTGCTCATCGGGCAACAGGATTTTGGCGATGGCGAATGTGTCTTCGAGTTCCCCGGCGCGGATGAGGGGCATGGTCGCGATGACCGCAATCCGGCGCTCCCAAAGGTTCCTGGATTTCGCAAGACGATAGAGAATCTTGCGGGGGCGTATCAGAAGATGCTGTCCCAGGATGTAGGGAGCCGAGGTATCCACCAGGTCCCAGTTGTTTATGAACTGTGTGTGCTTCAGGTAGAAGTCGACGATAGCCGGACTGTTTTCCCGCTCGTATTGGGCGACCAAAATCTCGAGTGCCACGAACCGATGTTCGTGGATCGGCGAAGCTAATAACTTTTCCACGTCCGCCAGAGGCAAGTGGATGTAGCGGTGGGCAATCCTCCGCATTGTGGGGACGGTGAGACCGATGAATTGATCGCCTTGTCCGTACTGGCCTTCGCCGGTCTTGAAGAACCAGGCGGAGTTGCGGGCGCGTTCAGGATCGGCCGCGGCCGCGAGTTCTTTCTTGAGATTGGCCAGCCTCATATGTGGAGTATACTGTGGAATGGAGTCCACAATGGAAACTATCCAGGTTGTCATCGATTCCAAGCTGCGGCACGCCGCTGACCGCGCGGCGAAGCGCAAGAAGGTGAATCGCTCGGCGCTTTTCCGGGATGCCCTGCGGGAATACTTGAAGCGGGAACGCATCCGGGATATGGAAGAGCGTGACCGCCGGGCATATGAGGCTCTTCCCCAAACCGCTGAAGAGATCGCGCTCTGGGAGAACGAGACAGCATGGCTGGAAGAATAGCCCGGGGCGAGGTTCGGCTCTATCCGTTCGCGCCTCCGGACAAGCTGCGTCCGGTGGTCGTCCTGACGCGCGACAACTTGATTCCTCATTTGTCCAAAGTAACGGTCGCGCCTGTTACCTCAACGGTGCGCGGCGCTCCATCCGAAGTCCCCTTGGATGAAGATGATGGCATGAAGGGGCCCTGCGTGGTGAATCTTCACAATACCTCGACAGTTCCGCAAAAGCGCTTGGGAAAACGCGTCGCGCAACTCAGCCCCGAGCGGATGAACGAGATTTGTGCCGCGCTGCGATTTTCGCTGGGCTGCGACTAGTTCCTACCTAAACTCTTCCTGCATCCGATCCAGCTCAGCCGACCCAGGGCACAGCTTCTCATACGCCAGATCGCGCAAAGGCGTCGGCGACGACTCGCCCAGCTCATGCATATCCGGCGCGCTCGAGTCGATGTAGAGGAGTCCCGTGACCACCGCGTTCGCCGGCTGCTCGTCCAGGTACGCAGCCACCTTCCGGCGATCCGTCGGATCATAGTTCTTCGGAACCGCGGTGAAGTTCACCACGCTGCCATCGTGCATGGTCACAGAGGTCGTGCCGGATTTGCCGATTTGCGCCAGAATCTCGCTCTGAGGCGGCACGAAATCGGCCTGCGTCGCCCGCAGCGTGTTCTTGCGTGTGTGTTTGTAGCTCTTGGTGGACCCTTCGTGATCGTTGAAGGTCACGCAAGGCGACACCACGTCGACCAGTGCGAAGCCGCGATGCGCAAACGCCGCTTTGAGGATCGGGACCAGCTGTTCTTTATCGCCGGAAAAGCTGCGCGCAACGAAGGTCGCGCCCAGGGAGAGAGCCAGCCGCACGGGATCGATGGGAGCCATGCGATTGGCCTCGCCGCGTTTGCTCTTGGATCCGACATCGGACGACGCGGAGAATTGTCCCTTGGTCAGCCCATAGACGCCGTTGTTTTCGAGGATGTACGCCATGCGCACATTGCGGCGGATCGCGTGGCACAGTTGGCCTAGGCCGATGGACAAAGAATCGCCGTCACCGGAAACGCCGATATACAGGAGGTCCCGATGGGCGGCTGCGGCGCCCGTCGCGATGGCGGGCATGCGTCCGTGCGCGGAGTTGAATCCGTGCGCGCCGCTCACAAAATACGTGGGAGTTTTCGAAGAGCAGCCGATGCCGCTCAGTTTGGCGACCATATGAGGCTTCGTGTCCAGTTCCCACAGCGCGCGGATGACGGCGGCGGTGATGGAATCGTGCCCGCAGCCCGCGCACAGCGTGGACATGGACCCTTCGTAATCGCGGATGGTCAGGCCGAGCGCATTCCGCTGCAAGGTCGGATGCGTGGCGATAGGTTTTGCGATCGACGGCATGATCGTTAAGTTGCCTTCCTACAGTTGGCTTAGAATTCCCTGAACAACGTGACGGCTGCTCAATGGGAATCCTCCGTATACCAAAACGCTCTTCAATTTTTCCTTCGGCACGCGGGTTTCCAGCGTCAGCAGGGAACGAAGCTGGGCGTCGCGGCTTTGTTCCACCACAAAACAGAAATCGTGATCGGCCAGGAACTTTTCCACTGCTTCGCCGAACGGGAATCCGCGCACGCGCAGATAATCGGCAGGAGTGCCCTGCCGATCCAGTTGATCCATGGCTTCGCGGACGGCCGGATCGCAGCCGCCCATGGCGATCACGCCGAAGCGCGCGCCCGGGCGGGAGACGACCTCCGGCTCAGGGATAAACTTCGCGGCCGCGGCGTGCTTCTTCTTCAGCCGGTCCATCACCTCTTGATATTCGTCGGGGATCTCCGTGTATCCCCCGAACTTGTTGTGACCGGATCCGCGCACGAAATAGGCGCCCTTTTCGCTAACGCCGGGTAAGGTTCGCGGAGCGACGAAGTTCTCATCCTCGTTGTTATAGCGCTGGAACTTCTTGATTTTTGCGGCAAGCTCTTCCGCATCGATCACGCGGCCGCGGTCCGGACGATACGAATCGTCCCAGGTCAGGCGAGGCACCACCCAGTCATTCATGCCGATGTCCAGATCGGACATCATGATCACGGGCGTTTGGAACTGCTCGGCCAGATCGAACGCCTTGACGGCGAAATGGAAGCACTCGTGCGGATTCGCCGGGAACAGCAGGATGTGGCGCGTATCGCCATGCGATGCATACGCAGCCAGCATCACATCGGATTGCTGCGTGCGCGTCGGCATACCCGTGGACGGACCCACGCGCTGGACATCGACCACGACGGCAGGAATCTCCGCGTAGTATCCGAAGCCCAAGAGCTCATTCATTAGCGACAATCCGGGACCAGCCGTGGAGGTAAAAGCACGCGCGCCGTTCCAGGAGGCGCCGAGCACCATGCCGATGGCTGCCAGTTCATCCTCGGCCTGCACGATCAGGAAATTGTTCTTGCCGGTTTCCGGATCTTTGCGGTATTGCTCGCAGAATCCCTTAAACGCGTCCATCACCGAAGTAGCCGGCGTGATCGGATACCACGCTGCCACGGTGCATCCGGCGTAGATCGCGCCCAGTGCGGTCGCGGTGTTGCCGTCGATCAGGATCTTGTCTTTGTTGCCATCCATCTTCTCCAGACGGAACGGTAGAGGGCATTCGAAATGATCCTTCGCGTACTGATATCCCAGGTTCAGCGCCTTGCGATTCGACTCATGCAACGCTTTTTTGGCAGCGAACTTCTCTTCGAGCAGCGCGTTGACCACTTCCATGTCGATATCGAGCGCCGCCACCATGGCTCCGGCATAGGCGATGTTCTTCATCAGAATACGCGCGCGGGGATCGTCGAAAGCCTGGTTGCACATCTCCGCGAGCGGAACTCCCAGAAACGTGATGTCCTCGCGGTGGAGGTCGGGATCGAGTGGCCAGGAGGAATCGTACAGCAGGTACCCGCCGGGACGGACTTCCTTAATATCGCGATCGTAGGTCTGCGAGTTCATCGCGACCATGAGGTCGTAATCCAGAGCGCGGGCCGAGTAGCCTTCTTTGTTGACGCGAATCTCATACCAGGTGGGCAGGCCCTGAATATTCGACGGAAAAAGATTCTTGCCGCAGACGGGAATCCCCATGCGGAAGATGGCCTGCATCAGTAAACCGTTGGCGCTGGCGGAGCCGGTGCCATTCACGTTCGCAAGCTTGACGGCGAAATCGTTTACGCGCGTACGGAGGACGTCGTGCATGGCGCTCCAGTAATGGGTAATCCAGTATTAGGTGCCCCAGCGTAGGGGATTAAGAGATCGAATTTTTGCATGTCCCACGCGGCCGTGGGGCATCGCTCGGCGCACAATCCGCAGTGGACGCAAACGTCCTCGTCCTTGACCATTGCACGCCCGGTTTGGGGTAGCGGCTCGGAGGCGTAAATCGCCTGTGTCAAGTTCGTGGCAGGCGCGGAAAGTCTGGTACGCAGCTCGGCTTCCTCGCCATCGCGCGTGATGGTAAGGCACTGCACCGGGCAGATATCAACGCAAGCGTCGCATTCGATGCAACGCTTCTCGCTAAAGGTCGTCTCGATATCGCAGTTCAGGCAGCGCTGCACTTCGCGCGCGGTTTGTTCGGGATCGAAGCCCAATTCCACTTCCAGGCTGAGCTGCTGGAAGCGCTTAGTCAGATCCACATGCTGCATCTTCTGGCGCTTCGATGGGTTGTAATCGTTGTGGTAGCTCCACTCGCTGAGCCCCATCTTCTGGCTGACCAGGCTGGAACCCTGCGGGGGTCGATCGGTAACCGGCACGCCCTGGCAATGATTATGAATGGAGATGGCGGCCTGGTGTCCGTGCGCGACCGCCCAGATGATGTTCTTGGGGCCCCAGGCGGCGTCGCCACCGAAGAACACGCCGGGGCGCGTGGATTGGAACGTGACTTGATCCACAGTCGGCATGCCCCACTTATCGAATTCGATGCCCAGGTCTTTCTCGATCCAGGGGAATGCGTTCTCCTGCCCGATGGCCAGGATCACATCGTCGGCGGGGATAAATACTTCTTCGATCACGCGCGACTTTTTCGCTTCGGCGTCCCACTCCAGACGCTCGAACTCCATGCCCTTGAGGACACCGTTCTCGACCACGAAGCGCTTAGGCGCGTGGTTGATCACGATGTCGATGCCTTCTTCTTCGGCGTCGTCGAGCTCCCAGGGCGAAGCTTTGAAGAATCCGCGCGGGCGGCGGGCCATCACCTTGACGTCTTTGCCGCCGAGGCGACGCGCTGAGCGGCAGCAATCCATGGCTGTGTTGCCGACGCCGATGATCAGAACTTTTTCACCAACCTTGTCTATGTGTCCGAAGGCGATCGATTCCAGCCAGTCGATGCCGATGTGAATCCGAGGATTGTCGGCGGGAGTGTCATGCCGTCCGGGCAGATCGAGTTCCTTGCCGCGAGGCGCGCCGGTGCCGACGAATACGGCGTCGTAGCCGTCTTTAATAAGCGACTGAAGGCTGGAGACAGGCGAGTTGTAGCGAATATCGACGCCCATGTCGAGGATGGTGCCGACTTCCTCGTCCAGAACTTTTTCGGGCAGCCGGAACGACGGAATGTTGGTACGCATCAGGCCGCCGGGCTTGTTCTGCTTCTCAAAGATGGTGACTTCGTAACCTAGGGGACGCAGGTCGTTGGCTACGGTGAGCGACGCGGGTCCGGCTCCGATGAGCGCGACACGCTTGCCGTTCGATGCCTTGGGAATCTTCGGAAGAAGATGCGAAATCTCGCCGCGCAAATCCGCAGCGACACGTTTCAGCCTGCAGATGGCCACAGGAGCGCCGTCCAGACGTCCCCGGCGGCACGCCGGCTCGCAAGGCCGATCGCAGGTGCGTCCGAGAATCGCTGGAAACACGTTCGATTCCCGATTGACCATGTAGGCTTCCGTGTACTTGCCCTGTGCAATTAAACGGATGTACTGCGGCACGTTGGTGTGCGCAGGGCAAGCCCACTGGCAATCGACCACCTGGTGGAAGTAATCAGGGTTGCGAACGTCGCTGGTCTTCAGAGTCTATCCCCTGAGATTTGATTTTACAACAACTTGTGGGCGACAATTCCCTAGACCTGTGGAATCAAGCAAACAATCGTTAGTTCTTCTGCCCGGATTTCTGTGCGATCAAACTGTCTGGAAACAGCAGATTGCGGGGCTCTCTGGCATCGCCGAGACGCACTGTATGGAGTGGGGTCCGGAACACAATTCGATCGTCGCCATGGCGGAAGCCGTCTTGCAATCGGCGCCGGAGCGATTCGCGCTGGCGGGGCATTCCATGGGCGGACGCGTGGCATTTCAGGTCTACCGCCTGGCTCCGGAGCGCGTCACCAAGATCGCCGTATTCAACACGGGGGCCGACGCGCGGCCAGCGGGAACAGCCGGCGAAGACGAAGAACGCAAGCGCCGAGCGTTGCTGGCGATCGCGCGGTCGCAAGGCATGCGGCCGATGGCGGTCGAGTGGCTCAAAGGCATGCTACCGAAATACCGGCAGGAGGACACTGCGCTGGTGGAAGAGATCATCGCGATGTTCGAGCGCAAGTCACCGGATCTGTTCGAAATCCAGATGCTGGCGCTGCTCGACCGGCCTAATGCGAGTCCGCTGTTAAAGATGATTCTGTGTCCGGCGCTGGTGCTTACGGGATTCGATGACGCCTGGAGTCCTCCGGGCCGTCACCTGGAGATGGCGCAATCGATTCCGCATAGCCAGTTGGTGGTAGTTCCCAAATGCGGTCACATGTCCACCATGGAGCGTCCGGATGAAGTAACCGTAGCTATGCGGGAGTGGCTAGAATACTCACCCGAGTAAAGCGTCGAATTCCTAATTGCGCACCACAACGAATCGGCCCACGGAATAGCCGATCGCACCGCCGAAGAAAATATCCGACAGGAAGTGATTGCCGCTGGTTGCGCGTGAAAATGCGACCGTGGAAGCCAGGCCGTATGCAACCCAAGGGACCCACCGATGATGACGATAACGCCGAGCAACGACGGTAGCCACTGCAAATGCTGTAGCCGTGTGTCCTGATGGGAATCCGCCCTTCGCCTCAAGAGGACTTCCCGTAGCGTTGAACCAAGTATTTCGGAAACTACCGCTGGCCGGATCAAAATCCAACGGGCGCAATCTCCGGAATGACGCCCGCAGAACCACGTTTGGGATTTCGGCGCCCACCCAAGCTTCCGCCGCAAGAAGTCCCGTCGATTGCATATACCGGTCTTTTCGTATCAGCCCGGTGAGATAGAAGGCGGCGGGGGTGAGCAATGATCCGGTGGTACTCGCGGTCTCCGTGAGATGCTCGTTCAGCCCAGCGAAAGTATCTTCGCGGCGGCGAAAGAATCGTCCGGTTGTCGGATCTGCGGCGATCAGGCCGCCGGTGACACCGAGGACTGCCACGGTCGGCAACAGGTGGCGTCCGCGAACCACCCTGGTAGGAAAGGTCCAGATCTTTACTTGATCATGCAAGATGTTGGGGCCGATCGTTTTGAGGGAAACTTCGCGATCCGATCCCTCGATCACCTGCTCCGGGGCTTCCAGTGGGTCGGCAGGTGCTTCGACTGGTTGCGGATGCGCGGGGCGCAAGGAAACCAGGAGAAGAAGGGGCAAAACGACGGCTCGAAACATCATACGCGAGACACCCTCTGCCAGGAAGATTCTGGGTGGCAGGAAGGCGTTTCAATGCACCGCGTGCATTAGAATCCGACGTTCAAGCGGATGGCGAAGTTGCGTCCGGCCTCGATCGACGTTCCGGATAGCACGCCCGAAAAGTTGATCACGTTGAGGCGGTCGGCCAGATTGAATACGTCCGCCTGCACGCGCACCGTCTTGCGATCCGCCTCGAACAAACTGATGCCCACTGACGAATCCAGCGATGCCGAAGGACGCACGCGTCCGCGATCGAAATTCACCTTGGCGAGGATCTCCGGGCCGTACTGCTGAGCGATAAAAGCCATGTTGGTGGGCCCTTCGATTTCAAAGGGGAGCCCGCTGTTATAGCTGGCTCCGAAAGCGAACCAGATGCGGTGGTCCGGCTGGAAGCGAACGCGCCCGCGCACCGAGTTGCGCTGATCCTGAGTGATCGGGAATGAACCCTTTCCGCCCACCGCATCGCCCGCATCGTCTCCCAGCAACAAACCGCCGGCTACCGGCAGAAATCCAGTGCCCACCATGTTCGAGTAACTTACAGATCCCGAAAACATACCCCAGCGCGGCACGTCGATCTTAGCTTCGTACCCGTGGATTTTGGCCTCGGCGAACGCAATCGGGAAACTCACGCCGGTGTTGAGCAGCAGACTGTCATCGGCGAAATTATCCACCTGGCGGTAATACCAGGTGCCGTCGAACCGCAGCCTGTGCGACAGGCTCTTGCTGAATCCAACTTCGGTGAAGTTCCCGCGGCTGGGCCGAAGTGGAATAAAGACACCCTCGCCGCCGAGCTGATTCACCAGGTCCGCGCTCGCAAGCAGGACATTTTCGACTGCGGGACCTTGGAAGACCCGATCGTAGGATGCACGCAAAACCAAACCGGCGTTGGCGAAGTTATAGGCGACGCCGAGCCGCGGGCTCCAGGCGGTTTCATCCGCGACCAGCTTGTAATGATCGAAGCGCAATCCGGCGTTAACCGTCAGCCCTCCGTGATGCCAGGTATCCTGCGCGAAAAACGACTCGTCGCGGCCGGTGCCAGTCTGATTGAAGCGGAAGGTGGCGGGCAGATCGCCGTCAAAGATCCGCACGCCGTTAATCCTGCGGGTGATGATCTGATAACCGAAATTCTCGTGAATGCTGCTAAATAATGCATCCGCGCCGAACTTGAGATCGTGCGCGCCGTGGCTCACCGAAACACTTCCGCCGGCATAACCCTCGCGGAATCCGCGGTCCTGATCGGGCAGAATCGGTGTCGAAAGGCGATTACCCCAAAGACGCGCGTTCGTGTCGCGGACCATTCCGCGAACTTGCAGGATCACATTCGGCGAAAACTGATGCGCGTGCGAAATCTGGCCCAGGGTTTCGGCCGCGGTGCGATCCTGACGCTGCCCCGCTGTCTGCTGCAGGAGTTCGTTGGGCACCAGGAATCCGGTGCGCCGGGACTGCAGGTAGAAGTGCGTGGAATCGGTGCCAGACCATGTACGGTCAAACCGGGCCGATCCTCCTCCGCCTGAGCCGTAGTTAGTGTAGTTTTCGATCACCGGCGGATCCAGATAGCGATCCGTGGTCATTCCCTCGCTGCTCAGCGAAAAACTGTTGCGACCGCGAGAATACTGCACCGTTCCAAATCCCGAAAGCTGCGAGAAGCTGCCGCTCTGGAAGCTGGCTTGGCCGTGCAAGCCGTCACGAAGATCGTGCTGCGTGTTAACTTCAATTACACCGCCTAGTTTGCGGCCAAACTCCGCCGGATAGTTGGCGGTCCGCACTGTCATGGATTCGAACTCGTCGGCTCCCAGGGTCTGCGCGAAGGCTGGCGACCGGTTGTCGTACAGAGGAATCCCGTCAATCACGTATTGCACAGCGTATTCCGAACCACGCGGATGAAGAATGCCGTTGGCTTCAAGCAGCCATCCGGGCTGCTGGTTAACCAGATCGATCAGGGATCTTCCGGGCGCGGAACTCTTCCTGGAATCGAGAACGTCGGGGCCAAGGTGTTGCGCGGCGCCGGTTCCCTGCGTGTCCAGCAAAGTGCCCTGTTCGCGAACCTCGACGGTGGCCTCCGCTGCTGTTACCGCCAACGTAACCACCTTGGGTACCGGCACTGCGGATCGGACCTCAATTAAGAGCTCCTGCTTGGCGAAGCCGGTGCGTCCGACCTCCAGTCGGTATCTGCCAAAGGGCAGTGAGCCGAAAGTATGCGCGCCCTGGCCGTCCGTCTGGTAGGTGCGCCGAACTCCCGCGGAAAGACTTTCCAGCAAGCCGGTCGCTTCCATGGCGGTACCCGATTGATCCTTAACTTCCAGGCGGATTTCGCCGGTTTGAAGCTGCCCGAAGAGCGTGAATCCACATAGGAAAAGCGCGGCCAGGCGCCCGGTGGGAACGGTCATGGATTGGCTCATGGGCTCCTTTATCTTAGACACTTTCCCGGTGCACTTGCGCATACCCCCGACCGGGACGCTATCATATATGTTTTCCCACCGGAGACAAACGGAATATTTCAGTGTCTAGAACAGTTGGGGTCCTAAAAGAGACCTTCCCGGGTGAGCGGTGTGTGGCGATTGTCCCGCGCTCGGTAGAGGTTCTCAAAAAATCCGAGATCGCGGTGATGGTGGAACCGTCGGCGGGTGCCGAAGCCGGCTACACCGACGACCAGTACATCGCCAAGGGCGCGAGCATCGCCAGCCGCGAACAGATTCTCGCCCAAGCCGACATCCTGATTCAATTTCGCAGTCTGGGCGCCAACCCCGAAGCGGGCCGCGCCGATCTTCGCTCCCTGCGGGCGGGCCAGATCGTTATGGGACTAGGAGAACCGCTGACAGCGGTTCGGGAAGCAGCGGACCTGGCTGCTACCGGAGTTTCGTTCTTCGCAATGGAATTGATCCCGCGCACTACGCGGGCTCAGAGCATGGACGTTCTGTCATCGCTCGCAACCATCTCCGGCTACGAAGCGGTTCTGCTGGCAGCCAAGACTCTGCCGAAGATGTTTCCGATGCTGATGACCGCCGCCGGGACCATTACGCCGGCCAAAGTGTTCGTCATCGGCGCGGGCGTCGCCGGATTGCAGGCGATCGCTAC
>Ga0105241_10004264_pt1 | contig 10573 bp, 5 predicted proteins | sample KBSC64metaG_FD_80422 | JGI IMG/M metagenome (GOLD analysis project Ga0105241, IMG submission 80422) | Corn rhizosphere microbial communities from Kellogg Biological Station, Michigan, USA - KBS C6-4 metaG | ecosystem: Host-associated > Plants > Roots > Rhizosphere > Soil | place: Michigan, USA...
CGAGGAGATCACCCGCTGCCTGCCGGAAGTGCAGGACGCGCTGGTGTCGATCCTGTCCGACCGGCACATGAGCGTGCCGGAGCTGACCGGGACAGCCGAGGGCTCGGTCGCGGCGGTGCCCGGGTTCACCGTGATCGCCACGGCGAACCTGCGGGACCGCGGCGTGTCGGAGATGTCCGCGGCGCTCAAGCGCCGGTTCAACTTCGAGACCATCGACCCGATCTCCGACGCGGACGCCGAGACCGAGCTGGTGCGCCGGCAGGCCCGCGCATCGGTGCAGCGCGCCGGGGCCGCGTACGCGGTCGACGACGCGGTGCTGGAGGTGCTGGTCACGGCCTTCCGCGACCTGCGGACCGGACGGTCCTCCGAGGGCTGGGACGTCGAGCGGCCGGGGACGGTGATGTCGACGGCGGAGGCGGTGCAGGTGACCGCCGCGCTGGGCATCGCCTCGGCGTACCTTCCGGGCGGTGACGTCCTGGATCTGCTGCCGGGGCACCTGCTCGGCGTCGTGCGCAAGGACGACCCCGAGGACCACGCCCGGCTGCTCGGGTACTGGGACGGTCCGGTGCGGCGGCGTGCCGAGCAGGGATCGGCGACGTGGCGGCGGCTGTGGGATCTGCGGGAGACCCTGCGGTGACGATGACGGACTCAGTGGCGGTGGCACCGGCCGGCGGCGACGCCCTGGCCGGGGCCGATCCGCGCGACGCGGTCGCCGAGCTCGCGCAGAGCTCGGCGCCGTACCTGATCGGGGTGCGGCACCACAGTCCGGCGCTGGCCGCAGTGGTCCCAGCACTGCTCGAAGCGGCGGACGCCGAAGTGGTCTGCGTCGAGCTGCCGACGGACTTCCAGAAGTGGCTGCCGTACCTGGCCGCCCCGGACACGGTCGCGCCGGTGGCGCTGGCCGGTGCGGGAGCGGACGGGTACCTCGGCTTCTATCCCTTCGCCGACTTCTCCCCCGAGCTCGCCGCGATCCGGTGGGCCCAAGAGCGCGGGCGGGAGGTCGTGTGCTGCGACCTCCCGCTCGGCGACGCGGGATGGGCCGCGGGCGGCGAGTCGACGCGGTCGGGCACCACGTTCGCCGACGCGTTGCGCGAGTCCGGCTCGGGACGCGAGGGCGACGACTACTGGGACCGCGCGGTGGAGGTGCTGGCTCCGGGGTGCGCCCCGGAGGCGGTGCGGCGCGCGGCGCTCGGGGTCGGCTGGGCGTTGCGGGCGGACAGCGGCGACGGCGTGTCGGCGGTCGATCTGGCTCGCGAGGCGCATATGCGCGGCGTGCTGTCGCAGGCTGCTGAAGGTGGGCGGCGGGTGGCGGCGGTGATCGGGGCGTTTCATGCGCCGGCGCTGGTCGGGTCGGCAGCCGGGGGCGCTGATGCGGCCCGGGGCGCCGATGCGAGTGGGGCAGGTGCAGCAGGTTCGGCTTCGAGCTCGGGCTCCGGCGCGGCTTCGGGCCTTGGTGCGGGCTCGGGCTCGGGCGCGACGTCGAGCCCAGACTCGGACTCGACCACATCCCTGGTCCCCTACGCCTTCGACCTGCTCGACTCCCGCTCCGGCTACCCCGCCGGGATCCGCGACCCGCGCTGGCAGCAGGCCGTCTTCACCGCCGGCGGCGACCCCGAGTCGATCCAGCTGGCGGCGGCGCGCGCGATCACCGACGTCTGCCGTGAGCTGCGAGCCGCCGGGCACACCGCGGGCACCGGCGAGGCGTCCGAGGCTCTGCGCCTGGCCGGCGATCTGGCCCGGCTGCGTGCCCTTCCGGCACCGGGCCGCGGCGAGATCCTCGAAGCCGTGACCACGGTCCTGGGCCAGGGCGAGCTGCTGGGACGCGGCCGGGCGCTGGCCCGCGCGCTGGACACCGTGCTGGTCGGGACCGTACGCGGCCGGGTCGCTCCGGGCACGCCGCGCTCCGGCCTCGGCCCGTCGGTCGAGGCCGAGCTGGCCGCCGTGCGGCTGCCGAACCCGGAGGACCCGGCGCCGCGCGAGGTCCGCCTGGACCCGCTGCGCTCCGAGCTCGACGGTCGGCGCGAGGTCCTGCTTCAGCGTCTGCTGATCTGCGGCGCCGGCTACGGCGAACAGGTCGAGGTGACGGGAACCGGCGACGGGACGGCGCTCAGCTCGCGCTGGCGGCTCGCCTGGACGCCGGGCGTGCCGGTCCGGCTGGATCTGGCCGGGGTCCGCGGGGTCACCGCGGCCCAGGCCGCCGCCGGGACGCTGCGGGAGCGCTTCCGCCGTCAGGCCGAGGACGGCGGCGCCACGTGCGAGGACATCCTGGACGGACTGCGGGCCGCAGCGTCCTGCGATCTGCCGGACCTGGTCCGAGCCCGGCTGGAGGACGCCGCCGGGACACTGCCCGGCCAGGCCACGCTCCCGGAGCTGCTGGCCTCCCTCGACCTGCTCGAAGCCCTGATCGAAGGACACCTTCCGGGGACCGGCGACACGGAACGCCAGCAGGCTGCGACGCTGTCCGGCACGCTGCTCGAAGCCGCCGTCCGCGCCCTGCCGGGCCTGGCGGGCAGCGACGACCCGGCCGACGCCGCCGCCCTGGTCGCGCTGGCCGACCGGGCCGCCGCCCAGCACCTCGGGCTGCGCCTGGCCGACGCGCTCGACACCCTCGCGCGCTCCGGCTCGCCGATGATCCAGGGCGCGGTCGCGGCAGCGCGAGTCCTGCTCGACCTGGACGGCGCGGAGGAGGTCGGAACCCGGGTCGGCGGCTGGGTCGACGCCGCGGGCACCGGCGAGGGCCGACACCGGCTCGCGCGCCACCTCACCGGTCTGCTCACCGCGGCCGGGCCGCTGCTCCAGGCCGCGCCGCAGGCTCTGGATCCGCTGCTGGATCGAGTCGACGGCTTGGCGGACAAGGATTTCCTCGACCGGCTCCCGGCGCTGCGCGGCGGGTTCGACACCCTCTCGCCGGCCGCGCGTGGCAGGGTCCTGGCAACCGTCGCCGAGCGCCTCGGCGACCGGCCCGATCTGGCCCTGGCCGACGATCCGGCGCTGCTCGCGGTGTGGACCATCGCCGACGCCGAGGCCTTCGAGACGGTCCGCGCGCTCGGCGTGGCCCTCCCCGAGGTCGCCGAATCCGAGCCGCAGAATCCTGAATCCGCGGCTCCCGTGACAGACGCGCCACGCGTCTCGAACGACAAGCACCGCATCGCCCCGGCCGAACGCTGGCGCCTGCTGCTCGGGCGCCAGCCGGATCGGCTGTCCGCAGACTCGCGCCGATACGCCCGCGCGCTCGACGAGCTCTACGGGACCGGCCGCGGTGAAGGCTCCGAGGATCTGGGAGGCGGGACCGGCGACGGCTCGGGCGGCGGACGCGAGGCCGCGTTCCCGACCGCCCGCGAGTGGGCCGACGAACTGAACGCGCTGTTCGGGGCCGACGTCCGCGAGGAGGTCCTGGGCCGGGCGGCCGCAACCGGGCGCACCGACGTGCTCGACGAACTCAGCCCGGACTCGGTCCGGCCGTCCATCGACCTGCTGACCAACATCCTGTCGTTGGCCGGCGGACTGCCGGAGCAGAAGCTGGCCAAGCTGCGGCCGCTGGTCAAGCGGCTGGTCGAGGAGCTCACCCGGGAGCTGGCCACACGCCTGCGTCCGGCGCTGACCGGCCTTGCCACGCCGCGTCCGACGCGGCGCCCCGGCGGTCCGCTGGACCTGTCCCGCACCGTCCGGGCCAACCTCGGCACGGCGCGCAAGCTCGACGACGGCAGGACCCTGATCGTGCCCGAACGGCCGATCTTCGGCACCCGCGCGCGCCGCGCCGCGGACTGGCGGCTGATCCTGGTCGTGGACACCTCCGGGTCGATGGAGGCCTCGGTGGTGTGGTCGGCACTGACCGCCGCGGTCCTGGGCGGGGTGCCGGCGCTGTCGACGCACTTCCTGGCGTTCTCGACCGAGGTCGTCGACCTGACCGGCCGGGTCTCGGACCCGCTGTCGCTGCTGCTGGAGGTGCGCGTCGGCGGCGGCACGCACATCGCCGCCGGGCTGCGCCACGCGCGCTCGCTGGTGACGGTGCCGAGCCGGACCATCGTCGCGGTCGTCAGCGACTTCGAGGAGGGGTACCCGGTCGCGGGCCTGCTCGGCGAGGTGCGCGCGCTGGCCTCCTCGGGGGTGCACCTGATCGGCTGCGCGGCGCTCGACGATACCGGTCTGGCCCGGTACTCGGTGCCGATCGCCCAACAGCTGGTCGCCGCCGGGATGCCGGTGGCGGCGCTCAGTCCTCTCGCTCTGGCCCGGTGGGTCGGCGAGCGTGTGCGCGGGGAGGCGCGATGAGTTTGCCACCGGTGGCGCCGGAGGTCACGGCCGCCGCGGTCGAGAGCCTGACGTCGCGGCTGCTGAAGAAGCTCGACGCGGCGGTCGCACAGTACGGCGCGGCGGAGACCGTGGCGGACGCGGGCGTGGTGCGGGTGCACTGCGGCGAGGACGCCGTGGTGACGCTCGCGCCGGACGCGTCGGGCGTCGTCGCCTCGGACGAGCAGGCGACGTGTACGTGCCTGCTCGCGCCGAAGTGCCTGCATCGGGCTGCCGTGCTCACGGCGTGTCCGGTGGCCGATGTGCAGGCCGGGGTATCGCAGGGTGCGGCTGATCTTTCGACCGAAGCCGAAGGCGGGACCGGTGTCGAAACCGTAACCGAAGCCGGGACCGGAGTCGGGACCGCGTCTGTGGACTCTGCGAACCCCGCGGAATCCGCGCAGGTCACCGAAGTCGCCGTGCCCACTTCACCCGCGGGACCGACCGAGGCCCAGGTGGCTGCGGCAGCGGCACTGTGGTCGGCTGCGGCATCGATCCTGGCGGCCGGGATCCCGGCCGCCGGCGCGGTCCCGCAATCCGAGCTGCTCCGGGCCGCACACACCGCGCGCCTGGCCGGTCTGCACCGTCCGGAAGCCGCCGCGCTCCGGGTCGTCCGCGGCCTGCGCGCGGCCCGGGAGCGCAGCAACGCGCACCGGCTCGGCGACCTCATCACCGATCTGAGCGAGCTCCTGCTCACCGCGCAGCTGGTCGCCGCCGCCGACCCGGACCCCGGCCTGGTCGGGACGGCGCGGCGGGCGTACGAGCCGGGCGGGAGCCTGCGGGTCCACGGCGTGTGCCGGGAGCCGGTGCTCAGCGCGACCGGCTACGGCGGCGTGGTGACGTACGTCCTTGGCGAGGACGGGCACTGGTTCACAGTCTCCGACGTGAAGCCCGGCGGCGCGGCGCGCGCCCGGGGCGCGGCGACGGCTCCGGTCGCGATCGGCGCGTCGACGCTCGACCACGCCCAGCTGTCCCGGGGCGGCCTGTTGATCGCCGGGGCCACGGTCTCGGCGGACGGCCGGCTCGGCGCGGGCAAGGGCGTGCGCGCCACGCCGCTGACCGGCCAGGGCTGGTCCGGCGGGCCGCTGTCGGCGCTGTTCGCCAAACCGCTCGGGGCGTCGGTGCGCGCTCAGCTCACCGGCGTCCTGGCCACCGGCGGGGATGGCGAGCAGCAGAGCCCGGATCTGATCGGGTGCGACGTGGTGGTCCTGGGGGCTTCGGGAGACAGTCTGCTGGTCAGGGCGCTCACCGAGCGGGAGGACGGAGTTCCCGGGCCGCTGATCCGACTCGTCGCCGCGCACGGCCACCCGGATTTCGCGCACATCGAGAACCTCCGCAAGCTCGCCGCTCAGCCCGGCCTGCGCATCCGTGTCGTCGGCCGCTTGGATCCGGACCGCCCGGCGACGATGCGGCCCCTCGCGGTCGGCCCCGTCCCGGACACCGAGGCGACGCTGCGCCTGCCAGAGACCTGGCAGGGACACGCCGACCTCGGGTACGACCGCTTGCAGAGCGTCCACTTCCCGCGGTCCGGACCCGCTCCCCAGGAGCCGGTCTCCGAACCGGCCGACCTGATCGCGGGCTCGCCTCTGTGGCGGCTCCGGCACGTGGTGGAACTGGCGGTCGCCGGCGGCCGACGGACGGTCGCCGAGTTCGCACGGACGTCGGCTCCGCACTTCGCGCACCTTCGCCAATCGGGCATGCACGCCGCCGCGGACCGTGCCGCCGCGCTCGCCGCCGAGGCCGGCCGCCGAAGCCGCGACGTCTTCGGCCGCCTGTCCGATCCGGACCCGGACCGCTACGCCCAGGCCTGGCTGGCCGCGGGGCTGCACTTGGCGGCGACGGAGCGGGCCCTGGTGCGGACCTCGTGGGAGGAGACCGGCTGACTCCGGCCTATGCCACGGGATCGGCGGGCCGGTTCTTACTCCGGGCGCCCGCCTGGACGACCAGCCCGCCGATCCCGACCAGTCCGGCCAGCACCGCCGAGACCCCGGCGAACCCGAGCACCACCGCCGACGCCGCGCACGCAAGACCCGCCGCGACGCGCAGCCACCCGGTCAGCACCCGCGTCGCCGACGCCATCGAGGCCACGTAGACCACCAGGAACAGCGAGGTCGTCAGCGTGATCATCCGTGTGGCGTCCACGAGGCCGAACGCCTCGGCGGTCAGCTCGACGCAGCCGGCCACCGCGATCCAGACGAAGAAGCCGCGCGCGCCGGATCGATGCTCATCAGATCCGGGCTCATCAGATGCATGCTCACCAGATCTGGGCTCATCAGCAGTGGCGCGCGCCGCAGAACTTTGATCCTGCTCGGCCCGCAGGTGCGCCACCAACGCAGCCGCCCCGGTCAGGTAGGAGTTCACCGCCGCCAGCGTCAGCACCACCGCCGCTCCCGCGGCGATCGCCGGCCCCACCGATCCGACGGCGACCCGCAGCAGGTCGGCGGCCGGCACGGTCCCGGCGGCGCCGGCTCCGAGCACTGCGACCACCGCCACGGCCAGAGCCAGGTAGACCACCGTCGTCACACCGAACGCCATGGCGGTGATCCGCGGCAGCGAGCGAGCCGGGTCGGCCAGCCGCCGGGTCAGCGGGGCCGCGGCCTCCCAGCCGACGAACGACAGCATGAGCACCGACGCCGCCGAGCCGACCGCCGACCAGCCGTGCGGGGCGAACGGCGTCCAGTGCGAGGCCCGAGCGGAGGGCAGCGAGCCGGCGACGGCGACCACGACCACCGCGAGCAGCACGGCGACCAGCACCATCTGCACGGCGGTCCCGGCCCGGGCCCCGGCCGTGGTCAGGGCCGTGACCCCGGCCAGCAGCAGCGCGGCGACCAGCGACGTGGCGCCCCGGCCGCCGCCGGTCAGGGCCGTGACATAGCCGGCGCCGATGAGGCAGACCACCGGCGCGCCGAGGACCACGGCGACCAGGAAGCACCACCCCACAGCGCGTCCGGCACGGCGGCCTAGGCCCGCGGCGGTGTACGCGATGACGCCGCCGCCGTCCGGGAACCGGGTGCCGAGCGCGGTGAAGACCAGCGCGAACAGGGCCGAGACGGCGAGCAGCCCGGCCCAGGCGAGCACCGAGGCGGGACCGGCGATCCCGGCGGCCAGCCCGGGCAGCATCAGCAGGCCGGGGCCGAACAGCGCGCCGACGTACAGCGCCACGCCGCGCGGCACCGAAAGAGGACGGACAGAAGCCGGGGTGGCGCTGGAAATCACCTGCTGACCAGCGCCGGAGGAAGCGCTGCCCGGCCTGTTCACATCGAGAACCGTCATGCCTTGAGCGTGCCAGGAAACGCCCGGCACGCGATGGCAAAGTTTGCCGTCCGCAGCCTCGCTGGTGCAATCTTCTGTCATAAATCGACGTCCAAGGAGAATCGCATGCCGGAAGCCATTCTTGACTCGACGGATCGCGCCATCCTGGCCCACTTGCAGCGCGACGGCCGCATCGCCAACGTGGATCTCGCCGAGCAGATCTCGCTGTCGCCCTCCTCCTGCCTGCGGCGGACCAAGGCGCTGGAAGCGCAGGGCGTGATCGCCGGCTACCGCGCAGAGCTTGATCGGGAGAGCCTGGGCCTGGGCCTGACCGTCTTCATCGAGCTCAAGGCCGCGCGGCACTCGCGGGAGGTCTCGCGGCAGGTCGAAGCCGAGCTCACCGCGATCCCGGCGGTCGTCGCCTGCCATCTGGTCTCCGGGGACGCCGACTTCTTCGTCGAAGCGGTGGTGCCGAGCCTGGCGGTCTACGAGGAGGTGCTCCTGGACCACATCCTGGCCATCGAGGGCGTCACCTCGGTGCGCAGCTCGTTCGCGCTTCGCACGGTCCTGAGTCGCGGTCCGCTGCCTCTGGGCCGTCCGCGCTAGGGTCGGTCAGCGACTCAGCGGCTTCAGCGCTTCAGCGGCTGTGGAAGGGATCTGATGTGGCGGGCGGGTTTGAGGAGTTCTTCGAAGCGGCGACCGGCGGTGCCCCTGATGCCGGACAGGCCGCGAACGCCGTGCTGCCCTGGCTCTTCCGGCGGCTTGTCGACGCTCCGGAGTCGACGCCGCGCAGGCTGATTTACGTACTCCCGGCGAACAGTCTTCCTGAGCAGGTCCTCGCGCGGATCCGCGGATGGCTGGACCGTCTGGGACGCCGGGAGGAGGTCGGGACATATCTGCTCGCCGGTGCCGTCCGCGACGGCGGGTGGCTGCGACATCCGGAGCGGACCGCGATCCTCGTCGGCACTCACGATCTGCTGCTGAGCAGGGCCTTGATGCGCGGCTTCGCCGACTCGCGACGGATCGCGCCGGTCGCGTACGCGCTGCTTCACAATGACGCGCAATGGGTCTTCGACGGCTCGGACCGTTACGGGCCCGGGCTGCCGACGAGCATCCGGTTGCAGGAGATGCGCGATGAGCTGGGGACTTTCGCGCCGACAGCGTCGCTGTGGATGCCCGCGGCTCAGGCTTCGATCATCGGTCGACCGCTTCCTGCCGGAGACATCGGCGATCTCGCCCAAGCTGTTGTGTCTGCGCACGTCGTCGGCACTGAGACTGTCGTGGTCCTCGGCTCCCTGGCGCGAGCACGCGCGCTTCATGGCGCCCTGCGCGAAGCCGCGCCCGAGCGCGACACCCTGCTGATCCATCCCTACTTCCGCGCGGCCGACCGCCGCGAGCGGCTGGCCCTGCTCGGCGAGCCGGATCGCGACCGGATCGTCGTCGGGACGCAGGCGCTGGAAGTCGGGATCGACCTCGCTCCCCACACTCTGCTCACCGAGCTGGGACTGGAGGATTCGGGTGGGACCCCGGGCCGGATGTGGGAGCAGTCCGATCTCCTGGCGCTGTTCGACACCGCTGTCGACCCGCCGGATCTGGACGTCGCCGGGTGGATCTGTGAGCCCGCCGACCGTACAGCGCTCATCGCGTGGCGGTCCTGGGAGTCCGGCGAGCCCTCGGAGGAGGAGCCCGATCCGGGTCGTGACGAGCTGTGCCCGGTCCCGCTGGACGAGCTGCGCCGGGTGCTGGACGGCCGGGCCTGGCTGCGTGACCGACTCGACGGACTGTGGCGCCGAGCGACTGCCGAGGACCTGGAGCCCGGCGTGCAGATGCTGCTGGATGCCCGCTACGGCGGCTACCTCGCCGACCAGGGCTGGGCGCCGGACAGCGACGTCCCGGTTCCGACGACGCCGCCTGGCCCCGAGCTACGGATGTTCGCGTGTGTCGAGTGGGTCAGCCTGGACCAGCACCTAGCCGAGACCGAAGAGGAAGCACGCACCCTGATCGACGCCCTGCCGTACCTGACCGAGGCACAACAGGATGCTGTCACCCTCGCGGCCCGCTACCACGACCTGGGCAAATGCCATGAGGTGTTCCAGGAGCTGCTGCGGGCCGGCGGCGGCGACCCGCCGGATGTGCTGCTGGCCAAGTCCAAGGCCCCGTTCAGCACCGGACGCTCGCGGCGCCCCGGCTTCCGCCACGAGCTGGTCAGCGCCCTGATGCTGGCGCACGGGGACCACTGGCACGGCGACGGCGTCGATCACCGGCTCGTGACCTATCTGGCCGCGGCGCACCATGGTCAAGTACGCATCTCGATACGTGCCGAAGCGGAATCGGAGACGGAAGCCGACGAGGCGACGGCGGTCCCGGGTGTCTTGGGTGTCTTGGGTGTCCCAGGCGTCTTGGGCGTCCTCGACGGCGATCGGACTCCGCCGGTCACGCTGTCCAGCGGCGAGACCTTCCCCGCGCAGCTCCTGGACACTGCCGACTTCCGGGCCGAGACCGGAGGGTCCTGGACCGCGCAGGCACGCGCTCTGCGCGATCGCGAAGACCTGGGACCGTTCCGGCTCGCCTACCTCGAAGCCCTCGTCCGCATCGCCGACTGGCGGTCCAGCGGGCGCCACGACGGGCCGGTCGAGGTCGGCTGAAAGTTTCGCGTGACACAGGTGCAACAGGCAGGGGGCTCGGGTCGGCACGGTCACGCCTTGATCGGGCCGGCCCGGGCGGCTGGCCCGGGCAACTCGCCCGAGCAACTCGCCAGAGCAGCTGACCCGAGGGCTGGCTCAAAAGGCGGCGCTTGTGACCTATCCGTGGATCATGGCGGTCATAGTATGGACTGGTGCGGTTGGTGCGGTTGGTCTGTGGTTTGACAGGCGTTTTCTTACGGCTTCGCGCTGGTTTAAGAAGGATCCGCTGGGTGGCGCAGTTCGGTAGAGCGTGGCTGGGTTGCGCTGGCGGCCGGCGGTCGGGTGCTGACACGACCGCGCGCCGGTCCGAGTCACTGCGCACGCGTTGGGGTGGGCGGCTGGCGGCCGCG
>Ga0105241_10004265_pt1 | contig 10572 bp, 9 predicted proteins | sample KBSC64metaG_FD_80422 | JGI IMG/M metagenome (GOLD analysis project Ga0105241, IMG submission 80422) | Corn rhizosphere microbial communities from Kellogg Biological Station, Michigan, USA - KBS C6-4 metaG | ecosystem: Host-associated > Plants > Roots > Rhizosphere > Soil | place: Michigan, USA...
AAAGTGTCAGCAACAGCGAGCGCGATGTACTGGCCGTAGTAGCGGATCACGTCATCTTCAAACGGCGGCCGCCGTTCGAGACAGACGCGATCGAAGCCGGGCGCCTGAGTCGAGCGAAAGATTTTTCCGATATTTGCGCGATGCAAGACCGCACGAACACCTCGCATCTTTTCCGCAGTCGCAGTGTCCAGCGTGAGCAATTTGCCATTTGCAATCGTAGCTTCCACGGGGACGGCGTAGAGCATGCCAGGGAAGTTGAAATCGGACGTGTACTGCGCGAGGCCGGTGACTTTGCGTGGGCCATCGATGCGCTGTGTGTCGCGTCCGAGCGGAGAAGTTGGGGATGTTGTCGCCATGATTTCAACTCCTGAAGGTCAGCTGGCGGCGGCCGTGCGCAGGGCGTGAGTCAGGCAACGCTTCGCCAGTTCGATCTTGAACCGGTTCTCGCTTTGCGGCTTCGCGTCTCGCACGGCAGCTTCGGCAGCCTGTCGGAAAGTCGTGTCGTTTGCAGGTTTCCCGATCAACGCGGTTTCGGCTTCCGGTGAGAGCCACGGCTTTGTGCCTACTCCGCCAAGTGCGATCCGCGCGCGCGTGATCTTGCCGCTCGCCATCGTGAGCACCACTGCCGCAGACGCAAGGGCGAATTCGTAAGACGCGCGATCGCGCAGTTTCAAATAGAGATGCTTGCTGCCGCTGCTCGGCGCGGGGAGTGTGACGTGCGTGATGAGATCGCCCGGCTCGAGCACAGTCTCACGGTGGGGTATGTTGCCGGGCAACAGATGAAAATCGCCGAAGGCGACTGTGCGTAAACCTTTTGGTCCCTGAATGTGAATCGTCGCGTCGAGCGCCGCGAGGGCGACGCACATGTCTGACGGATTCGTGGCGATGCAGTGATCGCTAGTACCCAGGATCGCGAGAGTGCGATTGTGACCGGTGATCGCCGGGCACCCGCTGCCGGGTTCGCGCTTGTTGCACGGCATCGCAGTGTCGCGGAAGTAAACGCAGCGCGTGCGTTGTAACAAATTGCCGCCGACCGTCGCCATATTGCGGATCTGCGCCGAAGCACCCTGCAGGATCGCTTGTGATAGTACCGAGTAATCACGTTGCACTTTGGCGTGATACGCGAGATCCGAATTGCGCACAGTGGCGCCGATCATCAGCCCGCCGTCTGCTGTGTCTTCGATCTTGTCGAACGGCAGGCGATTGATGTCGAGTACGCGGTCAGGAGTCTCGACGTTTAGTTTCATCAGATCGATTAGCGTGGTGCCGCCACCCATAAACCGCACGTCCGCGCCCTGCTGCGCCGTCTTCGCTCGCGCGGCGGTAGCGATCGCAGCGGCGGGATCTGCCGGCCGAATAAATTCGAAGTTATGCATATTCCACTCCCAGCTGCGCGGGTTCTAAGCGCTCTTTCGCACCTGTTGAATCGCCGCGACGATGTTGGCGTAAGCGCCGCAACGGCATATGTTGCCACTCATCAATTCCTTCACGGCCGCGTCGTCAGGACCGCAGGGCTCTTTGAGCAACGCGACCGCCGACATGATCTGGCCTGACGTGCAGTAGCCGCATTGATAGCCGTCGCATTCAAGAAAAGCCGCTTGCATCGGGTGCAGCGCGTCAGGCGTGCCGAGCCCTTCGATCGTCGTGATCTCGTGTCCGTCGTGCATCAGCGCGAGGTTGAGACAGGACAGCACGCGTTTGCCGTTGACGTGTACCGTGCACGCGCCGCACTGCCCGTGATCGCAACCCTTCTTGGTGCCCGTGAGCGTCACGGTTTCGCGAATGCAATCCAGCAGCGTTGTGCGCGGATCGAGTTGTAGTTTGTGATCCTTGCCGTTGATATGCAGCGTGACCGGTACCGCGCCGTCGACGACGGTAGGACTAACTTCGCTGGCGCGCGTTTCTGCAACAGCGCCACTCGCGTGTGCCGGCAAGCACGCCGAGATAACACCCGCAGCCGCCGTGGTTCCGCTTGACTTTAGAAACTTACGTCGCGACTGATCGACTGGACCAGGCTTTTGGTCGTCTGACATTGCGGGCCTCCGTTCCGAGGGGTTTTTCAGGTTTTGATCACGACTACATCGGTGCCGCTAGTTCGGGTGACATCATTGTGCGCGGACGCGCAAGGAAGTGCAATGGAATCGCGGCGGCTCGCAGTACATCGAAGTAGGAACGATGATTTCGTGAACCGCGCGCTCGCAGATTGCCACGTTCAGTAAATAGTTCGATGGAGCGAAACTCGAGTATCGCCAGCGCTTCGCGCCGTGAGGAGTGGTCGACGACGACGTTGAGTCGATCTTTACTGGAGGCTCAACAGCACCAAAATTTCGCCAGTGCCCTGGGCCAACGGTTCGAGCGCCTTGCCGATCAGCGTTCCCGGTCGATGAAGGCGAACGCCGCCGATCTCGACGGGCACTGATTTCATCGCCACGCCTTCTTTTTCGCTGGTCACCAGCAGATCGCCGATGGTGATTGGTCCATTCGTAGCGTCGACTTTCACTCTCACGCGTCCTGTAGTTGCAACCAGCACGCGGCCTTCGCCCTGCTCGCCCAGCGCCACTCCCGGCTGCAGGGTGATCACACCGGCGACTCGACTGTCGTAGGACTGCGTCGAGGCAACTACTTCGTTTGACCTGGTCGGATCGAGGACCACCACCGTGCCGCCCTTTAGTTCCTGTGAAGAGTCGACCCACTCGGCTACGTCCTGATATTTAGCATTGACGTTGCCATCGACAGTGATGCTGCCGGCGACATGAAGCTTGTTGGCAGGGCTCACCGTACCGATGCCGACGTTGCCGTTTGCCAAAGCAGAAAAAATCGTCGTACCGCCGTTGTTACCCTCGATCTGCATTACAGGCGTAGCAGTAGTTGCACTGCTTCTCAGCCGCAGCACTCTCCCAAAACCACCAGTGTTTCCGAAGGTCGCTGCGTAGTTGGTATTGTCTGCGGCGTTGATGTTCAAGTGAGGCGCAGTGCCGGTGACTGTAGTCGCCCCTGCCGTTAAATACGTTGTTGCCGCAGTGCCGATAATGAGAATGCCGTTTTGCGAGCCCGCCTGGCCGCCTGCCGTGGAGTCGATCTGGACGGTGTACACGCCGTTTTGCACCGGACCGACGACTGTAAGCCGACTCGCAGGACTGGCGGTGCCGACCCCAACGTTCCCGGAATTGGTGTTGTTTATGTTGGTGCCATTCGTGGTCCACTGCGCTGAAACAGTTTCACTTGTGGCGCAGGCGCAGAGAACGGTAATTAAGAATGGCAGCCACAACCGCCTACGGTTATTGTGAATACTTCGCGCGTGGTTCTTGTGACGAGGCTCGGCTTTATTTAGCATTTTGTTTATCCTTTCAATGATCTTCAAGCGGGTTGTTGAAGCAAGCCAGGCGGCGCGAAGACGAGTTGCGTTTCTGCCTTGGCGACACTACCGTCGGGTGTTGAAGTGGAGTTCGGGAGCTGAGAAGACGCGTACTCTACTCCCCGTGTGGTCCTGTGTCAATGAAAATGTTTTTTTCGCAATTGTTTACGGTTGAGGAGTTGAAAGAAATGAGCACCAACGAAAGCAGCTTTACTTTTCCCGGCACACAGATGACTGTGAAGCGCATGGGCTACGGCGCGATGCAACTTGCCGGTCCTGGCGTGTATGGGCCACCACGCGATGTCGATACGGCCATCGCTGTTTTGCGTGAAGCGGTGGATTCGGGTGTGAACCACATCGACACCAGCGACTACTACGGGCCACACATAACGAACCAGCTCATCAAGCAGGCGCTTCATCCTTATCCGGAAGATCTGGTGATTGTTACCAAGGTCGGTGCTCGTCGTGGTTCGGACAAGTCGTGGATTCCCGCGCTCTCGCGGCAGGAGCTGATCGACGCGGTCCACGACAACCTGAAAAATCTCGGCCTCGACGCGATAGCTGTCGTGAATTTACGCGTCGGCGGCATGAGCAGACCAACTGAAGGATCGATTGAAGAACCGATAACCGTGCTTAGCGAGCTCAAGCAACAAGGTCTCATTCGCCATCTCGGGCTCAGCAACGTTACGCCCGGGCAGTTGGCCCACGCGCAAACGATCACCGAGATCGTTTGCATTCAGAATTTTTACAACGTGGCCCAACGACAGGATGACGCCTTCATCGAAGATCTGGCCGTGCAAGGCATCGCTTACGTTCCCTTCTTTCCGCTGGGCGGCTTCAGTCCCTTGCAGTCGTCGACACTCAACACCGCGGCTGCTTCGCTGCAAGTCACGCCGATGCAGCTTGCGCTTGCATGGCTGCTACAGCGCTCGCCCAACATTTTGCTGATTCCGGGAACGTCTTCGCTCGAGCATCTGCGCGAAAACCTTCAGGCTGCGCACATCCGGATTCCTGCGGCAGTGCTGGCTGATCTTGATTCAATCGAAGTTCAGGCAAACGCGGAACAGCCGCACTCGAAGCCAGCCGCAAGCTAAGCAGCGCGACTCATGGTCCAGGTTGAATGGTGATGCCGCGCAGCGTTTCCCGGCGCCGGGCGCGTCTATCGCTTTCGCTCAGCGGCTTATTCCCGTAGACCGCGCTCTCCCAATCGCCGTACATCGGGTTCGGTATCACGATGTACTCCGAACCGAACGCCGCTCGCTCACGATCGACTTGCGCCTTGCGATCGGCGATCGATTTGCCGGAAAAGTCATCGTTGAAGTCGTTCAGATTGTCACCGACCAGCATCACCACGCGATAACGCGCGCGTACTTTTTCGCGGCGCGCTTCCTTACTCGCGCTCCCGTTCTCACGAATCATGACGGTCTCTTCGCTCACGCCGGGAAAACCCGCGTTCTTCAGGTTCGTCATCGTTCCGGCTTTTTCCGGTTGGCGACGATTGGTGATGTAGAAGGTTTGCACGCCGCGTTGAGCAGCGTAGTTGAGAAACTCAGCCGCGCCCGGCACCGCGCCGGCTTCAGCCCGGTCACACCATGCTTGCCACGCCTGCGGAGTGTAACCAACACCGCGCAGAATTAACTCCGCTTGAAAACGACTGTTGTCGAGAACGGTTTCGTCAACGTCGACAATGATCGCCATCGGTTTGACGCCTCGAGCGGCGCGGCCCGACTTCTGTTTTGCCAGCGCCTGGTCCAACCGCAGCTTCGCCAGATCGAATGCCTGGTAAGCAAGCGCGCGATACTCCGCGGAAGTTTGCGTCCACAGAATCGTGCCGACCTGATACTCGAGGTCCGGGCCGATTTGCCGGCTCATTGAAGGCCCCGGCGTTTGGGCCAACAGGTCTAGCGGAACAAGTAGAAAACACGTGAGCACGAGAGTGCGAACGAACTTCCCACGAGTAGACATCATAAACACACCTCTTCAACCAGAATCAGCACTACGCTGCCGTTATTCTACAAGAGTCTTTGGGATCTTTGGCGGATCTTTGGCGGGTGAAAAAGGGTTCGCAGCGCCAGGTTTACGTCGAATCGTTTACCGGCGCTGCGATCTTTTTGAGTTAGATAATAAATCAACGTTGCCAGCGCCAGTCCACGGTATAAGCCCGCGACAGCTCGTCGAGGCTCGCCTTCAAGGTGGACCATTCGTCCTGGGCGTTGCGAGCTACGCGATTGCGATACATGAAATCGTCGATGCGCGCAGCGCGATCCAACACTGCCTGTACGTCAGCCGCCACCGACTTGTGATCCGAAAAACGATCGTGAAGACGTTTAACTTCATCGTTGAACTGCGTGATGAACTCGTTTATGTTGTCTTCCCGACGCGTTCCGTCAAGCCGGCTGCGATCGAGCGAAGAATCGAGACTGGATTTGAAGCGCTCCGACTGCCGTTCGATGCGACGCAGAATCTGCTCGACCTCTCTATCGCTTAAACGATAAGGCAAAGGGCCACCGCCAACCGGATACGAATTGGGTCCCTCCGCTAGCGAGACCGGGCCGCCCCAACGCCACGATACGTTGTAAGCCTGCGCGAGCTCATCGAGGTTTCCGCGCAACGCAGACCAGTCCTCTTCGGCGCGCCCGCTCATACGTTGACGCACCATGAAGCCGTCGATTGCGGCCGCGCGATCGAGCACCGCTTCAACGTCGGCGGCTACGGATTTATGATCCTTGAAGCGATCTCGCAAATGTTTCGTCTGGTCTTCGAATGACTTCATAAAGCCGTTGATGTCGTCTTCGCGGTTGGTGCCGTTGAGCCGGCTGCGATCGAGTGAACTATCGAGACTCTTGCGAAAAGTTTTGGTCTGGTTCTCTATGCGCGTAAGTATTCGCTCAACTTCCTTATCGTTGAGCCGGTATGCCTGTCCCACTACCTGCGCTTGAATCCGGCTTGCGCCCGCCAGGCAGATGAACATAGCCAGGGAAAGGTATAAAGCTGAAAATCTCATATCGTTGCCTCCTCAGAGTTGTTCCGTCACTTTGGAAGCAAAAACCGCGCCTGTTATTTTTCTATGTTTTTTGAGAATGACGGCGCGAAAACGTACGAAGCAAACAGCGACCGATCTCGATCAAGACACTTAGCCGGCCGCGATCTCCAGCATATTGCCGCCCGGATCGCGCACGTAGAAACGCGAGGTTCCTTCCATCGGGCGCGGATTGGGAATGATCTCGACTCCCGCTTTACGAAATCTCTCTTCCGCCGCTCGCAGCTCGCCAACTGTGAAGCAGATATGACGCGAGCTGAGCGGACCCGCGTCGTTGCGTTCGACCGAGAGATGGAGTTGGTTCGGGCCGATCTGATACCACGCGCCGCTCGGCCGCGTACCTTTCGGCTTGGGTATCTCTTCGAGTCCGAGCACCGCGCCGTAGAATTCCTTCGTCGCCTGCTCGAGCTCGGGCGGAACGGTAACGTTCACGTGATGTAGCGCGCTAACCATATTCATTCGTAACGCAATGCCACCATGGGATCGACTTTCGTTGCCCGGCGCGTTGCTGCCAGAATCGCCATCGTCGCCACGAGAAATAAGAACAACGAAACGAGTGCGAGGACCAATGGGTTGAGCGCGCTCAAGTCTACCAGCACCGATACCAGCAAGCGAGATAAGACCGCTCCGCCGGCCAATCCCAGGCCGACACCGAGCGCCGTCAATCTCCAACCGCCGCGCAGGAACAACGCGATAACGTCGCGGCGACGCGCGCCGAGGGCCATGCGAATTCCGATCTCGCGCGTGCGGCGCGTGACGATGAAAGACGTCACGCCGTAAAGTCCGAGCGCGGCCAACACGAGGGCCAATATACCAAGTGCACCCGATACCCACGCGAGGGCCCGAAATGGAGCTGCTTGCACGGCAACGTTATCGTTCAGGGCTCTTACTGACGTGCGCAGCGCGGGATCGATCGACATCGCAAGACCGCGAACAGCCGACATCGTCACCGCGGAGTTACCGCGCGTCTGGACCAGCAGATAGCGATTCTTTGCCACCGGAAGCGGGAGGTAAACAAACCGCTCGTCTGCTTGCCAAATGTGACGGCTGCGCGTGTCACGAGCCACACCCACGACTTGATATTCTTTGTAATGCACGCGACCAATGATTTGCTCGTGCTGATCCGGCTTGTCTGCTACAGCGAGTTGCTGGCCCAACGGATCCTGTTCGGGCCAGAACTGCTTCGCCGCCGTTTCACTCACCACGGCAACCGGCAGGTGCGAGCGAATTTCTTCCGCCGTAAAGGCGCGTCCTCGGAGGATAGGAATCGAGAGCGTTTGAAAGTACTCCGCGGAAACGAAGTTGAAGCCGGCTTCGCGTGGATGTGTTGGCTCGTCGTTTTGCAGCAGCACGAGGCGGTTTCCCATGTTTCCCGAGAACGGCTGGTTGTAGCACTCGCTGACTGAAGCAACATCGGGTAGCTCGCGTAAACGATCGGCAAGCCTCTGCCGCAGTACGTCGGTATCCATACCGTCGGAACGATCGCTGCCGCTCAAGCCGGCCGCAACTGAAAACACGTTTTGCAAATTCATGCCGGTATCGACGTGATGCAGCCGGCGCACGTTCATCGCCAACAACCCCGCGCCAATCAAGAGCGACAACGACACCGCTATCTGGACCACGACCAGACCATTACGCACCCACGAGTTATTCAAGTAACCCTGTGAGCCGTCGCTTTTCAACGCCGTAACCACGTCTGACCGCGACATCTGAAGCGCCGGCGCGAGTCCGGCTGCGGCGCCCGCAATGACAGCAACGAGAAGCGTGAAGATAAAAACGCGCCAGTCCGGCGACAGATTCAGCGCAAAGCCGCCGGCGAGCTCGGGAATGGGAAACGACGAGAGCACGATCGGATATGCGGCGCGTAAAGTCCAGACAGCCACTAACAATCCGGCAGCGCCGCCGAGCAGCGCCAGCAAAATACTCTCAGTTAAGAGTTGTCTGATCACGCGCGAACGTTGGGCGCCGAGAGCGATACGAATGCCAATCTCTTTCTGCCGGTCCAGCGCGCGAGCCAGCAAAAGATTCGCGACGTTCGCACAGGCGACCAGCAGCACGAGTCCGAAGCCGATCGCGAGCGGCCAAAGCAGCGCCGAGAGATCTTCGTCGAGCGTGACGAAGGTCCCGGCGCGCACCAGTTCGAGCGAAGTCTTGCGGTTCTCGCCGGGATATTTTTGGGCCAGGCGATCCGTCGTGAGTTGCGCGACTGCCTGCGCTTCTGATTCGGAAACGTCGGGCGCGAGCCGCGCCAAAATTGTAAACACTTCCGCGTCGCGATCCGTCAGCCACGTCTCAGGCGCCCAACCACCAGCCTTGATGAAATAGTCACGCGCCATCAGCGGCGCCCAAAACGACGGTGGATCAGGTGTCGTGCCGATGAAGCCCGGTTCGGCGACACCGATCACTGTAAACGCATGTCCCTGGAGCTCGATTGTGTGGCCGATGATCGAAGCGTCGGAGTTGAAGCGACGCTCCCAATAAGCGTGATTCAAGACAACGACAGACGACTCGCTTGCGAGATCTTCGTTCGCGGTGAAACTGCGGCCGAGCTTCATCTGTGCGCCGAGGGCGCTGAAATAATTCGTCGACACGAGCTGTCCGAAGACGTGTTCGTAACCCGCGGCGAGGGTGTAGTCGTCGGCATCGGGCGGCGGCGCTTCGCCATACGTGGCCGCGACTTTGTTCCACGCCACCAAATCGGAAAACGCTGCGTCCTGCTGGCGATAATCGAGATAGTCGAGATAGGAAAAGAGACGATGACGCAACCCCTGTTTGTCGCGGCCTTCGAGGGCGACCAACCGTGACGGATCTCGCAACGGAAGCGGCTTCAGCACAAACGCATCGAATACGGTAAACAGCGCGGTGTTGATGCCGATGCCGAGAGCGATCGTCAGCACCGCGACGGCGGTAAAACCGCGGTGCTTCCGCAACGCGCGCAGCGCGTATCTCAGGTCGAGAAGGATGGTAAGTTTGATTGCTGCTCTCCGTTGTAGACCGGCTTAGTCATTCGCATACGGCGGGCAGAATGACGATGTTCCTTTAAAGGCTTTGCACAAAAGTTCTTACATCATGGATTTCTCTGTGCAGCCTCTGTGTCCTCTGTGTCTCTGTGGTGTGTTTTTGCTGGGAATTCATCAACCACAGAGACACAGAGACACAGAGGTTCACAGAGAAGAGCCCCGCCCGGCGCACTTGTCTTCACACTCACATTCGAGGAAAGATACGCTAACTACTCAGCAACAAATCTAAGGAGCACTTATGAACGATATATCCAGACGAGAAGCTCTCTCCAAAATGGCGACTGGTAGTGCGAGTGTCGCGCTGATGCTCGGTGTCGACCAGTTTGCGACAGGCACCACTGCGATTCAGACGCCGGCCACAACAGACACGCAAACCGCACGCGCGTTTCGCGGCCAGCATCAACCACGTCCGCTAACCTTCGACCCAGCCAGGCTCAAAGGGCTTTCGGAAAAATTGATCCGCTCGCATTGGGAGAACAATTACGGCGGCGCCGTTAAGGCGCTCAACGCAGTCGAGCAACACCTCGGCGCGATGCTCAAAGTAAAGGATCTGCCGCCGTACATGTATGGCGATTTGAAACGAGAAGAGCTCGTGCGCAGCGGCTCTGTCGTTCTGCACGAACTCTACTTCGCGAACCTCGGCGGCGATCCGAAGCCGGGCGGCAAAGCACTCGACGCGATCAAACAGTGGTTCGGCAGTTACGAACAGTGGGAAGAGGAGTTTAAGAAAACGGCTAACGCGCTCGGCGGCGGCTCAGGCTGGGTGATCTTCGCCCACAACGCGCACACGGGTGAGTTTCATAATTACTGGTCGTGGGACCACATGCACAACGTGCCGCTGGGCCACCCGTTGCTCGTGCTCGACATGTACGAACACGCTTACCACATGGATTACGGCGCAGCGGCAGCGAAATACGTCGACGCGTTTCTGCAGAACGTGAACTGGGAAGAAGTAAATCGCCGTACCGAAGCGTTGTCCAAACTATGATCGGCGACGCGCGCGCGGTCAGGCGCGCGTCGCTGCCCGCGAATCGCTCGCAGTGTTTTCGGGAAGCTCGGCGAGATGCGCCAGGAGCAGGAGCGTCCTCGCGCCGTCTCCGTTTTCAAAACCGAGACCCGCTTCCAAACCCGTGTCTTCTCCGACCAGCGGCGCGATG
>Ga0105241_10004269_pt1 | contig 10569 bp, 7 predicted proteins | sample KBSC64metaG_FD_80422 | JGI IMG/M metagenome (GOLD analysis project Ga0105241, IMG submission 80422) | Corn rhizosphere microbial communities from Kellogg Biological Station, Michigan, USA - KBS C6-4 metaG | ecosystem: Host-associated > Plants > Roots > Rhizosphere > Soil | place: Michigan, USA...
GGGCAGATGCCTTGCCACTGTTGGGGAAATGAGGATTGGGGGCTACGAACGGAGGAACATGATCGAAGTAGCCATCATTCTCATCATAGTTGAGGATAAATATCGTTTTCTTCCATACTTCGGGGTTCTTTGTAAGAATATCTATCACTTCCGACAGATACCATACGCCATACCATGGACCACCGGGATGGTCGGAAAACCTTGCGGATGCTACGATCCAGGAAACCGCCGGCAGCTGCCCATTGTTTACATCTTCACGAAACTGATGTAAAATATCCCCCTTGGGTATGCGAACGGATCTTTCGTCGGCGCCATCCATATAGGTATGTGTCATCAGCTCATGAAAATGAGGATCCTTACTGTTGATGGTAAACGCCTTTTCATGCAGGCTCTTTGACCGGGGGGATAAATTCTCATATCCTTCCGGGGGCCAGTTTTTCAGATCTGCGATCACATTGGGCAGCAGCTCCCCGGCATCGGCAAGGGACTCCATCAGCTCTCTTTTTTTATCTTCGGTGCCGGAAAATGTTTCCAGTTTTTTCTTTATTTCTGCAATTATTGGGGGCAGCTTCTCCTTTTGATCCTGTAGCCAGGCGTAATACCCGGGAGAATAACGAACATTGAACTGCTCGAACCATTCGATGGGGTTATCGGTAAAATTGCAGAGCCATTCCTGTTCATCGAACGGCAGTCCTTTATCCAGGCTAAGCTCATTCTGATATATCTTCCAGGGAATGCCGTTGTCTTCCAACCTTTCGGGGAAAGTAGTCCAGGACGCCCATCGCCAGTAATCTACATCACTGTTCCTGACATTGGCCTTAGACTGTATATCCGGCTTCTCTCTGACCGTCCCTGTCCAGTGGTAGAGCCTGTTGGGGGTGGTCCCGGTGAGTGACGAACAGAAATTGTGATCACAAACGGTGAAAGCGTCAGCCAGCGCATAGTAGAAAGGGATATCCTCCCTGTTATAGTACCCCAGCGCAAGGGGCATGGACCTGTATTCGGGATTGCCGGACTTTTTTATCTCCAGCCATTTGTCGTAGCGTCCATGGTTACGGGCATCCGACTGGTCTTCCCAGCGGTGGGGCAGGGAGCTCATCCAGGTGATCTTTGTATCCTTGAGGTTATAGCGGAATGGTATATACGTATTGTTCTTTTCGTCCGTCTGCAACCAGACGCGGTTCTTATTCGGCAGGCTGATGGCCCTCGGGTCATTGAAACCCCTTACGCCCCTCAATGTACCGAATGTGTGGTCGAAGGAGCGGTTTTCCTGCATCAGGACTACTACATGCTCTGCATCCAGCCAGGTAGTGCCGGGATCGGGATCGATGGCGAAGGCTTTCTGGATGGAGGAGGGGAGGGCGCCTGACAGGCCGGCTGCGCCGGAGAGGAGGGCTGCTTTTTTCAAGAAATCTCGTCTGTTGTCCATTAATGGAGGGATTTGTAATGTAGAGGATCTTTACGGTATGAGATACTAACCGTGAATGTGAAGGAATTGTTATTCATGAAAAATATAGATCTCCACTCTTCTGTTCAGATATTTTGACGGATATTTCCTGGATATTCCCCTCCCTTCCGCTGCTATGAGCGCAGGGGGGATGTCGAATTTTGACGACAGCAGGCGAGCGATCTCACGAGCTCTTTTTTGGGAAAGATCCAGATTGTAGGCATCCGAGCCGGCGTCATCCGTAAAGCCTACCACCTGGATCTTCTTTATACCTGGCCTGGTCAGAAGGGTCCGGTATCGTTGCAACGTATCCGGATTTTGTATCAGGTATTTATCGAAATCAAACTGGATGTTATGGATGATGATGGTATCGGTCACCGGCGTAGGAGAGGATGACCTGGGTGTATCTGTCATCCCATGCGGTTCAGGTTTGATGGGTGGTGGTGTGAAATCTGAATCTTTGTCAGGTCTGGTAGCCGGCAATGTATCGATGATACCGGGATACGGATCTCCGGGGTATTTATCGGTATGTCGCCGAAGGATCGAATACAATGAGTCTTTTGTTTTCTGATAGGTTGTACAGGTAGCCCTCTTCATACGTATGACGGAAATATCGTCTACCAGGACATCAATGGTCGGGCTGGTCGCATTTCGTTGTTCTATAATGTCGGCATTTGCGGCCCGGGCGAAGTTGCCAACGATCAGAATAGTGGAATTGGCGGTGGGGGTAAACTCTTTTTTGATCTCAAACCAGCCGTTTTTCAGGTCCTTTGTCGTTGCATCGGTGAAAGAGAGATAGCTTCGGGGTTGTAAGATAGAGTCTCCCTGCACAAAAATAAAACGGGTGGTAAACCACAGCCCTATATCGCGCAGATTGGGGCGGGTGGTACTCAGCTGCGTCCTGGCGCCTGGACTGGCGATCTTCAGGCTGACGGCATATCGCTCCCCACTTTGAAGCGGACATAACAGCATGGTCTCCCAATATTGACGGTTGACGGTTTCCCTGCTGACTGCGACGATCTGCAGGTGCCGGCTACCCGTAGCGGAAGGGAATCGGGGGAAGTATCCTGTTGTAAATTTCCGGCTTAGATAGAACCAGGCGGAGGGGCTGCAAGGCTGGTTGAATTCGATGCAGGTATTTATATCTTCGAAGGAAGGGTTGGGCACAAGATTCTGGCCCTGAGTCCTTTGGCATAACAAGAATATGAGGGGGAGACAGGCTTTGTGACAAAAAAGGGGTCTACATAAGGAGGTCATAGAAATAGGTACTGAAGATATGAATTCTGGGGAATTCGGCGGGAGTTACCGGTTCGCTGAAGGTAGTATGCGTAGAATATTCCCATTCATGTCCTTTTTGCATATCGGCGGGCCGGCGTCTCCCCATAACCCTTCCTGACCGGGACCGGCATCCTGATTGTCTTTTCGTCCTCCGGACCCTCCATCGCCGCCCTTACCTCCCAGGTTTCTTGCGATGATGCAAGGGCAGTCGACGAATGCGAGGGCGGAAGAATCATACATCATATCTATAATACCGCCCTGACCGCCGTTACCTCCGCTGTATCCTCTGGTAAAGATGACGTCGCTACCGTCGCCGCCCCAGCCGCCCTCGCCTCCGTTGGCGAAAATGAAGATCTTTCCGTGTCTGGGGTTTACATAGTAGTGATCTGTTTGAACGGCTCCGTCAGGAGTAATGTCTATGGCGAGGATAATGGAGTCGCCGGTGGGAATAGCGGAGATCCTGGCCTGCAGACAAGGGCCCTGGCCTCCGGAGCCACCGTCGCTGCCTTCCCGGCTCATAAATTTAAAGAGGTCGAGGGCGTTGTGGCCATGCTTTCCAGTGTGACCATCGTAATGGATGTCGTAGGTCTTATTTCTTTTGAAAAATTTGGTGGCTGCCCTGGCGGGATCATGTTTTTTCTGGGTATAGCCTATGGATATCAGGCCAGGCATAAGCGATAGCAAACATACGAGATAGGGGCATGCGGTTGTCATAAGGAATAGGCGAGAATTGTTGACATTGTCCTGGTAATGTACGCGGTTATGAAGTTAGCCGATGGATTGAAAATAAAAAAGAGATCTCAGATGAGACGAATTAGATTGGGGGTAAATTCTTATTATATTCGTTCCGATAATTAACCCCAATATGAAAGAACTCCGCCCTCTCGATACACATGGCCCATTTGCATTTAGGCCCCACCATTGGAAAATGCTTGCAGGCGGCTTTATCATCATTGGAATAGCATGGGGCTTTTTGCTGACGCATTTGATCTATGACGTATCAACGGACCCTTATTCTTATCCGTTTGGAAATACCCGCGAAAATTCCTGGGTCTATGCGTCTCAGCGTGTTTATGTCAGTGTTGCCATTCTTTGCTTTATTATGGATATTACAGGAACCGGTCTGATCATAGCAGGTCAGCTAAAAGAGAAAAGAAAGCTTTCGGTGGTGGGGGTCGGGCTTGTTTTTTTGGGTGTGGTAACAGTGCTGGCTACAAGGATGATTGAATAGTCAAATATAGTATATCGGGTATGAGATATAGTAAAAAAATTACAGGTATAATTGGATTTCTTGTTTGTAGTCCAGTGATACAACCGGTGTACGGTGTGGTGATAAAAGTAATGATAGATTAAATGCAACAAGTTGATTTTTAATGATCTTTTCGATCATGCATTCCTTTCGCGTTCGGGAGTAGCAAAATCATAAAAGATCCGGAACAGATTGCCGTCAAGGTCCGCGACTGTGAACTCATGCAATCCCCATGGCTTTGACTCCGGCGTCGAAACGATCTTCGCCTGGCTGGCGACCCAAAGTCCATACAACTCGTCGACCTGTTCTTTGCTGTCGAGATTGATCCACACCATCACCGGTCCGACATTGCGGTAATGCTCCCGAAAGGCGTCGTCAGTAAGAAACATTCTGCAGTTTCCTTTTGAGATCCCCGCAATCCCGCCACCCCCGGCACCCCAATCTATGTTGAAACCAAGATTGCTTTTGTAATATGCGGTGGCCTTTTTTAAATCGCTTACCGGTATCTCCGGCACGGCACCAGGAAATTCCAAATTCATAGCAGGTTTATTTTCCTTAAAAGTACAGAATATAGTTACTCCGACCGGAGGCTCCTGACCGGATTGGCCAGGGGGTGACCGACTGGAAGCTCACCATTATGAATGCGATCAAAATAGCGCAGCTGGTGGATGTTCGTAGCCGCCGGACTCGGCGGTTTCATGGTCTTGAAGTCAGGCGTTCGTATTCTGATAAAATCAGCCGTTGTAAATGGGGTCAAATTCCACAATCCATTCGATGCCATACTTGTCTCTGAACATACCAGCGTATGTACCCCAGGGACTGTCACCCATGGGCCCTTCAATGTCTCCGCCTGCCGATAACCCGTTGAATATTTTATCTGCTTCCTCACGACTTTCTGCACTGACTGATATTTTCGACCTGTTTTCGTTTTCGTTTACCTTTCCCATAAATTCGGGAACATCATTGGCCCTTAATACATTGTGTTTGCCAATGGGTAATGCAATGTGCATGATCTTGTTTGCATCATTTTCTGCTATGGGAAATTCGGTGTTTGCCAAGTCCTTGAAACGAATAATTTTGGCAAACTCTCCGCCAAAAACTGATTTGTAAAAAGTGAATGCTTCTTCGGCGTTGCCATTGAAGTTGATCCAGGGATTAATTGTTCTCATGATTTTATTTTTTCCGGCAATATCGGAAGGAAAAGGGTTCGATTTGCGGAAAAGGGGAGAAATAAATGAAAAGCTCCATAAAAAGGGGTGGATCCAGGGGATTAGGGGTTTGAGTTTTTCTCCTTTTTTGTCTACCCATTATAGAAGAAGGAAAGGTAAAACTGGATGACCCAGTTGAAAAATATATACCGGAAATTAAAACGCTGAAGGGCTATTCAGACAAGACCATCATCACCTTACGTCAATTGGCGTCGCATACTTCAGGGCTGGAACGTGAGCCGGATATGCCCGGTGCGAACAGAGGGCCGGTGGACCAATGGGAAAGTAAATTATTATCTTGTATCCCCCATACTTCGTTCAATAGTATCCCAGGAACCCGTTTTCAGTATTCTAACGTAGGGTATGCCCTGCTTGGGTTAACCCTCGAACGGGCTTCCGGCATCCCATATATTCAAATGGTGCAACAAAGGATATTTACACCGCTGCATATGGATAACACCTTTTTTTTGATGCCCGAAAATAAGCGAGCCAGGCTTGCAACGGGCATCGTCAATTTCAGCGAGAATTTAGAAGACCAAATAGACAAAAGCCCTTCGTTGTACGGCGGGGTAGACAGCACACTCGGTGGTTACACAGTACCCTGTGGCGGCCTATACTCGACTCCCCTGGATCTAGCAAAATTTGTATTGGCGCTGATGGGAAAAACACCGTTGCTTTCGCCTGAAAGCCTTCGGGAAATGCAAGTTAATGCTCCGGGTGCAAGTTATTATGGGTTGGGCCTTATTCTTGACGCGCTATGGAAAGTTGGATTTTATAGGTCATGGCGGCAACGTTCGGGGGTACCTTGCGCAATTTTCTATAGAACACCACAACGTTTACGCGGCAATTCTGCTTCGCAACTATAATAGAGGCAAAACCAATCTCGCATTAGATTCCCGGAAACTGCTGCACAAATTATCAAAAGGAATTATAAGATGAAGTTTGGTATATGCTTATATCTGCCGGACTGTGGATAACGAGGTCAGTCTGTTCTCAAACTCTTCACCGGGTTTGCAAGAGCTGCTTTTATTGCCTGGAAGCTTACAGTGATCAGTGTTATAACCAATGCGCCAACACCTGATGCAACAAATATCCATGCTGATATGGGTGATCTGTAATCGTATTGCTGCAGCCAATTATTTGAATAATACCATGCTAACGGTATGGCAATAAAGCAGGAGATAATTACCAGTAATGCAAACTCTTTTGAAAGCATTTGCCATAACCTGTAAGTTGATGCGCCTAACACTTTGCGGACACCAATCTCTTTTTTGCGCTGCTCTGCAACAAATGATGCAAGGCCAAACAGGCCGAGGCAGGAAATGAAGATGGCTAATATTGTAAAGAAGGTTGCCAGCTTTCCGACACGCTGTTCACCAGCAAACTTCTTTGCATAATCTTCATCATTGAAAATATAGTTGAAAGGCAGGTTGGGATTATATTTTTTAAATACCATTTCTATTTTGGCCAATGCCTCTTTTACAGGTACGCCTGTTTTTAAAGCAACAGTTACGATGCCTATCCAGTTGTGGTTGGCCACATAAACGGTAGGCGTTATGGGCTTGTAAGGCGATTCCTGTACTATATCCTTCACCACACCAACTACACGATAATTTTTACCATCGTACTGTATATTTTGTCCCACAATATCTTTCTTCATGCCTATTTGTTTCACGGCTGCTTCATTCAATATCATCGCAAGACTATCTGTGGCAAAATCTTTGGAGAAATCCCGCCCTTCTTTCAGCTGCCAGCCAATGGTTTTACCAAAATCTTCCGTCATCAACATAAAACCAAAGCTTGGCGATGTGTTGGGGGCTTTGCCTTCCCAGTTAAAGCCGCTACGCCATGCACCCAGATATGTTGTTGCGTCCGATGCTCCGGCCATATTATCTACCACACCGGTGGCCAGCAGATCATCTCTCATAGCATTGTAGTAGTCAGGCAAATCCGGGGTGCTCCCGTTAACCGTTATCAACCCTTCCTTCCTGTAATTAATGGGCCTGTTCTTTGCAAACTGAATTTGTTTAAACACAATAATGGTTCCTATGATCAATGCAATAGAAAATGTGAATTGAGCCACCACTAAAATCTTGCGCGGCAGGGATGCGTATCTGCCTACACGAAAGGTGCCTTTCAATACTTTTATAGGTTCAAATCTTGACAAATAGAGTGCAGGGTAGCTGCCGGAAAGCAAGCCGGTGACGCAGGTAAATACCAATGTGCAAAGCCAGAATACAGGGCTACGCCATGGCAGCTGTATGTTTTTAGCCGCAAGCGAATTGAACAAGGGCAGCAACACAATAACCAGGATAATAGAAAATATAAATGACACGAAAGCAACCAGCACACTTTCGCTTAAAAACTGGCGTATTAGCTGGGTGCGCAACGAGCCAACAGCTTTCCTGATCCCCACTTCCTTTGCACGCTTTTCGCTGCGGGCGGTACTAAGGTTCATAAAATTAATGCATGCAAGCAGCAGCACAAATACGCCGACGATGGAAAACAGCCACACAAATTGTATAGGCCCCCCAGTGGGTTTGCCATCTTTAAAATCGCTGTACAAATGCCATTTATCCATTGGATACAGGTAAGCAATATCAGGAAGATCTGTCTTATTTCTATGCACCATCACCATGTTCTTTATCTTCTCTGTCTCCTTATCCATATCAATTTTGTCAGCCAACTGTGCATAGCACAGCCATGAACGGCTGTACCAATCCGTGGCAGCATCTTTTACCCATTGTTCCATGGTGACGTATTTTTTCCAGGGCAGGAAATATTTTATATCGTACAAGGAACTGTAGGTACTGTTATCAGGAAAATCCTGGAACAGCCCGGCTACTTTATAATTGTCTTTGTTATCAAGCCTGATCATTTGGCCCATGGGGTCAGCATCGCCAAACAATGTTTTCGCCATAGAGGCACTAATAATTATGGAAGACGGGTCGCTCAATGCATTTATGTTTCCCTTCAGCATATCAAGCGAAAACATGGTTGGAAAGTTTTCTTCTACCCACGGGCCATTGGCTGAAATTATCTTATCGCCCACCGTTAACGCATGCCTCCAGGGCCAGGTGGCCATGGCCACATTTTTAAAATCGCTGCCGTATTTGCTACGCAATTCCTCAGCAATAGGCCTGCACACATTGGGCGCTGTGCTTATTGTTTTATCATCGCCAACAGAGTTGATCATTACCTGTGCGAGCTGTTTGTGGTTGGTAAAAGACTTGTCGTACGTTACCTCATCCCAAATCCATAAACCAATCAGCATGGCCACTGCCATGCCTGATGCAAGCCCCAGCACATTTATGATCGAATACACTTTATTTGTAATAAGATTTCTCCAGGCAATCTTTACATAATTCCTAAACATATAATGGCTGTTTAATTTTTCAGGAACCCATCTTTGTAGGGGTTCGCGGGTCAATATTAACAGCTCTGGCCGGGGATAGCGCCCCAAATTATAAGATGGGCGCTCATTTTTCAGGTGATTTTTATATTCTGTCGGGCTTTTCCCGGTCATTTGTTTGAAGATCCGGTTAAAAGTAGTTTTAGAATTGAACCCGGATTCAAAGGCAATGCCCAGGAGGGTGATATGTTCATAAGCAGGATCCTGGATTTTCCGGGCGGCGTCGATCACGCGGTATTCATTAATGAAGTCATTAAAGCCTTTTTTGAATACGGTATTGATGACCCTTGATAATTCGTGGGGAGGGAGGTTGAGTTTTTCCGCCAGGGAGCTCAGGCTTAATTCCGGGTCCTGGTAATACTGGTTGGCTTCCATGGACCTCTTGAGCCAGGCGCCTTTTGCCCTTAGTTCAGCCAGGGCAGGGGACGGCTTTGCCGGTGCGGCCGTTTGGGTCATCACGGCGGCTTGAGGTTTTAAGAAGGCTGCTGCTGCGGTCCATATTATGATTACCGCAAAGAATATATAAAAGGGGTAATAAATGTGTGCGCTTAATTGATTGCGGTAACCAAGATAATCGGCAGCGGCACAAAAGATCCATAAAAACCATAATAAGGCGGTGGCGGCCAACAGGCGGCGCAGCCATCGGAATTCAAGAAGGGACCGGTCCATGAGAACGGGTTGCAATCGCCGGTAAAAGTTTTGTATGAGCTTATGAGATTTGTGCAGGTAGGTTATGATCGAAATAAAGATGAGTAGTTGTAATACGGGGTTCAGTTGCTGAAAGGCCTTTGTGCTATAGGTAGTTACACCCGTCCTGGTACTTTCTCCTATTTCAAGTGCCAGGGCTCCCTGTTCCAGCAGCAGGGGGCTGAAATGCATTAAGTCATTCCAACTGAATTTATGCTGAGGGCATGTTACTTTCAGCACATAGAAATACATCAGGGGGCCCAGCGCCAGCAAAAATTGCATTGGCAGCCGATCCCAATGGGGCAGGTAAGTTTCAAGTCTTAGGTCAATAGCCAGGATTCGGATCATCCATAAGATCATCGTGGCCAGCGCCAGGGCAAGAAACCGGTTTGCACTACGGTTTACGGTTTTGGTGAACCATAAAAGCAGGACAAAAGTGAGCCCTATAAATATCGCGCCGAGAAAGGCCAGGTCATATAAGTTGATATGGAATGTATATGAATTCAAATAAAGCAGTGGGTTTGCATGTTTTATAGCGCCAAAAATATGCCCTTTTGTTGTTAATTGATATTCATAGAATTATAATTTGATATAGGGATTTAACTGTTCTTTTGTGATATGGCATTGTACTGTTTTGATACAGTGTGCATCATCGTGATATTCAGCTTGTAGAGCGTTTGAGCATGACCAGTGCAGGGACATAAAAAGCAAAACCCTGCGCAGCAGGGCTTTGTAGTCAGAATGGGACATTTTTGAACCCATCGATAGTTGATTTAGTGGCTTTTAGGGAATTGCCGGGAAAAATATTTTATTTCGATTATACTTCTTAACTTTGAAATGCAAAGTGCTTTGCTTTTTGTGATATTTCGACCCGGTAATCTTATAATTTACTTATACCTAAACCCAGAAAAGTAGTTATGAAAATAAAATCACTGTTACCGACGATTGTACTTGGTATCCTATTTATGCTTGCAATTTTTTTGGGAGTAGAATACAAAATTAGAGCTGATGAAGGGAGGCGTTACACTTTCAATGAGCTTTTGGGTAGTTATGTTATAGACTTAAATAAAACAAAATTGGGGAATGAGTATACAAAAGATTCCAATAAATACAAAAGCTTATCAATTACTTTTTTTCCCGATTCCACATTCAAAATGAATAAACAGGTACCTTTTATGTATGATAGCGTAGGAACGTGGAAGGCTGGGAATGTCACCGAATGGTGTTGGCTGCTTTTTGCTAATTTTAAATATGGTTATAACGATGAACATCCAGGCTCCCAGTTTAC
>Ga0105241_10004270_pt1 | contig 10568 bp, 9 predicted proteins | sample KBSC64metaG_FD_80422 | JGI IMG/M metagenome (GOLD analysis project Ga0105241, IMG submission 80422) | Corn rhizosphere microbial communities from Kellogg Biological Station, Michigan, USA - KBS C6-4 metaG | ecosystem: Host-associated > Plants > Roots > Rhizosphere > Soil | place: Michigan, USA...
CCCGTGGAGCGACACAGATGGCAAGCGACTACAGGCTCACAGCGTGGGAATCACGAAGGTGGGGAATCGGTACTACTGGTTCGGCGAAGATCGTACGCCGGGCCTGGATCCGTCTCTCCGGTACGTCAGTTGCTATGTTTCAACCGATCTGGTTCGCTGGAGATTTCTCGGCCGTCCATTACAGCTGGCATCAGTTGAAGGATATTCAGGTCACTGGGTTCTGGAACGTCCGAAGGTCTACCATGACGCCAAACGTAAGCGGTTTGTGATGTACTTTCATCTCGACGACGAGAAGTACAAGGCCGCACGGGTTGGTGTAGCGATCAGCGACAAGATCGCCGGACCCTACCGATATATAAAAAGCTTTCGCCCGCTTGGAGACGAGAGCCGAGACATCGGTCAGTTCGTCGATGACGATGGAACGCCGTACCTGATCTTCGAGGATCGGCCATCCGGCGGCTTTCACATTGCCAGGTTGTCAGCAGATTACCTCTCTGTCGAGAAGGAGGTAGGCTTCATCCATGCTCCCCTGGAAGGAGGAGCGATCGTGCATTATGACGGGCTCTACTACGTTCTGGGCTCTCATCTGACCGGCTGGGATCCTAATCCGAATGTCTATGCCACCGCGAAGAGTCTCGAAGGGCCGTGGACGGAATTTGCTGACGTCGCTCCACCGGAGACGAATACTTACTCGTCGCAGTCATCTTTCCTGTTGAAGATTGCCGGCACCCGGAAAACCACGGTGCTTTACATGGGTGATCGCTGGAAGCCGAACGAGCTTTGGGATTCCCGATACATCTGGATGCCTCTTGAGATCGGAGGGGGCAAGATGAGGCTGCCCGAGCCGAAACCATTCCGCATAGATGTTCATACTGGCGAAGTTCAATAGAAGAACCACGGAAATGTTGCACTATTCTGGGTTATGTCCGGTTGGCCCACGACCCGACCGGAGCACGGTTTTTGCAGAGAACTACAATGTCTCACTATGAAGCATTACCGTTCCTCCATCCCGAAAGAAGCGAAGGAGCGCGTTCTTGCCACTCACGGAACCGGACCTCAGAAATACAAGGCGGAGTATCTCCTGAACGGAGAAATCGTTGGGGTGCGACAGTTCGACCGGAACGGCCAACTCGAAGTTGAACGCCCGATGAAAAATGGCGTGCTACACGGTACGCTCTACAGTTGCGACGATGGTGTTGTGACCTCTGCTGAACCGTTCCGAAACGGTCTTGCGCATGGGAACGCAAAACAGTGGTCTTACGATGGCGAACTCATTGGCACCTACACAATGAAGAATGGAACGGGTCTTGATTTGTGGCGCTGCAAGAAGACTTGGGGCAACAAACGGGTTTTCCTGGCAGAGGCACGGCACATCAAGCAAGGCAAATGGCATGGCTTTGAGTGGTGGCTCAATGAAGATCAGAGGAGCGTTTACGAAGAACATCACTTCTGGGAGAATCTGCAGCACGGTGTGCAGAGAAGCTGGAACAACGAAGGCCGTTTGAGACGAGGTTATCCTCGGTACTGGGTGAACAACAAGCGGGTCACCAAGAGACAATATTTACGCGCATGCGCCAACGACGCAAACTTGCCGCCGTTCCGTGAATCCGACAATCAGCCTCGAAGGAAGTTCCCACCTGAAGTGTTGGCTGCAATGAATCGAACCTGCTCGTGAGATGTGTGACCCGATTTGTTCTGGCATCCAGCTGTATCTATTTGCAGGTAGCGCCTGGATGACCGCTTACTCGGAACTAATCCCAACAAGCCTCAGACCGGGGGGCTCGCGTCGCTGCCGATTTTCCGGTCGGGTCACCGCCAGCTCGGAAACTTCTCTTCTTTTCGCCGCAGTTTGCCATATCGGCGATAGAGAAACCTCGCGCCGAAAGCTATTCCCGCTACAGGCGCGCCAAACACTATGGCCCAGAACAATAGCACCACAACGATTGTGTCCCATCCGCCGTGCAGGAGTCCGAGCATCTTAAGAGTTTAGCGTCCGGATCGGCCACCCAACTACCTGGAACGCTTGTGAAATCTCAGGAAGGCGAAATTTCTGCATCCGCTTCTGCATTTCGGTGCGGTTAAATCAGAGGGGGACCTACCACTCTAATGAATCGATTCTTCGCTTTTGCGCCCATTGTCCTCGCACTGTGCTCGATGCAGCATTGCGAGAGCCAGCAGTCGCTTCCTCTTCAGAACCGATCGGCTTTGGCTTGGGAACATCAGAGAATCGTCACCCTGACTGGTTTTGGCGATTATTACGCTCAAACGAAAGATGGAGCTTCCAAATTGGTTAAGCCGGATGGACTCAGCGTAAACATTGTAGCCGTCGTTCAAAAGGTTGAAGAGGATCGCATTTGGATCATGGCGAATGGGAACGGAGATATTCCGGTCGGTTGGATTAACAAACGCGATGCGGTGCTTCTGGAAAATGCAGTTCCGTACTTCAGTACTAAAATTGCGCGAGACCCTCGGGATTGGGATTCTTTCCTTCGCCGTGCGGAAGCGGAACACGCCTTGAATCGACGAGATGAGGCTATCGCAGATTACACCAGCGCCATTGAAATAAATGAAGAAGAGCCATTCTTGTTCCTTCGCCGTGGCCGCGAGTACCGAATCCTTAAAGATTGTCCACGCGCCGCGAGTGATTTTGAAGAGGCGACAAGGCTCCGGCCAAAATGGGCTGAGGCATACGACATGGAAGCAGGAGTGTATGCCGATTGTCCCGATTCATCATGGAGAGATCCTGCAAAGGCAATCGCGCTGATCAATCGCGCGATATCACTCTCTCCGAATCCAACCTATTTGACGGTTCTCGCGCTCGCATATTCTCGGTCCGGTGAACTGGGGAAAGCAGTGGAGGCCCAACGACAAGCGATCGAATCTCTCCAATTTCCTCCTGGTTATCGTGATGATGCGCTGCGCCAACTACGCGATTACGAAAAGGCGTTAGCCGCCGAAAAACGTTGACGATTCAGCTTTCGTTTCAACATCGCGGGAGTGTATGACCGCGTATTCGGATCTTTTCCTGATCTTCGCCTCGCCAGCCCGGATTGCTTCCGGATAGCGGAAGATACACTCACAATCAGGAAATGGAGCCGTGCTCAGGTCGAAGGCTCATGATCAGCATGCGCAAAACTCTCTGTGTATTCCTGGCATTAGGCAGTGGCCTTCTTGCTCAAAACGCGAGCCTCCGTCCCCAATTTCCGCGACTTTTCGGTGAACCAAATCTTCCATGGGAGCACCGCTGCCCCGAAAATCGTCACCCAGGGCCAGCGTACATTCCGAACGATGATTCGATCCGGGGCGAAGGCGGACGTTGAGTTTGCGGGGCATTACACGGTCCCCAGATGGGGCTGCGGAACAGACTGTAGTCAAATGGTGATCGTCGCTTCGATTACTGGCAGAGTCTATGACGTACCGTTTTCCGTGGTCGAACTCCCACCAGCGTGGGAAGAAAGCCACAGCGCAGAGGATAACGAGCGGATGGAGTTTCACCCTGAAAGTCGGCTAATGAAATTGAACATGTGTCCGAACGAGCAAGACTGCGGATTCTATGATTACGAAATGGTGGATGGGAAGGGCTTGAAGCTTGTGCGAAAGCAGTTGCTCCCGAAGGAGTACCAAAGCAAATAAGAGGCGCAACGCTTGCTGCTGATGGACTATAACAATCAACCGCGTCAACTGAAAACGATTCTGATCGAATGACCGCTCATCCAGACTTTACGCATTTTTGGTGCAAAGCGGGATCTAAGGTGGGAAGGCGGATCGAGGCGGCTGACTCACGTTTAGACCGCCGCGGTGTGGCTTCGGTACGTATCCTTGGGGCGGCTCGGGCAGACGGTAGATGCACTCCTGAGAGCACGCATGCACCAGGAGCGGTAGAACGTCAGTAGCCACTCTAAGCGAGATCCACATTTGAAGCGGACCTATGCTGGGGAACGATCCGTTACACACGCTGCAAGTTGCTGGTTTCAGCTGTTCTAGATGATGGGGAAGACGAGGAAAGGGCGGTCGGAATTTGTAATTGCGTATAACGTTCTAGTGCTCACCCGGCTGCGTTTCAGTTTCTTACAGCGAGTGATTTCATAAGGGAACCAGTGCAGGCGATACGATGTGTACGGATCAGACTCTTCGAGACTCGCCAAATCTCCGATCTCGGGCGGAATTTGAACCGAATGGCTTCCGTACAAACCTAAGTACTTCACCGAAGACAAAGTCCTAATCGAAGCAGGCAGTGTCACAACCTGCTCCCACATCTCCGGGCCGAGCGCACTGATCGGATCGAAGATCTCCGCACCACTACTCCTGACGCTTTCGATGTACTGTTCAAGACACCTCCATGCGTCGCTCTGCGTGTCCTGCATCTCCTCGTGAAACTTAGTGAGCGCGTATTTCCCGTGGTTGCCGTATGGCTGGATCCACGAACAAGTCGCATATCGCCTGACTGGATTGCTCTTTCGTTCTGAATCTGGCGTGTCGCTGGGCTGGTTAAAAGCGGCCGGTATCTTTTCATGCCAAGCTCCCGGTGACAGTTCCTGTACCTCAGCTCAGCAGCTTGGAAGGATCTTCCTTCATCGCTCGACTGAACGGAAGTAGGCTTGGTACATCTTGCGTGCCGCGACATCCGGGTCAACTCCCGCAACTCCAGTTCCGAAGCCCGGTATAAGCACTCTGCGAACATGATCTGGAAACACGTGACGCTGTACAAGTCGAAACACTGCCAGGCTCGCTTTGTAGACACGATTCGGTGTTGCGAGATCGGAAGGAGAGCTCAGAAGAGCGGAAAAAATGACGGCAGGATGCTCTATGTTGCCGGTTTCGATCCAGACTGGCCTTTCGATGTGAAGACGTCCTGTCGGCTCACTGCGAATGTGTTCATCCAGTCTCCGTTCGAGTTCGGGAAACAGCATTTTCAATTGCAGATCAACTCCCGCACTTAACTCGCCCTCTGAGTTGCTGGGAGTCACTATTACCGCGGACCCACTGCGGAACAGATTTCCTAACAAGAACTTTACGTGCTCTGGCCGACGACGTCCGAATGCGCTTGCCCATGCGTTCACGACATCCGAGCTTTCATCGACAAACACTATTTCAACGCGTTGTCCGTCCATCGTTTTCATATACGCGCCTCGGTCGTGGGTGCTCGGTGACGAGGATCGCATCTGCTTGTGATTGACCGTCTTGCTTTTCAGAGACTCAGACTCGCGCAAGAATGTGAGTCAGATCTGAATCTCACAGCGAAACCGGACCCAAGGTGGGCGAGATCACGTTACGTCCGGATCGCGGACTATACTCTCAGAATCGCGAAAGCGTGCGATGATAGCCTCGATTTGTCGAATCGTGAAAGCGAATCGGAGAAGCTTCCCGAGGGAGCAGAAGCAGTGAAACCAGCTGGCCCAGTAATCTTCATCGCCCATTGTTGCATTAGTCTTTACGGTTAACAAAAGACGAAACTCAAACACACGACTGGTAAAGCGAAGGAGTATTCGCTGCCACTTGAGAACGTCGAGTTAGGGGGCGAAGGAAAGCATATCACCGGTCTTCCGAACTCGAATAGCATGGGATACCCGGTGCACGGAGCGAGTGACGGGACGCTTTTCGTTGAGATGTCCAATGACACAATAACGCCCTTTGCAGTCCAGGACCTCTTTTCGATTTCCGAGGATGCAAAGGTCACTAAGATTCAACGCAGGGTTCCCGACGACATGGATCAAGCCGTCTTTCGGGATGTGTACGCAAGCGACAGCCTTGTCGCGAGCCTTCTTTCTGCCAGGCCACGAAAGAGAAGTCCAGATGAGAGGCCCTCTCGTGAAACCGACTACTTCATATGCCTCTCGAAACGCGATGGAACATTTGAAAAACTAATCTCTCTGAAAGACCTGAATTTTCAGCCCTTCAAGATCGCGGTGCTCGAGTCGGGGCGATTTTATGCAGCAGGTGTCGACAAAATCAACAAGACTCCCGTTCTGGCAATGCTGGACAGCGATGGGCAGTATCTGCGGCCAGTCACCTTAGACAATCGCCCATTCGATAACTCGAAGAGCCTTCAGGCGATTTACCCAATTCATGAACCTGGTGCAGGAGAAGGAGAGGCCGCAATCGGAAGTTCGGGATTTGTTCCTTTCGGAGATCGAACCCTGTTTTACGTGCCTGGAGCCAGATTGCCGGTTCACATACTCGGTGAGGGAGGAGAGGAGAACTCCATACCGGTGCATCTGCCCGGCGATTACCTCATTGAAACGATACTGCCATGTGCGAAGAATGACACGTGGGTTGTGAGAGCGCAGGAAGTCCTGGGGTTTGCGCAAATCAAAGTGCGGGCTTGATTTCTAACCCACAGCAAGCTTTGTTCGAGGTTGGCCCCTTCGACGGCAATGCACTTCGCAGGTTGGATATTTCAGGCGTCGTCCCAAGTATGGTTGACACCGCTGCGAACAAAAAGCTCGTCGGTCTCCGACAGACATCAGATATGCAGAAAAGCCCGGCTGCTTGGTCCATCATTGAACACGACCGCTAGGCGTGTGTGGAGGCCCCCGACCGGGTGACCGCCGATAGGAAACTGGGCAGCTTCTTGCCGACTTCCCAATTGCAGACAAACCGACCGGAACAGCCGAAATGACTGTCGGGTAGAATCGGGGCAGAACTCCGAGAGTGGCCCAGCGAAACGAATGTTCTAGTGGAGGATTCCGTGAATAAAAGACGCGTTGGTGTGGCGACGTTCTTGGTCCTTTTAGGCTTGATGCCACTCTTTAACAATTTCAGCAATCCACGCCTTCAGAATTTACACGTGCCTGATCGGCTTCAGCTGATCGCGGCTGGGCTTTGCTTCGGGGTTGCGTTTGGATTGCTGGTGGGTGCCGGTCAGCGAGCTAAATAGCTGATCATTTCCGCACATCCTACTTATTCGCCTCGTACCACAGTTCCTTCTTCTGCGGAAAGATCGACTCATAATTAGAGATCAGCGCCATGAAGACTCGGTGAGTCATGTTGATCGCAAACTGAGCCTTGCTCCCCAAAAGAGCGTCGCCGGCGTATCACCGCTTACTCGAAAACTGGCAAATTCTTGGGTTTGCTTCCGAGTTGCCAACCCCTCTCTCATCAAGCAGAAAATTCATCTATCGAACTCGCGTCGTGAGTGAGTGGCTTGGCACGTTGGCACAGGTTGGCGCCTCGTGCTAGAAGTTCATGCATGAACGGAACATCCTTATTGCTGGGGACAGCCCTGCTGTCAGCCGCTCTTGCCGGGACGACATCGAACCTGGCACAAGATGGTGTCTCAACCGCGCAATCGGCGCCCTCTCATATGGACTTCGTATATCGTCTGGGCCACACCACGTTGGATGAGGCGCGTGCTTACTGGTCGCAGAACGGCATGAAGATCGTGGGGGCGGGGCACCTGGCGCTCGGGGGCGGCAGCGGGATGGATGGCGCTGGCAAGGTATCGGCTGAGAAAGTGTTGCTCGTCGATGTGTCGGGCGTCGACTTTGAAGGCATTTCCAACGCGCGGTTCGGTTTCTACGACAACACGCTCTACAGGATACAAGCGGCGCTGACGCCGATTTCCCGGAAAGGCTCCACCACCAGGAGCTACACCGACGAGGAGATGAAGGCCTTGAGCATCGTGCTCAGGAAGAAATACGGCGCCCCGAGCCGGGAGCAGCGCACCATGTTGGCCGATAAGAAGTCGGGCAATGACGTGCTGATTTGGAATTTGCCGACAGGCAAACTGACACTGACGGCCATCGCCTTCAACGGCAGCCTGATCCTGTCGGACGAGAAGATGGAGGCTGATGTCAGGACTTACATCAAAGGCTACTGCAAATCGATCAATGCTCCAGGTCACGTCGTCTGCTGGTAGGTAGCACGGGATGATTGCTTGGGATCGCTGACTTCGGCGGGACGGCACTGCCCGGATTGCGAGGGGATAATCACGTGACCGGAAGTATCCGAAGACATCATCGTGGTAGAACCCGCGATCAACGGAACTGGGCCATACGACCGCTCATCGCAAACGACACGATGATCGGGGCACAGCTGCTGTTTGGTTCATCGTGACTCACAGCGGCCAGTGACCGGGCCACCTGCCTTTTGGGAAGTAGTTCGGCGGCTCCGGCACAGGGCACCGAATCGGGGGTGAAAAAGCCCTAGACCGATCTTGGTTGGATTGAGTCGGAAATCAGGGAGTAAATAGCCTCGTTAAGCCAAGGCTGCCGGTGAAAGCCGGAACTTTGAATACGGTTAACGTCTGAACCAGGAGCCGAGGTGGGCGACTACGGCCTGGGCTTTGGTGGGCACAGGAACGACGGAGCTCCACCAGCCTGCGCGAACGCCGACGTAGCGAACGGTCAGATATCCCGCAAATGCAACAACTGCAACGAGAACGGCCGCGCCTACCCAACGAAGGCGCTGTTCCATGGCTTCGCGCCGCTGGATGCGCTCTTTGCCCACGTTGGAGGCGAAGGTTGCCCATCCGTTGTCGGGGGTGTCGACCGTGAGGCCAACCTGGTTGGTGGCCTTCATGAAGCGGTCGGTCCAGTCGCGGGCGTCGAGGCCGAGGGCGCCGACATAGCCGCGGACGATGCCCTTGCTGAGAATGCCGCCGGGAAGCTGCTGGTAGCGATCCTGCTCCAGCGCGACGAGGTGGCGCTGGCTGATCTTGGTAACGGCAGTGATTTGCTCGAGCGCGATTCCGCGGGAGATGCGCTGCGATCGAAGCTCTTGCCCAAAAGTACTCATTTGGTAACCAGTCCCGCAATCATAGCCCGGAGCTTTTCCACAGGCAAGTTACGAAGGACATTTGATGTATGAACCAACTTTATCACCCTTAGTTATCACTGAGCTAGGGGGTGTACATGTGCCTTGCGTCACCACGGATTGTGCAAAAGCGGTTCGGGGTCATTTTGCGGGCTTTCCGTGTGCAAAAGGTGGCGGAAACTCCCGAAAGCTGCGCGAGGTACCCAAAATGCAATCGGAGCCGGACTGTTAGGCTAATTTGAGGGCATGAGGCCGCCAAAGTCCGCAAACATCCATGAACAAGCTTGTCATCGCCAATTTATTGCACCGCCCGCTGCGTTCGCTGATCAGCGTTACGGCTGTTGCGATTGAAGTGATCATGATTCTGTCTGTTGTTGCCATCTTCATGGGACAGTTGAACAGCGCCAAGGAACGCAATAACGGGATCGGGGCCGATCTGATCGTCACGCCCCCGAATGCGAGCTTCATGAACGGCGTGAGCGGCGCGCCGATGACGGTGAAGCTTGTGCCGTTTTTCGAGAAACTGCCCCATGTGACTGTTGCCTCTCCAACCATCACGCAGATCAATATGGGCAGCTCGCTCGAGATTCTCTGGGGAGTGGATTACAAGAGCTACGCCGCGTTGAAGCCATTTGTTTTTATATCGGGTGGGCCTTTCCAGAATCCCTATGACGTGATTGTGGATGACGTTTTCGCGAATTCGGATCACGGGTATCACGTTGGAGATTCCATCAGCATCCTGAATCACCAGTTCCGGATCTGCGGGATTGTAGAGAGTGGCAAAGGTGGCCGCAAACTGATTCCGATCGAGACGATGGCTCAGTTGATTGGTTCTGAGGGCAAGGCGACCAACATTTACCTCAAAGTGGATCAGCCCCAAAACGCGCAAACAGTGATCGACGAAATCCATAACACCAACGGGCTGGGGAACTACCGGGTCCAGACGATGGCGGATCTCATTGCGCTCTACACGCCGGCCAAGTTTCCGGGTTTCAGTATTGCCATGAATGTGGTGATCACCATCGCGGTGATTGTCGGTTTTCTGGTGATCTTTCAATCGATGTACACGGCCGTTCTGGAGCGCACCCGCGAGATAGGCATTCTGAAATCGATGGGTGCGTCGAAGATGACGGTCGTAACCGTTGTTCTGCGCGAATCGGGTGTGCTGGCGGTGGCCGGAGTTCTGCTGGGGATCGCGGGGACGCTTGGCGTGCGCGAGTTGCTGCATCTGAAGTTCACGACGCTGGCCTTTGACCTGACTGCGCAATGGATTGGCCGCGGTGTTCTGATCGCCTTTGTCGGCGCGCTCCTCGGGGCCCTCTACCCGGCGTGGATGGCAGCGCGAAAAGATCCGATTGACGCTCTGGCCTATGAATAAGGCCTGCAGGCACGGCCCAGCATCGACCAGGTCGCAGGATGTGAAGGCCGGAATATACTTTTCCTGACTCCCCTGCAACAAACCTAGTGAGGCCAACTGCGCATATCAGAGCAGCGGAGAAAGGTTCTTTGCCGAACATAAGGAAAACCGGCGGCGGTACTTCACCTGAAAGGTGGATGTACGCCATCTGGATTGTCGTGATCGGGGCATTCGCTGTTCTGCATGCGATGAACCTCGCGGCTGATTTTCCGAACCACACGCCGTGGCATATTGACTGGGCCAAGTACACCGATGAGGGGTGGTACTCCAATGCCGCAGTGCGGGCGCACTTGTTTGGGCAATGGTATGTCCCAGGCGATTTCAATCCGGCACCGGCAGTTCCGGTATGGCCGTTTATCGAATGGCTGCTGTTTTTCTTCACTGGTGTAAATATCGA
>Ga0105241_10004277_pt1 | contig 10562 bp, 8 predicted proteins | sample KBSC64metaG_FD_80422 | JGI IMG/M metagenome (GOLD analysis project Ga0105241, IMG submission 80422) | Corn rhizosphere microbial communities from Kellogg Biological Station, Michigan, USA - KBS C6-4 metaG | ecosystem: Host-associated > Plants > Roots > Rhizosphere > Soil | place: Michigan, USA...
AGATCGACGCCGATCGTGCGCGCGCCTTGCAGTTGGGCCAGTTGAATTACGAGCTGGCCCACGAGGCCCAAACCGATGACCGCCACGACGTCACCGACACCGACTTCCGAAATACGGATCGAGTTCAACGCAATGCTGCCCAACGTCGTGAAGCACGCATGTTGAAACGGCACGTTCTCGGGAACTTTTACGATCAAATTTTCCGACGCTAGAATCGTTTCGCCGTGACCTGTTCCCTCACCGCCGTAAGCAACGCGATCGCCGATCGACACGCCGCTCACTGACGGATGCCGCTCGACAACGATGCCGGCGCCCGCGTAGCCGAGCGCCGCGTATTCTTCAAACTTCGCGCGCACTTCGGCGATCGTTGGTCCAGGGCCCATCGCTTTCACTCCGTCCCAAACTTTGCGTAGCTGCGACGGGTTGTGAGTGACTTCCTTGATGATGCTTTCGTCGTGAATGCTCGCGCTCTCAGTGCCGCTGCTGATCAGTGAAAAAACCGGGTTCACCAACACGTGATTGGGCACGACCATCGGGGCGGGAGCTTCGGCGACTACGATGTGTTTCAGTCCTTTGCGGAAGACTTGTTTCATGAAGGGGAGATGCTTTCTAGAGAGCTGAATCAGTCTTGGCCAACGGCACGCTCTGGCTGGTCGCGCTCAACGAAAATCCTTTCTCTTTCGCGAGCTCGCGATAGACCTTCAGCCACTCGTTGCGAATGTAAGGCCAGGTAAAATTTTTGCTTGACTCGTGGGCATTGCGCGCCAGCTTCAAGGCGAATTCGTTGTTTTCGAGCAGGCGAATGGCCCCGGCCGCGAGCGCTTCGTGATCGTCGCGATTGACAATCAAGCCCGTCTCTTCATTCGTCATGATGTAGGGTATCGAGCCGCCTCCGTCAGTGGTGACGACGTTGAGCCCGCACGCCATGCTTTCGGTTAACGAGCTCGGCATGTTGTCGATGCTGGTGGCGGAGAGATAAATGTCCGCCGCGTCGTAAAGCGCCGGCATCCTGTCGAACGGCACAAAACCGATGAACTCGCAGTCACGCAATTTGAGCTCGCGCGCGAGAGCTTCGAGTTCGGCGCGCAGATAGCCGTCGGCGGCGACAGTCAACGTCGCCTCGGGATAACGCTGCTGAATGATCGCGAAGGCGCGCAGCACGCACGGTACGTTGTAAAGCGGTTCGAGCAGACGGCTCGTCAGAAACACCGGTCGCAGTCGCTGTCGCTCGCGAAACGAGAAACGGTCCAGCTCGACGATGTTGTGAATCGCACGCGCGCGTAAACGGTGACGGGCGAAGACGTCGACGAGATAACCGGAAGGGACCACGATCTCGTCGGCCCAACGAATCGTCGGCACCGCCGTGCGCCAGTTCTCGAGATGATCTTCCGCCTCGCCGCTGCGGTAGTTCAGGATTGATTTTTTGCCGTAAAGACGCGCGATGAATAAAGCCGGTATGACGCTCAGTGAATACGAGTAATAAGAAGCCGAGAAGATGTGGATGATGTCATACTGACGCACGCGCCACAGCAACAACAGGACGTAATAAACGGTGGTGACGACCGTGCGCACGTACTTGATCGACTGTAACCACCTGAGCACACCCGGCAAGCGCGGATTGTGCGGCACGAAACCGACTTCGAGATCCGGTTCGCGGCTCAATCCTTCCCTGAGACGCACAGCCTGTCGCGACTGGCCTCCGAGAATGTCCAGCGAAGGCGCCGCGATCAGTACTCGCAAGCGTTTCTTTGTTTTTGTTACAGGCATTGTTTGACCGATAAAACTTCCCGCGGCTTCGATTCTTTCAACAACTCGCCGTAGAGACCTTCGACAGTTTGCAGTTGCTTGTGCGACGAAAACTTTTCGTTCACCACGCGTCTGCCGGCTTGGCCCATCGCACGCGCGTGCTCCGGATTCAGTAACAAAGACGCAATGTCCTCGGCGAGCCGATTGTGATCGCCGGCCGGCACGAGATAACCCGTTTCGCCGTGCACTACCGCTTCCCGCGCGCCGCCCACGTCCGTCGAAACCACCGGCCGCCCCGCCGCCATGTATTCGAGAATCGCATTGGAAAAACCTTCGGAACGCGAGCTCAGGACGCAAACGTCCGAAATGGATAATACACGGCCAACGTCCCTGCATCTCCCGATAAAGAACGTCCGGTCCGCGATGCCGAGATTGCGTGCGAGCTCCTGAGTCGCTTCGAGCAGCTCGCCTTCACCAGCGATGATGAAACCGGCATCGGGAACCTGCGCGTGTACGAGCTGCGCCGCGCGCAGAAACGTCGGATGATCTTTGTAGCAAGCCGGCTCGGGCCGCCAGACGTGCGCGCGCATGTTCGCCATGATCGTCACGAAGCGCAGTGCGTCCGGCAGGTTCAAACTCGCGAGAATCTCTTTTCGGTCCGCTTGAGGCGCTTGCACGCGTGCGGGATCGAGGCCGTTGTAGACCGTGCGCACTTTCCGCGCGGGCACACCTTCGTCGATCAGTTGCCTGCGCACTTCGTCGCAGTTCGCAATCACCGCGTCCGCCATCCGGTACGCGCCACGCTCGACGACTCGCTGATGCGACGGTCGCACCGCCGATTCACGCCGCGACGCGATGCGCACCGGAACGCGCGCCAGAGCAGCCGCCGCCATGCCGAAGATGTTGGTGTAAAAGTCGTGTGCGTGCAGCACATCGATCTCGTGCTGTTTCAGATACTGCGCGAAGCGACGCACCTGACGAACGAAATGAAGATCGTAAAAACTGTTGAGGCGAAACTCGGGAATATCGTTGAAGCCGAGCCGGTTGATCTCCGGCAACAACGCGCCGTCACGTTCGAGCGTCGCGACACTGACGTTGCAGCGACCGCTTTCCACGAGCAAACGGGTCAACTGCACGGCCTGTCGCTCCGTGCCGCCCGAATGAAAACTGCCGATGAGTTGTAGTGCGTTGGATCTCACGCTTTTTGTCCGCCCAGTGCGGGGTGCGCCGCGTCGCGCCAACCAACCGGATGAATCACGTCCGGCCGCTTCTCATCTTTGATCACTTCACTAACGCCGCCCGTGCCCCAGTCGCCGGAAACCGTGATCTCTTCAGGCCCGCCAGTCGTGATGGGCCAGCGGAAACCCGCAAAAGCTCCGCGCACGATCGAGATGAGCTGCGGGTCGTAGCCGAGCAGCTCGGCGCCAAACCAATCGACACACGCAGCGTTGTTGCCGGCGAACAGCAGACCGAGCGGCAGCGGCAGCGGCGACAGTGGACCATCACCCTGGCCCGCCACGATTGCGTCGACGAGGTGGACCACTCTGCGTCGCGGCGTTGCGGCCATGCCGCCGTCGAGCTCCCCGTAAAGCAGAATGCGGTTGAGATCGAGGCCCGTGCGCCAGATCGTGTCGTTGCCGCTCCAGGAACCCTCGATGCCGAGCTTGTCGCCGGTCAGGTGCAACATGCGATTGAGTTGCGTGGCCACGACGCTCCACGCCTTCTCGCCCGAAACCGAAGCGGAGGTGTTCTGTCGGTCGGCGGTGTATTCGAGCATGCGTTTGATCCTCGAATCGCCGGGATAGCAGTCGCCGCCGAGGTTCGTGCCGCCGATGCGATGATGCGGCAGGTATTCCTTGTTGCCGTTGATGCCGATCAGGTTTTTCAGCGCGCAGGTGATGCCGGCTTTTTTGTGCGTCTTGAGTTTCGGCAGGTTGATGACGAGGTCGGCCGCGATCACGTCTCGCGCGACAAGATAACGATGCCGGCCGCGGCCGTGTGTTTTGGCCATCAGGCGCGGGTCGTAACAGGTAACCCGAAAATCGTCGTTCTCGTCGGTGATCGGCTCAAGCAAACTCTCCGCGCCGAGATCGAAGAGCACGAATTCGTCTTCCGGACGCAGGTTCTCTTCGGCGACGCGCACGCCGTTAACGTATCGGGAAGTCGTCCGCCGAAAATCTTTGACGCCTTTGAAACGGCTATCGGCTTTCGACAACTCGCTCGCCCAGCTCGCGAGATCGCCCGGCTCGAGCATTTTCTCGAAGTCGCACGTTTGAATCGGGGCATCGCCAACGATCACTTCCGCCGGCTCGGCTTGCAGCACCGCCTGGACCACCGGCTTGATCACCGAGTGGTGCGTGATCATCGGCTCCATGCCGCCGGTTCCCTGGTTGTGATGCAACACCCAATTCGGTTTGATCAGCACGCGCGCGCCCGGCTGGATTAAGTTCCCAAACGGACCTTTGCCTTCCGCGCCCCAACCGAGCTCTGTCGCCACTCGCCGGACCGCGCGCGCGACCGAAGAGTCTGCGCCAGTCTCTTCCGCGTACGCACTTCCCGGCACTTCCGCGAGGGCCAAACGGGCGTTGAAATTGTCGTTAAGGTCGGGGTTCATACAAACGCCTGCGAATCCAATCTCACTTCACTGATCACGGGCCGCCACTTGTTCGACTTCGTGCGAACAACCGATTCTTTCAATTCGATCTCGATTTGTAAACCGGGCAGATTTGCCGCGATCGCATCGCGAATCGTGCGCAGACTGTCATCGTCAAAACCCTGCCCCGGCACGAGCTGCAACTGCACCGAATGATCGGCCCGCTGCAGAAACTGAAACTCGCGCACCGGAAAATCTTTCAGCAAGTGCGGCAGTTGCTGGCCCGCAATCCAGCCGCCATTTGGCAGCAAAACCCGATCGAGGGCGCGTCCAATCACGTCCGGCAAAACAAAGGTCGGATGCCCCGGCCGGCTGCCGGCCGCGAAACAACCGAGGTCGCCGATTTCGTAGCGCAGCATCGGCATCACGTCCGCTTGCAGTTTGGTGACGAGAATCGGCGACTCCACGTCCGTTGTTTGCGGCTCAATCATCACGTTGGCCCAATCGAGCGTGTACGCGAGCGAATCTTCCGGCCGTAATTGAACGCCGATACACTGCGCATCGCGCGAGCCGTACCGCTCGTGCACCGGCCGGCCAAACGCTTCTTCGATCATGCGGCGATGCCTGGACCAAAGCTTCTCCGCGCCGGTGATGCAGCAGCGAGTCGGATAATTCGGTTTGTAGTTATTTGCGAGTATGTGCTCGGCCAGGTGGCCCAACGCGCTCGCGTAGGCGATGATGCACGCCGGCCGGAAGCGCTCCAGTTCGTGGTGATACTGGTCGAGGATCGCCGGCGACAGCCGCATCGAATCGAACCATCTCGTGTTTGCCGCAAACGCCTGGTAACGCTCGCGCAGCGAATCAGCCCTTTTAGGATCGAGATGATGGCCCCAAAGCAAAGCGGTGCGGCTGCCTTCGCGAACGCCGAGTATCTCGAAAAAGCGTTCCATGCCGCTGTCGCGCCAGCCGCGTTCGTTTGGTCCTAACCAAATCTCAGTGGGAACACCGGTCGAGCCACCTGTCGCGTCTTTTGATTGTTGCTCTTTCGCAACTACCGCAGAGAGCAGCTTCGGACCGGCTTCGTGAACGTCTTCGCGACGCAGGACCGGAAGCTGTGCGTACTCGTCGAAACTGAAATCGACGTGTGGATCGAAGCCTACGCGATCGAAGAGTTCGCGATAGTAAACGGTTTCGTCATACGCCTTGCGCACGATCTCCCGTAGACGATGCAACGTCCAATAAATACGCCGCTGCTCGTCCCAACCCGCGGCTTCGCGCCGGAAGCGAAGGCCCTCGCCAAAAGCCTCTTGCGTTGGTCTGGTGGCGGCACGCTTGGACCGCTGCAAACGCGAAAAAGGCGTCAGCACATGCAGCGACAAGTTATCGTGTAATCCACCAATCAGATCCATCTCGCACCTGAAGGATAATCGTCTTTCGAGCTAAGAGTGACTCGGCTGCGAAGCCGGGAGGGCGGCGCCGCTGCTCACCACTTCTTTCTTCTTCTTAGCAAACGGGTGCTCCCAAAAACCAGGTTCGTAACCTTCTTGCGGGGGGAATTTCATAATGTAGAGTCGATGAAGGCAAACCGCATAACCGACCAGATAATAGACGTACCATTGATAAGCCACGGCGCCGAAGAAACTCGCCACCATGTAGCCGACCAGAGCGCCTTGTAAACCTATCGACAGATAATAGAACCTTCTTTGTTCCGGCTTCTCGTAACTCTGTTTTTCAATCAAGCGCAGCCGGCGCAGCGGATAGATCAAAAAGATCAGGTAAACGACGAACGCGCCCATTCCCATCTCGGACGAAACCTGCGTGTAGGCATTATGCGTCGCCAGCTCGTGCTCGGATTTATGGTGAAAGTTTCCGATACCGACACCAAACAGCGGATAGCGAAGCGAAACCCAAAACGATCGTTTCAACACTGCCGTTCGCTGGGTCGAAGAGCCGGTCACATCGGCCGCGGAGTTGAACACCGTCGAAAGCCGGCCCGAATAAGCGCCGGGCGCCGCCGCCAGAAAGACGAGCACCGCGAAGACCAGCGCGCCCGTCGTCGCCACGCGGTTCTTCCTTCCCAACCGGCGCACGAGGATTAATCCAGCGGCTACCAGGCCGATAAAGCCGCCCCGCGAGTACGTTACGATCACCGCCGCGACCATAATCGCAACCGCACCGAAGTAGATGAGCTTTCGCGGGAGGCCGGGACGATAAAGGCCCAGCGCGATCGCAATCGGGATCATTGAAACGAGATGCAAAGCGAGGTCATTCGAATTCTCAAACAGACCTTTGATCCGCCCGGCAATGCGAGCAGTTTCAAACTCGCCTATGGCAAAGACGCCGTGGCGATAGTCGTTGATTGCACTTATGCTGAGATAAATGCTGACCGCGAGAATCAGCAGCAGCAAAAGCCGCAGCCGCATCTCGGTGCGCACGACATTGACGAACACGATGAAGATGATGAGCGTCTTCAACAACAGATCGGTGAACGTGGTCCATGCCTCGCCGGGATCGATCGCCATCGGCATCGACAGCAGTGCCGCGACGCCGAGCAACAGGACCATGTTGATTTCGGTTGGACGAGCGGTGAGATTGCCTTCGAGACCGAGTTGACTAACCGCGTAGACGAGCAGCGTCACGATGCCCGTGTAGAAGGCCATCTGCTTGAACGACGAAAGGCCGGGAAAAAACTCGTAAGGCCTGACGTAAAGAACTACGCTGAAAAGAAAAAGCCAGAAGTAACTGAGCGAGTGGCCGCGGCGCGTGAGTATTTCGAATGCGTCTGTCTGCCTCGCCGAACCGATGCCTATCGCCGCCGCACGATCGGATTTTGCAGTGAACTCCTCGTCCGTGAATGCTTTCGCCTGCGGCCGCGCCGGCCATTCCTCGACCTGAGCGCCGCTCTGTTCAGCGTGACGCCTGCGAATCGGAAACACACCTTCGTAATCAAGGGCCTCAGGTTTCGATGGCATAGCGGCCAAACAACAACTTCAATTACACGTAAGCAACGACGCAGTAGAGCTTCCCGACGACCGAGATCTCCCAACGACTGAAACCAGCATCTTTTAGCAGTCCTTCGAGTCGCGGCCGGCTGTAGAAGAAAACATCGCAACCCTTGCGAGCGAGTCGCGCCTTGCGCACCGGCGCGCGCCACGTCCAGAGCCGCGGAAAGGATCCGATCACTTTGTCCGTCGAAACTTCCCGCATCTTCTTCAACACCGGCAACGGATTGCGGATGTAGTCAAACAGCCCGATACCGAAGCTCACGTCAAACTTCTCGTCGGTTTTCCAGTCGAGCAGATCGGTTTGAATGAACGTCGTCGTGTCCGCCAGGTTTTGCTCCTCTGCGTACCGGCGACACAGGCCAACCATCACTTCCGCGATGTCCAGACCGACGACTTTCGCCGCGCCCTTGCGCGCGAGTTCGAGCGAATAGAGCGCGTTGCCGCAACCGACGTCGAGAAACGTGCGGCCTCTAATCGGCTCGCAGTTCTTGATCGTAAACGTAAACCGCTCGTACATGTCTTTGCGAAAGATCTGATCGAGCGTGTTCGCAAAACGCGATTTGCGATGTGTGTAGATACTCTGGAAGGCATCGGCCTCGTTATTCCAAAAGGCTCTCTGCGCCTGAATCTCGTTACTCAAAGCTGAAGCACCTCTCTCACGGTTGTAAATTCGAAATCGTCCAGCAGCCGGCTCAAGCGCCGTTCAGTTTGATCTAAATTGCGATAGTGGCGGAACTTCTGCGTTGCGGACAGATTTTTTATGCGCGGCTGCTCGGGATCGAGTTCCCACGGATGGAGGTAGAACACCGCCGAGCGGCCCTGCGCGTTGACTTTGCGCATGCAGAAACGAGTGTAGGAGTACGGAAACAAACGGAAGTAACCGCCGCCGCAGAACGGAAAGCGGCGGCCGTAAAGCTCCAGCACACTCATCGGAAACTCGTAAAGCTTGTCGGTGATCTTGTAAGGCACGAGCGGCGCGTCCGCGATGCCGTAGTCGGGATGAAAGCCGACGGGAAACACTGACGAATCGTAACGAAAGCCGTACTTCTCGAGGGTCGGCAAGGCCCAGTCTTTCGTCGAATTCACCATCGAAAAAGACGGCGCGCGAAAACCAAGCGGCGTCGATTTCACGCCCGCTTTAGTGATCGCTTCGAGCGCTCTGTCGAGGTCGGCGTCAAATTCTTCCGGCGTGATCTCGGTCAGCAACAGATGGTTGTAACCGTGTACGCCGATCTCATGGCCGCGCGCTTCGACTTCGCGAATCAAATCCGGCGCGCGTTCGGCCACCCAGCCGAGAATGAAAAACGTCGCCTTAACTTTGCGCTGGTCCAACAGATCGAGAATCCGCGTGGTGTTGTTGCGCACGCGCAGATCGCATTTGTCCCAATCGTCGCGCTTGATCGCCTGCGCGAGATTGTGCACGCAAAACCAGTCTTCCAAATCTATCGACAGTGCGTTCTTCATTACAAAACCCACCCGCTACCGCATGGTGGTACTAAACCTCATTTACTCGCGGCTCGGCTCCCAACGCGCGTAGCGCTCGCCGCTCAAAAACTTGACGAAGGCAATCAACGACGCCAGATTCGTGATCACAAAATACTGCGGCAACGCCAGGTAACGAACGTTCAGACCCAACCTCTCCAATGCTGACGAGACCAGCGCCGCCAGATAAAAACAGACTTGCAGCCCAAAGAGCACCGCGTAGAAGGGGCTGCGGGGAGCGAGAAAAGCCGTGGACACAAAGATCGCAATCAGGCACACCGGAACCAAATAGCGCATCAGCTTATGCGACCATAATTGAATCGCGTAAAAGCCGCTTCTGAATGGATTCAGCACAGTCCGGTTGCGCCACAGGTCAGCAAAAGTCTGGGAGATAATGCGGACCCGAGCCGCTAATTCCTTGCGTGCTTGCCGATTTGGCTCCTCGATACAGACGGCCTCTGGCACGTAGACCGCTCTCAAACCCTGTTCCACCATCGTGGTGGCGATGATGAAATCGCTGCAAGCGTCATTGTAGAGCGGTTTGTATGCCGATTTTCTCACGGCGTACATGCAGCCGCAGACGCCGATTAGCGAGCAAACTGCACTCTCGTGTCGCTTCAAAAAGAACTCGTAGTTCCAATATGACTGCGTGCCCGCGCCGACGCTCGAATCCTTCTCATCCTGGTAGATCACGCGGCCGGTCACGCACCCCACGGTTTGGTCGGCAAACGCCGGCACCATCAGTCGTAAAACATCAGGGCGATAATGCGTGGTCGCGTCGGAGAAGACGATGATCTCGCCGGTCGCCTTCTCGACGGCCGCGTTCTGCGCCGCCGTTTTTCCGTGCCGCTCTTCCTGGCGATGCAAACGAACGCCGCGATCGGCAAAACTGCGGGCGATCTCGTCGGTGCGATCGCTGGAGCAGTCGGACGTGACCATGATCTCGAGCCGCGAAGCGGGATAATCCAGCGTGAGCGTGTTTTCGAGTTTTTCGGCCAGATCGCGCTCTTCGTTGTAAGCCGCGATGACCACAGTGACAGACGGCGTCCAGTCACGGCTCTTCACCGGCTTCGCCGCCAGCTTGCTTAGGATCGTAAGCAAAAGCGGGTAGCCGAGGTAAGCGTACGCGACTGCGGCCACACTTAGCCAAAAGACTAATTCCACGGGGTCATTAAAGCTCATAGTCTTAAAAAATAGAAGCTGCCGGGCCCTTGGGCACAGCAGCTCGCAAAGCCATCCACATACTAGAGCAGTTAGGCGACGACTTCCTTCTCTTCCAGCTCAAACACCAGCGTCTTGACATGCGCACGTAGGGCCAGTTCAAACTGTTTCGCCTCTTCAACCTCGCTGAACGAAAGCGCGCGCAACTCCTGTTCGATGCGGCGCCGGTAATCCGACACCAATGAATCAGAAACGCCTAATATCGCGGCAACTTCCAGTTGCGTAGCGTGATCCGGGCTCAGGTAACAATACCAAAGCACGCCGATGATGCGGTTGTACTGCTTGACCTTGCCGCGCACCGCTTCGTTCAGGCTCGCGAGAAACTGGTCCACAAATCCGGCCGCTTCACGCTCCGACTCGCGCCGGACCAAACCCTGTTCGGGGTTCTCGCGCTTATCGACGGGCTCGTAGGCGTTGTTGTTTTCATTGTCGCTGTCGTCACCTTCAAGCGGCACGAGATAAATATCCATCACAGGCAGACGCGACATCACGAGGCTGCGCAACGTGCGCACGTC
>Ga0105241_10004278_pt1 | contig 10561 bp, 9 predicted proteins | sample KBSC64metaG_FD_80422 | JGI IMG/M metagenome (GOLD analysis project Ga0105241, IMG submission 80422) | Corn rhizosphere microbial communities from Kellogg Biological Station, Michigan, USA - KBS C6-4 metaG | ecosystem: Host-associated > Plants > Roots > Rhizosphere > Soil | place: Michigan, USA...
GCCCTGGTGAACCATTCCAACGATGTAATTCACGGGTTGGAAAATGTGGTCGGTTATGTTACCCAGGGCGAATCTGCCGCCCGTGGTTACATGATTACCGATGAAAAGGCCCTTTTGTTAAAATATAATGTTAGTCATAGTGCTGCAGATTCTGCCCTGCTAAAAGTAAAAGCACTCACTGAGGATAATCCAATTCAGCAAAAAAATATGGATTCCCTTAAAAGATTAATAGATGACAAGTTTTCATGGCTCGATGATGCCATTTTAATTTACGATTCCACCCATACCATAAATGAAAATCTGCTGGCTAAAAAAAATAATGGGATTGCTAAAATGAAGAAAGTTGAAATCTTTACGCAACAGGTGCAGAATGACGAGAGAAAATTATTCCTGCAAAGAAACCGGCAACTAACCAAATATTCCCGCATAATAAAACAGGTTACTATTATTTCACTTATCGCAGCCATCCTGTTAACTTTTTATTCCATCATTACTTTTAATAAAGAGAATAAGGCAAAGAAAGAGGCCAGCGAGAAAGCAAATGCCTATCGCCGGCAACTTGAGCTGAGAATTGATGAATTGGCTGCCTTAAATGTTGAATTAATCGAATTGAGAAACATTGAAAAATTTGCGGCTACCGGAAGAATCTCACGAACCATAGCCCATGAAGTTAGAAATCCACTGACTAATATTAACCTGGCTGCGGAACAATTGCGAACCGAAATTGCTGCCAGCCATGATGTTGAAATGTTATTCGAAATGATTTCAAGGAACTCCAACAGGATTAATCAACTCATCAGCGACCTTTTAGATTCAACAAGAGTATCAGAACTACAATATATAAAATCTTCTATTAACGATGTGCTGGACAGCAGCCTTGAATTTGCTTCGGACCGAATTGAATTGAAACAGATAATAGTTGTTAAAGATTATGACAAAGATATTTATCCCGTTTTGCTGGACCCGGGAAAAATAAAAATTGCTTTTCTGAATATTATTGTAAATGCTATTGAGGCGATGCCTGAAAATGGAACTCTTCAACTTTCTACAGAAAACAGGAATAACCGATGCGTCGTAAAAATAACCGACTCCGGAAAAGGGTTATCGAAAGAAGATTTAGCAAGATTATTTGAGCCTTACTTTACTACAAAAGAAAAAGGCACCGGGCTTGGCCTTACCAATACACAGAATATTATCCTGGCGCACCATGCAAAAATTACTGTGGAAAGTGAATTATCAATGGGCACGACGTTTACCATTTCTTTCAATTTTGCGTAAGTTTAAAAAGTCTCTTCCGGGATTTGGCACAACTTCAAATCAACCATTACGTTTTTTTATTGGATTTGGAACGTGACTTAAGAGATATTTTTTCCAGCTTTTTATAAAGTTTAGATTTTTTTGAATAGGTGGTTTCATCGCCTAATAACAATCCCCATGGTTTTAACTCTTCAACTTCATCACATACAATTTTAAGAAATGCAATAGCCGGTATGGAAAGAAAGAGGCCGGAAATACCGGTTAAAGTGCCGCCGATTATTACGCCCAAAATTGAAATTAATGCGTTTATCCGTAGCCGTGAGGCAACTATTTTTGGCATTAAAAAATTTATATCCACAATATGTATACTATAAAATATCACCACTATCCAAACAATATTGCTGGTATTATCAGTAGTAGTTAGTGAAACCAATACCGTAAAAAGTGTGGCTGTAAACATTCCTATATAAGGTATCAGGTTTAATACAGCCGCAAGCACACCGAAAAAAATCGCATATTTAACGCCAAGTAATACCAGCCCTGCAGAATTTGCAGTAGCTACGATCGCCATTTCAATTAAAAGCCCCACCATATAACTTCTGATCATGAGTTTGGTTTTATCGAGAACATTTTTTACGCCTGGAGCATGTTCGTTCTTAAAAACCGCAAATAAAAATTTTCGGATGTGATCCTTATAAAATAAAAGCAGGAACGTATAAATTGGCATCAGTATCAATAACATAACTGCTTCTGTTATTGAAAAAAAAGTATGACTGATATATCCTGTGCCAGTTTCTTTCAACTTTTCTGCCTGTTGGTTCAAATATTCATTTTGTTCCTCGAAAGAAATGTGCAGCTTTTCTTTGATCCAATTTTGTAACGAGACAAAGTGTTCATTCAGGTGTTGCTTGATGGAAGGAATATCCTGCATAAAACCCGCGATCTGGCTGCTGAGGAAGTAAATAACTCCTGCAATAAAACCAATGGCTAAAATAATAGATATAAGTATAGCTATGGCATGCGGGACTTTATATGACTCTAAAAAATTTACAACGCTCAATAACAATACTGCAAGAAGGCAGGCAAAAGCAAAAGGAATTAAAATATTTTGCGCAACATTAATGAAGTAACAAATAAAAAAAATAACCAGGAAACTAAAACCCAGTTTTACATAAAAAGGAGATTGATTGTTTATAATCATAACAAAAAATAAAAACCCCCATCTAAAGTTTTCTAAATGAGGGTTAGCAATTATTAAGAATACAATTAAAGACTTTCAATCCACTTAACTACTTCTTCTTTTGTTTTTCCCAATTTTTGCTGAAGTCTTCCTACGAGTACATCATCATTTCCTTCATCACGTTTCAGATCGTCATCTTTAAGGTCAGCATAGGCCTTTTTTATTTTTCCTTTGGTTTCATTCCAATCACCTTTGAGTTTTAATTTCCAGCTTTCCATAAAATTTAATTTTTAATTTTTAAAATCAGGCAGCGCCTCTTATTACTCTTAAAATAATTGCAATAATTGCAATAACTAATAAAATGTGAATCAGGCCTCCCGTATAATAGCCTCCTAAAAAGCTGATAGCCCAAATAATCACAAGTATAACTGCAATTACATATAATAAGTTTCCCATTGTAAAAAGATTTAGGTTAAAAAATAAAATTGATACACCTGTTTATTATACAAAAGTTTGCCAAAAAAAATATAAGCTGAAAACGCAACGATAGCGGCAATAGCGGGTATTTAACTTATTAGTTGAGGATAATAGTCATGTGCTGTGGGGAAATAGCTCTACGAACTGAGAGAAAAACAAGGAGTGAATGTAGACCGCCATAAAATTTATTATGCGCCTGATATTTGCTACCTATCAAATGTTCCTATGATGGAGTCTTTATACAATTCTTTTTCAATGTGTAAGTCTTCGAAATTTCCTGATGCTATCCTCCCGTTAATCGTCTATATTTATCGTTAATTATTCGAACGTGTAAATAATTCAAAAGAACATGAGGAAAAGATTTAAGAAAATATATTCGTATATACACCAGGTCTTCACTGAGTTTTCGGCCGATAATATATTAAAATACAGTGCTTCTCTTGCTTACTACACCGTATTTTCTATAGCACCGCTTTTGGTGATTATTTCAACGCTTTCCGGAATTTTCTTTGGCAAAGAAGCCGTAAATGGGGAAGTATACAAACAACTGAACGGCCTGGTAGGTAGCACAGCTGCGTTGCAAATTCAGGATATTATTAAAAATATTCACCTCACGGGTAATAATTTTGTAGCAACTACTATAAGTATCATCATCTTACTAATTGGCGCAACCAGTATATTTGGCGAAGTACAGGATTCGCTTAATAAAATATGGGGGTTAAGAGTAAAAGCCAAAAAAATATGGTGGAGGCTTATTGTAACCAGGCTTTTGTCTTTTTCTCTTATTTTAAGTATAGGTTTTATAATGATTGTATCTCTTATTTTAAATGCACTCATTTCGGCTTTTGGTAATTTCTTAAGCAGGTATATTCACCATTTTAGTGTTTATTTCATTGAAACTGTCGAGAGTATACTTTCTTTTATTGTGGCTACATTTTTATTTTCACTCATGTTCAAATTATTACCTGATGCCAAGATAAAATGGAAAGATGTTTTCTTTGGTGGCTTTATAACAGCCATATTTTTTACGCTGGGTAAACTGGCAATTGCCTATTATTTAGGCAAAAGCAATCTTACCACTTTGTACGGAGCTGCCGGATCCATCATAATAATTATGGTGTGGGTATATTATAGTTCAATTATTTTATACCTTGGTGCGGAATTTACAAAAGTGCATGCGAATTTATTTGGCAGAAAAATTCAGCCGAATGAATATGCAGAATGGATAATTACCGAAGAGAGACACGCATTAAGTCCTCATTTAAAAAAGAAAGATTTAAATTAGCTTTGCAAACTCACAAGTCTTAAAAGTTTTATGCAAAAAAAGATTCTTATTATCGACGATGACCTTGATATGTGTTCGCTGTTAAGCCGTTTCCTCAATAAGAAAGGGTATGAAGCAGAAGTAGCGCTTAACGGTTCAAAAGGACTTGCGAGATTTAATGAAGAACATTTTGATATTGTTCTTTGTGATTTCAGGCTTGGAGATAAGAGCGGGAAAGATGTGCTACTGAAAATAAAAGAAATTAAACCTGAAACTATCGTAATTATTATCACAGGTTATTCGGATATTAAAACTGCAGTGGACGTTATTAAGATGGGAGCGTTTGATTATATCACAAAACCCCTTATTCCCGATGAAGTTATTAATGTAATTGAAAAAGCAATCGCAGCGCCTTCGACTGAATTTATTACACCCTCAGTAAATGCCAAACCTGCAAAAAATAAAAAGCAATATGTTATTTCCGCCAATAAAGAATTTCTGATAGGACAGAATGGTGAGACTGCCCGCGTATACAACCAGATAGAAATCGTAGCCGGCACTAATTATAGTATCATATTATATGGCGAAAGCGGTACAGGAAAAGAAGTAATTGCAAAAACCATTCATGAAACAAGTAACAGAAGGAACAAACCGTTTGTCGCGTTAGATTGTGGAACACTTTCTAAAGAACTTGCAGGAAGCGAGCTTTTTGGTCATGTAAAAGGTGCGTTTACCGGCGCCGTAACTGATAAAGAAGGGCATTTTGAAATGGCTAACGGAGGCACTTTATTTTTAGACGAAGTTGCCAATCTTTCACCCGAAGTGCAAGCTGCCTTATTACGCGTGATCCAGGAACGGAAATTTAAGAGAGTTGGCGGCACAAAGGAAACTGATGTGGATGTACGCATTATTGTTGCATCGAATGAAAATCTACAGGAAGCTTATAAAAGAGGTAAGTTTAGAGAAGATTTGTACCATCGTTTTAATGAATTCTCTATCAATTTGCCACCGCTGCGTGAGCGGAGAATTGATATACCGCTTTTTGCTGACTTTTTTCTTGATAAGACAAATCTTGAACTCAATAAGAATATAGAAGGTTTCGAAGACGACGTTTTAGACATGTTTGTTAATTACTCATGGCCCGGAAACCTGCGGGAATTTAGAAACGTTGTGAGGCGTGCAGTGTTACTTACGCCATCAGGTAAAATAAACTCCAACGTATTACCATGGGAAATTACTAATGCGGACATTCAACACACGCCGGAGGAAAAACTGCTGAGGCGGGATACCAAAGAGCCGATGAATATTAAAGATCTTGATTTAAAAGATGCTGCTGCCAAAGCAGAATACGATACTATAATGAATGTACTTAAGGAAGTTAATTTTAATAAAACCAAGGCTGCGGAAATTTTAAAGATCGATCGCAAAACGCTTTACAACAAAATAAAAATCTATCAATCGTTGTAAACAATAACTCTCCTTTTTTTTCATGACGACTTTATAAAAGGGTATGGAATTTGCCGGTGATTTTATAATTAAAGTTCACCGATAAATTTAAACCCATGCCCGAACAAAAAATCCCCATGACAACGGTAACAAATGTTTTGGAGAAGCTTCGTATTGAAAAACATGATAATGAATTTAGAATGACACCGGATGGGTTTACCGCCGGCAATAAAAAATATTATCAGCCTGAAGATTTGAAAATTATCCGTACCTATCGTTTCGAGGGAGAGTCCGATCCCGCTGATTCTTCGGTTATCTATTTAATTGAAGCCAACGATGGCCTTATCGGCTACAGTATGGATTCTTACGGAGTGTACAGTGATCATGAAAATGATGGCTACGATGATTTTATAAGAAAAATACCGGTTGAGGAAAGAGAGGAGCAACAAATTTTCCAGGATTAGAATTGCCTCCCGCATTAATAATATTATTTATTTAAAGCCTACGCGTATATTCTTTTTACTGCATCTTTATACTTTTCCATAATCACCTTTCTTTTGAGACTCAGTTTGGGAGTCATTTCCCCGGTTTCTATACTCCAATCCTGCGGCAGCAGTTCAAATTTTTTGATTTGCTCCACATGATTAAATTGAGTATTGTAATGTTCCACTTCGGTCTTATATAATTTTTTCACCATTTCATCCTTCAGCAACTCATCATTGCTGGTAAACGTAATATTTTTGCCTTTTGCCCAATCTTTTAAATTATTGAAAGACGGTATTATCAAAGCACCCACATATTTTTCGCCTTCTCCTACTAACATTATATTTTCTATAAAGGGTGATTCTTTCAATTTAAGTTCTACAACAATGGGTGCAACATATTTGCCTCCGCTTGTTTTAAACATTTCTTTTTTTCGGTCTGTTATTTTTAAGAATTTATTATCGATCATCATTCCTATATCGCCGGTTTTATACCAACCGTCTTCCATGGATTCCTCTGTAAGATCGGGCCGTTTATAATAACCCATCATTATGTTGGGACCTTTGCATAATATTTCTCCGTCTGCTGCTATCTTAACCTGAACCCCATTTATTAATGGGCCTACAGTACCAAACATTCTATTTTCTTCATCATAACGGTTTACTGAAATTACAGGAGAAGTTTCCGTAAGTCCGTACCCTTCCATTACAACAATTTTTGCCGCTGTAAATATACGTATGAGCTTTACCTGGCAAGCGGCTCCCCCGGTAATAATTGCATTGAGTTCATTTCCTAAACCTTCTCTCCATTTGCTAAAAATAATTTTGTTAGCAAGGCGCAGCTGAATATTATAAAAAACTCCGTGCCTCTTGTTAATTTCAAATTTCTCCGCTAACGAATGAGCCCAGTAAAAAAGATTTCTCTTTAATCCGGTTAACTCACTTCCCTTTAGCATTATATTCTCATAAACTTTTTCCAGTAACCTCGGCACCGTAGTAAACATATTCGGTTTTACCTCCCTGAGGTTCTCAGCGATGGTGTCCAAACTTTCTGCATAAAAAATAGAAACTCCTTTATATAAATACAGGTAAGTAACCATCCGCTCAAAAATATGGTTCATAGGAAGAAAACTAAGCGCCCGGTTGCCTGGCGGAAAACACGGCATTGACCCAATTACATTACTCACAATATTTTTATGCGAAAGCATAACCCCTTTTGGCTTACCAGTAGTGCCGGAAGTATAGATTATGGTAGCAAGATCTTCGTATTGTATTTGCGCTGATACCTGTTTTAATTTTAGAAGACAGTCTTCATCTTCTGAAAGAATATCCTTCCAATGTTTAATGTTTTCCGTTTTATCAAAAGAAAATATTTCCTGCAGGTCAGGCAGGTTTGTACGCATTACGTTTACTTTTTCGGCCAGTTTCTTATCATTTACAAAAATGACTTTTACCTGTGCATCCTGTAATATAAATTCAAGTTCTGATTGGCTTATGGTTGGGTACACCGGGGTCAGTACCGCTCCAATTTGTTGAACAGCCAGGTCGAGCATCAGCCATTCAGGCCGGTTTTTAGCTATTACCGCAATTTTATCTCTTCCTTCTGGTGTGTTGTCGCCATTGCCGAGGCCCATCTTCAATAACCCGGCGCTTAATTTATTTACGGTTTCAGAAAGCTCCTCAAGGGAATATTCCTTCCAAATACCATCTTCTTTTGCGGCCATAACGGTATGGGTGGCTCCTCTTTCTAAATGCCATTCGATACAATCAAATAATCGGGTGGGTTCGGTCATAAAATAAAAAAATTACATTACGATATGCTTCCTTCTCTCCAATTTTTATTAAAACTGGCAGCGTCCTAAATTAAGTAAATAAGCAAAATAATTGTAAATAATTATTTTGTTTGCTTTACAAACGATGAACGAATTTTTTAATGATAATATTGGCCTTCGGGAATCTTAAAAATCCTTCCCTGTTGAAATTTGTTAAACGCAGCATATTCTTCACTATGGGTGCCTATCCAGTTTTGATAGTTGGAAAGATTTTGTGCTGCACCAAAAATCCATTGGTTGTAAGCGGTAAACAACCCTTCTTCCAAGAATTGCTCCTGCTTATCAAAAAGAGCAAAAGGAAATTGTTTGGCATAAGATTGATCCCAATCAAGAATGAATCTTGTTCTTATCATTGTAAGCGTTTCTGCATTCAATCCATTTATTACAACGCTGTTTTGTTTGTTCATCGTTGTTAAAAATGCGATCTCAAATTTGTTTTTGTCTTTGGTATTTGCGAGTAAATCAGGATCAGCAAAAAGTTTTTTATACCCATCCAATAAAATATTTTTTATCTCAGCGGTTCGCGGCGTGAACGATTCAATATTTATAAATATCTCCCCATAAATAATACTCCATATTTTATCGGTGGTAAGAAAATAATATTTACACGCATTATAATAATTGCCTCCGTATGATGGATCTTCCTGGATGCCCTTTTCCCATTGTTTTATGGCGCCATAGTCCTGTTTACGCCAGAGCATCTCCCCATAATCATTGTATAACTGGCCGCTGTGTGGATAATCTTTAATAGCCTTTTTGTATAATTTTTCAGCTTCTTTATCCTGGCCCAAAGCCCGGTAAATGGTGCCGCCAATCTGGTAGGTTTGATCATCAGCATTGTCTTTTTCCAGTAATGGTTTTATCGTTTCCAGTGCTTTTTGATTTTCCTTTTGCAAATAATAATCGTAGGCAAGGTCTTTTGCAATTTCTATATTATTGGGCGACTGGGATAGCGCCCTGGTTAAAATTAAGGAAGCATTGGCATAATCACCCTGACGCATAAACGCTTTTGCATTTTCATGAAGCTTCTCTACATCGTCAGATTGGGCAAACACAAATGCATATAAAAGGAAAAAACAGCACGACAGCAGAATTTTTTTCATTCAATAAAGATAAAAATAGTTTTATGAGTAAACTGTTATAAAAGAAATAATGATTGGAGGAAGATTAAATTATCTTCAAATTAAGTGTGTAAATAAACCGTCTCTTAACTTAGGTTCAAACCAGGTACTTTTAGGAGGCATTACATTTCCGCTGTCTGCAATATCGAACAATTGCTGAATACTTACGGGATAAAGGCTGAAGGCAACTTTCATCTCTTTACTATTGACTCTTTTTTCCAGTTCTTTAAGTCCCCTTATTCCGCCAACAAAATCAATTCGTTTATCTGTACGCTGATCTTTTATTCCAAGCACAGGTTCCAGTAAATTATTTTGCAAAATAGTAATGTCCAATATTCCGATAGGGTCAGTTGAAAATGTACCATCTAAGGCCGTGAGTTTATACCATTTGCCCTCTATGTACATTCCAAAATTATGTGGCGCTGTTGGCGCATATGCTTCTTTCTCTTTTTCAACAGTAAAATTTTTATTAATCCTGTCAAAAAATTCTTCAGTTGATAAGCCATTAAGATCCTTTACCACCCTATTGTAATCCATTATTTTCAATTGGCCGGCAGGAAATAAAGTAGTAAGAAAATAAGCAGCCTCTTCAGAATCTGCCATTTGATATCTCACCTTAGCCGCAGATGCCGCACGGTGATGCCCGTCTGCTATGTATGTGCAGGGAACCTTTGTTTTAAAAATATTTGTGATAGTGTTTATAATACCTTCGTCGCTGATAACCCAAACGGTGTGCTGAACAGCATCGGCAGATATAAAATCATACACAGGGCTTTTTTCAGCTTTCCATTTATCAATAATATCAGTTAACTCATCAACATCCCTGAATGCAAGAAATACATTACCGGTTTGCGCCCCGGTTGTTTTTATATGCGCAATACGGTCAGCTTCTTTTTCGGGCCTTGTAAATTCATGTTTTTTAATAAGGCCGTGTTCATAATCATTCACGGAACTGCAGCACACAAGGCCGGTCTGGCTTTTACCATTCCCGTCCGAACCGGCACGGGCGGGCATTATTAACTGATAAATATAATAACAGGGTTTGCTTTCGCTAAAAAGAACCGGCCGGCTTATAAAGGCATCAAGATTTTCTTTTGCTTTGGAATAAACGGCTACGCTGTGTACATCAATATTTGCAGGCAGATCAATTTCACTTTTGGTAATATGCAAAAAAGAAAATGGATTTCCCTCAGCTTCAATTTTAGCTTCTTTGCTGCTTAAAACATCGTAAGGTTGTGAGGCAACCTGTTTGGCAAATTGTGCCTCTGGCCGAAGTGCTTTAAAGGGAGAGATTGAAATCATTGGTATTTATTATAACTACTGCCTGCCATAATTGCAAAGCGGGCAAATATATACAATCGAAGATGATTTTAGATTACAGGTAATTATTTTTAGATTTTTTATAGCGATACAAGAGATTTAATGATCCTTTTCAAACTCTCTCATAACATCATTAAGGTATGCCACGCTGGTTAATGGCAGTGCATTATATAAAGATGCCC
>Ga0105241_10004287_pt1 | contig 10549 bp, 10 predicted proteins | sample KBSC64metaG_FD_80422 | JGI IMG/M metagenome (GOLD analysis project Ga0105241, IMG submission 80422) | Corn rhizosphere microbial communities from Kellogg Biological Station, Michigan, USA - KBS C6-4 metaG | ecosystem: Host-associated > Plants > Roots > Rhizosphere > Soil | place: Michigan, USA...
CAGGTCCACGTGCACGCGCTCGATGCCCGCGCGCTTCAAGGCCGCGATCATGAGCCGCACGACCTCCACGTCCGCCTCGAGCCCGGCGTGCCCGTAGAGCTCCGCGCCGATCTGCACCGGCTCCCGCGTCTTGGTCATGCCGGCCGGGCGCGTGTGGAGCACGCTTCCGCAGTAGCAGAGGCGCGCCACGCCCTGGCGGTTCAGGAGGTGCGCGTCGATCCGCGCCACCTGCGGCGTATGGTCCGCGCGCAGGCCCATCATCCGCCCGGAGAGCTGGTCGACCAGCCGGAAAGTGGCGAGGTCCAGGTCGCGCCCCGTGCCGGAGAGGAGCGAGTCGACGTACTCGAGGAGGGGCGGCGCCACGAGCTCGTAGCCGCTCGCCTCGAAGAGGTCGAGCGTCGCCCGGCGCAGGCGCTCCATCGCGCGCGCCTCGGCGGGGAGCACGTCCTCGATGTGCTCGGGTAGCAGCCAGCGTCTCATATCAGCGGTGACCCCCGGGATGGGGGTCGGGTCAATGCGCCAGGAAAAGTATCACCAGGCCCACCATCATGGACGAGAGTCCCGCGAAGCGGATCTGCCCGTCGGTCATGTCGGTGAGCTTGCGGAAGACGTCGCGCCACACGCGCGGCGCCGTGAACGGAAGGATCCCCTCGATCACGAGCATCAGCGCGATCGCCGCGACGACGATCTCGCTCACGGCCCCGGGGCCTTGCCGCGGCCGGGGCTTTTCAGGTACTTGAAGAACTCCGAGTTCGGGTCGAGCACCATCACGTCGCCCTTGCCGCGCAGGCTCTGGCGGTAGGCCTCGAGGCTCCGGTAGAAGCTGAAGAACTCCGGGTTCTTGCCGAAGGCCTCGGCGTAGATGCGCGAGGCCTGCGCGTCGCCCTCGCCCTTCACGCGCTGCGCGTCGCGGTAGGCGTCGGCCACGATCACCTGCCGCTGCCGGTCCGCGTCCGCCTTGATCTTCTCCCCCTCGGCCTGGCCGGTCGCGCGGAGCTCGTTCGCGACGCGCTTCCGCTCCGATTCCATCCGGCGGTAGACGTCCGACGAGATCTCGGGCACGAAGTCGACGCGCTTCAACCGCACATCCTCGACGTGCACGCCGATCCGCTTGAGGTCCTCGTCCACGCGCGCGGTCACGACGGACATGATCTTGTCGCGCTCGCCGGAGACCACCTCGTGCACGGTGCGCTTCGCGAACTCCGCGCGGAGCGCGTCGTTCACCGTCTGCGCCATCCGCGCCTCCGCCTGGATCGGGTCGCCCCGCACCGAGACGTAGTAGAGCTTCACGTCGGCCACGCGCCACTTCACGAACGAATCCACCAGCACGTTCCGGTTCTCGGAGGTGAGGAAGCGCTCCGGGTCGCGCGCCTCCATGGTCTGGATGCGCGTGTCGTAGAGCCGCACGTTCTGCAGGAACGGTACGAGGAAGTACAGGCCGGGCGCCGTCTGCACGGCGACCACCTCGCCCAGCTGGAACTTGATCGCGGCCTTCCGCTGGTCGACGGTGTAGACGCTCATGCCCAGCAGCAGCACGGCCACGAGGGCCACCACGAACGCGGCGAGGGAGGCGCGCCTCATCGCGCGGCGTCCCGGTCGCGCGAGCGCAGCGCGTCCCTGCGGGTGGTGGGCTCCGGCGAGGGCGCCGTCACCTCCGTGGGCACGCTCGAGCGCATCGTGGGCTCCGGCAGCGGCACGGTCGCCTGCTGCGCGCCGCCCGCGGAGAGCTGCATCAGCTTGTCGAGCGGCAGGTAGAGGAGGTTCTGGCCCGTGCGCTGGTCGATGATCACCTTGCTCGTGGCCGAGAGGATCTGCTGCATGGCGTCCAGGTACATCCGCTCGCGCGTGACCGCGGGCGCCCGCTCGTACTCGGCGAGGATCTGGCGGAAGCGCGCGGCGTCGCCCTGGGCGGTGGAGATCACGCTCTGGCGGTAGCCGCTCGCCTCCTCGAAGAGGCGCGCCGCCACGCCGCGCGCCTTCGGCACCACGTCGTTCGCGTACGCCTGCCCCTCGTTCTTGAAGCGCTCGCGGTCCTGCTGCGCGCGCACCACGTCCTCGAAGGCGGGGAGCACCTGCTCCGGCGCCTGGGTGTTCTGGAGGTTCACGCTCGTGATGAGGATGCCCGTCCGGTAGCGGTCGAGGTTCTGCTGCATGAGCGCCTTCACCTGCGCCGCGACCTCGCTTCGCCCGGCGCTCAGCACGAAGTCCATCTTGCTCTTGCCGACCACCTCGCGGATGGAGGTCTCGGCCGCCTGCATCACGTTGTCGTCCGGGTTCTTGTTGTTGAAGAGGTAGTCCTCGGGGCTCTTGATCGTCCACTGCACGCCGAACTGCACGTCGACGATGTTCTCGTCGTCGGTGAGCATGAGCGCTTCCTGGGGCTGCTTGTTCTTGGTGCTGCCGCGGTAGCCCACCTCGACCGGCCGCACGCGCGCCACGTCGACCACCTCGACCGCCTCGATCGGGTACGGCATGTGCCAGCGCGGGCCCGGCATCGTGGTCTCGAGGTATTTGCCCAGGCGCAGCACCACGCCGCGCTTCCCCTCGTCCACGATGTAGAAGCCGCTCGCGAGCCACACCGCGATGAGGAGCAGGATCACGAAGGCCGCGCCGCCGCCCATCGCCGCGCCGTAGCGGTGGCCGCCTCCCGGCGGGGGCGTGCCGCGGCCGCGGAAGCCCAGGAGGCCCGCGATCTTCTGCTGGAGCTTCCTCAGGATCTCCTCGAGGTCCGGCGGACCGTCGTTATCCTTCTTTCCCCATTGGGGGTCGTTCGGCGGCATAAGGGAAAGTGGGAAAAGGGGTCAGATACCTTTTTGGGTGCGGGGCGGGATGAAGGCCAAAAAAGGTATCTGACCCCTTTTCCCGGTGTTCAGGCGGCGGTGGCGAGCGGCCCCCGGCCGGCCTCGCGGGCCGCCTCGGCGAGCGCTTCCCGAAGCGCGTCGATTCCGGCGCCGGTGGCCGCACTCACCTTGATATTCAATATCTTACCACACGAGTCGCGCACGACTTCCGGCGCGAGTCCGGGCACGCGGTCGATCTGGTTGTAGATGAGGACCTGCGGCACCTCCGCCGCCCCGATCTCCGCCAGGACCGCGTTCACCGCGGCGATCTGCTCGTCCCTCTGCGGGCTCGCGGTGTCGACCACGTGGAGCAGCATGTCCGCCTGGATCGTCTCCTCGAGCGTCGCCTTGAACGAGTCGACGAGCGTGTGCGGAAGGTCGCGGATGAAGCCCACCGTGTCCGAGATCGCGACGGAGGCGTCCTCGCCCATGTAGACGCGGCGCGTGGTCGTGTCCAGCGTCGCGAAGAGCTGGTCCGCGACGTACGCCTCCGAGCCCGCGAGGCGGTTGAAGAGGGTGGACTTCCCCGCGTTGGTGTAGCCCACGAGCGCCACCCGGAGGATCCCGGAGCGCGTGCGACCGGAGCGCTGCGTCTCGCGCACGCGGCCCACCTTGCGGATGCGCTCCTTCAGCTTCTTCACCTGCTCGCCGATCATGCGGCGGTCGAGCTCGATCTGCTTCTCGCCCGGGCCGCCGGTCTTGCCGAGCGAGCCGCGCTGGCGCTCGAGGTGCGTCCATCCGCGCACGAGGCGCGTGGAAAGATGCTCGAGGCGCGCGAGCTCCACCTGCAGCTTCCCCTCGCTCGTGCGGGCGCGCTGCGCGAAGATGTCGAGGATCACGTCCGTGCGGTCGAAGACGCGGATCTGCGGCACGTGATCGATCAGCGCGCGCTCGAGGTTGCGGACCTGGGCGGCGGTGAGCTGGCGGTCGAAGACCACGACGTCCGAGGCGTGCATCACGAGCGCCTCGCGGATCTCCTCGACCTTGCCCTTGCCCGCGAAGGTGGCCGCGTCCGGGCGGTCGCGCCGGCCGCGGATCACCTCGACCACTTCGGCGCCGGCGCTCTCCACCAGGCGCGCGGCTTCCTCGGCCCGGTCGTCGCCCGGGCGGGCGCGGCCGATGTCGAGGCTGACGAGGACGGCGCGCGAGCGCTCAGGATTCCTGCGAATGCTCAATCGGGACCGACACCGGGCGTGCCGGGACCACCGTGGAGATCGCGTGCTTGTAGACCATCTGGGTCACGGTGTTCTTGAGGAGCACCACGTACTGGTCGAACGATTCGATCTGGCCCTGGAGCTTGATGCCGTTCACCAGGTAGATCGAGACCGGGACATGCTCCTTGCGCAGCGTATTGAGGAACGGATCCTGCAGCAGTTGGCCCTTGTTGCTCATTGTTCTGCCCCTTTTCGAACCATCGGGTTTCCCGGTCTACGCCGGGCCGTTCACCTGCAGGCGGACAGTATACCCGCCCGTGCAAAGGACACCCGGCACCGGCAAGTAGTTCCTACCCATAGCGCCGCTTCGAGATGATCTTGCGGCGCCGCCGCTGGGCATCCTGCTTTTCCGTCAAGGGCTTGCGGCGGCCCTCGAAGGGATTCGTGGCGGACCGCAGCTCGATCCGCAGCGGCGTTCCCTTGAGCTTGAAGGCCTTCTGGAACGTGTTCTCGAGGTAGCGCTTGTACGGCGCCTTCACGCCGGCGAGGCCCGAGCCGTGGATCACGATGATCGGGGGGTTGGAGCCGCCCTGGTGGGCGTAGCGCATCTTCGGGCGGAAGCGCCCGGACATGGGCGGCTGCTGCTGCGTGACCGCCGCCTGGAGCGCGCGCGTGAGCTTGGGCGTCGAGAGCTTCGCCATCGCCGCCGCGAAGGCGCCGTCCACGGCGGCCAGCAGCGGCTTCACGCCCGTCCCCTTGAGCGCGGAGATGGGCACGAACGCGGCGAAATCGAGGAACTGGAGCTTCCGCTCGAGCTCGCTCTGCACGTCCTTCCGCTTCTCCGCATCGATCGCGTCCCATTTGTTGACGGCCACCACGAGCGCGCGCCCGGACTCGAGGATGTAGCCGCCGATATGCGCGTCCTGGTCCGCGATGTCGGCCTGGGCGTCCACGACCAGCACGACCACGTTCGCGCGCTCGATCGCCTGCAGGGTCTTCACCACGGAGAACTTCTCCACCGATTCGAACACCTTTCCCCGGCGCCGTATTCCCGCGGTGTCGACCAGCGTGTAGCGGCGGCCGTCGCGCTCGAGCTCCACCTCGATCGCGTCGCGCGTGGTGCCGGGCTGGTCGAAGGCGATCATCCGCTCCTCGCCCAGGAGGCGGTTCACCAGGGTGGACTTGCCCACGTTGGGCCGGCCCACGATCGCCACGCGGGGGTGGTCGGGAAGCTCCTCCTCCGGCGGCTCCGGGGCGAAGCCCGCGAGCGCCTCCTCCACCAGCGCGCGCGTCCCCTCGCCATGCTCGGCGGAGATCGCGTGCGGCTCGCCCATCGCGAGCTCGTGGAACTCGGCGGTCACGACCTCCTCGCGCATGCCCTCGGTCTTGTTCACGACGAGGACGACCTTCGATTTGGCCGACCGGAGCTGCAGCGCGATGCGCTTGTCCTGCGGGGTGAGTCCCGCGCGGCCGTCCGTCATGAAGAGGATCACGTCCGCCTCGGCGATCGCCTCGCGCGCCTGGCGCGCCATCTCCGAGAGGATGCCCTCCTTCGCGACCGGCTCGAACCCGCCGGTGTCGACCACGATGAAGGGCTTGTCGCCTACGCGCCCCTGGCCGTAGTGGCGATCGCGCGTGAGGCCGGGCAGGTCCGCCACCAGCGCGTCGCGCGAGCGGGTGAGGCGGTTGAAGAGCGTCGACTTCCCGACGTTCGGCCGGCCGACGAGGACCAGGGTGGGTTTCAAGAGAGGCTAGAAGCGCACCGCGACGAGCGCGCCTCCCGCCGTCTGCGCGAAGAGCGCCGAGAGCCCCGGCACCAGCGAGACCACCTGCGAGCCGTCGGTGGGAAGGCGCCCGATGATGGCGCCGTCGTCCGCGGAGAGCACGTGCAGGAAGCCCTCGAGGTCGCCCACGACGACCTTGCCGTCGAAGACGGCGGGCGCGGTGAGGTGGCGGTAGAGGAGCTTGTCGTTCTTCCAGACGCTGGCGCCCGTCTTCTTGTCGAGCGCGTGGATGGCGCCCGTCTCGTCCACGAGGTAGAGGTTCTTCGCGTCCGTCGCGAGCGCGCGCGAGGTCGAGAGCTCGCGCGTCCACACGACGTTCCGGGTCGCGATCTCGAAGCAGCCCACCTTGAGCTGGTAGGCCGCGGCGCACACGTTGGGCCCGTCGATCACCGGGAGCCCCGCGACGTCCGCGATCCGCTCGAGCTCCGTGGCGCCCTTCGGGAGCGCCACGGTCTCCTCCCACGTGAGCTTCCCGTCCTCGAGGTCGAGCGCGATGAGCTTCCCGTTGGGATACCCCGCGACCACGTCCCCGCCCGCGGCGAGCACGCCGGCGGGGCTCCTCAGGAGGAGCGCGGGCGTGGGCCGCTGGTATACCCACAGGCGCTTTCCGTCCGCCGCGGCGAAGGCGAAGATGCGCCCGTCGGCCGTGCGCACGACCACGGTGTTCCGCGAGACCGCGGCCGGCGCGATCACCTCGCCCGCCACGGGCGCGGTCCAGAGCGCCTTGCCGGACGTGTCGTAGGCGAGGACCTCGCCCTTCAACGTCCCGGCGATGATCTTGCCGTCCGCGACCTCGAGGCCGCCCCCGATGGGCTTCTTCGTCTCGATGCGCGAGAGGAGGTGCCCGTCGTCCTCCGCGACGATCGTGATGGTGCCGTCGGCCGAGGCGGCGTAGACGCGCCCGCCCGCGATCGCCGGACGCAGGTTCAGTCCCGCGGACTTGCCCACGCTCGCGGTCCACGCCGCGCGCGGCGCGACCTTCGGCTCGATGGGAGAGAGCGGCGTGGGCGGATTCGCCGGGTCGCTGATGATGCCCACCCACTTGAGCGGGTTGTACGAGGAGCAGCCCGCGGCGAGCACCACCGCCGCGAGCGCTGCGAGACGGACGACGGATCTCATGGCGCGCCTCCCAGGGCGTTCAGCTTCGTGCCCGCGACCGAGCGCACCGGGTTCGCCGGTCCGGCCTTGTCGACCGCGAGCTTGTAGGCCGCGCGCGCCTCGTCCAGGCGGCCCTGCGCGAGCATGATGTCGCCGCGCAGGTCCGCAGCCGGGGCGGCGAAGGCCTCGTCGTTGTTGCCGTCGAGCACCTTGAGCGCCTCCTCGTATTTCTTCTGGTCGAGGAGCACGGCGGCGAGGCGCAGGCGCGCCACGCCGCGATGCTCGTCCGCGCCGCGGTCGAGCACCCACTGCAGGCGCTTCGCCGCCTCCGCGAGGTCGCCCGCCTCGAACGCGGCCTTCGCCACGGCGAGCTGCGCCTCCGAGGCGAAGTACGAGCGCGGGTGCTTGTCGACCAGCGGCTGCGCGGCGGCGGCGACCTTCTTCTCGTCGCCCTTCATCGCCTCGCTCACCGGCCGGAACATCGCCGCGGCGTCCTCCGCCTCGCGGGCGCTCCACCAGATCCAGCCGCGGTAGCCGCCGAAGACGAGGATCGCGGCCACGATGGCGCCTGCCACGTACCAGCGGTTGTCCTCCCACCAGGCCTTCAGCTCCGCGATGCGTTCCTGCTCTTCGAAATCGTACGATCCGCTCATCTCAATCCACTTCCGCTAATGCCTCGCGCGGGTCGAGCGTCCTCTGCTCGCCTCCGCCGCGAAGCGGTTTCAATGTGACGCGCCGCGCGCCCACCTCGTCGTCGCCGATGATCACCGCGAAGCGGGCGCCGCTCGCGTCCGCCTTCTTCATCTGCGACTTGAAGCTGCCGCCCGCACCCAGCACGACGTTCTTGCCGGCGTCGCGCCACTCCTCGGCCAGGCGCCACGCCGCCTGCTCCGCCGACTCGCCGGAATGCACCACGAAGACGTCCACGGCGGGCTCGGCCGCGGCGCCCGCCGCCTTCATGGCGAGGAGCACGCGCTCCATGCCCATGCCGAAGCCGCACGCGGGCGTGGCCTTGCCCCCCAGCTGCTCGAAGAGCGCGTCGTAGCGCCCGCCGCCCGCGATCGTCGACTGCGCCCCGATGCCGGAGGCCACGAACTCGAAGACGGTGCGATTGTAGTAGTCCAGCCCGCGCACGAGGCGCGGGTTCACGGTGTACGCGATGCCCGATTGCCCGAGGAGCCACTTGAGCTCCTCGAAATGCGCGGCCGCGCCCTCGCCCAGGTGGTCCAGCAGGCGCGGCGCGCCCTCGATCATCTCCTGCATCGCGGGGCTCTTGGAATCCAGGATGCGCAGCGGGTTCGAATGCAGGCGCCGCTTCGCGTCCTCGTCCAGGACCCCCGCGTGCTTCTCGAAGTAGGCGACCAGCTTCTCGCGGTGCACGCGGCGGTCCGCCGCGTCCGCGATCGAGTTGACGTGGAGCTCGACGCCTTCGAGCCCCAGCTCCTTCCAGAGGCGCGCGAGCATCGCGATCTGCTCGGCGTCCACGTCCGGACCCTCGAAGCCCAGCGCCTCCACGTCGAACTGGTGGAACTGGCGCTGCCGGCCCTTCTGCGGGCGCTCGTATCGGAACATGGGACCCGACGTCCACACGCGCATGGGCCCGTTGTAGAGGAAGTTGTGCTCGATCGCGGAGCGCACGATGCCGGCGGTAGCTTCGGGGCGCAGGGCCAGGCTTTCGCCGTTGCGGTCCGCGAAGACGTACATCTCCTTCTCGACGATGTCGGTCGCTTCCCCGATGCCGCGCACGAAGAGCGCCGTGGGCTCCACGATCGGCGTGCGGATGTTGCGGTAGCCGTAGAGGCGGAAGACGCGGCGGCACGCTTCCTCGAGGCGCTCCCAGAGCGGGCTCTCGTCCGGAAGGACGTCCTCCATTCCCCGGATCGCCTGCAGTTTCTGGCTCATGGCGCCCCGAAGCCGCGCGCGGGGCTCACGGCGCGGTCCGCACCGGGATCGACTGGAGGCCCCGGCCGCGCTTCCCGCCCGCGGCGCCCGCGCCGTAGTGCGAGCGCACGTAGTCCTCGACGATCGCCTGGAATTCCTCCGCGATGCGCTCGCCCTTGAGCGTCACGGTCTTCTCGCCGTCCACGTACACCGGGGCCACCGGCTTCTCGCCGGAGCCGGGAAGCGAGATGCCGATGTTCGCGAGCTTCGACTCGCCCGGGCCGTTCACGACGCAGCCCATCACCGCGACGTGCATGTCCTCCACGCCGGGAAATTCCGCGCGCCACACGGGCATCTGCTGGCGGAGATACCCCTGGATCTTGTCCGCGAGCTCCTGGAAGAACGTGCTCGTCGTGCGCCCGCACCCCGGGCAGGCCGAGACCATCGGCGTGAACGAGCGAAGGCCCATGGTCTGCAGCATCTCCTGGGCCACGATCACCTCGCGCGTGCGGTCCCCGCCCGGCTCCGGCGTCAACGACACGCGGATCGTGTCGCCGATGCCCTCCTGCAGGAGCACGGCCATGGCGGCGGTCGAGGCGACGATCCCCTTCGAGCCCATCCCCGCCTCCGTGAGGCCCAGGTGGAGCGGGTAGTCGCATCGCGCGGCGAGCGTGCGGTAGACCTGGATCAGGTCCTGCACCGCGGAGACCTTGCACGAGAGCACGATCCGGTCGCCGGGAAGCCCGATCTCCTCGGCCTTCGCGGCGCTCTCGAGCGCGGAGCGCACGAGCGCCTCGCGCATCACCTCGTCCGCCTCCTTCGGCCGCGCGAGCCGCGCGTTCTCGTCCATCATCCGCGCGAGGAGCTCGGGATCGAGCGATCCCCAGTTCACGCCGATCCGCACGGGCTTCGCGTGCTCGATCGCCTTCTCGATCATGGTCGAGAACTGCTCGTCGCGCTTCGTGCCGTGGCCGACGTTGCCCGGGTTGATGCGGTACTTGTCCAGCGCCGCGGCGCACTCCGGCACCTGCGCCAGGAGCTTGTGCCCGTTGAAATGGAAGTCGCCCACGAGCGGCACGCGGGCGCCCATCGCCTCCAGCCGGTCGCGGATCGCCGGCACCTGGCGCGCGGCTTCCAGCGTGTTCACGGTGATGCGCACGATCTCCGAGCCCGCGCGGGCGAGCGCCGCGACCTGGCGCGCCGTGCCCTCCGCGTCCTCCGTGTCCGTGTTGGTCATGGACTGGACGAGGATCGGCGCGCCTCCGCCGATGATCTTGTCGGCGACGCGGACGGGTCGCGAGGTGCGTCGGGAAATCATGGAAAGCGGCTGCCTATTCGAGGGTGAACCGGGCGACGGCGACGTTGGTGTGCGGCTCGAGGTCGAAGTCCCGTCCGTCGTAGGTGAGGGTCACCTCCGGCGCGTTGCCGACGACCACCTGCAGCGGCGGGCGGCCCGCCACCTCCGCGTCGCTTCCGGCGGGATTCAGGCGCTGCAGGAGGATCTTCCCGCGCGCGTCGCGGACCTCGACCCACGACTCGCCCGTGAAGTGGAACCGCAGGCGCTTCGCGCCCGCCGGGATCGCCTCGCTCGCCGACGCGGCGGTCTTCTCCGGCGCCGCGGCCTTCTCCGGAGCGGCGGCCTTCCCGGGCGCGGCATCGGCGGTGCGCGTCGGCTGCGCCTTCGCGGGCGCCGGCGCGGCGGCGGGCTGCGCAGCCGCGGAAACGGGCGGGGACGCCGCCTCGGAAGTCTTCGCGTCGGGCGGGGCGGCCAGGGGACCGGCGCTTCCCGGCG
>Ga0105241_10004289_pt1 | contig 10546 bp, 12 predicted proteins | sample KBSC64metaG_FD_80422 | JGI IMG/M metagenome (GOLD analysis project Ga0105241, IMG submission 80422) | Corn rhizosphere microbial communities from Kellogg Biological Station, Michigan, USA - KBS C6-4 metaG | ecosystem: Host-associated > Plants > Roots > Rhizosphere > Soil | place: Michigan, USA...
TCTTCGTTACTGTCCAAAAAGACATATCGCAACTTCTGGGTACGATCAGACCGGTGATGGATCCCACCCACGTTCACCGCACGAATCGCGGGAACCCCTTCGACGATCCGCCGCATGGCATCGATAGTCCCGGTCAACAAAATCCCCGGCCGTGGATTGGCGTCGAACTGTGCGTGGTGCGCGATGGCGTCGTCGACCGTCGCAAAGGTCACGTGCACATGCGCCGGGACGCCCATGCGATACAATTCCTGCTCCCATTCCGACGCCGCGACTTCATCGTCAACGAGCACGATGAACCCGATGCACAACGGTTGTCCCCATCCGACAACGACTTGCCCGTGGATCAACCGATCGTCGATCCGATGTAACGCAATTGGCATTACCGTTCCGCTGGCGCCCCTGTATACACCGTCAGCGCCTGCCCTCCCTTCTCGGCCGCATGCCGCGCAGCCTCACCCACGTCCCGCGACACGTCACAGAACACGAAATCGATCAACGCCGCCATATTCACTCCCGTGACCAACACGATCGACGGATCGGCGCGCATGAGCCGCCGAGTCGCGATCGTGGTGCTGCCCGCGGGGAGATCGGTGAACACGACATGCACGTTGTGTCGATCGAGACACGCGCGCAACCCGGTCTCGATCTCATCACGACAGAGCCCGTTGTTGGAAAACGGGATGAGCGCCCCATCGCGTCCGGTAATTTGTCCGACCGCGGAGACGATTCCCTGCGGAAAATCACCGTGGCCAGCCACGACGGCTCGCGGGTGATCTGCGCTGGGAAGCTCGGGACACGGCGTCGCAGCCGTTCCACCGTCGCGCATGTTACTCGTGATCCTCCTGCAAATACTGGCGGACCGACGCGGCTTTCCGCATCCGTCCAATCAACGCATCGTTGAACCGTTCGGCGGGATGGAATCCCGCATATCGCAAGAGATGGTTCATCGCGATGACCTCGGCGATGACAGTAATATTCTTTCCGGGATTGAGCGGCACGGTAATCTGCGGAATCTCGACGCCGAGGATGGTCGTGGTCTGGGTGTCGAGCCCCGTGCGCTCGACGACCGCGTTTTGATCCCACGTATCGAGCTGCACCACCACTTCGATACGCTTCTGCTGGCGCACCGCCCGGATGCCAAAAATCGACGGGACGTCGATGAGACCGACGCCGCGAATTTCCATGTGATGCCGCGCCATCTCGTGTGCGCGACCGATCAACACATCGTTGCCGCGCCGTGTCGTGACGACGAGATCGTCGGCGACGAGCCGGTGTCCGCGCTCGACGAGGTCGAGCACGCACTCCGACTTGCCGATCCCACTTTTCCCCGTGAAGAACAATCCTACCCCGAACACGTCGGCGAGCGAGCCGTGCAAGTTGGTGGTCGGGGCGAAAAGGTCCTCGAGCACCGGTTTGATACCACGATAGAAATCGGCGGTTTTGAGCTGTGTCCGAATCACGGCAATCCCCGCAGCCTGCGCATGTTCGCGCAGCCCATCAGGAAGCATTTGACCCTTGGTCACGAAGACGGCAGGGAGCTCAAAGGAAAAAAAAAGTGCCAAAATCTCGCGGCGACGACCAGCGTCGAGCGAATTGAGATACGTCACTTCGGTCTCGCCGAGCACTTGCAGCCGGTCGGAGACGAAGCGTCCAACATAACCGGACAAGGCGAGCCCCGGGCTGGAAATATCCGCGCCCGGGACTGTCCGATCGAATCCGGTGTCTCCCCCCATATCCTCCAATTTGAGCGACTCGTGGAGCCGCTCGAACAGCTCACGGACGGTGGGGAGTTTCTTCACGCGCGCAGCTCGACTCCGTGTACCTGCTTCTTGGAGGCACTTTTGAGCTTGCGAATCTGCGCATCCATCTTGGCGATGGCATCGGTCAACGCGGCGCCGTGATGTTTGGCTTCGGCTTTCGCGACGAGTCGGGTCTGTCGAGGCGCATGGAGTACGATTTCCACGGTTTTGAACACGCCATCTTCTTCGAACCGAATGTCGGCGTCGACGGCGCGGGTCAGATGTTCAGCGAGTTTCAACGCGCCCTCCCGGGCGCGCTCTCGCAGCGATTCGTTGATTTCCGTCTGATGCCCGTGAATCACGATTTCCATGCTGTTACTCCTCCTACAAGATGTTCGAGGTGATGCAGCGTCTCGCGTGCCGCCCGGTCCCAGGTGAACGTTTCCGCAAAGCGGCGCGCGTTACTTCCCAAGGTATCGACCAACGCAGGAGACTCGACCAACCCACGCATTGCCGCGGCGTATGCCGCCACGTCAGAGCCCGGCACGAGGAACCCCGTTTCGCCGTCGAGCACCGACTCCCGGATTCCGGGAGCGTCTGCTGCGATGACGGGAGTACCGCATGCCGCTGACTCCAAGTTACTAATTCCCCACCCTTCTTTGGGAGAGGCCAATAATGTGGCCCAGGCTCGGCGTAGCAAGTCGCGTTTCTGCTCTTCGGTAATGTACCCAAGGAATCGTACCCGATCGTCGAGATGCAGGTCCGACACCAACCGCTCCAGCCGGTCGCGATCGTCACCTTTCCCCGCGATCTCCAGCCGCGCTGCCGGCGGCTCGACCATCGCGAACGCCCGAATGACGATATCAACGCGTTTGTACCGTTTGAGTCGGCCCATATATACGAACAATGGCTCTTTCGAACGATCGTTCGATTCAGGAGTCAACGTCTCGACATCGACTCCGTTGAAGATGACGCGGATACTCCCTCTTGGGATACCACGAATGGTGAGATCGTCCGCGGTACTCTCGCTGACGGCCTCGAACGGGACACCACGGTAGCCGAGCGCCAGGGGGCGCTCCGCGAGCCAGGTGGCGGTGGCAATCGGAATTGTCGCTTCGCGGAACGCCGTGGTCCCGAAGAGATGATGGGTCAGCACGACGAGCCGCTTGGGATTCCACCGTTTGACGTACAACGGAATCTTGTTCAGATCCTCGACGACGATATCGTACTGGCGCTCACGCTCCAATTGCGCATACGCACGCCGCGCATGCAACGGGAAGGTGAATCGCGAACCGACACGATGGACGCGCATCCCGTCGAGCACGGTGGCCGCCGGTGCATCGGCAAATCCGCTGCAGAGGAGATCGACCTCATGACCAGCGTCCACGATGCGTCGGAAGACTTCGTGCAAATGCAGCTCTGCCCCACCGGCGTGCGGGTTCTCGCGGTCTTGCCAATTGATGACGAGAATGCGCAACGGGCTAAACGAAGGAAGTTCGTGAAACGCTACAAGAGTCCGTGCCGCCGGGCGTACGCGTCGAGCACACCGTTCACGAAGCGCGCGCTATCGGGCGTCCCATACCGTTCGGCCAATCGCATCGACTCTTTGATGACGACGCGTGGTGGCGTCGTCCCCTGTTGCATTTCGGCGGCCGCGATGCGCAACACGCACCGCTCGATCGCGCCGAGGCGTTCGAGTCGCCAGTTGGTGGTGACTTGCGAGAGATCGCCATCGATCGTCGCCCCGGCTTTCGCAAAGGCTTTCACGAGACGTCCCGCGAAGACACGCTCCTCGAACGGCACCGCCAAATCGTCCCACACCCGATCGGCGATTTGTTCGAGCGGTTCCCCATCGCGAATGTCCCACGCATACAGCGCCTGCAACGCACGCGCTCTGCCACGCGACTCAACTCTCATCGGACACCTCAGAATGCACCGGCTCGATCTGATCGAGCACGTCAGCGGTTTCGAGCGCAGCTAGCGCCGCGTCCCACCCCTTGTTGCCGTGCGCACCACCAACACGCGCTTCGGCCTGTTCCATATCGTCGCACGTCAGGAGCCCGAAACCGACCGGAATGTCTCCTTCACGCGACGCGTCCATGAGCCCGCGCGACGCTTCGCCGGCCACATAATCGAAGTGTGGCGTATCACCACGGATCACGGCACCGAGTGCGACGATCACGTCGTAACGTTCCGTGACCACGGCGCGACGGACGGCGATGGGGAGCTCCCACGCGCCCGGCACCCAGACGACATCGATGTCATCCAGGCTCACACCATGCTTGAGGAGCGCATCCATCGCGCCATCGACCAGTTTGCGAGTAATGGTTTCATTGAACCGGCTCGCCACGACGGCGACACGGCGCCCTTCCCCGTACGGGGCTCCTGAGAATTCAGCCATGAGTCTGGATTACGACGCGAACAAATGCCCGAGCTTGGTTTGTTTCGTTTTGAGATAGCCCGAGTTCTCGGACGTTTCGGGGGGAACGATGGCGACACGATCCTCGACGCGCAATCCATATCCCTCCAATCCCACCAACTTTTTTGGATTGTTGGTCAACACCCGGATCGACGTGAGCCCGAGATCGAGCAGAATTTGCGCACCGATGCCGTAATTGCGTAAATCGGGACCGAACCCGAGCGCTTCGTTGGCTTCGACCGTGTCGGCGCCGGTGTCCTGGAGCTGATACGCCTTGAGCTTGTTCAGCAGTCCAATCCCCCGCCCTTCCTGATCGAGGTAAACGATCACCCCGCGCCCTTCGTGCGCGATCATCTCCATCGCGGTGTGCAACTGCCATCCGCAGTCGCATCGCATCGAGTGGAACACGTCGCCGGTTAGGCATTTGGAATGCATGCGGACGAGAATCCCTTCACCCTGCGAGACATCGCCGTAGACGAGGGCGACGTGCTCGTGCACGTCGACGTCGTTCCGATACCCGATGATCTTCCATTCGCCGAAATCGGTCGGAAGACGAGCCTCCGCAAGGCGATGGACGAGGCGTTCATTTTGGAGACGGTACGCGACGAGCTGCGCGACGGTAATGAACGTCAAACCATGCGCTTTCGCGAACTGCTCGAGCTGCGGACGGCGTGCGGCGGTGCCATCTTCATTCAGCACTTCGCAGATCACGCCCGCGGGGGACAACCCGGCGAGCCGTGCCAAGTCGACGCTGGCTTCGGTGTGTCCTACGCGTTGCAACACACCACCGTCGCGAGCGCGCAGTGGGAAGATGTGCCCAGGACGACGTAAATCATTGCGTACGGTGGCAGGATCGACCGCGACTTGGATCGTTTTCGCGCGATCTTGCGCGCTGATCCCAGTGGTCACACCGAACCGCAACGCAGCGTCGATGCTCACCGTGAACGCCGTGCGCTGCTCTTCGGTGTTGAAATCGGTCATCTGCGGGAGATCGAGCCGGTCGGCGCGCTCACCCGTCAACGCGAGACAGATCAATCCGCCCGCTTTGCGAATCATGAAGTTGACGATCTCCGGCGTCACACGCTCCGCGGCGCAGACGAGATCGCCTTCATTCTCCCGATCGTCGTCGTCCGCGACGAGGACCATCTTGCCGGCGGCGATGTCGGCGATGGCTTGCTCGACGGTGCCGAATGCGGCATCCGTGACGACGAGCTCCGGCGTCCGCCGGGGTGTTCCATGTCCATTACTCATAAACCTTCTCCACCCGATCCTGTGTGCGATACGGTGCGGTCAAATGTCGAACGTACTTCCCGATCACGTCACCTTCGACGTGCACGCGACGTCCGGCGGCAAATGCGCCGAGCGTGGTGTGTCGCAAGGTGTACTCGATGATCGAGAGTTGTAAGATCCCGGGCGCGGGAAGCGCATTGACGGTCAAGCTCACTCCGTCGACACAGACGGAGCCGTGCGGGACCATGAGCTCGAACAGATCGGCCGGGAGTTCAACGTCGACCAAAAAGGCATCATCGACGGTGCGCGTGCCAACGACGATGCCGACGCCATCGACGTGTCCTTGCACGAGATCTCCACCGAGCCGATCGCCCGCGCGCAGCGCACGCTCCAGATTGACGCGATCGCCGACGTTCCACGCCGCGAAGGTCGTGCGCTCCAACGTCGTCACGACGGCAGCCGCCGTGAACCAGCCAGCCCCATGCTCGCGCACGGTCAGGCAGGCGCCATTCACGGCGATACTTTCGCCCGCGGCGAGATCGTCATAGCGGCACCGCACGCGGAATTCGAGCCCCGCGGCGGTCGTATCGATCGCCTCCACGATTCCGACGTCGTCAATCAGTCCGGTAAACATTCAAACAGCGTGCAAAGCGTACACAGTCATGAGATCATCATCGTACTCGGCGCGACGCACCACGGGAAACCTCCGCGCCTCGGCCAACGAAACTGCGCGAACGTCACCGAAGGCGGCCAGGGCGCCATGCCCGAGTACAATTGGTGCCTGAAAGATAACCAGCCGGTCGACCAAATCGGCATTGAAAAGTGCCGCGGCGATCCCCGCGCCCCCTTCGACGAGGAGGGAGTGGACCCCGTCGGCACGCAATTGTCGCAACGCCATGAAGAGGTCAGGCTCGGTCACGACTGTGAACGGCGGCACATCTGACTCTGGAACAGTTGTTCCTTCCTCGCTCCAGCGCCGGCTCCGGTCGAAGATGATCCGGCGAGGGGGAATCCGCGGAGGCGGAGTGGTTCGCGCCGTCAGCTTGGGACGATCGATGAGCGCCGTTCCGACACCAACAGCGATCGCGTCGTGGTTGGCGCGAAGCCGTTGCACTTCGGCGCGGGCGGATGCTCCGGTGAGGAAGCCAGATGCGCGATGCGCATCCGTCAATGCGCCGTCGAGCGACATCGCCAATTTGAGCGTCACCCACGGGCGATCGGCGTGCGTGGCGAAAAAAAAGGGCGCATTGAGCTCACGCGCTTCCTGTTCGCAGACCCCCGACTCGACGACGATCCCCGCATCACGGAGACGTCTTGCGCCGCCACCCGCGACTGGCGTTGGATCCGACGTCGCGAACACGACGCGAAGCACTCCAGCCGCGAGCAACGCCTCCGTACACGGCGGAGTCTTTCCGGTGTGATTGCACGGTTCCAACGTGACGTACACGGTCGCACCACGCGCGCGTTCGCCTGCCTCGCGTAACGCATGGACCTCTGCGTGCGCCTCGCCGTATCGCAGATGCGCTCCTTCCCCAACGATCTCGCCGTCACGAACGACGACGGCGCCGACCATAGGGTTCGGCGCCGTCTGTCCCCACCCGCGCTCGGCGAGCGCGAGCGCGCGACGCATGTACTCGACGTCGCGCGCGTCTGTCACTTACCGGCCGAAACGAAGGCCAATCGTCCCATACGTCCGTGCGTCATCGGCGCGGTTGCCGCTGAACGTGTTGTAGGTATTCACGGTGCCGCCGGAGACGCGCCCGACTTCGCCGATGATCTTGAGGAGGAACAGATTGATCGAGAGATCGGCGAAATAATTCGTGCGAGTGAGGTTCTGCTCGAGCGGGATCGGGCCGGCAGACACCGCCGTCGGATTGCCACCGATGCGCGGCGCGACATACGCGGAGATGTTTCCTTTCGACGTGTAGTTGTCGCGTCCCGCACCAACGGCGAGGCCGAACAAGAGGAGACTCTTGTTGGCGACGATGCGCCATGCCTTGGTGCGCACCTCCAAGCCATTGATCCGCAGTGAATCGTTGCCGGTAGTCGCGCGGATGTTCGCCGTCGGTAAATCACGGCGCAGATACGTCACCGACACGCCGGGGGTGATGATGCTCTCTTGAATCAACCCGAGACGTCCGCCGAAGCCCAACTTGAGCGATCCGTTGGGAACGTCGACGTTGACCGATCCGGACGTGACGGATGGGAGATACTCCGCGCTGACGAGGAGATCGAGCCCGCCCACGTTGGACACACCGAGGGGGATTCCCTTGAAGAGCCCGATTGCGGCGTCGATCTGCGGGAGACCGATGACCTGCGTCTTGACAGGGTAATTGCTGGAGGTCGCCCCCGTCGCGACGGGAGTGACTTTATCGATTTGCGGAATCTTGCCAGAGAGCACGTTTGCTCGTGCGCTCATCATGATGTGCCCGAGCCCACCCAAGGTCCCAGCCTGCCCGAGGGTGGCATTTCCGCCCGCCAAGACGGTGCCGAGCTGCGGGGCGAGAAATTGGAACAGATCGATCGCTTTTTGGCAGGCATCCTGGCTGGCCATCTGCGCGTCAGGAATCCCGCCGACGGAGCTTCCCGGTGGGCAACTCGGGCTCACCGTCTGCGCTCCGCTGGCCGCCGCGAAAATAGTCGTCGCCAGCACTCCATAAACAAATGAACGTGTCATACAGGTCCTAGTGAAGAAGTACGGTTCCGGTCCCGGAGCGAATCGCTCCGACGGGCCACGCGCGCACATGCTGCGCCGCGGCGCTGCTAATGACCGAATCAACGTCCGTCGGGTCACATACGACGACGATCCCGACCCCCATGTTGAAGGCGCGGAACATCTCGTCTCGCTCGACCCCGCCCGCCCGCTGCAATTCGGCGAATAGGGGCGGCACGGTCCAGCTCGACGTCTCGACGACGGCGTCGAGGGTGTCAGGGAGCACGCGGTTGAGGTTGCCCGGGAGGCCACCACCGGTGATGTGCGCCATTGCGTGAACGCGGTCGAGCACGGGACGCAACGCCGGGAGATAGGAGCGATGCACGGAGAGCAAGGCATCCGCAACGGACATGTTCATGCCGGGGAATGGATCGTTCACACCGAGTCCCATCCGCTCGTGCACGATGCGGCGCGCGAGCGAATAGCCGTTGGTGTGCAGCCCGGAGCTCTCCAATGCGACGAGTGCGTCTCCCTCACGAACACGCGCGGCGCCAAGGACGCGATCTTCTTCCACGCATCCGACGATGAATCCGGCGAGATCGAAATCGGGGGGGGTGTACACACCAGGCATTTCGGCGGTCTCACCACCCATGAGCGCGCACCCATTCTCGCGGCATCCAGCGGCAACACCCGCGACAACCCCTTCGACCACGGCGGGCTCGAGTTTCCCGAAGGCCACGTAGTCGAGGAAGAAGAGCGGAATCGCTCCTTGCACGAGAATGTCGTTCACACAGTGATTGACGAGGTCGTGTCCGACGGTATCGTACCGCCCCGCTTCGACGGCGACTTTCACTTTGGTGCCAACACCATCCGCCGACGAGACGAGCAACGGCGATTTCAAGCCGTCGGGCATGCGGAACATGCCACCGAATCCTCCGAACGCACCACGCGCACCAGCGGTATACGTCGACTCGACGTGCGCGCGAATGCGATGCTTCGCGTCGTCGGATTTGCCGATGTCGACGCCAGCAGACGCGTAATCGAGCGGCGCGGAGTTTGATCCCGTCTCAGCGCTCATCAGACGACTGCCTCGTCGAACGCCACCAATTGCCGGAATTCTTCCACGCGTTGCTCGATCTCGTCGGCGGTAACCGATATCACCCGATCGATCGAGAATTTCTCGACCGCGAACGACCCCATCGCCGAACCGTACACGACGGCGCGACGCATGTTGGTTTCGGTGATGTCACCGGACCGGGCGAGATAGCCGATGAATCCACCGGCGAACGAGTCCCCAGCACCAGTCGGATCGAAGACGCTTTCGAGCGGATAGGCCGGCGCGAAGAAGATCCGGTCGGCATTGAAGAGGAAGGCACCGTGTTCCCCCTTCTTGATGATGACGTGCTTCGGTCCACGCTCCATGATCCACCGCGCCGCCCGAACGAGATTGGTCTGCTCGGTCAGCTGGCGCGCCTCGCCGTCATTCAGCGTGATGAGATCGACGTGCCCGAGCAAATTGACCAGGTCGGGGCGCCGGCTCTCGATCCAGAAATTCATGGTGTCGCACGCGACGAGCTTGGGACGCGCGACTTGCTTCAATACGCTGAGCTGCAACCGCGGATCGATGTTGGCCAGGAAGAGAAACTCGGGCTCGGCGAATCGCGCCGGAATCTTCGGATCGAAATGCGAAAACACGCCGAGATGTGTCTCCAACGTCTCAGCGGAGTTCAGATCGTGGCGATAGCGTCCACGCCACCGGAAAGATGCGCCGTCCGCTTGCTCGATCCCGCTCAAGTCGACGTTCCGCGCTTCGAGTTGCCGCAACTGGTCGAGCGGATAGTCATTCCCGACGACGCCGACGAGCTGCACGTCGGTCAAATGACTCGCGGCCGCGGAGAAATACGTCCCCGAACCGCCGAGGACTTCGTCGGCTTTCCCAAAAGGCGTTTCGACCGAGTCGAGTGCGATGGATCCTACGACCAAAACTGACATGAGCGGCTATGCGATGAGGGAAACGACACGACACACGAGAACAACGACGACACCACGCGGTCGCCGGAGCGAATTACATCCGTTCCGGCGCCGTGATTCCAAGGAGCGACAATCCGTTACTCAACACGATCTGCGACGCACGTGCGAGGGCGAGCCGAGCGCGAAGGATGGGCTCCGGCTCACCGAGTACGTGATGCTTGTGATACCACCCATGTGCCAACCGCGCGGTTTCGAGGAGATAATTGGTAATGCGATGCGGCTCGAGTGCCTCCGCCGCCGACGCCACCGTCTCCGGGAAATCGAGGAGCGCCTTCACCAACTCCTGCTCTGCCGGCTCCGTGAGCACGGAGAGATCGACGTCGGAGACATCGAACCCCTCACGATCGATCTCGCCGACGCGGAAGATCCCGCACATGCGCGCGTGCGCCATCTGTACGTAGTACACGGGATTTTCTTCCGACTGCTTGACCGCGAGATCGACGTCGAACACGAGCGGCGAATCGCCCTTCCGCA
>Ga0105241_10004292_pt1 | contig 10545 bp, 12 predicted proteins | sample KBSC64metaG_FD_80422 | JGI IMG/M metagenome (GOLD analysis project Ga0105241, IMG submission 80422) | Corn rhizosphere microbial communities from Kellogg Biological Station, Michigan, USA - KBS C6-4 metaG | ecosystem: Host-associated > Plants > Roots > Rhizosphere > Soil | place: Michigan, USA...
CCTATGGTTATCTTAGCCAACAAGTAGTTCCGCACAGACCGCCATGGCCGCATAACGCCACCACCCAAATGAGGTGGAATGGCCATGACGATTGCGCCGACCCGGATCAAAGCGGAAGGCCCTCTGGCTCGGTACGGCCAGTCCGTGCTGGTGCTTCAAGGGGGCGGCGCCCTGGGCGCCTACCAGGCCGGCGTCTACCAAGCGCTACACGAAGCCGGTATCGAACCGGACTGGATCATCGGCACCTCCATCGGCGCCATCAATGCCAGCCTGATTGCAGGCAACAAACCCCAAAATCGCCTCAAGCGCCTTACCCAGTTCTGGGAAAGTGTCGAACACGTGCCTTTCCTGAAGGCGGTTGGATCATTGCCCATCTTGGGGCAAGCGGCATCGACCTTTTGGTCCACCATGTTGGGCGTCAACGGCTTCTTCGAACCCAACCCTCGCGCGCACTGGGGCAATCACGTGAAGCTTGGCGCGGAAGCGGCGGGCTATTATTCCACCGGCCCACTAAAGAAGACCCTGTGCGACTTGGTGGATTTCGATCAGCTGAAAGAAGGGCCAGTCCGCCTGACCGTTGGCGCCGCCAATGTCCGTACTAGCCAGATGCGCTACTTCGACAGCCGTGAGATGGCGCTCGATGTTCGGCACGTGATGGCGTCCGGCGCTCTACCGCCGGCCTTTCCCGCCATCCGCATCGATGGCGAACTTTATTGGGACGGCGGCGTGCTTTCCAATACCCCTGTCGAAGCCGTGTTCGACGACAAACCCCGCCGCAACGGCCTGGTCTTTGCTGTCCATGTGTGGAATCCCAACGGCTCCGAACCGGATTCCATCCTAAAAGTGATGAACCGGCAAAAGGATCTGCAATATTCCAGCCGCGCCGGTACCCATATCGCGCGCCAGCGCCAGATCCATCGCCTGCGTCACATCATTTCCGAATTGGCCGCCCGACTGCCCCAAGAAGCTCTGCAGGACAATTTCGTCCGCGAGATGGCCTCCTATGGCTGCCCGACGCGCATGCATGTGGTGCGCCTGCTGGCGCCGCAAGTCCGCGGCGAGGATCACGCCAAGGACATCGACTTCAGCCCAAGCGGAATCAGGACCCGCTGGGAGGCCGGCTATGCCGACGCCAATCGGGTGTTGAAAGCACAACCCTGGGCGGCTCCCGTAGACCCAATCGAAGGCTTCATCCTGCACGAAGCCAATGCCGACGAGATGCAGGACCAACCCCAAACTTGAAAGGATCCATCATGCGCACCCTATCGAAACTGCTTTTCTCCGCCACCATTATCGCCTTATGCGCCTCCCCGCTTTTCGTCTTCGGCGCTCAGGCTGGAATGGAGCGCGGCATTATCCCGCAACATATGAAGACCGATGACGGCGTGATCCGCGTCAAGTCGGCTTATGGCTTGGACGAGACCGTCACCCGCCTCAAAGCCGACATCGCCGCCAAGGGCATCAAGTTTTTCGACCAGATCGACCAGAGCCAGTTGGGCGCCGATGCCGGGATCAAGCTCAATCCTTCGACCCTGCTGATCTTCGGCAATCCGCCTCTCGGTATACAGTTCCTGACCGCCAATCCTTATGCCGGCCTGGACTGGCCGGTGCGGATGCTGGTGCTGCAGGACAAGGATGGACAGGTGTGGATCGCCTATACCGATTTCACCTACATCGCCCACCGCCACCACATCACTGACCGCGATCCGCAGTTCGCGATGGCGACCATGGTGTCCGCCTCGATCGCCTCCGCGGCGCAGGCACGGTGACCGCCATGGTCTGGATGCGGCTGAGTCCGCTGTTTCTCTGCATCGCTGTCGTTCTGGCGCTTGCCAGCGGAGCGGTGGGCAAGCCCATCCAGGCCGGTCCTGCCCAATCCTTGGTCAGCCCTGATGAATCGTCACAAACCCCGACTTTGACAGGCATGCACCGTGGAATAAGGTAAGTTCGCGCTTTGGGGGCGCACCAGCCGTGGAGATGCACCAGGTCCGATACTTTCTGGCCGTCTGCCGAACCTTGAACTTCACCAAGGCGGCGGAGGAATGTAACGTTGCCCAGCCTTCGCTGACCCGCGCTGTACAGAAGCTGGAAGAAGAATTGGGGGGCGACCTGTTCCATCGCGAACGCGCCAACACTCATCTCACCGAACTCGGACGGATGATGCTGCCGCACTTGGAGCAAACCTACGCCGCGTCTCAGGCCGCCAAGGCCCTGGCCACCAGCGTCCGCAAAGGTGAGGTCGCGCCGCTGCGGCTGGCCGTTGACAGCACGGTGTCGGTCCGCCCCATCATTGAGATGCTCTCCTCGCTGAAGGATTCTATTCGAGGCCTGGAACTGACCTTGGGATCAGGCACCCGTCTCGCTGTGATCGACAAGGCGCTGGACGGAGCTTTCGACCTGGTCGTGGCCAGCCAGGCGGGAGAGCCGAATGACCGCCTGCGGAGTTGGACACTGTTCCGCGAGCAATGCCGCGCGATTGTCCCGCAGGCCCATCGTTTTGCCGGTCGGGAGTCCATATCCCTGAAGGACCTGGACGGCGAGGCAATGGTGGAACGTGTGGATTGCTGCCTGCATCCGCATTTTCTGTTGGCGTGCCAGGCTGCCGGTGTCAAACCGGACATCCGCCATCGCGCCTGTGGTGAAGAACATCTTCAACGCATGGTGCTTTCCGGTTTCGGCATCGGGATCAGCCCGCCGACCATCTCCCTCACCGAAGGATTGGTCAGCGTACCATTGGAGGGCGATGGCTTTGAGCGTGAAGTGGTGCTGGCCACCGTGCCAGGCCGGCGGTTTTCCGTTGCCGCCGATGCCTTCGTGAAAGTGGCGCGCGCCCGCGATTGGTCGCCGGAAAGCGCGAATTAGAGTTTTTTGACGATCTCCACCAGACTTTCCGGATCGCATCGGTCGCGATAATCCGGATTGACATAGGCATACACGATGACGCCGTCACGGCCGACCACATAGGTGGCGGGGATCGGAATCATCCAACCGTCATTGCCATATATCTTCGGCATGTTGACGTTGAATTTCATGTAGCTGGCCTGGATGTCTTCTGGAATGCGGAACATCAGCCCGAACTCCATGGCCACGCCATTGTCGACATCGCACAGAATCTCGAATTGAAGCTTGCGTTCTTTTTTCGTTTTCAGCGCCACGCCGCCGACCTCTGCCGTGATGGCCGCCACCGTCGCGCCGGCCGCCTTCAGCCTTTGTGTCGCGTCGGCCAGCCCGTTGAGCTCTTCCGAGCAATAAGGGCACCAGACACCGCGATAAAAGCTCAATACCAGCGGGCCATTTGCGAGCAGCTGCGCCGAGGAAACCAGCTGCCCCTCGGCATTGGGGAGCAGAAATTCGGGGATGTGATCGCCTTCCCTCAAGGCACCGTCGGCGGCACCCGCATCGATCAGCCCCTGCACAAGCCGGTCATTGACCTTGCCGAACCAAGCCGGGGTGGCGGCCCGGATGGCAGCCATGATGTCGGCTAGCGGGTTCTTCAGGGTCATGGGCTTGAGGCTATCCGAGAGTTTTCAGAACATCCAGTATGACGGCGGGATCGAGCCGTTCGCGAAAATCAGGATTGACATAGGCGTGGCGTATGACGCCATCCCGGCCGATCACATAGGTCGCCGGAACAGGCAGAAACCAGCTGTCATTTCCGTAGATCAAGGGGAAATTCAGGTCCGCTTCCTGGTAGAACTGGCGAATGATGTCGGGCACCCGGAAGACCAGCCCGAAGGTCAGGCCGAGCCCGTTTTCAAAATCGCACAGAATCTCGAATTCAAGTTGGTGCTTGCGCTTGGCGGCAAGCGCCCCGCCGCAATCCTCGGCCGTGACGGCCACCAGAGTCCCGCCCAATGCCGCAATGTCGGATGAGGCTTCGCGCAGCGCCTCCAGCTCGGTGACGCAATAGGGACACCATTTGCCGCGATAGAAACTCAGCACCACGGGCCCCTTAGCCAGAAGATCGGCCAACGCTACGATGCGGCCTTCGGCAGTGGACAGGGCAAATTCCGGCGCGGCATCGCCCGCCTTGAGGGCGCCTGTGCCAACGCCCGCGTCCCGCAGGCTCTGCACCAGCGTGTCATAGCGGGCTTTCCACAAAGGATTGGAATCCCGGACTTTTGCCAGATTTTCTGCGAGAGACTTGGGTGCGCTCATAACCCAATCATATAGGCGGTAGCCCCTAAAGGCTCAATGAACAAAGCCATAGCCGCCAGCTATGAGGTCCAAAGACAAGCGGTATTTCCGTTCCAGTGCTGGCTCCGCGATCTTGCTGGCGTTGTCGTGCACCCCGCCGACAGCACGCAACTGAAACGGAGACTTCACATGACCCTCACCAGCAAGTTCAGCAAGACGGCGGCGATCCTTGTGGCCGCGGCCGGCCTCTTCGGCGCCAACGCGGCGTTCGCGGACCAATGCCCTGCCGGCAAGACCGGCATGGACGTGACCAAGCCGGGCCCCATGACCCCGTCCGGCGTCACCGACACCGTCATTTCCAATATTGACCTGAAGGCCTATGGCTCCGCCGGTCACCAGCTGCGCATGCGCCGCTTGGTGGTTCAGCCGGGCGGTATCGTACCGTGGCACAGCCATGCCGAGCGTCCCGCCAACATCCTGGTGGTCTCGGGTTCGATCACTGAATACCGCAGCACCTGCGCCACCCCGATCAATCATCCCGAAGGTGACGTGACGGCGGAGTCGGGCAATCTCGCCCATTGGTGGAAGAACAACACCAACAAGCCCGCCGTGCTGATCTCCGCCGACGTGCTGCCTCCGGCCAAGTCCGCCGACGGCATGATGTAGTCCCCCAAACCTTCGCGCTTCCCCTGGCGCGAAGGGTGACGCGGATGCGTGGCGTCCCAAACACCGCTCCCCCAGCCCGCTGGGGCGCCACGCACCGCCATCAAAAAAGGATGCCGCAATGACCGACGCCATCCGCCCGTCCCTGATGGACATCGATATGGGCATTCACTTGCCGAACTTGGTCATCGGTCTCACCGCTTTCCTCACCGTCGTTGATCTATTCGCCACCCAGGCCATTCTTCCCACTTTGGTGCGCCACTATCATGTGATGCCGTCCGCGATGGGCGTGGCCGTGAATGCCAGCACTTTCGGCATGGCAGCGTCGGGTCTGTTGGTTGCCCTCTTCAGCCGCAAGATCAACCGGCGCCTCGGTATCCTTGTTAGTTTGATGCTGCTTTCGATTCCCACCGCGCTGTTGGCCACCATGCCCAGCCTGGCAGTCTTCACCGCACTGCGCGTGACGCAGGGGCTGTGCATGTCCGCGGCTTTCACCCTGACCCTGGCTTATCTGGCCGAGAACTGCAGCGCCCGCGATCTCACCGGCGCCTTCGCCGCCTACATCACTGGCAATGTCGCCAGCAATCTGGTGGGACGGCTGATGTCGGCGGCTCTGGCAGACCATTTTGGCCTCGCGACTAATTTTTACGTCTTCGCGTTTCTGAATCTGGCTGGCGCGGCGCTGGTCTATTTCACTCTGACCCAGACCAGGCCGATGCCCGCCATGCCTGCAGCGGCGACATCCCCGCTTGCGGCCATGAACGCGCATCTGCGCAACCGGCCCCTGCTGGCCTGCTTCGGCATCGGCTTTCTGATCCTGTTCGCCTTCATCGGCACCTTCACCTATGTGAATTTCGTGCTGACAGGCCAGCCCATTAGGCTGGCGCAGATGTCGCTTGGATTTGTCTATCTTGTCTTCCTGCCTTCCATCTTCACCACCCCCGTCGCTGGACGCGTCGCGGCCCGTATGGGAACCCGCCCCGCCATGCTGGCCGGCTTCGCACTGGCCCTGATAGGGCTGCCGCTTCTACTGACCGCCAATCTTCCGCTCATCCTCGCCGGACTGGTGCTGGTGGGCGTCGGCACCTTCTTCGCCCAGGCCACGGCCACCAGTTTCGTCAGCCGTGCGGCGACCGCCGATCGCGGCGCCGCCAGCGGCATGTACCTGGCTTCCTATTTCTTCGGCGGGCTGATCGGCGCCGCAGTGCTGGGAAAACTGTTCGACCGGTTTGGCTGGGCCGCCTGTGTCGCCGGAATCGCCGTCGCCCTGCTGCTCGCGGCATGGCTAAGCCTGGGCCTGTTCCTGCCTGATAGCCGGCTCCTATCGAAACCCAAGGAAGTCGGCATTTCCGCTGCCGCACTTCGCGCCTGACACTCCAACCCGAAAGAGAGAAATCCCATGGACAAAATGAGCCCTGAAATGAGCGTCTGGACACTGGCGGGCAAGACCGCGCTGGTCACCGGTTCCACCAGCGGCATTGGACTCGGAATAGCCCGTGCCTTTGCGCACGCGGGCGCCAATGTCGTGCTCAACGGCTTCGGCGACGAAAATGAAATCGAATTTGTCCGCTCCACGCTGGAGCGGGACGCCATGGTGCAGGTCGCCTACGACAAGGCCAACCTGGCCAAGCCCGACGAAATCGCCGCCATGGTCGGCCGCGCCAACGCCATGTTCGGCCAGGTCGACATACTGGTGAACAATGCCGGCATCCAGTTCGTCTCGCCGCTGGAGAACTTTCCCATAGAGCGCTGGGACGCCATCATCGGGCTGAATCTGTCGGCTGTATTTCATACCAGCCGCGCGGTGTTCGCCGGGATGAAGGAACGCCGCTTCGGTCGCATCATCAATATCGCCTCAGCGCACGGCCTGGTCGCTTCGCCTTTCAAGTCGGCCTATGTCGCCGCCAAGCATGGCGTGGTCGGATTGACCAAAGTGATCGCGCTGGAAGGCGCGCAATTCGGCGTCACCGCCAACGCCGTCTGCCCTGGCTATGTGTGGACGCCGTTGGTCGAAAAGCAGATCGACGATCAGGCCAAGGCGCATGGCATCGGCCGCGAGGAGGTGATCCGCGACGTGCTACTGGCGCAGCAGCCCAACAAGATGTTCGCCACGGTCGAGGAGATGGGCGCGCTGGCCGTTTTCCTCTCCGGCCCCGGCGCCGCCTCGATAACCGGCGCAGCTCTGCCCGTGGATGGCGGCTGGACGGCGCACTGAAAACAAGATTGTCGGGAAAGGACAACAGAATGACCGGCGAATCCCCCAAACACCCCCTGCCCCATATTGTCGTTGTCGGAGCGGGATTCGCCGGTCTGTCCGCCGCTCATGCACTGAAGGGCGCGCGGGCACAGGTCACGATCATCGACAGCCACAATTATCATCTGTTTCAGCCGCTGCTCTATCAAGTGGCGACCGCCAGCCTATCGCCGGCAGACATCGCCCAGCCCATCCGCAGCATCCTGAAACACCAGGCCAACGCACGCGTGCTGCTGGGTGAAGTCACCGCTATCGACAAGCAAGCGCGGCAGGTGACCGTGGGGGGCAACCGAATCGGATTCGACTATCTGATCGTGGCGACGGGCGCGCGTCACAGCTATTTCGGTAAGGATCACTGGGCCGAGCATGCGCCCGGCATCAAATCGGTGGATGATGCCACCCAGGTGCGTGCCAACATCCTGTTGGCCTTCGAACGCGCCGAAATCGAGACCGATCGGGCGCGCCGCAAGGCTCTTCTGACATTCGTTGTGGTCGGTGGCGGCCCTACCGGGGTCGAGATGGCGGGCGCCATCGCCGAGTTGGCTCGCAATTCAATCACCCGCGATTTCCGTTCGATCACACCGCGCTGCGCGACAGTTCTGTTGGTTGAAGCAGGACCCCGACTGCTGCCGGTAATGCCGGAAAAGCTTTCTCAGGAAGCCAAGCTCGCACTGGAAAAGCTAGGCGTGGAAGTCCGCCTGGGCACGCCGGTCACCCAGATCACCCGCACCAGCGCGACCCTGGGCGAAGAAACTATTGTCGCCCATACTATCGTCTGGGCCGCAGGCGTGCGCGCCTCGGCGGCGGGCGGCTGGCTGGACACGCCGACGGATCGCATCGGACGCGTCATCGTCAATCGCGACTTTTCCATTCCCGGCTATCGCCGGATCTTCGCCGCCGGCGACACCGCCGCCTTCCAGCAGGCGGGCGGCACCTTCCTGCCCGGCGTTGCGCCGGCGGCCAAGCAGGCAGGAGCCTGGATCGGCTCGCTGATCGCGGCCCGCATCGCGGGAGAAAATACGCCGGCGCCGTTCACCTATGAGAATTTCGGCAACATGGCCACCATCGGCCGCCGTCATGCCGTCGCGGACTTCGGCCGTTTACATCTCAAAGGGATGATGGGCTGGCTGGTCTGGTCCCTGGCCCATGTCTATTTCCTGATCGGCTTCCGCAACCGCCTCAGCGTGGCGATGAGCTGGGCCTGGTCCTATCTCACCTATCAGCGCGGTGTCCGGCTGATCACCGGCCGCGACATGACCCTTCACGAAAAATACGAGGAAGCCGCCTGAAGGCCGCGTAACCGCGCGCCGGAGATTTCGAACTGCCACAAGAACAGGGAGGATCACCATGTTGAAATTCATCGCCCATAAGCTCTGCGCCCGTCGCAAGCGCGATCAGCAGCAGGATCAGCGCGATCAAATCGACGCCTGGTCGCTTCAATTCGGCCGGGAGGCGGCCGAGCTGTGGGTGCAGGCTTTGTCCGTACGCGATGCCGCCCGGCTATTCAACGCATAGAACACCGGCATTTCACTGCGTCCGATCGCGCAGGCATCTTGATCAACGAGCGGGAGGATCGAACCGCGCAACCCAACTAGGAGACTGAAATGAAAAACCTCACCACCACTCTGACCGCATCCTCGCTGGTTAGCGCCTTGGCGCTGGCCGCGACCATCTCCGCCGCCCAGGCCGGCCCCGTCGCGCAGCCTGCGGGTTCGGAGAAATGCTATGGCGTCTCCAAAGCCGGTAAGAATGATTGCGCCGCCGGCGCGCATTCCTGCGCCGGGCAGGGCACCAGGAACTCCGACAAGACAGCCTTTGTCTACCTGCCGGCCGGCGCCTGCGCCAAGTTGGTTGGCGGCAGCACCGTCGCGTCGAAGTAAGGCAGGTCGGCGCCATGGAACAGCCATTCTCCCTGAACCGTGCCGCCTTCAATGCGTGGCCGATTCCCGCACGCGCGGGGATCGGCCTGCGTATTCCCCATCATCGGCAGGTGATCGAAGACCGCCACGCCGCCGACTGGCTGGAAGTTCACCCTGAAAATTACATGACTGCCGGCGCTGCCGCGCAGGAACTGGACATCATCCGCCGCGACCATGCCTTGTCGCTGCATGCCGTGGGATTGTCGCTGGGCTCGGCCGATGGCGTCAGCGACAAACATCTCGCTCGCCTGTCCGAGCTGATCACTCGCTATGCACCAGGCCTTGTATCCGACCACCTGTCCTGGAGCAGCATCGAAGGCGTTCATTTGCCCGATCTGCTCCCGCTTCCCTATACCGAGGAAGCACTGGCGGTGGTAACGCGCAACCTCGATCGCGCGCAAAGCGCGCTGAAGCGCACCTTGCTGGTGGAAAATCCCAGTACTTATTTCGAGGTTTCTCTTTCCAGCATGAGCGAACCGGAATTCCTAGGGGAGCTGGTGCGCCGTAGCGACTGTTCCATACTGCTGGATCTCAACAACATATATGTCAGCGCCCGCAATCATGGCGTGGATCCCCAGGCTCGGCTTCAGGCCTATCTGAAGGCTATTCCCGCCGACGCCATCGAGGAAATCCATCTCGCAGGTCATTCAGTTGAGCGGTTAGACAATGGCCGTGACCTGCGGATCGATGATCACGGCTCGCAGGTATCGGCGGGCGTGTGGTGGCTGTACCAGACCACAGTTGCAACCATCGGCGCTCGACCGACGCTGATCGAATGGGATACCGACCTGCCCGCGCTAGATGTCCTGCAAGCGGAAGCCGGCAGGGCTCAGGCGGTGCTTGATCAGTTGAATTGGCAAGAGGAGCCACGCTATGCTCTCGCTGGCTGAGTTCCAATTCACTATGGCGGCCGACCTGCTCGACGGCGGTATGCGCACCGCGCGATTATTGCCCGGCGATCCCAGCATGGTCGCGGCAGCGTTAAGGGTCCACCGCAACACTGTGCTGATGGGCCTGACCAAGGCACTCCGATCGACATATCCTACGGTTGCCTGGCTGACGGGCGAGGATTTCTTCGACCAGGCCGCATTTGCTTTCGCCTCTGCCAACCCGCCGCGTGGCGCCTGTCTGTCCGATTATGGCGATGGGTTTGCAAACTTCCTGGAAGCTTATGCCCCGGCGGCCGGTCTTGCTTATCTGGCTGACGTTGCTCGCTTTGACCTCGTAATTGAGCGGTGTGGTAACGCCTACACGATGCCTGAGACGATCGTTGAACTGGACGGAGGAGTTTCGCTGGCACTGTGCGGCTCTTTGACGGTGCTCGCGCTTGAATACCCGGCCGACGCCTTGCGGGACACCAAAGAAGGTGGCAGCGAAGATTGTTTGTCCGATCTCGACATGACGCCTCGCGCCCACAACTTCGCGCTGTGGCGCACCGGCCAGGGCGTTTCAGTGCGCCGCCTCACCATGCCGGCCACAGCTTTTTTGGGCGCGGTGCTGCGCGGCGAAAGCGGCGAAGCCGCACTGGCCACCGCGCTGCTGCACAGCGCACCGGACGAGGCTCTCGCCGCC
>Ga0105241_10004302_pt1 | contig 10529 bp, 10 predicted proteins | sample KBSC64metaG_FD_80422 | JGI IMG/M metagenome (GOLD analysis project Ga0105241, IMG submission 80422) | Corn rhizosphere microbial communities from Kellogg Biological Station, Michigan, USA - KBS C6-4 metaG | ecosystem: Host-associated > Plants > Roots > Rhizosphere > Soil | place: Michigan, USA...
TAGCCCACGGCGTATGTACAAACCGCCGCGACCACCAGCCACATGGCGTTGATCTGCTCGCCGCGATGCAGGGCAATCGTTGCCAGAGCCAACGCGCCCAAAAGGGCGACCGCCAGCCAGATCAGAATGCGAAATATTTTCGGCATGAAGGTTTTGGACTGCGGAGCTATTGTGGCGAATCCATCGGGAAGGCGCAATCGGCAAGAGAGATTCTGGATGGTCAAGCTCTCGGCCACGGATTTGCACGGATTTCACGGATCAAATCAAAGAATAAAAAACTCCGTGAGATCCGTGTTAATCCGTGGCCTAAATCCTTTGCCAGACAGGCGAGGGCGGCTGTCCCACCTGGCCGGTGCCTCAGTCCGCACTGGCCAGGGTGTTCACATCCGCGTTTCGCGCGCTTTAATGATAATCTTTTACTATCCGACGTAAGCGTTTACTCAAGCAGAGTATCCATTAGGAGCAGGCGAATGAAAGTTGGAATACTGACCGGGGGAGGCGACTGCCCGGGGTTGAATGCGGTGATCCGCGCTGTGGTGCGCAAAGGTTCTTTCCACTACGAAGACGAATTTGTCGGCTTTCTCGAAGGTTGGCGCGGCCTGGTGGAAGATAAGACCATGCCGCTGGACCTGTCCAGCGTGGGCGGAATTCTGCCGCGCGGCGGTACCATCCTGCGCACTTCACGCACGAATCCGGCAAAAAAGGCCGACGGGTTGGATAAATGCATCGCCACGTTGAAGCAACATAAGATCGATGCCCTGATCGCCATCGGCGGCGATGACACGCTTTCCGTGGCCCAGAAGCTGCATGAAAAAGGCGTTGACGTGGTCGGCGTTCCCAAGACTATCGACAACGATCTGGCCGGTACCGATTTCACTTTCGGATTCGACACGGCAGTCAACATCGCCACCGAGGCCATCGACCGGGTTCACACCACGGCCGAAGCCCACAACCGCGTGATGGTCGTCGAGGTCATGGGACGCGATGCGGGCTGGATTGCCATGTACAGCGGTATCGCCGGAGGCGCGGACGTAATCCTCATTCCGGAAATGCCCTTCGATGTGGACAAGGTCGCCGAAACCATCCGGTTGCGACATGCGCGCGGCAGGTACTTCAGCATCGTGGTAGTGGCCGAAGGCGCAAAATTCTCGACTGACGTGGACCCGAAACATGGTGCGCCTATCGTTGTCGACATGGGCAAGGATGAATTCGGCCATGCCCGGCTTGGCGGAATTGCCGCCATTCTCGCGCGTGAGATTGAACGACGCACCAACTTCGAAACCCGGACGGTCGTCCTGGGACACGTGCAGCGCGGCGGATCTCCCAGCGCCTTTGACCGCATGCTGGCTACCCGCTACGGCTTGGGCGCCATCGACATGGTGCATCGCAGCGAATTCGGCTGCATGGCTGCCCTGCGTGGCAACAAGATCATCTCCGTGCCGCTGGCAGATGCCATCTCCAAAAACCGCACCGTCGATCAGGAAACGATTGACGTGGCGGCCGGCATCCTCGACAAGCTGACTGCAGACAAAGTAACGATCGAAAAGTAAGAGCGGACGTCAGCCATCGGGCCTCAAGCTCGTTTATCCGCTTCTGATTTCGAGCCTCAAGAACTTCTGGCCACGGATTAACGCGGATTTTCACGGATTTTTTTATTCTTCGATTTGATCCGTGAAAATCCGCGTTAATCCGTGGCCCTGAAGTTTGAGGCCGATGTCCGACACCCGAAGTCCGAGGTCTGATTTTCGATGAACTTGGCGTGGCTTGCGCCGTGGTTGGTCCCGATCATCGAACTGGTCCTGGTGCTTTCGACGCTGGGATTGATTTTCTTTCGCGCTTCCAATTCCCTATCCAGCTCCAATTCCTTCCAATCCGTTGAACAGGCGTTTTCGAAGCTTGCGCACCGCAAGACTCTCAGCGTGGTTTTAGTTGGTCTGTTCGTGCTCGGATCGCGGGTCGCCCTGATTCCTCTCCTCGGCATTCCAGAACCGCGTTGGCACGATGAGTTCAGCTATCTTTTGGCAGCCGACACTTTCGCGCATGGCCGGGTTACCAACCCCTCACACCCGATGGCGGCGCACTTCGAAAGTTTCCACATCATCCAGCACCCCACGTATATGTCGATGTATCCACCGGCGGAAGGTCTGGTTCTGGCACTCGGACAGCGGCTGGGACATCCGTGGCTGGGGCAATTGCTGATCACCGCGGTCATGTGCTCCGCACTGTGTTGGATGTTGCAAGGTTGGCTTCCTCCGGGATGGGCCCTCTTCGGCGGACTGCTCGCTGCCTTGCGCCTTGGCATTCTCAGTTACTGGATGAATGGATACTGGAGCGCCTCGATCGTCGCCCTCGGAGGTGCGTTAGTCGTGGGCGCAATGCCCCGACTCAAACATCAGCCGAACATTCGAGATGCCATGTGGCTGGCTTTAGGACTGGCGATTCTGGCGAACAGCCGTCCTTACGAAGGCTTCTTGCTTGGCGTGGCTACCGCGATTCGCCTGGCAATGTCGCTGTTCGGCGCCGAAGGTGCCACTTTCTCAAATACGCTTCGCAAGGTATTTGTGCCAGTCATCCTGATTCTCGCTGTGACGGCGCTTGCCACTGGTTATTACTATAAACGCGTCACCGGAGATCCCTTCCGTATGACTTACCAGGTCAATCGCCGGACATATTCCCGAGCACCGTATTTTCTATGGCAGTCGCCGCGGCCCGAACCGGTCTACCGCCATGCCGTCATGCGCCAGTTTTACCAGCGCGAATTCAAAACTTTTGAAGAGAGCCGAACCTTGACCGGATTTCTTTATAACACCGGGAAAAAGATCGGTTCGTTGTGGGATTTCTATCTTGGTCCCGCTCTCACCATCCCGCTGTTGGCTTTGCCCTGGATTTTTCGCGACCGGCGCATGCGCTTCCCGCTGATCGCATGCGTTGTACTTTTTCTCGGCATGCTGGTTGAAACCTGGACCTCGCCGCACTATCTGGCTGCCGCGACCGGACTGCTGTATCTCGTCCTGATGCAGTGCATGCGACACTTGCGCCTGTGGCGTTTTCGTGGCCAATCGTTAGGTCTCAGCATGGTTCGCGCCATTCCGCTGATATGTTTTGCCATGATCGTGTTGCGCATCACGGCGGTTGCCACACACACACCGGTTGAGTCGGCATGGCCTCGTGGCAATCTGGAGCGTGCAGCGGTCATGCATCAGTTAGAGGATTTGCCCGGACAGCACCTGGTAATTGTTCGTTATGGTCCGGACCATGATCTGGAACGCGAGTGGGTATTCAATGCCGCAGATATCGACAATTCAAAAATTGTCTGGGCTCGCGACATGGGCGAGATGGACAACGAAGAATTGCTGCAATACTTCCACAGCCGTCATGTATGGCGAATCGATGCTGACCAATCCCCTCCCCGGTTGGAACCATGAAGTCCGCATCGTGGCTCACTGCCAAACGGATTCGCATTCATGGGCTGCTGCTTGCGGTATGTCTATGGACGATTTATGCCGTCGACATGTCGACTCCCGGACTCATCGATCGCAATGGTCTGGTCAAGGGAACAGATTTTTTGCACTTCTATACGCTCGGCAACCTCGCATTGCGCGGTCGTGGCGATTTGCTGTATGACATGCGAGCCCAGGCTGAGCTGACGCACCAATTCGTCTCCCGAGCACCCGATAGCGTGTACGTCGCTCTGTATGGGCCGCAGATGTCCTTGTTCTTCGCGCCCTTCGCCCGCTTGCCTTACGGATGGGCACTGACAGCGTGGCTGGCATTGAATCTTCTGATCTACGCGTTCTGTTGTTACGCCGTATGGAAAAAGTGTCCGAGTCTTCACGCGCATCGCTGGACCGTTGTCATCTTGGCGGTTGCTTTTCCCGGGCTTTTTCATCTCTTCGCCTGGGGACAGACCTCCGGCCTCGCGCTGTTGTGCTTTACTCTGGCGTTTCTAGCGCTGGAAAACGATCGTCCGCTGCTGGCCGGACTAGCCATTGGTTCTCTGATCTTCAAACCGCAACTGGGACTAGCCGCAGCAGTCGTCTTTCTATTCGCCCGGCAATGGAAGGTTGTTGCTGGGGCAGTGATGGCTGCCGCCCTCCAACTTTCAGTCGCCTGGCTGCACTACGGCAGCGAGATCATGCGCAACTACTGGCACGCTCTGACTCACGTAAAAGAAGTTCTGCCGCTTCTCGAACCTCGCTTGTACCAAACCCATTCCTTGCGCTCCTTCTGGTCTCTCCTGCTGCCGTGGCCACGCGCCGCATTCACTCTGTATGCCGTCAGCACTCTCGCTGTTCTTCTGTTTGCAAGCCGTCTGTGGAAGAGTGAATCGCCGCTGACCTTGCGCTATTCGGGGTTGTTACTCGCTACGGTTCTGATATCCCCTCACTTGACTGTCTACGACTTAATAATTCTGGCACCCGCATTCCTGTTGCTCGGTGATTGGGCGCTGTCTCATGCGGACGATCATTCCGCGCCGCTGCTTCAGCAACTCCTATATTTCTGCTATCCGTTGTTTTTAATCGGTCCGCTGGCGCGGGTTACGCACGTTCAACTTTCAGTTGTGGCAATGGCGGCCCTGCTTTGGGTTAGCTGGCGAGTCTCTTCGAGCTCTTCACGAACAACGAACACGTTTTCCGTGTCATCGTGAGCGGAGGCTCAGGATGACACGCCGAAGAGGAACGACAGTGCTTCGGGAAATCTTTTTGCCCACTCCTGTTCGCTGTGAGTCGCGCCTTCGTCAATCACAACCCGCAGACGGTCTTCTTTTAAGCCGCCTCGGCGCAGAATGTGCTCCAGCTGCCGAACGTCTTCGACCGTTTGTCGATCGCGTTCTTCGCTTCCGGCTTCCTTTGTTCCAATCCCGATGAAGACCCTTTCCGGCCATTGGCGAAAAGCCCGGCTCACTTTCAAAAGCTGCCGGTTCGAGATAAACAGGGACGGACTCTCCAATAGCAGGCGTCCGAAGATTCCCCGCCGATCCATGGCGGTAAAGAGCGAGATAATCGCGCCCAGGGACGATCCTCCGAGGCCCGTATTCTCCGGGCCGCGCGCGATGCGGTAGTGCTCGTGGACGAATGGCATCACCTCGTTCAGCAGGAATTCGGGATAGCGCTTGCCCTGGGGCCTCATTACCGGCGGATGAAACGATCGATAAGGCAGATATTCTTTAGGACGGTCCTTCTGCGCGTTATCGATGCCCACGATGATCAGCGGAGGAATTTTGCCATCACGAATCAGGCGATCGGCTGCCTCATCAACTTGCCAGTCCACTCCAATGTATGCCGTAGCGGGATCAAAGAGATTTTGACCGTCGTTTAGATAGAACACAGGGTAATGTCGCGACTGATTTTCGCCGGCGTTGTACCCTGGCGGCACCCAGACTCGCAACATGCGTATGTTGCGAAAGATCCGGCTTTGGAATTCATGCAGCCGCAACTCTCCCGCCAGATCAAGAGAGTCTTCAGCATCTGATATTGGAGATGGGATTTCTTCCATGGACAATCAGTCGACCTGGCGAACGGTATGTAACCACACCAGAGAGGACAACACAGCGATGCTTAAGATCAACGCCAGGGACGACAAGCACAAGATACACCAGACGGCCAGAACGAAGCCTTCAATGTAGGTGAGGTAAGTTGCGAAAGCCGCCCCCGCCAGCGAACCCATCCCCAACAATGCGGCGGACCGAGCATGATTACGAAATAGAGTCGCTAGCGTCAGCACTACCAGGTATCCGGTAATACCAATCAAAGCTACGGGAACTCCCGCGATCGTCGAGAAGGTACTGCGATTCACGATGTCACAATTGAAGTTCTCTCCAATATCGCAATACGACGTCGCCGATGTGCCGTAGTGGTGATAAAGAGATATCGATGACACCACGACGCCAGCCAGGGCTAACGCGGCGATTGCAATCATGAAGCGGCGGAGCGTTTCCCTGGACATCACGGAAGGCTGCATCCGGTCTTCGTACCGAGAAACTGTAACGTCTGCGTGCCCTCCAGGCGCTCTGCGCCCGCAAACTCCCAGGTAGGAAAATGCTTGATCCCTGCATCCTTGCAAACCTGGGCCTCGTCGCGAGAGCCGGGAATGCCGCATTCAACATAGGGCACGTAATGGAAGGACGACTCAAACATCGCCTTCTGATCCGCACAATGCGGACACCAGTAAGCTCCATACATCTTCGCCGGCTTCGCCGCCAGACACTGTGCAAATGCATCCAGGCGGTGGCCGCGCTTGCGAACTCCTAAAAAGATCACGCCGCCAAAAGCGGCGATGATCAGCAACGCCGTCAGAATCTTGTTTCCAAAGAGCGATTTTGCCGGCGCTTTTGCCGCACGATTGTTGGTGTCCTTTGGCATGAAATATTTTTATACCACGACGTTCAAGGCGGAAGGCAGAACATCCAGTGTTTGGCAGTGCAAGGTCAGGACCTCGCCATCGACCATGACGTCCACCGGAGCGTCAAGTTCGAAATCTATCCTCTTAGCCTGCCGCCGTTCCGCGAGTGGATGGTTAATGTGAGTGCCGTCATAAAGCGTAGGCAAATTTCGAATCAGACCCAGCCGTCCGATCGGCCCCCAGCGCACGAATTCAATCAGCCCATCATTCACTTCGGCTTTGGGAGCGATCATCATGGTGCCGCCGGTGAATTTACTGTTGCTGAAGGTCAGGAAGAGACACGGACGGCGATCAACTTCTGCCAACCCATCGACCCGCAGAGGAAACGGACGCCGCCGGAAGCGTGCCAGGCTGATAAAAATGGAGGACTGGTACCCAATCTCTCCCCATCCACTGAAGCGCCGCGCCCGCAAGGTGGCCACGTCGGCAGAGAATCCCATACTCAGCAGATTGATGTAGTGCAACAGCCCGTCCTTGTGGGTCAACCGTAGAACATCGCAAGGCAGTGAGCGCCGGGCCAGCAGGGCCTCGATGGCAAAATCCACACCACGATCACTGAAGTCGCGCAGGAAAGAGTTGCCGGTGCCCAGGGGAAGAAAAGCCAACGTCGGAGGCGCGGCTTGCTTCGATGGAAAAAGCCCGTTCACGACTTCATAGGAAGTTCCATCGCCACCGACAGCAATAAATTTTCGATAGCCTTCCGCGTGGGCGTCACGAACCAGCACAGTCGCCTGTCCCGGCGCGTTGGTCTCGATCACTTTCAAATCGATTCCACCAGCGCGCAGACGATCGAGTGCCGGGCCAACCAGTTTTCGGCAGCGTCCGCCGCCTGCCGCCGGATTGACCACCGCCAAGAAGGTTCCGGGATCGTTCACGGTTGGTAACTCATAGGGTTTATATTTCTTGTTTATATTTCAACGACGGCAGCGCGGCTCAGTACTTTCCGAATCTCCTCCGCGAGGGCAATGCGCTTGATCTTCATGGCGGCGGTGCGCGGAAAATCCTTTTCCCAGACCAGGCACCCGCCCACCCTCTTGAAATCAGGCAAGCGGCGATTGCGTGTGATGATTTCTTGTTTCAGGGCGTCGCTCAATTCCTGAACATGCCCATCTGGGCCTGGTTCAAGGCGGAGGACAAGAATCAGCATCTCGTGGCCGAGAGTTTTTGCCGGCCAAATATAATTGGCGGCGAAGATGCAGTACTCCTTGACCGGAAGGCCGTCGAAAGCGGTCTCGATGTCCTCGGGATAAATATTTTTCCCGCCCTCCGTGACAATCATGTTCTTCTTACGGCCGAAAAGTTGCAGATGGCCTCTCGTATCGAATCGTCCCAGGTCGCCGGTAAGAAGCCAGCCGTCCACGATGGTTTCCGCAGTCAGTTCGGGATCGTCGAGATAGTGGGACATCACGGTCTTCCCGGTCGCAGCTACTTCGCCAATTCCGTCCGAGTCCGGATTCAGCACGCGCAATTCAACACCCGGCAGCGGCTTGCCCACGGTATCCGCACGAAACGGCTTGAAGTCGTTGAGCGTGAGCACAGTGCCGGCCTCGGTCAGGCCATATCCGTTGGCCACCGGAACTCCAAGATCGTAGAAAAATTGCAGGGTCGACGGTTCCATGAAGGCGCCGCCAGTAAACATGGCTCGCAATTCCCCGCCAAACGCCTGGTGCACCTGGCGCAGCAGCATCCGGCTCAATCGCACGTCGGGACGCCATCCGGTGAAGAACTTGTTGAATGCGATCGAGCGATCCAGAACAAAGCGTTTGGCTTTTGAGAGCGCATCAAATTTAGCTTTGAGACCTCTCTCCAGGTTTTTGAGCACCATGGGAACCAGACTCACGTAAGTGATCCGGTAGCGGACAAAAGCGTCGCGCACGAATTCAGGGCGCAGCGTGCGCAAGTGAACTACACACGCGCCACAGACGAACGGCCCGATGAATCCGACCATGAAGTCAATGGCGTGATTCGTCGGCAGGATGCTCAGGTAACGAACTCCCGGCCAGAAGGGATAGAGCGAGATCAGCGCCTTGCACTGCTCCAGATAGTTCTCATGCGTGAGTACACATCCCTTGGGCCGGCCGCCAGTCCCTGAGGAATACACGATGCACGCTACATCCTGACGCTGCCGCGGAACAAAGACCGAGTCGCCTTTGCGCCGAAAGTCTTCCCAACGGATAGCGCCGCCAATATCCGCTCCAGGCGGAGCCTCCGTGACCAGCACTGTTTGCACTTTGCGCTCGTTGAATTCCGGTGATTGCATAATGGCGCGCCACAAGTAGTACTCAATCACCAGAAATTTCGCCTGGCTGTGCGCCAGCAGTTGCAGATGTTCAGCGGCGGTCAGCTTGTAATCGAGTGGCACCAGAACTCCGCCGCCGTGAAAAATGGCATACGCCGAAATCAGCCATTTCGACTGGTTCGTCATGATGATCGCGGCACGGTCTCCGGCGTTGAAGTCAGAGTCTTCGAACGCCCGCGCCAGCGGCATTGCCATCTCTTTGAAATCAGAATATGTGAGGCGGGTCTTTTCCTTGTCGCGATCGGATTCGATCAGGCAGGTTTCATTTGGCCAGCGGTCGAGCGCCTCCCGCAGCGCTGCGCCCAGGCATGTGTACTGGTCGAGATTCAACATGAATACGTTATTTCACCACAGAAACACTTCGCAGGCGAAACCGGGAACCGGGAACCGCAATCTGACAACTGATGTTCATCTCACGGTTCTTACTTGTTCAGAAGTCAAGGGGACCGCGAGCTTTACAATCTCGCCTGAATCCGGCCAGCCAGAGTTCTGAAGTCAGAAACTCCCTGCAATTCGTAGTCGGGAAGCTCGACGTTGAAATGATGCTCGAGCCGGGTAAGCAGGTCTAATGCCTGCAGGCTGTCGATCCCCAGCGTCTTGAAGAAATCGTCGTCGGGAGTGAGTTTCTCGCGCGGTACTTTGAACTGCGCTGCCGCAAGGTTGAGAATCTCGTCGAGCGTTTTGTTTGAGTCTGTCATTTCTTCATCTCATTTTAATCGAAGAGCTCAGGGTAAATAGGGCTGAGCGTCTGTGCTCTCCACGAACTTCTTCAGTCCAGCCTCGACTGCGGGTTGAGCGAAGAGCTCACAGAACAGATCGATTTCCTGCCGAAGTTCTTCATACGGGATGGGCTTAATGAACTTCTTGGCTGCAATCGCCGTACTGCGATCAAATTTCCCCAGCTGCGTAGCAGTGCCGCGAGCCGCCCTGAGGGATTCACCTTCTCCTACCACCTGGCTTACCAATCCGACCTGCTGTGCTTTCGTGGCATTGAAACTACGCCCCGTGAGTAATAGATCGCGAACGACGGCATTGCCCAGATCCCTCTTCAGGCGCGGGATGCCGCCGAAGCCGGGAATCAGTCCCAAGCGCAACTCCGGAAAACAGAAGCGCGCCATCTTATCGGCGATGATCAGGTCGCACACTAAAGCCAGTTCGAAGCCGCCACCGAACGTAACGCCATTCAGCGCGGCGATTGTCGTGAGGGGCGAGCTGTCGATCGCATTCAGGACTTTATGAATCCGTTCCAGAAATTCGCGGACGCCATGGGCTGCCGCTTCTTTCCCGATTCCCTGGGCACCGTGATACAGCTCGCGCAAGTCGGCTCCGGCACAGAAACCTGTTTTCAGTGTGCTGTACAGGATCAGTGCGTGGGCTGTACTTTGCAGATCATCGAGCGCCGACGCAAATTTCTCTAGTTCCGCGAGGGTTTGCGACCCAATCTCATTGCAGGGATCGCGATGCAGCGCCAGTTCGATGACGCCGTCTCTAAGCTCCCAGGAAAGCGTCTCGCCTTTGAATTGATTCTTCATCATCAGTCCGAGCTATGGTTGCGAGGGCAAGATGCCCTCGCGACAGCCGGCGGGACGCCGGCGCTACTTTCACGAGGCTTGCTTAACCTCGTACATTTCTTCGATTTCGGCCTGCAGGCGCGCTGCAATCAGGTCGCGCTTGAGTTTGCCGTTGGCCGTCAGCAATCCGTTTTCGATGGAGAACGGCTCGGGGTGAACATGAAACGCCCTCACTTGCTTGTAGTGCGGCAGTTGCGGATTAACTGCATCTACCGCGCTTTGCACCTGATCCCGAGTGACGCTCCCGGTCACGATCA
>Ga0105241_10004307_pt1 | contig 10527 bp, 10 predicted proteins | sample KBSC64metaG_FD_80422 | JGI IMG/M metagenome (GOLD analysis project Ga0105241, IMG submission 80422) | Corn rhizosphere microbial communities from Kellogg Biological Station, Michigan, USA - KBS C6-4 metaG | ecosystem: Host-associated > Plants > Roots > Rhizosphere > Soil | place: Michigan, USA...
GCAGCTTCGATAGCGGGTCGGTCGATCATTTGTTGTTGTCGATAGAGGAGCGGTAAATGATAGCAGGCGATTGCAACCTGATACGCTCTCGCGTCGACTGTACACTGACGCTGCGCCCTCACCCTGCTCTCTCCCGTCGAGGGACCCTTCGACTCTGCAGTTTCACTGCGACACCCAGGGTGAACGGAAGGTCCTTGCGGGACAGGGCCAAGGGCGAGTGAACAACATGCGAAGGGAGGAATGACCACGATGCGTCGCATATTCGCGCTGATGATGGCGAGCGTTCTCATGCTCGCCGCACCGGCGCGCGCCGCCGACTATCCCTCGAAGCCGATCAAGATCGTCGTTCCGTTTCCGGCCGGCAGCGCTTCCGATCTGCGCACACGTAAGCTCGCTGAACAGCTCGGACCCAAGCTCGGCCAGTCCGTGATCGTCGAGAACCGGCCAGGCGCGGCAGGCACGATCGGTGCAGGAGTTGTTGCGCGCAGTGCGCCGGACGGCTACACGCTGCTCTACGGAACCAACAGCATTCTGTCGGTCGCTCCTCATGTGCAACCGGCAGCGAGGTTCGACCCATTGAGCGCATTCGCGGTCGTCAGTCACGTGGCCAATACGCCGCTCGTGGTCGTCATTCCGTCGAGCCTGCCGGCGCGATCCCTGCGTGAGTTCATTGCGCTCGCCAAGCGGCAACCGGGCAGCATCGCGTACGGAACGTCGGGCGTGGGCAGCATCCAGCACATCGGCATCGAGCAACTCGCCGAGATGTCCGGGATGCGCCTTCTGCACGTTCCGTACAAAGGCGAGTCGGAGGTGCTGACCGGACTGCTCGGCGGCCAGGTGCAGATGGGCTATTGCACGCTGATGGTGTGTCTGCCCTACATGAAGAACGGCAAACTGCGCGCGCTCGGTGTCACTTCTCCTCGCCGCTTTCCCACGCTGCCGGACGTGCCCACGGTCGCGGAAGCCGGCGCGCCCGGGTACGAGCTCCAGGCGACCGGCGGCCTCTTCGCTCCGGCCGCGACGCCCAAGCCGATTCTCGACAAGCTGTACCGGGCCAGCGAAAGCACGATTCGATCGCCCGAAATGATGGCGTGGACCGTCGCGAACGGCAGTGAAGTCGGCACAGCCACGCCGCAGGAATTCATGACGATGATCCGGCAGGATCACGCGCGCTACGGTGTGCTCGTCAAGAAGCTCGGCATTCGCGCCGAGGAGTGATCCGACCAGCCATCACTCCCCGTTGCCGGCGCCTACCAGGTATACCGCACCGTGTAGCGCACGACGACTTCTTGATCCGCAGGCACGTTGATCGGAAAATGGATCGTCCGCGCGTCCTGCTTCTCGTAGCTCTGGTTGGCTGCGACGATCTTCCAGTTGGTCCAGCGGTACAGGTTCTCCTTGACGATCACCTTGACCGGCTCTTCCTTGCGATTGCGGATCTTGACCTCGATCTCTTCGGTCATCGTGTTCCGGCTCGTGTCAATCTTGAAGTCCACTTGCCGACGCTCGCCGACCACGTCGAACGCCGAGCCGAGCTTCAACAGGATCGTTTCGTTGCGCGGCGTGTGATCGATGCGGTCCTCGCCGATGAACTCGAGTGAGCCATCGGCGGTGTCCACTTTGCTGACACGCACGCGGCCAGCGGGCATCGGGACGCCGAGGCCGTTCTCCTGCGAGTTCTTGAAAGTCAGATACGTGTCGACCTTCTTGTTGCCGGCCACACCGAAGTTGCGGTCGGTGTACGGGTTCGGACCGAAGCCGTAGTTGAAGCCTTGCTGGCCGTAGTAGACCAGCGTCTTCTCGCACGGCACGCCCGCCACCGCCGGCATCAGCTCGATTTGCTTGGTAGAGTTGTCCGGCAGCGAGCTCGGCCGCCCGAGCGTATAGAGGTGGTATTCGAAGAACGTCTTCTCCTCGAAGCCGCGCACCTCATCCGCCATGGCTTCGGCACGCATGGCCTTGCCGAGCGCCATCGGGGCTGCGGCAGGCTGTGCCCGATGCACGTCGCCTGCGATCAGCTTGATCTTCGCATCGGGATACGACGCGCCGGATTGATTCAGGATGCTGACCCACGCGCCGGCGTTGAGCTTGCAGGAGTTCGCGTCGGCGCCCTCTGCGTACGTGAGGTTGTAATCCGCCCACCACGTGATGCCGGTCGTCTGATAGGCGACGCGCGTCAAATGCTTTCCGGTTTTCTTGGTGGCGACATCCCACACGAGTGTCGGCCGCGTGATCAGGCCTCCCGGCAGGCTCGGCAATGTGATTCCCGAATTGTGGCTGACGATGCGTACCGAGCCGTCGCCTTCGCGCAGCACCAGTCCGCCGGCGGTCGAGAGCAGCGTTCCGCTGTAGGTGTCGACCTTGTCGCCGCGCGTCTGCTCGACCGTGATGTCGCGATCGACGAACTTGTGCAGCAGCTTGTCGGTGCTGACCAGATCGAACTGGAAGTTCTGCTCGACCACGCGCGTGCCTTTCGGGTCGGTGAGTGACTCGAACGACACCGTGGTCGGATCGATCAAGCCGGCCACGTCGCTAAAGCGCACTTCGTTGCGACCGGACTTGAGATCGATCTCGCGCTCATGGCGCACCACCGCGTAGCCGGGCACGTTGTTGCCCTGCCCGCCGTAGCGGTACATGTCCGGCGAGATGGCGCCGGGTTGCGCGCTACTGTAGATCGTGAGTGCATTGGCGGTCGGCTCGGCAGCGCTGGCGCCATGGACCGTCGCGAGCGCGAGCGATACCGCTGTCAGGGCAAAGCTTTGCAATCTGTTCACGTCAATTCCTTTTCTGGTAGTTGGGCGATTCTGCCACCTTCAAACGGGTGCGGGCCGCAAAAGGGGTTAATTGGCTTAAAATCTCCCATCGATTCGAAGGAGGGGGTTCCCATGGACGTGAGCGAAGTCAAGGCCATCAAGAAGAAGACCGCAACCCAGAAGAAGCAGGAGAAGCGGGAGGCGCGCATCGACCTTACCGCCGCCCTGCGCATGGCGGCGCGCATGCAGTTGAACGAAGGTGTCTGCAATCATTTCAGCATGGAGCTGCCGGGCGAGCCGGACAAGTTCCTGATCAACCCGCAAGGCTTCCACTGGTCGGAGATCACGCCGGACGATCTGATGGTGGTCGACGAGAGCGGCAACGTTCTCACCGGCAAGCACAAGGTCGAGCCGACGGCGTTCTTCATTCACAGCCGCGTGCATTTGCGCTGCAAGAAGAAAGTGGTGTTGCACACGCATATGCCGTTCGCGACTGCGCTGGTCATCATCCAGCATGGGCGCCTCGAGATGGGTGCGAATCAGAACGCAATGCGGTTCTTCGGGCGTATCGCGTACGACGAGGACTACGGCGGAGTCGCGCTGAGCGATAACGAGGGCGATCGCATCGCGAGCGCGTTCGGCAACGCGGATGTGGTGATGATGGCGCATCACGGCGTGATCGTGAGCGGCGATCGGATGGACTACACGTTCGACGATCTGTACTACCTCGAACGCTCGTGCATGGTGCAGGTGCTTGCGCAGAGCACCGGCAAGCCGCTGCGCACGCAGCCCGATGAAGTATGTGCGCAGGTCTCGAAGCAGATCGGCGGGGAGCGACTACAGTCGGAGCTGCACTTCAAGGCGCTCAAGCGCTTGCTGGATCGCGATGAGCCGGGATGGCGAGGAACGGGGCGCTAGGGCGAGGGCTAGGGACGAGGGACGAGGGACTAGGGGCGAGGGATTAGGGGCGAGGGATTAGGGGTGAGGGACTAGGGCAAACGCCCGTTCGTACTCAGCGTCGCCCGCCAGGGCAGAGTCGAAGCATCCTGCGATGGCGGGTCCTTCGACTCTACAGCTAACGCTGCGACGCTCAGCACGAACGGGCGTTGTGGTCATCCTCCCTCTCATCTGCGCACCGCCACGTAACTATAGAAGTTGCTCGCCCCGAAGTACGTCCCCTCCTCGGAGCGCTTCAGCATCGCCGCCGACCACGCCTGCACCTGCGCCTCGCTCATGCCGGTCGCTCTAGGCAGCATCTTGGTCATCGCCTGCAACCCGGGCGCGAAGAAGTCCGCCTTTCCGATGTCGGCAATGACATGGGCGAATGATTGCTCGAGCCTCAGGCCGGCTGCTCGCAACAGCCTCGGCATGTCCCGCATCACGCGCGGGTTGGTCACGAGCGCATTGATGATCAGATCGTCCATCGGCGTCGACGTCGGCACGGAGGGATCATCGCCGCCGTACGTGAGCGAGGTATAATCGCCATCGAAGATGCCGATCCTGCCCCCCGGCTTCACGATGCGCGCGATCTCTCTCAAGACGCCGAGTTGATCCTCGACGTGGCTCAGCAATGTATGCGCCACCACCGCGTCGAACGAGGCATCCGGGATATCGAGACTGTGCGAATCTCCGGCGCGAAGCTCGATGCGGCCGTCCAAGCCTTCCTCGCGTACGCGCTGTTTTCCGACCTCGATGAGGTACGCGCTGCGATCGATGCCGGTCACGTGGCCGGAGAAACCCTTTCTGCGCGCGATCGTTCGTGAGGCCACGCCGGTGCCGCAACCCACGTCGAGAACGCGTGCCGCCTCATCGATGTTCATCGCATCGAGATACTCATCGAGCATCGCGACGAAACCCGCGTGCGTTCCGCGTGCTTCCAGTCGCGAGATCAATGCGTCGAGGACCGAATTGTCGAGCTGATCGGTGATCCTATAGACGTCCACGGTTGCCATTACTTCTCCTCAGGTCTACAGCGTCTCTCTTGCACGCTCACCGCGAATGTCAAAATCCCCGCACCCCAACCCTCTCCCACAGGGGAAAGGGGAACGCGAATAGGCAGCGTGGCGGCTACGCGAGCGTATCCACCCGATTGCCGATGCCCAGTCGCTCGAAGACATAGCGTTGCGTCGCTTGCGCATCGAAACCGCTACCAGCGACACCGACGTAGCCGTCGGGTCGTAGAAGATAGAACGAAGGCCGCGGAATGTGCGCACGGTCGAGCTCCGCTGCGTTTGCAGGATCGTCTGGAATCGTCAGCACGCGCAGCAAATCACCGAGTCCCGATGCGTCGTTGGCCGGCGCAAGCTGACCGATCATCACCAGCGTGAAGCGCGTGTCGTCGAGTTTTGCGAAGAGATCCTCGGCAGCGCCACCCGACGCGAGTCTCACGCGCATCCACGGGAAACGGTCGCCTGCGTGCGGGGCCAACGCCGGGAAGCCACGCGTCGTTTCCGACAATCGGCTGCCGCGATAGCGAATGCCGATCTGCGAGATGGTGCGAAACGCGATCTGCTTCACGCCGTCGAAGCCCATCGCGAACGCGAGGATCTTCGCGAGGATCTGCGTGCGGAAAATTCCAGCCAGCCAGTTGTCGGAGACGACCAGCGAGAAGAGCTCATCGGTCGTTCTGAGCAGCCGTTCGGCAACCGGCATTCGCTCTTCTGCGTAGGAATCGAGCAGTGCCATGCCGGCGCGCCCCGAGACTACGAGCGCCAGCTTCCACGCGAGGTTGTACGCATCCTGCAGACCGGTGTTCATTCCTTGCGCGCCGACCGGACTGTGTATGTGCGCCGCGTCGCCGAGAACGAAGCAGCGCCGATCGCGGAAGCGCTCGGCACGACGGTGGTGGATGCGGTAGGTCGAGAACCACGTGCATTCGCGAATCGACAAGCCGGATCCGACTTCCTTCATTATCGAAGGCCTCACCGCATCGAGAGTCAGATCCTGATTGCCGCGGAGCTGGGGCGGCACGATCCCGACGATGCGCCAGTGATCGGTGCCGCGCATCGGGAAGAACAGATGGAAGCCCTCGCGCCATAGATACACGTTGATCTCCTCGGGCACCATCGGGCCGGTGAGGATCGTGTCGGCGACGAAGAAGATGTGCTCGTACGGCGCGCCGACAAATGGGATCCCGTTCAGCTCGCGCACGGCGCTGTGCGCTCCATCACAACCGGCAACCCACGCGGCTGTGATCTGGCGGCTGGTGCCGTCGGGCTGCTTCAGCGTTGCCGCGACGCGGTCGGGTGCCTGCGAGAGCGCGACGAGCTCCGTGTTCCAGCCGACATCCATGCCTTGCTTGCGCAGCGCATCGCCCATGAGGAGCTCGTTGTCGTCCTGACCGAGAACGAGCACAAATGGATACGGGCTCAGATTTCTTCCGATATCTCCGAACGGAACGCGCGCAGCGTGTTTGCCGTCGGCCCACATGTTGACGCCGTTCGTGCGCTTGCCGAGCTCGAGTGCGCGGTCGGCAATGCCGAGGTGCGAGTAGATCTCGAGCGTGCGTGCTTGCACGCCGAGCGCTCTCGACTGCTGGGCCGGCTCCGAGTGCCGGTCGATGATCATCGAGCGGACACCGCGCCGGCGCAGCTGGTTCGCGAGCATCAAGCCGGTAGGGCCGGCTCCGACGATCAGAACGTCAGTATCCAAGGACGTCTCCATCGCGCGATCCATCGTGGCGACCGCGCTTCGCCCTCAGTGCGCCGGGGCATAGCTCTGAATCACCCCGAATACGCCCTGAACCACTTTCGCCATGCGCCCGTAGTCCAATGTTCGTGCGACATCACCCGCCTGGTGATAGTTCGGATTCCGGTAGAAGGCAGTATCCGTGATCATCAGCGCAGGAAAGCCCTGGTCCCAATAGCTGCCGTGATCCGAGAAGTCGATACCGGGCACAATCGACGAGGCGTTGATAGAATACACCGGGAGGTCGCTCGCTCCGAGCATTCCCGCCTTGACCTTTCTGGTGGCAGACCAGTCCTGCACACGACCGACAATCGCAATGAAGTCACCTCGGCTCGGATAGATGAAACCGAGCACCGGGAACGGAAAGCTCTGGGACCGCTGCTCGTCACTGAAGTATCCGATCATCTCGAGCGAGATCATGACCTCGACTTTTCGACCTGAAGCACGCACGTGTCGAGCGTGCTGAACGCTGCCCATCGTCTCCGTCTGAAAATTCGGCTCCTCTTCGAGCGTAAACGCGACGAGCTCGACTCCGACTCGTGGCGGCGCACGCGACAGCAGGCGAGCCAGCTCGAGCAACCCCGCGACGCCGCTGGCGTTGTCGTCGGCGCCCGGGGTGTGCGTCGAGAGGTCGTAGCCCAGCGGAAAGCTCGCACCACGCGCTTGATCGCCGTCGGAATCGTAGTGAGCGCCGATCACCAGGAGGGGTCCATCCTGGGGCCCGAACCGGGCGATGACGTTCCGATAGGTCTCGCCGTTGACGGTGAACACCTGATCCTCGACGGCGGCTCCGGTCGTCGCGAGTTGTGCATGCACATACGAGGCAGCGGCATCCAGAGTCTGGCGCTGATCGAAGCTGCGCGGGTACAGCTGCTCCGATAACATACGCACGTGACTACGGAGTTTGTCGACGTCGATCGGTGGAGCTTTGCTCGACGTCGGCTGAACCAGCGGTTGGGTCAAAACGGCGTAGGCCAGGAGCAGCAGCCCCGCTACTACTCCAACGAACACCAGTATTCGCTTCGCCAGCCACATTTCCAGGTTTTCTGGGTTCAGTTAGCCGGCAGAATAGCCGAAGCGCAAGCGGCGGGCTTACTGCCCGCCGCTTGTGCACATCCGAGCTCAGCGATTCCAGGTCGCGTATCCGCTGGCCGTGCCGTCCTGCCAGTTGATCTGCGTTACACCGACAAAGGTGTTATCGCCACTGATCCCCTTGTACTTTCCCGTGCCGCCGGTGAACTTGAACGTCCCGGGTCCTCGCCGCCCGTCGCCGGCATTCTGCCATGACGCATATGCCTGATCGCCGTCGGTATCGGTCATGACGCAATAACCGCTGGCTTTGCTGCTCTTGTTGTTGAAATCGAGATCGTTGTACGCAGGGCACTTCACACCGGCGCGATGAAGCAGACTGCCCTCGCCTTTGTCGTTGAAGAACGTGCCGCTGAACTCGCCGACCCAGTAGTAGTGGCCTTTCTCGATCTCATAAGCCTTGCCGACGCCGAACCATCCAAATTCGCCCTTCACCTTCCAGTCTTCCGCATGGACCGCACCAAAGAGCATGGCAGCGGCACCAGCGGCAAACACGCGCAACAGCACTTTGCGACCTTTCATTGCTCCCTCCTAGTTGGTCTCCGGGCTGCGGACATCGGCTCTAGTTTCGGGACCGCAACCCTTTCGGTCCCGCAGGCCTTGAATTGTGATGGGGCGAGGATGCAGTCGCCGATGGAGCGCTGTTCTCGCTTCGCCGGCCACTGGATTGAACCCATTTATCATACACCGGGACGCTCTCCACCCAACGGAATGGCCTTCCGAGTCACCCTACCCGCAAGCTGCAAGCGATATGTCGTTTGAGATAGTCCGCCCATCGGCCATCGGGTCGCGCAGCTCAGCCCATGCAAGCGCGACGCAGTCGTCAACACGAATCGCCTTCTCGCATCGAGGCATGCCCTCGTACGTAATCCCCTCTCATCATTGACCAGCTCCTTACGCGAGGATTACAGTAGCCCTCGATGATGGCCGGTGCGTGACTTGGGATGCGCACGGAACGTTGGCGCCCGGCTCTCATCGCGTCGGCAGGTGATCATCGAGTTGGCAGCTCCTGTGCAGGGGCTTCGATCTCTCCAAGAAGAACTGGCTTCTGCACCCTAAAACTTTTCTATGGAGAGAGAAGATGAAACTCGCTCGCGTTGCTCTCGTCGCTGTGCTCGCTCTGTCTTCGACTGTTCATGCCTATACCGTCACAAAGACCACCACATTCAATCCGGGCTTGCTCTGGACAAGCTTCACCTATTCGTATCTTGTGACGAAAGGTCCGCTGGACGGACCCTATAACGACATCCATATTTCGTTCGGAGATATCTCGCAGATATCGGGCGGTCCGGCGCCTGTTCCGGGCGGACCGACACCAGGGACCAAGTCATTCTTCGCGCCCATCGCGCAGCCCGGTGGCTTCCCACCGGCGGCCACTTTTACGGTCGAGTCCAAGACCAACCCGACATTCGTAGAGGGCAAGCAAAACATCCAGATCACGTTCCAAGGCGGCGTGGTGGGCAACGCGGTGGCAGCACTGCCCTCTGTGAACCTCGGGTTGACGGCCGGTGCTCTTGCGGTGGCCTTTGCCCCGGGTACGTTCGCTTCGCTGGCTTCCGTGGACTTGTTCCAGAACGATCACGGGCTGGCGCAGCTCGGCTTCGGAACGGCAGCGAGCGACGGAAGCGCGACGATCTCCTTGCTCCACTCGCTCAACGCGAGCCCGCTCTTCGTTGGACAACAAGGCGCCCTGGCGTTCGAAGCGGCGGTGGTCCCCGAACCGTCGACGCTCGTTCTGCTGTTGACTGGCGGCCTCCTGATTGCGATCGCCAAAGGCCGCAAAAAGCTAATCGATTGAGATCGCGCTGCGCTCCACGCTGTGGACTAGCCCCGCCGCTGGCGGGGCAACGCGAGGTGAAGAAGCTTCCCCCCTTTGACAAAGGGTGGCAGGGGGATTTGTCCAGGGCGGTCACAAAGAATCAAATCCCCCTCGCCCCCATTCTCAAAAGGGGAAGTGGGTGTGGTGCCATGGTCTGCTGTGGCAGTCGACAAGCGATGCTGCTTCTTGAAAGCGTCGTGGAGCGAGCTACAGAGTCGAAGGATCGCGCGATGTTGGGTCCTTCGACTCTGGACGACGCGCATCCGACGCAGGGGATGAGCGCAGGTGAGCTTGCCTCTTCCAGACAGAGGTGAACGCCGTCCGGCGTGAGCAAAGCGGAGCTATTCGCCTCCCGCTCGCTTCCGCGTCGCGAACTCGTAACACCCACGCACTGCTGCTACTCCCAGAATCGCAATGAACGGCCAGAAGATCGTCTGCACGAAAGCGATCATGACCTGGCGCGCAAGAGACTGCGAGCCGAGCAGTTTCACGAGGGGGGCGTGAGGATCGATCGGACCGTACAGCGCGAAGAGGGTCAGGACGCAGTAGAGAACCGTCGCGACCGCGGCCTGACCGGTGCGGCTGCGAGGGATGCCTGGGAAGTCGAGAGATCGCATGAGTGCGGAGTCATTTGGGCCAGAAGATCTGGGGCAAGTATCGGCCGAGGCACCGCGATCTTGAGCGAGCGCTGGGGATTGCACCCCAAAGCGCTACCTACGGAAGGCGCGAGTGCAATGACGCTGCGTCTGTTCAAGTTTGCACAAGATCAGGCCGCGCCCGAGGCGTCCATGAGCACGCCTACGATGCCCGCCACGGCAATGAAGCCGATCGTTGCCAGCAATGCGAGCAGCAATGGCTTCACCCAACCCTTGCGAGGATAGTCCTTGCCGAACTTTTCCTGCACGTAGCGTTGCTGCGACCGCGCGCTCGCGAAATACCAGGTGAGCAGAAGAGCAAGTCTGAGCAGGCGCGTCAAGCGTATCAGGTCATCTCGGCAAGATGCGCATCGCCGCCCTGCGGGCGCATAATGGACACGCTCGAATCACCCTCCGCAGCTGCATCATCGAGACGGGAGGTCATTCATGAAAAAGGCGCAGCAATGCCGCAAGTGGCTGACCGCGATTTGTTTTCTCATGCCGGCGCTCCCCGCGCAATCCGCAGTACCGCGTCTGCCGTACA
>Ga0105241_10004311_pt1 | contig 10519 bp, 9 predicted proteins | sample KBSC64metaG_FD_80422 | JGI IMG/M metagenome (GOLD analysis project Ga0105241, IMG submission 80422) | Corn rhizosphere microbial communities from Kellogg Biological Station, Michigan, USA - KBS C6-4 metaG | ecosystem: Host-associated > Plants > Roots > Rhizosphere > Soil | place: Michigan, USA...
CAAACCCGTCAATGGGTATTGCCGGTCCGTTGTTCAATAAGATCACCATTCAACTCGATCGAAAATATTATCCGGGTAAACAGTTCGTTATTGAAACCACCAATAATAACGTGGATAATATCTACATTCAATCCATGCAGTTAAATGGTAAGAACCTGCACCAGCCGTTTATTTCATTTGCTGATATTACAAAAGGAGGCAGGCTGCTGATACACATGGGTGATAAGGCGGTAAATAAATATTGACGGTCAGTATTTTAGATCAACTGTTACAATTCTTTTTCAAAACACACACTGTTATCAATGCCGGCATACTGTCCGTAGTTAGGGATTATCCTATAGCCACTCTTTTTATAAAGCTGAATCGCTTCCGGTTGTTTTTTACCCGTTTCCAGAATGCATTTGGTGTACGATAATTCCTTTGCCCATTTTTCCAGTTCAAATAGTAGCTTTTGCGCAATTCCTTTACCTCTGTGTTCAGGAAGTGTATACATTCTTTTTACTTCCATAATCTGCGGTGTAAACTCTCTTATGGCGCCACAGGCAATCGGCTTATTATCTTCATAGCCAACAACTACATATTTGATTTTACCTGTTTTGTTATACTGCGCGTAAAAGGCATGGTCTTCTCCGTCTCTTATGGCCAGGTCTGCATCCAGCAATTTTACCAGGTCGATGAAGTCGGTATTGTCTGAATTTGTGCGGATTATTGTCATATGAACGTTTTTAGAATATGGTTTATATAGATAATTCAACTCGATCCCTTAAATTTAAAGGATAATTTAATTCAATGAACATGCGTCTTTGCATTTCGATTGCAATCTGCGGTTGCCTGCTCACTTTTCAACAACTGAAAGCTCAAACCGATCTTGTTACTCCAACGCTGCCTTCCATCCCCAATAAAACCTTTAATGTTAAGGATTTTGGGTCGGTGGGTGATAACCAGACAGACAATACGAGTGCTATTCAAAAAACCATTGATGCCGCCAATAATGCCGGTGGCGGAAAGGTGATCGTTCCGGCCGGAAATTTTTTATGTGGTCCGTTGCAGTTTTACAGCAGTCTCGATTTTCAATTGGATGAAGGTGCAGTCATCAAACTATTACCAATAGATAAGTATCCCGGCGGTACTGTAACCGGTACCGATTTTATCAGTGGTTCGAAATTGCATGATGTTGCCATTACCGGCAAAGGAACTATTGATGGGCAGGGTAGTCCCTGGTGGCCTTTTGCAAAAGAGAAAAATGCCCGACGGCCACGCATGATTGCATTGAAAGAATGTGAGAGGGTGCTGATCGAAGATGTGACCTTGCAAAATTCTCCCATGTTCCATATTGCCATCAGTGGTAAATCATCCAATGTAACCGTTAGTGGAGTAATCGTTCGTGCACCGGCTTCAGATGATCCGGTAAACCCCAGTCATAATACAGATGCCTGCGACGTTTCAGGTAGTAATATATTGATCAAAAATTGTGATATCAGTACCGGTGACGATGACTTTACCTGTGGCGGCGGTACGTCTAATGTTCATATTATGAATTGCACTTACGGTTATGGGCATGGTTTATCTATTGGCAGCTATACAAGGGGTGGTGTATCAAACTTTCTGATTGAGAATTGTACGTTTAATAATACCGAGTGTGGTATTCGTATAAAATCAGACCGTGACCGCGGCGGCGTGGTTCAGAATCTTACCTATCGTAACCTGAAAATGACAAATGTGGGTATTCCCATTCTGATCTATGCGGCGTATATGGCAAAAGATCGTGAGTTCAGGAATCTGCAGAAAATAACGCCCGAAACGGCGACCTCTTATCCTTCGGCGCCCGTTGCTGATCTTACGCCCGTTTATAAGAACATAACCTTTCAGGATATAACCGCAACTACCCAAAACGGAAAACGGGCAGGTTTGATATGGGGCTTACCCGAAGCGCCGGCATCAGACATCATTTTTAAAAATGTGATCATTACGGCTCAAAATCCATTCGGAATCTTCTTTGCGCAAAATGTGCGCTTCGATAACTGCCAGATCATTACCTCAACCGGTAAAAATAAACTGGCTGTAGCCAATGCAAAGGTTTTAATAGACGGGAAAGAGTAAATGTCGTGTTAAACTATTTCTTCGCCGAAAATAAAGTCCATGGATAAGAAAGCATGTTTGTTAAATATTTAGCCTGCCAGTTATATTCGGGATGCGCTTTATAAAATGTTGCACCGATGAAGGGTTCACCACAGGGATGGCCCATATGCGCCCATAGCTGCATGTTCTTAGCAAGATCAGCCGTAGTAACTTTTCCCTGCACCGCACCCATGGGATAATAAGGAGCGAGGCTCCATTCTGCACAACCTTTTTTATCTTCATCAATATGGCCGCAAATAACACACCGGTTATTGGCGTTTTTATTTTGTAAAGCGTCTACATGGTCTGCTTCAATTTGCTTTCCTGTTTCAGCATCCAGCTTCCCTTTCATATTGACGAGTACCAATTGTTCCATACGTTTTTTTCTGGCGTTGGGTGAAGTGGTGGAATCCTTTATATTAAATGTGGTTTCTTCCCTGATTAATTTTTCATCGCTGGGGAAGTTAGAACCTATCATGGCAGTGTCTTTACTTCGCCAGATGCGATGATCTTTCAATCCCAGTTCAAGTTTGGCAACTTCATTTGTTTTTGTATCGCCTATCAGCCAGTCATTGGCATAACCGCCATTATTATTGGTTGTAAAGTATTTTATTACATCATCGATACTATTACTGTATTGAGCTGCCTGCCGTGCACGCATAAATTCAGGGATGCCCGTGCTGTCAAATTTGTTGAATTGGGTAATAGTTGTTTCAGTAATCAGTATTCCATTGTCTGAGATGACAAAGTCGTCACCACTATGTATAAAGCCCGGCATACAATCCATTAATATATGGTGTCCGTTTTGCGGAACAATATCGGCAATAACATTCCAGTGTTGACCGATAATATATTCGGTCCAGTTATTATGACCGATTACTATTTTTCCATCTTTTGTATAACTACCTGTGGCTATGAATGCGCTGCAATTGCCCGGCGCCTTATTATTTCCACTGCCGGGTTTGGCAAGATTGTCCATCATGGGAACATAATAAAAAGCAAGTTCTTCCAGGGCGTTATAAGCGGTAATATCCAGGCTGTCATAATTCTTTTTTTGTGCATGAAGGCCCTGAACAATTCCATTGATCTCGTCCTTATATTCCTGATCAAGTTTAGGCCATAAAAAGTTTTTGGCTGCGCTGCGATAAAATTGCCAGTCTCTTTTAGTGTCATGCGCAAGTAACCAGGAAACAGATTGTATGCTGGTATCTATATCATTTGCCAATAAATAACCATGTTGATAACCTATGTTGTATGGTGACCCTTCGAGATGAACGTAGATCCACCCATTTTTATTTTCGCGGGAAGCTTTTGCAAGACGGTCGGTTTTCACCGGCGCATTTGTACAGGCATAAAAGGCCATGACGCAAAGGAAGAATGCAGCTAATTTTCTCATGTAGAATAGTTTGGCAGAAATAACAGTTCTACAAATTAAGGAATTTGTGCAATAGGTCCTTCGATATTTCTGCCATTACGCTACTTCATAAACATCGCACTCTGCGAACCGCCGGCTTTATCTGTAACTTGTACTACATATGCGCCGTGGGGCAATGTGCTTACATTGAGTTTTACCTGACTACTCGTTTCAGTAATGGTCGTTCTTTGTAAGGTCACGCCCGACATATTGACCAGCACCATTTCTTTATTCCGGAGATCACTGCCGGGAATTCTTACATATACATAATCCTGTGCAGGATTTGGAGAAACAGCCATTTTACCAGACGGAGTACTACTTTTAATAGTAATGATTGAAGAGTAGTAAGAACTGGTGTTGCCCGGTTCAATTACTTTAATACGATAATATGATACTGCATCAGTGACATTGTTATCGACGTACTGGTAGGTTACCGAAGCGGCGCCTCCGCTTGTTTTATATTGAACATCGGCAATTTTTTTGAAATCGTTGCCCGTGCTGCTTCTTTCAACTTCAAAGTGATTGACAGAATCAGTGGAAGTCACCCATTCCAGATTGTTTCCATTTGTAACGGCCCAGCCCTTGAAGGACAGCATTTTCAGAGGTAGTATGCTAAGCGTTTCTTCTTCTATAATTCCTGCATCCGGTGCACCGCCAAAAGGAACAAGCTGACCAACAAAGTCCTTGTTAATTCCGGTGCTCTTCCCAATGTCAACAGCAACACTTATTTGCTGCAAATTATAATCCCATTGAGTTGGATCACTGGAAGTAGTAATATTTGAAAATACCTGTTCAGTCAGGCTGAGTGACCGTTCGGTAGCATCTGTCGAATATCCTATGCTTCCTCCGTTCAAATGGAACAGGTTGCTTTGATGTACAAGTGCCGGCCCGTTGAAAGGCTGTGATGTGGGATCTGTTACGTTCAAAGGCGTATTGATCCAGAATATGTTATTCTTCATGGTGATCACGTTCGAACCGGTTGGCGTTGTTGCTATGCCAATCATGTTATGCACGTCGGGAAGATGAGAAGCATGTGTTTCAACAACGTTGTTATTGTAAAACTGAAGATTCCGTACATCCACGCCATATCCGTTGTTGGTGTTGATCCAGAATACGTGGCCGTTGTTGATCAGGAGATTATATCCCACAAGATTATTATTTGCCTGCCCTGCCGTGCCGCTGCCGAATTCCATGAACCCCAGGTTTTCGCTGGTTGTATTATACAATATTTTGTTATTGCTGATAGCACCATACATTTCTACAGCTCCTCCGTCATATATGTAATCGTAGCTATTGCTCCAGCAATCGTGTATATTATTATGGGTGATGGTATTATCTGAACCTTCCACTATTACGCCATTGGCGCCGAAGTCATCCCAGTTTACATCGGGCGTATTGATGATCATTCGCAGGTTGCCGATATTGCAACCGGTAACTGTATTGAAGCTTCCTCCATCAATGGCTACGCCTGCCCCCAGTTTTGAAATAGTAAGATTTTTGATGATATTATAGGAGCCATTATTGCCGGGGCCTGCATAGATGTACACGCCATATCCGACATTTGCGTCAACATTATGATTGGTTTCAGGGATCGTTACATCCGTCAGTTCAAATCCGTCGATCACAATATAATTCACCTGGCTTATGCTGATGATCGACCGGTTATAAACCTGTGGGTCAGTGGGGTTTGCGAGGTTATACTGAAAAACAGGCGCATTTCCTGTACCATAGGGCATGAATACAATTGGAGAGCTACTGTTGCCGGAGCTGTTGATATAAAGCGATCCGGTAAACTGCTGGCCGCGTCGGAAAAAAACTGTATCGCCGGGGGAGAAATAATTAACACCTTGAGGAACATCGGCTAAGGATTTCCAGGGATTGGTAAGTGTTCCCTGGTTCGAGCCTAATGCAGATGGATCTACATAATAATTTGTCGCATAGGACGACAAGGACACTAACACAAGTAGTGCTACAAAACAGGTTATTGATTTCATCGCATTAAAGAACGTACTTCTTACACTTAATATTAAGAAGAAGAAATACAGTCTTTCAGAAGTAGGGAAAAACCGATGAAAAAATATAGGAGTATCCGCTTACATCATTCAATCGCTGTAGCTGATTCTAGTAGTTTATCCATATTACCAATCGCACAAGGCAGGATTTGAAATAGTCGGTGAAAAAAGATATTCACATATTGGTCTTTGATTAGCTAAAAAGACCGGAGGGAGGAAATTAAAGGCTGCCTTAGTAATAAGGTAGCTTTTTTATTAGTGCAATAAAAACATAATTCTTCTATACAACTCATCAAATTCAAATGGCTTTGTCATATAATCATTCATGCCCGATTCCAGGCATTGCCATTGTTCATCTTTCATAGCAGTGGCCGTCATGGCAATGATTGGCGTTTGCAGATGAAGATTATTGCGGATAAAACGGGTAGCAGCATAACCGTCCATCTCAGGCATCTGAAGATCCATTATGATAAGATCAAACACCTCATTCTTTTGAACAAAATCGATGGCCTCTGATCCGTTGCTGGCGAGGGTTACATTTGCTCCGGCGTTTTTGAGTACATAGTCGATCAGCTTCTGGTTTATTTCATTGTCTTCTGCTACCAGAAAGCGTTTGCCTGCCAGCAGCCGGCTATTGTCAATGGCTACATTTAACAGTAGCTGAGATGCCTGGTTGTTGCTATAGCCGAATGGCAGATAAAAATGAAATACCGACCCTTTGCCGGGTGTGCTTTTTACTGAAATATTGCCTCCCTGTAAACGGAGTAATTGTTTGGTGATGGTAAGCCCCAGACCTGTTCCGCCGTAGCGCCGCGATATGTCCTGGCCTGCCTGTGAAAAACTATCGAAAATATAAGGCAGGCTTTCTGCAGCAATGCCAATGCCTGTATCAGTAACAGTGAACGATACAATCACCTGATCGGCTGATGACTCCTGCACGCCAATTTCAATTTGTATATGGCCTTCATTGGTGAACTTTATTGCGTTACCCAATAAATTGGTCAGGATCTGGCTAAGCCGGTATGGATCTCCTGTAAGCCGGTCGGGAACGTCGGGTGAGATCTGAATGTACAGCCGCAGTCCCTTCATCGTTATCTGATGTACAAGCAGCGATGTTACATTGTTTACTACTTCCTTTATACTGAGATCTATTTTCTCGATACGCAGTTTGCCGGCTTTTATTTTTGAGAAATCAAGAATGTCGTTAATGATTACAAGCAGGTTATTGACCGACCGTTTGATCATCCCGGCCATTTCCTGTTGTTTGTCTGAAAGGGGAGTCTGCAGCAGCAGATCGGTCATGCCTTTTATACCATTCATGGGCGTTCTGATCTCATGGCTCATATTAGCCAGAAACTGTTCCTGCAGCTGTTTTGCCTGTTGTGCCTCCTTTATGGCCACAGTGAGTTTTTGCTGTGTTTTTTTATGCCGGGTAATGTCTCTGTTGAGAAACAGCAGAATGATAACAACAAAAAGGAAAGCGCCTATTCTTCCCAAAACGAACATCAGCGCTGTTCGCTGGCTTATCCGCTTATTTATCACCTTTCGATTATTCAGTAGTACTTTTTCTTTGGTTAGCATCACATTCAACAGCGCCCTGATGGTGTTGCCGGAGCTTTTATGATCAACATATGATCTTAATTCGGGCAGTTGCTTCTGCAGATCATTATTTCCACTGTCAAGTTGTTGCAATGCGTTTATGTAATGTTGTGGAAGGCCGCCTGTTTCGGATACTGCATCAATCGATTCATGAATAGCTGCGATTATTTCATAGGTCTGACTAATATGATGATTGGTTCTGTCAATGTTCTTTTTGGCTACATAGATCAGCCAGCTTGCCAGGGCGAGGGAGATGATAGAAAATAGCAATAACCAGGTTATTTTCCTGTGTACTACAAACGGGGGCAGGAAGATTGACATCATGGCAATTGGGGTTCAGGCCTTAACATATCCAAATAAACGCATAAAAGCCGAAAAAATGATGCCCCCAACAGTTCTTTTTACAGCCGGTTCCTTCCAAATACAGCGCCCCTTAGTAAAGCTATGATCAGGGTAAACACGGCTGAACCCACCACGGCCCATACTACAGGAAACGTTCTTCCGCCTACTTTAATGGCAAAAATTTCAGGCAAACCGAATTTGTGTGCAATCCACAACCCGATATAAGCTCCGATAAATCCAACGATGATAGAAACAAAACAGCCGCCGAGGTCGTAACCGGCGAGAGACTGTCCTATACCTCCGCATATCGCGGCAATAACAAGAAGGATGATAAATTCGGTGAGTGTCATAATAATAGCTTGTGAATGTTATAGTTGCAATTTAAATGCCGTAAAGTGTCTGGTTATCCCATTCCAATTTATAAAAAAACTACCTAAAAGAAGAATAGCTTTTCGTCACCGGGGCAGAGCGTTTGGTCAAAGAGTAACGGTAGAAGACATGCTTTGAATTATTTTTGAGCATGAGCATGAGAATATGTATTCTTTCTTTATTGGTATTTACATCGCTGGCCGGTATATGTCAGCCTTCCTTTGATACGGCCTCCTGTATTCGCGACAATAAGGCCATACTATCTTTAGTGGTATCTGTAAAAGACAGCAGTATCTACGCCCGGTCCTTCAATGGTAAAAAGAATGACGATCTTTTTAACAATCAGTCGCTCACCAAAAGCATTGAGGCGGTATTGATAGGTATTGCCATCGATAAAGGTTTTATCAGGTCAACGGATACTAAACTGGCTGAGATCTTTCCCCAATTAAAGAACGATCCCGATAAACGGAAGCTGGATATTACCATTGCAGACGTGATGAACCAGGCCTCCGGCTTGTGGCATGAGAACCTTGAACGGCTGGATCTTTATCTCAAGTTAAAGGATCCGTCGGATTATGTATTAAAGCAGCCCTTACAATCGCAACCGGGCAGTGAGCTTCACTACAACAATGCCGCTTCCCATCTTATGTCGGTAATCCTTACGAAAACTACCGGACAAACCAGTTTAGAGTTTGCCCGCAAATATCTGTTTGATCCGCTTGATATTCATAATGTGGAATGGCCGGTAATGAAAGACGGTTATTGTGATGGCAGCGGATTATTAAGCATACGTATGAGTGCTGTTGATGTTAATAAAATGGGCAGACTACTGCTTAATGGTGGCCGTTATAAAGACCGGCAAATTGTTTCATCAACATGGGTACACAGTTTATTGGAACCCGCAAAAACATATCCGGCTCCGTGGGGGCTGGTGAACAATACCTATGCGCTTTGCTTTTATCATAAAATGTACAGAAATGAACCTGTAGTATATGGTATGGGGTGGGGTGGGCAATACCTTGTGTTGATGCCGGGTCTTAATACCGTTATATCAGTTAATCAACAGGTAAATGATGCAACAGCGATCAGGCAATCGGAAACTTTCATGGGCTGTATTTTTCCTTTGATCATTGATCGGTTAGCCGTACAAAATGAGGTACGCCCGGTGGAATGACTTTTGCAGATTTGGCTAAAATGTGAAATAATGAATCAGAGGGTAAAAAATCTTTCCGCTGCTCAGTTGCGAACTATTATCATTTATGAAATGAGGAAATTTGCGCTGGCCTTAGAGTATGGCTCTACAATCAGCGACTTACAGGAAATCAAGGACCAAATTAAGGAACTCACCGATTTGCTTACCTTGAAAGAACAGAATGAAACGTACGGAATTACTGCGGATATTTCTCCACAATCCAGTATGAGCGCTACTGCCTGAAATGTAGCGTCCCTCCCAAATCCTGACCGTAGCCGAAAGGCTTTCCGCTCCCTGAGCGGAGTTGAAGGTTCTGCGTCCTGAGCGAATCCGATAGCTATCGGTTCGAAAGGTTTGTCGCTGAATCGGATCCTTTTAGAATGTAAAATTTATCCCCGGGATAACTCAATTTAAAGGCGTTGCCAGTATATCGTTAATTACACTTCTCAATCCTTCAACAGAATGGGGCTTAAAAATGTATTTGAAGGCGCCCGTTTGGTAGGCTGTTTTAATAGCAGTAGGAGAGCCTGCTGTTGAGAATATGATTACAGGTATATGGTGAAGAGCCAGGTCGTGTTTTAGCGTTGCCAGGCAGGTTTGTCCATCCATTTTCGGCATGTTCATATCCAGTACTATAACATCAGGCACATCCACGCCTGCTTTCAAAGTTGCCAGTAAAGCCTCACAGCTTTGAAACCATGTTAGTTTAACAGAACTGTTTATTTCCCTCAGAATTTTTGAAAAGAAATAATAGTCATCGGGGTCGTCCTCGGCCATGCATATGTGTAGTACTTCTCCGGGCATATCAGTTTTTTCCATGCATTTAATAAGTTAAAAAAAAGAGCCTCTTTGAACTTTGAGACTTTGGAATTTTTAGATTTCGGAATTTCAAATCCCGAAATCACTAAATCCCGAAATCACCAAATTCTAAAAGGCCCTTTTTTTCCAATACCTATGAAATCCAAAATGGGGAAATGCAAAAGATATTCCACGGTGGTGTGGCATGAAATTCTTAAGTGTTATGCGGGAAACTGCGTGAGTCTATGAAATGTTTAGTGCTTCCAATATTAACCCTTGTTACGATCTCAGCCATGGCGCAGCCAGGCGATTTTGCGTTGAAACCATCGCAGCAACGGTCTTATAAAACTGTCAGCGCCACCCATACATTCCGCGAAACCTTTTTTAACCATGTATTTGTAGGAACCAATTACAGAAGCGAATGGAGAAACAGCGTAACTGTTCCTGTATTAAATCTTAAAACCGACTACAATGGCCTTACTCCGGTAAAAGAAGGAGGCGGCAAAGAAACACATACACTACGCTTAAAAGATGGCAATGGTAATGAATGGGCATTGCGATCGGTTGAAAAGTTTCCCGAAAAAGTAATCCCGCCACAGCTCAAACACACTATTGCCGAAGATATCGTACGCGACGGAGTATGCGGTTCGTATCCATATGGTGTTCTCTCTGTTG
>Ga0105241_10004313_pt1 | contig 10516 bp, 6 predicted proteins | sample KBSC64metaG_FD_80422 | JGI IMG/M metagenome (GOLD analysis project Ga0105241, IMG submission 80422) | Corn rhizosphere microbial communities from Kellogg Biological Station, Michigan, USA - KBS C6-4 metaG | ecosystem: Host-associated > Plants > Roots > Rhizosphere > Soil | place: Michigan, USA...
CGCCGAGCCGTCGAACAACGTGACCGGCGCGACAAGACCGTCCAGGCGGAAATCCTTTTCGGCCGGCGTGCCTCGCCAGGCTTCCGGCGGCTTGGATGAATATAGAGTGACGCTTTCCAGATCCGCCAAAGCCGCGGTCTGCAGCGTATCCCAGCCGGGCAGTGCACCGGCGACCAGGATCAGCCGTCCGCCGCCCATCGCTTCCGCACGCCTGAGTTCGGCCAAGAGGTCTTCATCGCAAAGCGCGCCCACGGAAATCAGGACCAGGTCGATGCCCATGCGCAGAATGCGCGCGCCATGCTGGTGGACGGCCTGGTGGCCGGCGCATTCCACGATCAGGGAAGGACGCAGCTCGATCAATTCAAGCAATTTGTCGGTCAGCGGATAGTCATCGTCGGCACGGACCTGGCCCGGTTTCACCAATGCGCCCACGATGTGGAATCCCGCAGGATCGGACGCGCAATAGCGCGCCAGTTGACGCGCTATGGCACCGTTTCCAATCAACCCAAGCGTCAGAGCCGCCATTGCCGCGTGATAATGAGCCCGCATTAACGGGGGTATCACGCACCCCTGGCGCGGTCGATTGAATTTCCCGAACGCGCATATCACGATCCGTTATAGTGAGGAGGATTATTCCCGACGATTATAGAAACGCGGGATTTATTCATTCGGTACGATAAATCGCGCTTGTTAGCGTCCCGGCCTCTCGCATCGAAGCGAGCCAACATGAGGAAGGGGCACTATGTCGAAGCGGATGAAGTTTCTCAGAGCGGGCGCATCCACGGCAGTGATGGCGCTGCTCGCAGGCGGCGCGCTGGCGCAACAGGCGGCAAATGGCGGCGACGAAACCGTGATCGTGACCGGCACGCGCGTGCAAGGCATGACGGCAGCGGACAGCGCCGCGCCGATCACGGTTCTGGGCACCGATGCACTGACGAAAGGCACGGGGACCGCCGATCTGCGCCAGGCCTTGGGACAGGTGGTGCCGTCCTTCACGGCGCAGCAATTCGGTGCCGATACCGCCAATCTCACTTTGTCGGCGGCACTGCGCGGCCTTTCTCCCAACGCCACGCTGGTGCTGGTGAACGGCCACCGCCGTCATTACACGGGAAATCTGCACGTCAATGGCGGCGATTTCGCCTCGGGCAGCGCCGCGCCCGACATTTCGCTTATCCCCAGGGATGCCATCGATCACGTCGAAGTGTTGCTGGACGGAGCGGCCGCCCAATACGGCACCGACGCCATCGCCGGCGTCATCAACATCATCCTGAAGAAGAAATCGGCGGGCGGCCAATTGGCGGCAAGCGCGGGCCGGAATTACGACAGGGAAGGCGAGACCTACGACATCGCCTACAATATGGGCCTTCCCTTGTTCGACAAAGGCTTCGCCAACATCACGGTCGAGAAGGGCTATCACAATTTCACCCAGAATGGTGGCGCCGATAACCGCTATGCCAACGCGGCCGGATTGGTCCCCTCCGCCACCGTCACCGGCTTCGATCCGGTGACGGGAATTGCCAGGCTGTCGGCGGGCGTTCCGGTACCGCCCGCCAATCTCGCATTGGTGAAGAATTATCCGCGCGCCAATCCGGCCTATGGCGATGCCGAGTCGCAATTGACCATGGCCGCCGTCAATGCCGGTTATGATTTCAGCGACCATGTCCAGCTCTATGCCTTCGGCACGCTGTCCCATCGCTACGGCCGGGGACACGAGAATGTCCGCCTGCCGAACCAGATCATCGCCATGCCGGGCTCGAGCCAGCCTTGCTCCGCAACCAATCCCAATGGCTACAACACGGCGGCCACCGCGTCGGGCACGCCGGTCTGTGCGCTTGGCATCAATGGCGGCGTCCGCCCCGTTCCCGGCGCGGTCGGCTATACCGGCCTGAATGGCAACGGCATCATCATCTCGCAGCCTGCGGCCTCCAACCCGTTCGCCCCGGGCACGACCTATAACCTCTACACACCCGGCGTGCTGGTCCTGTATCCGGGTGGCTTTCAGCCGTTGGAGGGACTGAAGGAAGACGATTACCAATACAATATCGGACTCAAATTCGACGTCGCCGGCTGGGATGTGGATGCCAATGTCGGCTACGGCAAGGACATCGACAAGATCTACACGTTGAATTCCGGCAACCGGTCGCTGTTCATCGACACCCACACCACGCCGACGGATTTCTATGACGGCAGCTTCACCGCCAGCCAGTTTACCGGTACGATCGACGCCACCCATCAGTTCAATATCGGCATGGCCTCGCCCTTGACCGTGGCGGTGGGCATCGAAGCGCGCGAAGATTTTTACGGCATCAGCGCCGGCGACCCGGCCTCCTATTACAAGGAAGGCGCGCAATCCTTTCCCGGCTTCCAGCCCAGCACAGCGGGCAATCACAGCCGCAAGAATTACGCCGGTTATATCGACTTCGCGTTGGCGCCGATCGAGACTCTTCAACTCGATATCGCCGGCCGCGCCGAGCATTATTCGGACTTCGGCGACACGCAGATTGGCAAGCTCACCGCGCGCTATGATTTTACACCGGAGTTTGCGGTGCGCGGCACCATATCGACCGGCTTCCGCGCGCCCACCCTGGCGGAAGAATTTTATACCGCGACCGTGGTGTCGCCGACCAATGCCACCGTACAGCTGCCCGCCAACTCCGTCGCCGCCAAGGTGCTGGGGCTTACCAACCTGAAGCCGGAAATCTCCACCAGCTTCAGCGCCGGCATCGTCGCCCATCCGCTGAGCGATCTCAGCATCACCATCGATGCCTACAGCATCACCTTGGGCAACCGCATCGTCGCCCCGGGCACGCTGTACGGCAAAGGCGGCACGCCGCTGGTGCCGCTTGTCAATGATGCGATCGCCGCCAACGGCAACATCCTTGATCCGACGGTGACACGGGCCGGCGTCAGCGCTTTCTTGAACGGCGTAAACACCTTGACGGAAGGCATCGATTTCACCGTCTCCTATCCGACCGATCTGGGCGATGCGGGCCTGATCGATTGGACCTTGGCCGGCAATTTCAATCAGACCACGATCAGCAGCATAATTCCCACGCCGTCCGTTATTTTGGCGCAGAACCCGTCCGCGACCTTGCTGACGGTTGCGCGTCTTTATGGCTTTGTGCACAGCGCGCCTCAGGAAAAAATCGGCCTGACGGCGAACTGGTCGCTGGATGGCTTTGGCGCCACTTTGCGGGAAACCTATTACGGCCCGCAGCATGGCTACACCGCTCCGGGCGGTTGTTTGACCCTGGCCACTTGCTATGCGGCGAACCAGGCCGGCGTCGGCATCACCGACCTGGAAGTCCGCTACAATGTGACGGAGCAGCTGCAATTTGCGTTGGGCGGAAACAATCTTTTCGGCATCCGGCCCGATCCGCTGGGCTTTGCCTCTCCCGTCGCAACCGGCACCAGCAGCGGCAATCCGGCGGACGGCGCCAACCTCAACAACCGGCCGATCGGCTCCGCCTTCACGCCGAATGGCGGCTATTATTATGGGCGCATAACGTTCAACTTCTGAGCCCCGGCCGCCCGTTTCCTGCATCGAGACGGGCGGCCTCTTTTGCCGCCGCGGGCCGATATTCCCCCCGATTATAGGCGCCGCGGAATTATTTCATTCGGTGCGGATAGGCCGGCTTGCTAGGCTCGCACCTCTGGAGCACATGCATGAAGTATCGCAAATCCGACGCCAAAGATTACGCACGCGCGCATTTGAAAGGCATATGGGCCGCGGCCCTCACACCCTTCCAGCCCGACGGCGCCCTGGACGAGCCCGGCCTCAGACGCAATCTCCGCCACTGGATCGACGATCTGGGACTGGGCGGTCTTTTCATCGCCGGCAAACAGGGCGAGTTCTTTTCCATGTCGCTGGCCGAACGCAAGCGGACATTCGAGCTGGCGGTGGAGGAAACCGGCCGCAAGGCCGGCACCATCCTGTCCTGCTCCGATCAGAATCTGGATACGGTGGTGGCGCTGGCCCGGCATGCCGAAGCCATCGAAGCGGACTTCGTGGTGGTCCACGCGCCGGTGTTGAATTTCGTCCGCCCGCCGGACGACACGGTTTATGAATATTACCGCTATCTGAGCGAAACGCTGAACATCGGCATCGCCATGTGGAGCCACCCGGACAGCGGCTATCTGATGAGTCCGGAATTGTGCGCCCGGATCGCCGAACTGCCGAACATCGTGGCGATCAAATACAGCGTGCCGCGCGAGATGTATATCCGCCTGACCAAGCTCGCCGGAGACAAGCTGATCGTGAGCACCTCGTCGGAGGAGGAATGGCTGGACAATATTCTGGAGCTGAACTGGCAGGTCTATCTCTGCTCGACGCCGCCCTATCTGCTGCAGACCAAATTCGACCAGCGCATGCGCGAATATACCGAGCTCGCCATGCGCGGGGATGCTATTAGGGCCCGGGTTGTGCGTGACAGCCTCAATCCGGTGCGCCAGGCGTTGCGCGGCAGCTGCCCGGGCGGCAAGGTCCATGCGCACCAGAAATACTGGCAGGAGCTACTGGGCCAGGTCGGCGGCGCGGTGCGCCGTCCCTTGCTCTCCCTCACCCCCGCCGAGAAAGACGCCGCACGCCAGGCTTTGATGAATTGCGGCTTGCGGCTGGACGCATCCAGCAAAGTGCCGGCCTGAGGTTTTCCATGCCCCTTCTTCCGCCTTTCAATTTCAATGCCTGGATCGAAGCCAACGCGCAATTCCTCAAGCCGCCGGTGAGCAACAAGCTGGTCTTCGAAGAGACCGGCATGGTCATTCAGGTGGTGGGCGGCCCCAACCAGCGGGTCGATTTCCATGACGATCCGGTGGAGGAGTTTTTCTATCAGCTGCGCGGCGACATGGTGCTGAAGATCGCCGAAGACGGGAAAATCCGCGACATTCCCATTCGCCAGGGCGAAGTGTTCCTGCTGCCGCCACATGTGCGCCATTCGCCCCAACGTCCGGTGCCCGGCTCGGTGGGCCTGGTGGTGGAAGGCACCCGCCATCCCGGATTGCTGGACGGTTTCGAATGGTTCTGCTTCGACTGTGGCGCTCGCGTGCATCGCGTGGAAGTGGAGGTCCGAAACATCGTCACGGACCTTCCGCCTTTGTTCGACGCCTTTTATGGCGACAATGCGAAGCGCACCTGCCCGCAATGCGGCGCCGTTCACCCCGGCAAAGAACCGCCGCCCGGCTGGGTAACCCTCTAGGTCTTCCCATAACAATATCTTATAGTGAACCGGGTCTGTCATAACCGGGAGGGGTGAATGCCGTCCTTGCGCCTGGAGCGCTGGATCGCGCGCAAGCTGCGTTTGCGGCATTTGGAAATCGTGGCCGAGGTTTACGATTCCCGCAGCATCCTCAAAGCGTCCAAAAGATTAAATGTGACTCAGCCCGCCGTGACCAAGGCGGTCAAGGACATCGAGAACACGCTGGCCCTGCAGTTGTTCGAGCGGACCACGCGGGGCCTTCTTCCCACCGTCTATGGCGAGATTTTCGCCCGGCACGCCAAAACCGTGCTGGCGCAATTGCGCTATGCCGCCGAGGAACTGGAAAATCTGCGCGTCGGTTATAGCGGGCATGTGACGGTCGGCACCGTGCTGGCGGCTTCGGCCAGCCTCCTGCCGGAAGCCATCGCCATGCTCAAGAAAGAGCGGCCCGCCGTCGCCGTCACCATCATGGACGGCACATATGATGTGCTTATGCCCGCCCTGCTGGTGGGCGATATCGACATGGTGCTGGGCCGCCTGCCGGAAACGGGCCGCCAGCAAGGCCTCATCTATGAAGATATCCATGTGGAGCCGATTTGCCTGGCGGTGCGCAAGGATCATCCGCTGGCGGGGCGCAAATCGCTCACTTTGGCCGATCTGGTCGATCAGCCCTGGGTCTTTCCAGTGCAGGAATCCTCACTGCGCCGGCAGATCGAGAAGATGTTCATCGACGAATCCCTGCCCCTGCCCCGCAACGTGATCGCGTCCATGTCCACCCTGGTCAATCGCGTATTGCTGCGCAAATCCGATTGCATCGCCATTCTGCCCTATCACGTGGCGCGCGACGATGTGGAACAGGGCCTGCTCAAGCTCCTGCCCGTGAAGCTTGGAAATCTGCAGACGCCGGTGGGCGCCATCATCCGCGCGCCGGGCGATCTTCCTCCAGCGGCCCGGGCGTTGATGGAATGCGTCAAGATTGTGGGGCGGGAGCTGAACGAAGCCGCCACGGTCGAGGCCCAGAAGCCGCCGCCCGCGCCCAAGGCCAGACGCCGGAGTTAGCGCGCGCCCGGTCCGGCAGGAGTTCGCTTCAACGGCCAGAAATCGAAGCAGCCGGTGGCAATCACGATCAGGGGAAAAGTCACTGCCAGAAGCGCGGTGGCCACCCACAATTCCAGCTCATAGCGAGGCCCACCGGGCGGCATCGGCACACCGGCAACCGCCGGCGCGGCGATCCGGTAAAGCTCCTCCAAAACGAGGCCCAGCGGATAGGCCAGGATGATAAGACACGCGCCCCTGCCCGGCTGTGCCAGCCCGGCGAAAAGCCGCGACTGGGTGAGGTTGGTGGCGAAGAAAATCCCGAACAGAAGCGCGATGGGGCCGCGCAGCATGAAATCGACCGCATCCATGCCGAAGATCGCGCAGGCAATGCCCATCCACAACCCGCTTGCCGCGATCACCACCGCGCTGGCGGTCAGGCCGCGCCGCAGTGGGTGTTGATGGGCCATGGGTCCATGCAACGGCCACAGGCCCAGCAATTTTTCCCAGGCGACAATGATGGCCGAGGTGGTGACGGCAAAGACCAGGATGGTCCAGAACGGAAACAGGCCGCCCGGATCGAGCGACGGCCGATAAAACGGCGCATGACGCGCCTCCGCGAAATCGAACAGGACATGAAAGGCAAGATCGGCGAGAAGATACGCCAGGATCCATGCCGCGATGCCCAGCAGGATGGGATTGGCGATCCACCGGTTCAGGGGCCAGCACTCCCAGAGACCGACCACCCAGAAGGTCGAAACGATGCTGAGAATGGCGGCATTGATGAGGAACGGCGTGACGCCCGCCCCGCCACCGGGCCCGAAATAAAGAAACAGGGCGGCAAGCCCCATTCCCGCTCCGGTCAGCGCCAGGAAGGCCAGTCCCCGCCAAGGCTGGCCGAGCCCCGCCAGGACGGCGGGATGCCGGTAGCGCCACAGGCCGCCCACGATCAGAAGCGACGGCACGGACAGGATGCCGATAAAGGCGATCCAGCTGCCATAGGTTTCCGGATCGAAGGGCGCGCTCAGGCCATAGCTCGCCGCGAACACGATCAGGGCGGCGCCAAGCCCCGTCGCCAGAATGCGCGGCATGGAATCGCGGTCGGACATGCGGCACGCTAGCGTGCCGAATCCGGTGCCGGTTATCGCAAATCCGAATTGCGTCTTGCGAAAAAGTGATAGGGCGCGCACCGCCGCATGCGCCATTATTTCGAAGAAGCCTGCCGACCGGAGCCGCGATGAGACGCCGTGACATGCTGGCCGGTGCCGCCGCCCTATGCGCCACCGCCGCCCATGGAAGCTGGGGGCAAGACCAAAAAGCCGATCTCATCCTGCGGGGCGGGCAGGTCTGGAGTCCCGGGCGTCGCGGAACGGCCATCGCCATTGCCGGCAATCGCATCCTGGGCATGGGATCGGAAGCGGCGGTACAGCGCTGGGCGGATGCAAAGACCCGCACGATCGATCTGAAGGGCCGCTTCGTGCTGCCCGGCTTCAACGACAGCCATCTGCATATGACGTCGCTGGCCCAACAATATAACGATGTTTCACTGCTGGGGGCCCACACCATGGCCGATGTGGTGGACCGCATCCGCCAGCGTGTCGCCCAAACCCCGCCGGGGGAATGGGTGAAAGTGCGGGCACAATGGCATGAAGCCTTGCTGGCGGAAGGGCGCATGCCCACCCGCAAGGATCTGGATCCGGTTTCGCCGGACAATCCCGTCTACATCCCCCGCGGCGGCCATGTGGTGGCCGTCAACAGCAAAGCGCTGCAACTGGCCGGCATAACCCGCGATACGCCAAACCCGCCGGGAGGGATCATCGTGCGAGATGCCGATGGCGAACCCACCGGGATGCTTCTGGAACAGGCGCGCCGGGGAATGGACCGGATGATAAAGCCGCTCGATCCCGCGCAATACGCCAAGGCCCTCAAGCAGCAGATCGCCGAATTGAGCGCCGCGGGCCTCACCTCCATCACCAACCCCAGCACATCGATGGGCCAGGCGCAGCAGCTGCGCGAATTCCACCAGGCCGGTCAGCTGGACATGCGGGTCAATTGGACGGCCTTCGCCGGATCGGCGGACGATATCCGCAAATTGCGGGCCACCACGGCGCCGTTCAGCGGCGACCGCATCCTGCGCTTTTCCGGCATCGGCGAGGTTGGTGTCGATGGCGGGGTGGAAGGCGCCTATCTGCGGGCGCCCTACAACCTCGTGCCGGGGGAACAGAACGACCCCGCCTATCGCGGCGTGGCCACACCGCTGGCACTGGACGAAGCGCGATTCGAGGATCTGTATCTGGCCGCGATCGACGCGGGCTACAATTTCATGACTCACGTCACCGGCGATGCCGCGCTGGACATGAATTTGAATACGCTATCGCGCGTGGCGGCGAAAAAGGATTTCCGGCATCTGCGCTGGGTCCTGCATGGCTGTTTCCTCACCGACGACGCGCAACTGGCCGCGGTCAAGAAAATGGGCCTCACCATCACGGCCCAGACCCAGCCTTACCTTCTGGGCGCGCAGATCGCCAAATGGTGGGGCCGCGAGCGTGCCAATCGCACCATGCCGTTCAAGGCATTCCTGGATGCCGGCATTCCGGTGGGCGGCGGCACCGACGCGCCGGCCGGCATCGCGCCGCCGATGGAGTCGCTGGGCTGGATGGTGAACCGGCTGTGCCTGGGCGATGTTCAATATGACAAGAAATGGTCGCTCACGCCGGAACAGGCGCTCACCATCTACACGATCGGCAGCGCCAGGACCCAGTTCATGGACGATGTGGTCGGCCGGCTCGAGCCGGGCATGCTGGCCGATCTCACCATCCTGGCAGACAATCCTTTGAGGGTTGCCGCCGCCCAGCTTTCCAGGATCGAAAACGACGCCACCATCATGGACGGCAAAATCGTGTTCGACCGCCACAAGCTGTTTGGTTGAAGACGGCTTTCGGGCCTTTCCTCTCCCGACGGATCAGGGGATCGCTCCATAGACGGTCTTGCCGCCCAGCGCCGTCATCAGCACCCTGGCGTCGCGAATTTGATTCACCGGAACCGTGAGAATGTCGCGGTCGAGAACCGCGAAGTCCGCCAGCTTGCCGGCTTCGATGGAGCCGATCTTGTCCTCCCATTCCATCACCTTGGCGCTGTTGATGGTGTACATTTTGATCGCCTCTTCGCGGGTGATTTTCTTGGCCGGTGTCATCATGCTTTTTCCGGTTCGCCCATCGACACGCACCAGCGATTCCCAGATCGTCCACATGGTGTCGTAATGGGCGCCATCCGTGCTTTGCGCCACCGTCACCCCCTCGTCCCAATACCAGCGCAACGGCACCACCGTCTTCCAGACGTCCTGGCCGGGAAACCGCTTCACATAGGTTTCCGCGCCTTTGCTGAAATCGACGCTCGAATAGGTCTGCACCATCACGCCCATGTCGTGCAGCTTTTTGATCTGCTCCCGCGTGGGGTGCTGGAAATGCGACATCACCCAGCGCCGATCCTTGATCGGCGTCTCCCGGTTGACGGCTTCCATGGCATCGACGGCGATCTGGCAGGCCCTGGAACCGGCCGCCAATATGTTGAGCCGCAGATTATGCTTGATGGCCAGCCTGGCGATCGCCGTGAGCTTTTCCGCTGAAACTTCCTGAATGCCATTGCCCATCCGGCCATAGGGATCGAGATAGGGCTTGTCGTTCAGTGCCGCCCCGAATTCGGTGGCGCCATCGACCGTCACATTGACGCCCACCACTTTCAGCATGTCGCTTCCGCTCCCCTTGCCTTGCGCATCGGTGAGGCCCGCCATCCATTTGTCGATGTCGTCGATCGACCCTTTGGTGGGCACCTGGTACGCGACCGCAAAGCGGCTCTTCAACGCGCCATCCGCTTCCAGCGACTTGAGCGAACGCACAGTTTCGGCCGTGCTGCCATGCATTTCATTAAGCGCCGTGAGACCGGATTTGCTGTCGTCCGCGATCGCGGCCCGGATGATCTGCGGCCGAAGCTCCCTGGGGGAAGACGGAGTCATGGCGGCCACCTTCTGATAAAGCGGACTGTCCGCGTTATAGATATTGATGCCCTGGATCAGCCCGTTCGGTTCGCCGGACGCATCATGTTCGATGATGACCTTCGGCTCGTCCGGCGTGGCGCGCGTGACGCCCAACAGGGTCAGCGCCTTGCCGTTGAAGATAGCGGGGTTGGGCCATTTGCGGATGGGGATATAGACGGGATTGTCCGGGCTGACCCGGTCCAGGTCGGCGCGCGTGGGCCAGCGCTTTTCGGCAAGCCCCTCCGGAAGACCG
>Ga0105241_10004315_pt1 | contig 10516 bp, 8 predicted proteins | sample KBSC64metaG_FD_80422 | JGI IMG/M metagenome (GOLD analysis project Ga0105241, IMG submission 80422) | Corn rhizosphere microbial communities from Kellogg Biological Station, Michigan, USA - KBS C6-4 metaG | ecosystem: Host-associated > Plants > Roots > Rhizosphere > Soil | place: Michigan, USA...
CAAAGGCGTGCAGACGCTGCTGATGACATTGACGCGCGGCGAAGGGGGACAGAACAAAACTGGGGACACTTTTTCCGATGAACTCGGCGTTTTGCGCACGCTCGAGCTGCTGGCTGCCGATCGCTATTACGGAGTTGAGCAGCGATTCAGTCGTGTGGCAGATTTCGGGTATTCGAAGACGCCGGAAGAAACTTTTCAGAAATGGGGCGGGCATGACGTGCCGCTTGCAGATATCGTGCGCGTCATCCGCGAATTCCGCCCTGATGTTCTGATGGCGCGTTTCTCCGGCACCGATCGTGATGGGCACGGACATCATCAGGCGTCCGCAATTCTGACCAAAGAGGCCTTCCGCGCCGCCGCCGATCCGAACCGCTTCCCGGAGCAGATCAAAGAAGGCCTGCAACCCTGGCAGGCGAAGAAGCTTTATATCGGCAACGTCTGCGGCTTCGGCGCTTCCACCTGCGCCGATGAAAACTACACAGTGAAGATCAATACCGGAGAGGTAGATCCGGTTCTCGGTATGTCGTACTCCCAGTTTGCTATCGAGGGCTTGCGTCATCAGCAATCCCAGGGGCTGGGCGACTTGAGCATCCCCTCCGGCCCGCGCTACGCCTTTTACAAACTGGCGGATTCAACGATTCCAAAGACGACGGACGAAAAAGGGCATGAGAAGGATTTGTTCGAGGGAATTGATACGAGCCTGGCGGGACTTTCGACTGGACTGTCCCAGCCAGTCGCGACGAAGGTCCAGCAGGCTGCAGCCGCAATCGATCGGGCGGAGAAAACGTCCGGCAATTCAGAAATTGCAATGCAGCTGATATCCGCCCGCAAGTCACTTGATTTTGGATTTGACGGCAAAGTCACTCATGATCAGCACATTGCATTTCACCGGCTGATCGAAAAAAGCAACCAGCTCAGCAAAGCTATCGGTCTCGCCCTCAAGGTGGACTTGAGCTCGACTCTCGTTTCATCTGCGTCGGTCGCGAACCAGCAAATGATCCCTGCCGTTTCGCCTGGCCAGCGCGTTGAGGACAGATTTTCGTTTCAGAACGGCTCAGACAAGGAATTGCGTATTGACTCTCTCGAAATGAAGGGTATGGCAGAGAATGCGATATATCCGTCACCAATGCTCGCACCGCCGCATGGGAAATACTCTCAGCTGTTCGAGCTTTCGGTTCCTCTCTCTCTCTGTTGCACGCGCCCCTACTGGCACCGGCAGGATCCCGCGAAGGATAGCGTTTACGTCGTCGATGAGCCGCGATTCGCCACACTGCCGTTTCCTCCATACCCACTTCACGAACAAGCCAGCTATTCCCTGCTCGAATCACAAAACGGAAATGCAGGCGCGCAACCTAAACCGGATGCGGCTATCGCTGCCGCAGTGCGCGGAGTTTACTCAAAACCCGGATCTCCCGCGGAGTTGCTCCCCGTTGCGGTTGTCCCCGCGTTTTCGTTGTCCGTCGAGCCGGCGCAACTCATAGTTCCGAGCACCGCAAGTCAGCAACTAACGGTGAACGTCAAAGTTGAGGCGACCAGTGACGGGGCAGGTGGGGTATTGCGACTGGAAGCGCCCGAAGGATGGAAGGTCGAGCCAAAACAGCAGGCAGTTGAAAAGATTTCTAAGGGCGAGCAGAGAATTTTTAAATTTCAGACGTCTCCCGCAAATTTGGCGCAGGGGAAGGTTGAGCTCAACGCAGTTCTGGATTCCCACGGCAAGACCTACGCCGAGCACTACACCCTCGTCACCCGCGAAGATCTTGGGGCCTTCTACTACTTCGAACCTGCCGTCCAGCACCTCAGCATCGTTGACGTGAAAGTTCCCAAAGACCTGAAAATCGGCTACATCATGGGCGCAGGCGACGACATCCCGACTGTGCTGCAGCAGATCGGCATGAACGTAAGTCTCATTCCCGCCGAGAAGATCGCAAGCGAAAATCTCGCGCAATACGGAACCATCGTTCTTGGCGTCCGCGCTTACGACACGCACAAAGATCTCGTGGCGAACAATAAAAAGCTGTTGGACTTTGTGGCGAACGGCGGAACGCTCATCGTGCAGAACAACAACAGCGTGGGGGATTTCAACAGCGAGCACCTGACGCCTTTTCCAGCGGATCTGAGCCGGGCCCGAGTATCGGTCGAAGAAGCGCCGGTGCAGATACTCGATCCGGGGAATTCAATCTTCCATTATCCCAACGAAATTTCGCAAAAGGATTTCGATGGTTGGGTGCAGGAGCGCGGGCTCTACTTCATGGATTCGTGGGACGACCAGTTCAAGCCGCTGCTTTCATGTCATGATCCCGGCGAATCCGACCAGAAGGGCGGACTGATCGAGGCGAAGTATGGGAAGGGGATGTACATTTACACCGGCTACGCGTTCTTCCGTCAGTTGCCCGCGGGAGTGCCCGGGGCAATCCGCCTGTTTGTGAATTTAGTAAGCGCGGGGAGCGCAGGTTCTAACCACTAGCTTCGAACTGCTTGCACTCCCATATTTATGCATCCATTCTTACACTCTGTCATTCCGAGCGAGCAGATCGCGAACGCGATCTGCCTGATTCAGGAACCTGCTTTCAGCCCGGCACAAGATGAACAGAAAATATTTCCGCCCGCACAGTGAGCAGCGAAAGATTGCTGGCAGCAAGTAGCTTAGAAGCCATGTCCGACCAAAAACTAATTCGCGGCATTGGCCTTGGCACCGCCACCGCGCTGAACATGATCGACATGATTGGCGTGGGGCCATTCATTACCATGCCTCTGGTAGTCGCCGCGATGGGTGGGCCGCAGGCGCTGCTCGGCTGGATACTCGGCGCCCTGCTCGCGATCTGTGATGGCCTGGTCTGGGCCGAACTTGGCGCAGCCATGCCCGGGTCTGGCGGATCCTACGTTTATCTTCGCGAGATTTATGGGCCGAGAAGGCTGGGGAAGCTGGTGTCGTTCCTATTCATCTGGCAACTCTCGTTCAGCGCACCCTTGTCGATTGCGTCGGGAGCGATCGGCTTTGCCAAGTACACGGCTTATCTTTTACCGAATCTGGAAACACGCTACGCAGCCCACCAATGGAACCTGCACCTGCCGCTGCTGGGAAACTTGCAACTCGGATGGGAGCTGGCCGGCACAACGTTTCTTGCAATCGGAATCGTGCTCGTAGCCATATTCTTGCTCTACCGGAGGATCACACAGGTTGGAATCATTTCAAGATTCCTGTGGGTGATCGTGATGGGAACCATCGGTTGGATTATCTGGGCAGGCCTCACTCATTTTGATCATGCGCGTGCCTTCAGCTTTCCGCCGGGCGCATTCTCACTTTCAGAAAATTTCTGGCTGGGCCTGGGCTCGGCCATGCTGATCGCCACCTACGATTACTGGGGTGCGTATAACGTGTGTTTTCTTGGAGACGAACTGAAAGATCCCGGCAAGACCATTCCGCGGGCGGTGCTGCTATCGATTCTGTTGGTCGCAGGTCTATATCTCTTGATGAACTTGAGCGTGCTGGGCGTGATGGACTGGCATCAAGTGATCTCCGCCGCGCAGTCGAACAACAAGCTGTACGTGTTTTCCACGCTGATGCAAAACATTTATGGGGGCTGGGCCGGGAATCTGGTCACCGCGCTCATTATGCTCACGGCGTTCGCATCCGTTTTTTCCCTGGTCCTGGGGTATTCGCGCGTGCCTTACGCCGCGGCACTCGATGGAAATTACTTCAAGATTTTTTCGCGGGTTCACCCGGTCTATCAGTTTCCCCATATTTCCCTTCTGGCGCTCGGAGGCACGGCGCTTCTGTTTTGCTTTTTTCGCCTGGCGGACGTAATCTCGGCGCTAGTCGTAATTCGCATCCTGCTGCAATTCCTTCTGCAAGCAATAGGGCTGATTGTGTTACGTATTCGCCGTCCCGAAATGCCACGCCCCTTTCGCATGTGGCTTTATCCGGTTCCCGCCGTGCTTGCGATTGTCGGATTCGTTTACATCGTGATGAAAAGGCCGGATTCGCTGAAACAAATTCGCTATGCGGCAGTAATTCTTATCGCCGGGCTGGTGCTGTATTTCGTACGCGCGTGGCGAAATCGTGACTGGCCGTTCGGAGAAAAGGCCATCGCGACTCCGGCCGAGGTGCGGGCCAGCTGATGTCTGAATCGGTAAACCTGCCGGCGCCCACTCGCATGAATGGATCAGCACTTGATCCACTGCGCGAGCCGCTGTTTCGTTCGCTGTGGTCCGCCGCCGTGATTTCTTACACGGGCACCTGGATGCAGAACGTGGGCGCAGGCTGGTTGATGACGCAGCTCACTGTTTCACCGCTGATGGTTGCGCTGGTGCAGGCGGCAAGTACGTTGCCAGTGTTCCTGGTGATTCTTCCCGCGGGTGCGCTCGCCGACATGGTTGACCGCCGCCGCTTTCTGCTCATCACACAGGCGTGGATGGTAGGAGCAGCCGGGCTGCTTGGAATATTCACGCTGCTGGGGTGGGTGACGCCGTGGCTTCTGCTGGCGTTCACCTTCATGTTAGGCCTGGGCGCGGTCATGAACGATCCCGCCTGGCAGGCGATCACGCCGGAGATCGTGTGCGCGGAAAATCACGCGCCCGCAGTCGCGTTAAATTCAGTCGGCTTTAATGTTGCTCGATCTGTGGGCCCGGCATTGGGCGGAATCGTGATCGCGGCAACCAATTCCGGAGTTGCTTTTCTGCTGAACGCGGCATCATTTTTTGGCGTGATATTTTTTCTGTATCGCTGGAAGCGGCCCAGCTTTGAACATGGCGCATCGACGCGAATGATGGAGTCGCTTCGAGCGGGCCTGCAGTATATGAAGGGCGATCACGTTGTCCATTGTGTTCTGATTCGGACAGGCGCATTCAGCCTAGCCGCAAGTTCACTGCTGGCGTTGCTGCCGGTGATTGCTCGAGAGCACGGAGCGACCGGGTACGGTCTGCTGCTCGGCGCGTTTGGACTCGGCGCTTTGGCTGGAGCCGCCGTGCTCCCGCAGATGCGCAACCGGTATTCAGTTGACGGTGTGGTCGCCGGGGCGATTGTACTGTTTGCGGTCACTACCTTCGCTTCGGGACGGGTGCACGCGTTTCACTGGCTGGTGCTGGTGCTGTTTGCGTCTGGGATTGCGTGGATCGCAATTCTGGCGTGCTTAAACGTTGCAGCGCAAACCATGTCTCCTCCGTGGATGCGGGCGCGTGCACTTTCCATGTATCTGCTGGTCCTGCAGGGCGGAATGGCTATTGGCAGCGCGGCCTGGGGCGCACTGGCGACAAAAGCCGGCGTTCCCACTACAATGCTTTGTTCCGCAGCTACTCTGGTTTTGGGATTACTAACGGTACGGCGCTACCGGCTTACGGCAAGAGAACTGGAGTTTACGCCGGCTGTGGTCCGTGACTGATTTTGCAGGATTAACTCGTCGAAAGTTCCAGCAAGCAGGAAATGCCGTCAAACAAACTACTGAGGAGATCACTATGCGTAATGCGAAGTTGATGTTGGGGCTCATGGTCGTGCTTGGTTATTCGGGATTTGCGCTCGGTCAGATGGCAATGACAGCCGCCAAGACGCCGGGCGATGCGCTGAACGCAATTCTCGATATTGGTTCGGGCGAATTCATCGGCGCCGCTGACGCCATGGCCGAAGACAAGTATTCCTTTGCCCCCACCAGCGGCGAGTTTAAAGGGGTGCGAACGTTCGGTGAGCAGGTTAAGCACGTCGCCGCAGTCAACTACATTTTCGCGGCGACGGTATTGAACGAGAAACCGCCTGTGGATGTTGGCGGCGAGAATGGCCCTGACTCGATTAAGTCGAAGGCCGAAATCATGAAGTTCTTAAAAGACTCCTTTGCTTACTTGCATAAGGCGTTGGCTTCGATCAACGATAAGAATCAATTGGACGAAGTATCAATTTTCGGAATGAAGATGCCGCGCCTCAGTGTGGGAGCATTTTCAACCGCTCATCCTTTTGACCACTATGGGCAGATGGTCGAATATCTGCGCATGAACGGGATCGTTCCGCCGGCCAGCCGTCCGCAGCCGGGGAAATAGGACTGCATCGGGAACTGAGCATAGAGAGTGAGAATGCAGAAGTCTAGAGATTCATTCTGCATTCTTACTTTTGAATTTTGATTTGTGTCTCTGGTCTCTGTGGTGAAGTTGCCCGTCCAGCACCCTTGGTTCCAACTTTTTGTGATCGGCCCCTTGCGGAGTTGCCTGGTATCCCTTAGCATCCGGAATGAAAGCCGGCCTGCAAGCTTGGTGATGGCGGTAACCGATTTTTGAACCAATGCTTGAATGAACGGGGCCTGACTCGATATCAGATCCGGTGTGCCATGCTCCGCCATGCGGAGAGGCCTAAAGGGTCGCGGAGGGCTCCAACGTCTACCGACGGTTCATTCTCGGCCCGTCACACGGACTCGTGGGTCGGCTTGAAATATCTGTTCATCGGAAGATCGGGTCAGGGATGATCGGATCACCAGATTACCCGAGTTCCACCTCCTGCTTGCATCTAATAAACTAGAAACGTGTTCCCCAGACTTTTCCATCTTGGCAATTTCAGCATTCCCACCTATGGGGTGCTGGTCGCAACCGGCGTACTGGTCGGGTTATGGATCAGTGTGCGGAATTCAGAGAAGCAGGGGATCAAGGCGGAAAACGCCTGGGACTTCGGCATCGCACTGGTGCTCGCTGGGATTCTGGGCGCCAAGATTCTCTACATCATTCTCGATTGGCGTTCCGGGCACGTTTACGGACAGAACCTCCGCGAGATTTTTACGTTCGACACGCTACAGGCGGGCGGCGTGTTTTCCGGCGGCCTGGTGGCGGCGTTCATCGTCGCGTGGTGGTTTCTCAGAAAGCACCACATGCCGGCGCTGGCTACTTGTGATGCCTTCGCCCCAGGCTTGGCGATGGGCCATGCCATCGGACGCCTCGGCTGCTTCGCCGCCGGATGTTGCTACGGGAAACCGACAACTCATATCTGGGGTGTGACTTTCACTAATCCCCTGGCGGCGCAATTAGTGGGAACGCCGCTGGGGCACGCACTGGAGCCGACACAGTTGTTCGAGTCAGCGGCTGAGTTGGGCATCTTTTTTCTTCTCACCTGGATGTTCAAGCGAAAGAAATTCGATGGGCAGGTTTTCGGGGCTTATCTTTTTCTGTACGGAATCGCGCGATTCTTCCTGGAATTTATTCGCGACGACCCGGGCCGGGGATCGGTTTTTGGAGGAGTGCTCTCCGGAACACAGCTGATCGCTATTGGCCTGGTACTGACTGGCGGACTGATCTGGTACTTGCGGCCGACGCCAAAGGCCTTGTTGGTGACGGCGACGCGATAGGCAAGCCCCTCGAGTATTAGACTGTCATCCTGAGCAAAATCGATACCAATCTACATAGAACAAGCTATGCTGTCCCGCCGGAGCACGCGGGCCAGCGCCTTGACCAGTTCTTGGTTTCTCAGATTCCGGACATCAGCCGGGCGCGGGTGCAGCAACTCGTCGCGCAAGCGAAGGTCACGGTAAACGGCGAACCGCAGAAGTCTTCGTTCCGCCTGCAAGGGGCTGAAAAGATAGAAATATTGGGCGAAGTCACGCGCCCGCAGTTGCGGGCCATTGCGGAGGAGATCCCGCTCGACATCGTTTACGAGGACGACGACCTGGCGGTTATCAATAAACCTGCCGGAATGATGGTCCACGCCGGGGCGGGGACGACTGAGGACGAGCGCAATCGGGGAACGCTGGTCAATGCTCTGCTTCATCACTTTGGCACACTCTCAAACGTCAGCGGAGAACTGCGTCCGGGCATCGTTCATCGTCTCGATAAAGAAACCAGCGGGCTGATTATTGTTGCAAAAAATGACTTCGCTCACGCCAAGCTGGCGGACGAGTTCTCCGGACGGCGCGTGAAGAAAACCTACATCGCGCTGGTGCATGGCTGGGTGAAGAAAGATCGCGGAACAATCAGCACTGCAATAAGCCGTGACGCCGTCCGCCGGATCCGTATGACCACGCGGCGAAGCGGCGGCCGCGAAGCGATCACGCATTATGAAGCGCAACGCCGCATCGAGTCAGCATTGGGCAAATTCACTCTTTTGAAAGTGACGATCGAAACCGGGCGTACGCACCAGATTCGCGTGCATCTCAGTTCCATTGGGCATCCCGTTGTCGGAGATGCGCTCTACGGAGCGCCACGGCAAATAGTATCGAAGAGCTCTCCTGCGATCTCGCTGTCGCGCAATTTTTTGCATGCGGCGGAAATCACGTTTAGCCATCCTCGCAGTAGCGAGGCGCTCAGCTTCTCGGTTCCCATTCCAGAACTGTTGGATCAATTCCTAAAGTCGCTTGAATAAAACCGAATGCGAATGCAGCTATAATTAGGTTTAATGATTTGGTCGTGGCGCATCTCTCTGGTCGCGCTGTGTCTTACAGCTGCGCTCCCGGTGTTGGCTCAGAATACGGACGATCTGCCGTCGGCTCCGTCGGCCGTGAAGCAACCAAAGCCGACGCCTTCAACACCGGCACCGCAACCAGCACCCGAAGTGGAGCAAAGTGAGCCGGCCCAGCCAGCGGCATCAGCCACTGACTTGAGCGACCCTCGGGACAAAAGCGACGCGAATGCCCCGCTTTCGGATCCGAACACGATCCGCGTGCCGGTTAACGAGGTTAACGTCGTCTTTACGGTCACGGACAAACACAATCATTATGTGAAGGACCTGAGCAAGACAGATTTCAAGGTGGTGGATGATGAACATCCGGTAGAGGAAATTCGGAGCTTCCGGAGAGAGACCGATCTCCCATTGCAAGTGGGATTGCTGATTGACGCCAGCAACTCGATCCGGGAGCGGTTCAAGTTCGAGCAGGAATCGGCCATTGAGTTTCTGAACGATACGATCCGTCCGAGATACGACCAGGCATTCGTCGTGGGGTTCGATGTTGCGCCTGAGCTGACCCAGGATTTTACCGACAACTCCGAGAAGCTGTCGCGAGGGATACGAGCACTTCAGCCGGGCAACGCGACCGCGATGTACGACGCGCTCTACTATTCGTGTCGGGACAAGCTTTTGAAATCGCCACAGTCGAGTTCAGTGCGACGGGCCATTATTCTGGTGAGCGATGGCGACGACAACGCCAGTCACGTGACCAGGGAAGAAGCGATTGAAATGGCGCTGCGCGCAAACACCATCGTTTATACGATCAGCACTAACTTCCCGGCTGGCGCCGATGGTGAACGCTATGACAAAGTCCTGGAACGAATAGCCGATGCCACCGGGGGCCGGGCGTTCAGGCCTTTTCAGCTCACCGATGTCGCCAATGCATTTGCGCAGATTCAGGACGATCTGCGAAGCCAGTACGAGCTTTCCTATCATCCGGCTAATTTCGCCCACGATGGGCGTTATCGCACGATTGCCATCAGTGCGACGAAGAAAGGTCTGAAGGTACGCAGCCGGACGGGATATTACGCGCCCGGAGAATGAGAACGGCCGGCGTTGGGCTGCGGATCTTTCTGTTCGCAAAGCGGTCCGGCGAATGCCAAAGCCGAGAGCCTAAGGTCCATCGCGGTTTGACGCTATTTTGTACGAACTTTACACTCAGTCTGCAAACAAAAGGTAACACGTGAGCCCAGCCGAAACCGTTAGCAACGCTAAACGCGAGATCGAAGTAAAAGTTCCAGCCGAAGAAGTGTCTCGCGAAACCGACACCCTGATTCAGAAGTACCAGAAACTCGCCCGCATTCCGGGTTTTCGGCGCGGGCATGTGCCGGCGTCGATCATCCGTCAGCGCTTCGGACAGGATATTCAGAACGACGTTGTGGACGCTCTGGTGCCCAAGTACTTCCGGAAGGAAACGGAACGCCAGGGGTTGATTCCGGTTTCGCAACCGCGGGTCACGGATGTGCATGTGCATGAGAGCGAAGGGATGCACTTCAAGGCCAGCTTCGAAGTCATGCCCGAGATCAAAGTAGAAGGTTACAAAGAACTTCGGGCCGATCATCCAGAGGTATTTGTCACCGACCCCGAAGTGGACGATTCACTGAATTCCTTGCGCGAGCAGAAGGCCACATTTTCTCCGGTTGAAGGCCGAGCGATAACCGAGGGGAATTATGCGCAGGTCTCGCTCGATGGTACGCCGCGGGAAGAAACACCCGACACCAAGCCGGTCCACATGGACGATGTTCTTGTGGAAATAGGCGGCAAGAACACCATGCCCGAGTTCACCGAGAACCTTCGCGGCGCGAATGCGGGCGACGAGCGCAGCTTTGATGTTCACTATCCTGAGGACTTTTCTGACGAGCGGCTGCGTGGCAAGACATTTGCGTATAAGGTGAAGGTCAACGCCATCAAGCAAAAGAGTTTGCCGGAATTGAATGACGAGTTCGCGAAGGAGTTGGGCGAGTTCACCACCATCGATGAGGTGCGCCAGAAGATTCGCGAAGGCATGGAACACGAACGCCGGCATAATGCCGAGCGCGAATCGAAAGACAAATTGCTCGCCGAACTGGTACGGCGCAACGATTTCGAGGTGCCTGAGGCCCTGGTTGAACG
>Ga0105241_10004322_pt1 | contig 10509 bp, 9 predicted proteins | sample KBSC64metaG_FD_80422 | JGI IMG/M metagenome (GOLD analysis project Ga0105241, IMG submission 80422) | Corn rhizosphere microbial communities from Kellogg Biological Station, Michigan, USA - KBS C6-4 metaG | ecosystem: Host-associated > Plants > Roots > Rhizosphere > Soil | place: Michigan, USA...
AGGCACTGTTGCCGTGCTTTCAACTTTGCCCGCACTTACGTAGATCGTCCCGAGCGAATTTACTGCAATTCCCAAACTGAAAAAATACGGATACATCTCCCGAGTGTCAGGATCGAATATTGCGCGGATTGGAGTGGCATTTCCATCGGCATCAGCATCGAATTCGAAGATCCCGACAGCGTAGAGATCAGGGGCACTCGCGGGCCTATTTGTGATCGCGGTTAAATACAGATTCCCATCGGAATCAGTGGTCAGGCCTCCGATATAGGAGGCGGAAAGGGTCGAGATCGATCGCTTGGGGACTACAGATCCAGAGTCCATCGGTCCAAAGACCACAATGGAGCGCGTCGATGTGTCCACCACATAGAGGGTCCCGAGCTTGTCCACAGCCATCAAACCCGGGATGATCTTGGCGCCACTGATGCCATCTTTTCCGACAATATAGCGCTTCGGATCTACATTTCCGTTCGCTGCGGAATCGAATACCGCTATTCCGGTGCCATCGTTGACATAAATGTCCCCGCCCTCGCTTACGACCATGTCTATCACCCTGCTGATCTTCTTTCCAGTACCGACAGGTAATGACCGCAAGACGTTGTTCAGCGAAGCGCCCGACAGCTCGACGATAGCGCCGGCCGAATATCGGACCACATACAAATTCCCACTTGCATCCACGGACGGACAACTCCCAGTCAGATCTAAGGTTGAAGTCGTCTGATGATTCGCTGTTTGAGGGAAAATCAGAATCTTCGAGGGAAAGGTAGAGTCGTCCTCAACATAAACGCTCGGTTGCATTACCTGCTGAGGCACGACTGGGGATGTCGGAGGCTTCGACGGAGATGTCGGACTATTGCTCGCTATAGGTGTTTGCCCACACCCGACGAAGATAAAGAAACCTGTGGAAAAGAGAGTCAGATGCACAGAGCTACGTCGCATACCTTTGACCTCGGGCGAAACGCGCCGATTCCGTGGCTACTATGAGTTTCCAGTTGTTGGATCGGCGGTTTGTGAGCTTCAGCTGTATCGACCAGTTGAGGCACAGGTTGATGGGCAACGTCTGAGACGGATTGTCTCAGTGGCAATCAAGCTTGCTGACTACTCGGTTAGTTCTACGCGCAGAATTTGTCCCAATCCCGCGGGTGCGGCACCGAAGCTTGAAAAGTAAAGAGCGCCATCGGGACCCGTGGTCAACCCTGTCGGTACTACTAAACCAGTGACGACATCTGTGAGTTGATCCGAACCGTCCACGCGGACCAGCTTGCCTGCGCCGGGGTTTGGGAACCCAGGGGCTGCAGACAGTTCCAGTGCGTACAGTCTTCCACTGTTGTCGAATGTCAAACCTGTCACCGTGGTCAGTCCGAGAATAGTTGAGACAATCTCACCCGACTCAGAGATCTTGTAAATTTTGGCGGAGCCTGGATTGATCGGAAATGTGTCGAGCGTGCCGACGTAAAAGTACCCGTCATGAAAAGCAATGGCTGTCGGTACAGCGTGTCCCTGACTGGCAGATATATCGATGAACGTCTCCATATGTCCGCCAGGATTTACCCGAATAATTTGACCGTGGTTAGGCTCTACCGCATACAGATGCCCATTGTGTTCGATCATGCTGAAGAAAGATCCGTCCGGTTCGAAATCAGCAGGATTCGTAACGGCGGCAGGATTGTCGCTGAGGTACTTCGACAAATTCGCTATGTATTTCCATGTACCTTTGTTTAAATCGGCACGAACGATTCCAGCGGGAGCATTCGGGTTGCCGTGCGAGCATCCGCCACCGGCAACAAGGACGTACAGATTGTTGCCCAAAAAGGCTACGTCGGCTGCCCCGTGCGTATCTCCGGAGGGCAGGCTGGTCATCCCGGACGCCAACCCCGACACTACGATTGTTCGCTTGCCATCGGGACTGATGCGAGAGACCGTCGCTGATGGGCCGCCATGATACGGACCTACCGGGGGCAGAACTTGCTGACAAGGGTATTTGCTACTGTCGGTGGATCCTCCGGTACCGGCTTCGCCGACGTAAAGCGCGCCATCGGGGCCAAATTTGAGGTTTCGGGGGCCGTTCAGGCCGGTTGCGATTGTTGTGACTGTTTGAGCCCACGACAAAGATGCGAGGAATGCTAGTGTCGTTGCGCAGATGATTCTGGGAAATGCCAATTTCATGAAGTAGCTCCTTTGTTTGAATAAAGCTCATGAAGCAGAAAGAAGTCTTGTGGTAAATCACAGAATGTTCTCTGCCAAAGATCTCGGAACTTGGCGAACACGATCAGATGCCCATGCTGGGCCGGGGGAAGTCGCCTGCCTGGTTGTGATAAAACTCGGATCCTGATTCGCGAACAATAGAGGAAGGTAAATTCTGAGGTAAAGAAAGATGAAGCGGTAAATCATTGAACCTGTGCGAGAACCATGCACCTCATTTGGGCCGATGCTATACTTCAGCCACGCTGCGGAGGCAGATGGTGGCCCTAGTCGTCTACCAATTCGGCGACTTCAGCCTCCATCCCGGCAGATGTGAGCTCTCGCGGATGGGCCGCAGGCTCAAAGTCGAACGAAAGCCTCTGGAACTTCTCATTCTCCTGGTCACTAACCACGGAAAAGTCGTAAACCGAGAGGAGATCGCCCGTTGCCTTTGGACGCAAGAGGTCTTCGTCGATATTGAGCACGGAATCAACACGGCGATCCGAAAGCTTCGCCAAACTCTAGGCGACAGTTCAGATCTTCCTCGGTATGTGCAGACCATCTCCGGCTCTGGGTACAAGTTCATTGCGCCCGTCACCATCGTTGAGACCGACGTCCCCGGGCCCGCCCAATCTTTGCCTGATCCAGTCGATCCTCCCCCCGTCGAGCCTGAGTTCACTACTGCGGCCTCCGTTCCCGCTGTCAACAGACCGTCGCGCACGCTTTGGCTCATCACCGCGCTTTGTACGTTCCTTCTTGTCGTGTTCGCTGCATTCACTCTGGGGTCGCATCACAGGCCTGGCGATCGGAACGAACACGCCACCATCCACTCGCTCGCTGTGCTGCCCCTCCAAAACCTGTCCGGCGACACCACACAGGACTATTTCGCAGCCGGAATGACTGACGAATTGACCATGCAACTGGCGCACATTGAAGGACTGCGTGTCGTCTCGCGCACTTCAGCGGTTTTCGCCAGTCAATCGCAGAGGTCACTACCGCAGATAGCCGAGGCACTCAACGTCGAAGCCGTTGTTGAGGGCTCTGTGCTGCGCTCCGGCAACAAGGTCCGCATCACCGCTCAACTTATCGATGCCAGGAATGACAAGCATCTGTGGTCGCAGAGCTTTGAAGGCCCGGCATCGGACATCTTATCGTTGCAGGATACGGTTGCGCACGAGATCGCTACGCGGACCCGAGTCGCTCTTACAGGCGCCGACCGCACACGGCTGAGCAACTCGCGGACAATTAAGCCGGAGGCGCACGACGATTACCTGCGCGGGCTGTACTTCATCCAGCGCCGCGAGCCGGAGCGGGCTGCGCAATATTTCCAAAACGCCATCGATCTCGAGCCCACCTATGCACCGGCATGGGCAGGGCTGGCCCAGGCAATCATGCTGGAATCGGTCGCGGGCAGCAAACCTGCGAAGGAGACAATGGCTCCGGCTATGCAGGCCGCCAAGCGTGCGATCGAACTCGATCCTGAAAGCGGCGAGGCCTACATCGCTCTTGGCGCCAACGAAATGACCTACTCCCTGGACTGGAGTGCCACGGAGCGCGACCTGCGCCGCGGCATCGCCCTGAGCCCCGGTGATCCTCTCGGCCACGCGTACCTGTCTCTCTATCTCACTACTGTCAATCGTCCCGACGAGGCCGTTGTGGCCGCGCGTCGCGCCTTGGATCTTGATCCGCTTGGCTTCTTCACTAATCGAAACCTCGGCGCGATCCTCTACTACGATCGCCGCTACGACGAATCACGCGCTGCGCTGCGCCGCGCCGCCGAGATCGCCCCGGACAGGTTTGAGTTCGTGGAAGGTTGGAATGCGGCGATTGATGAGGTGCAAGGCCACTATGCTGATGCCGTTGATGCCCATCTGCATGCCCTCTCGGCCAACTTTCCGCCCAATGAGCTCAAAGGTCTGAGGGCTGCTTTCGCTGCGGGAGGATGGAGAGGATACCAGCAGGCACTCATTCGTTTCCTGCTGCCCAAAGGCTCGACCTGCTACTCGGGCGATCTCGCCATGAGTTATCTGCGCCTGGGACAGATCCCTACGGCTTTCCGCTGGTTTCAGCGCGAAGCCGATGGATATTGCGTGTTTTCGCGGCAGCTATCGTCCGATCCTCTTCTCGACCCGGTTCGCCACGACCCGCATTACCTGGCGTACCAGGATAGGCTTCACTTGCCGCACTGATTTCTGCATTTTGGATTGCCGCAGAACCTTGGCGTGAAGTGACATGTTTGTACAGCTGATATACCGGAGCACGATTTCATGCGTTGCCGGTGAATGTGATCACGACGTTCGTTGGCCCCCTTCGCGTGTTGGCCCTTGGCCCAATATTACGGCTGCAACGTCGATGTTCCTGAAAAGTACGATTTGCCCGTTGACTCGACTCGGCAGATTACAGAACGAAACTCCTTTTGAGCGACGATCCCACCAACTTCTCGGCGTTTCGGGAGTCTAGTCGGCAATGGAGACATTGACAATTTCTCAGCCTCAAGTTCACCATGCCGGTAATTGGCCAGCTATTTGCAACCTCCGGTCATTTCGATACCGATTGAGGAGGCGAAGACCTTCACGTTGATAGGATTAACATCGCGCAATTGTGCCAGGAATAAGTGCGCTCCTGCGGTGTCTCCGGCTGCTTTCAGAATCGCGGCGTGATAGCCCCAACTCGCCAATAGAGGACGTGAGCCCCTCTTCAGTTCTGCCGCTATTGCTTGTAAAGACCCGAGCCTTCCGAACCAGGGCAAAGTATGATTCAGGAGCAGACCAGAGACTGTCAGGTCGGCCACTGGATCGCAATGGTCGTACCAGATGTCTTTTCCGAAAATTAGTGTCGATAGCCTTTGCCGAACCATGCATTCGGTCTCGCGAGGTGTTACATTCGCGCGAGCCTCTTCCAGAGTGGAGGATTTCCCAAGAAGCAGGTGGACTTCCGGAATATAGATACCCAGGTTCACAGCACTCTTGCCAGCAAGGCGGCTCAAACCAGCCTGAAGATTGATGACCTCCACGAGCTGAGCATCGTTCACTCGATGGAAGGTAGTTCCAGATAGTGTGAAGCCTTGGGGCTTCAACGCAACTTTCATGGAACTCAGGATCTGGTTGCCCTTTGACATGAGAAAAGGATACTCGCCGAGCGGCAGAATCATTGTTCAGGTCGAGTGGTCGGCTACCCGGAACCTAACCGAGAAATTGTAGGGTCCGGAGTTGCCGGTGACTCAAGACCATCAGGATTCTACGAATCGGCAGTCTCGCAACAAGTCCTGTTTAGTCCGAAGTTTGTAGGTCCACCACCGTTGGTCGTCACCAACGTGGGAGAGGTCTTGCAATGCGTCGTGCAGCTTGCCAAGACGAATGAATGATTCGGCTCTCCAGAAGTGAAAGGCTTCGCGGTAGTAATCGTTGTTGAGTCGGTCGCAAAGCTTCAACCCAGAAGCGAAGTCATCGAGTGCGCCCTCATGGTCATCAAGGTGAAACCTATACCTTCCACGCGTGAAGAAGAGGTGAGGTTCATCTGAGGTCAGGTCCATTGCGCGAGTTAAATCTTTGACAGCCGCCGCGTAATCATCGAACAACTCATTCAAGTGTCCGCGAAGAATCCAGACCCTAATGTCCTCTGGGTGAGAGGTGGTCAGTTCATCCGCCAATCGTGCGGCTGCAGTCGCGTCGCGAGCGCGGGCCAACTCCTTGGCCCTCTCAATCTTGTTTTCAAGAATTGTCTCCACCCGGTGCCCACACTCCCTTTCGCGGTCTAAATCTCGATGAGTATTCGGCGATTCAGAACTATGTGGACTCTGACCAGTCGTCGTCGCCGGGTTCGTCCATCCCGAGACGCAAGTGACGGGAGTTCTCAGCTATCTGGTACAGGTCCCGGATAAACCCGCAACAACGTTCGCAACCCTTCGCGTGTGGATGGCTTGCAAGGTCTGCACCAGACGCAAGCAGATCGGCGAGTTGGTTCTGAAATTCTTCACAGCTCGTGCTGGCGGCATCCTCGGCCATAGGTGCTCCTGTTGCGTCGAGTCTAGCAAAGCGGCAGAAAAGCTGCTTGCGAGTGAGTCGTCGGCTACTCGGAAGTATGCCATTTCTTCGCCTACGGCGGTATTCTAAGCGCAACAGGTAATCACAGTCCCGATGCACAGAAGCCGCACAGAACGCGCTAGAAAGCCCGTACTGCCCGCCGCCTCGAGCATAGGCGTTGGGTGCCATGCATCAGGAAGAAAGGTTCTGAACCTCCCGTTTGCGAGGTTCACAACGTACAACTTGTGCGGAAGGAACTCCCCGCCGAGATGATTTCGTCGGGCTATAAAGGGTTCACGGTTCTTATCTGTCCGGTGAGCGGTACAGTTTTGGACGACGAAATAGACGCATAGAATCCCATCCTCGCCTGTTCGGACGACACCTTTATTTCTGCTACGGAGTAATCTTTTGCCGTGGCGACTGCACCTGACTGGCTCTATAAAGACTCATGGGCTCACACACGTGGGCAGATTCATGGCTTGCCAGCTCCCATTCTTTCTGGACCGTGGCTACAGTCGCAAAACATACCGTGCAGATGGAATCGTGTGTACCGTCTGGATTGTGTCGATGTGGGAAGCTTGGCCTCAACAGTGTGAGCATATACAACCCCCTCAACAAAAGATTCTGCTAAGGTACCCAAATCTGCGCGGCTCGTCTGTGCAATTTAGCTCAACGGGGGAGAATCTTTCCCGCTCGTATTCCTGAGAAACTCTCAAATGAAGGAACTCTGAATAGGACAGTCCGGAACTGCGTTGGTTTATTGAGTAGTTCGCCCGACTTCATGAAGCCAAGCCGCCTTTCGATTCACATCGAACCCCCAGGCCATCCAAAGCAGAGTGAGAAGCGACCCTTCCGCATTAGCTCGTACCGTCGCTACAGCCTAGACAGGTTCCGGTGCCGGGATTGTCCGTGCATTGGCGACTGACGCTTCCGTGAAACTCATGATTGTCTGTTTCAACTGGGAATCAACCTCGTCGGCTATAGTCATCACGTCGATGAGCAGAAGACTGAAATCCACGACGTTCAGATTGGACTGCAGGGTATGAAACAGGCTGACCTGCAACATCCGCGACTCCTCGATAATCATCGGAATCGTATAGCCCTGCGCGTGACGGATCTTTCCGTGTTCAACTGCTCCTTCCGATACCTGCTTGGTTCCAAGTCTTCGAGGTACTCGCAACCGATGAACAAGTTCTCTAATCAGCAACGGGAGGTGCCCCGTTCGCCCGTCATGACCGAGGACTAAGTGGTTCAGTTCATCATCCTCTTCAACTCGAGAGAGCCAGTCGGCAATTGTGGCGTCGGCCTCACGCTCCAATATGGACGCCACTCTCTCGGTGTTTGAGGTCCGTCGCACCCCGCGATTCTTCAATTTCTCGCGAATCAATGCCAGTAATTCCGGGACGGGCATGGGCTTCACCATGATCTCGTCCGCTTGCAAAAGGATGGCATCCATTGCTTCCCTCAATGCCGGATAACCTGTGAATAGCAGAGTGACGGCATCGGGGTGCCTATGGCGCATAGCACTCACGATGGTGAATCCGTCACCTGCTCCAGGCAGATGCAAATCTGAAAGAAGAACATCGAAGGCTTCCGTGTAGATAAGATGAATCGCATCCGTGACGTTTGCGGCTGTTTTCACGTCAAACTGGCTGAGTTCCAATACGGCTCTCAGCGTGTCGCGCACGCTGGCGTTGTCATCCACCAGCAAAATTTTGGGCCTTACCGATCTCTCTAGCGCCGTATCATGCACGTGATTTCCATCCCACCACGCGGTCGAGGGCATCCGCGTCTCTGAGAAGGCTACAAGGAGCAGGCGAGGAAAGATGCTCAATCCCGCTCACTGCGACCATAAAGTTCAGCGAAGTCCAAATAGTTTTATGATCTGAGAAAAGCTCTTTACTTAATGGCCTTATTTCTTCGGGGAGTACCCATTCGAGCGGTTGGCAGCGAAGTCGCCGGGTGGCGCTGTTGGCTGCAGGTTGCTGATCGCGCGTAAAAGAGTGCGCTGTAGTTCGCTCAGGGAAGGATCGTGTCCACCGTAGCCGTAGTGTTCCAAAAGAAACGACGTGTTGCGAAGTATGGAAATAAGAGCCTCAGATGATTTGCCACTGTCCACTTTGATGCCTATCTTCTATCCAAACCCTAGGCTATGGGTAAGAGAAGCGCTGTCCCACATTGCTCAGATCTGGGCTTTATTCGAGGAATCCGACTCACAGGTGTTGAAGCGGTCGAGGATGGCGGTCACATGTGGGAAACTATGCGGATCTTGCTGACATCGAGGTATCCTATTCGCAACTCCAGGTCACAGTCCCCGATGCACGAATACCGCACAAAACGCGCATGCTCCTGAACGCTTGCCCTGTTCGTATCTGCTGTTTCTTTGTTTGGCTACTATGCCTTCGAGCTTGTGCTCTCTAACGAACTGCTCCAGCGATGCCAGATCACTTGACCATGCGGCAAGATCGACATGCGGTCCACGGGTGACCAGTGACCGCAGAAGTTCCCGACGCTCCGATAAGGGCAGCTTTGTAACGTCCTTGCCCTTATGCACGAGAATGTCAAAGGCGAAGTACATGAGATGCGCCGAACCGCTGCGATAGTTCTGAAGCAGGTTGAATCGTGGCACACCGTTCTTGTCCAGGGCGACTAATTCGCCGTCGAGGGCCGTCTCAGGCGGCAGCTTTTCGAGTTCCAAGGCGACTTGCATGAACTGCCCGGTAAGGAGCTTGCCTTGCTTCGAATACAGGATGATTCGATCTTCAGTCCGGACCGCCGCGACTCGGAAGCCATCGAGTTTGAGCTCATAGGTCCACTGTTCGCCCGTGGGCAGCTTCTTGGCGGACAGGCACTCCATCGGCTTGGTGAATCTGAGGCTCACTGGTTGGGGGGATCATACCGGGCAGAAACCACATTTGGTACCACCTAATCCACACTGATTCGAGCGATCATCAGGGCATGCAATCCCTTCTCGATCTCCAAGTTCTGGTGGAGAAGTATGAAGTATGCCGCCGCATTGCCCGATCTCACCCTCGAGGGTGACGACCAGGAAGAGTACAGCCGCGACCTCACGTGAGATTACAAGTCGCGATTCTTGTCGAACCACTCGCGCGGATTCCAATCTGCGAAAACGGGAGCCAAATTGTCGAACCGTATTCGCGGGTTGCCTGATTGGACAATGATGAGCAGCCGTCGGCCAAAAAGCATGTGAAAACGAACTGCATGAGCTAGAACGTGGAGCACTATTTCCGCGAAGCTCCGACCGCCTGCTCTTATGTCCAGTTGAACAGCACTCGCGAAGCGGTCATAGCTGCGGAAAACCAGAACAAGCCCACCTTCGTCAGGGACAACTAGGTCCTCACAAATGCATTCGTTCAGTGCGTCCAGATTCCTGCCGTAGTAATCCGGGAAGGACAAAGCCGATTTCAGCTCCAGATGCATCTGCTCTTCGCAAGACCACTCTCCCGCTTCAAATGAAACGATTCCGTACCCCTTCGACTCAAGCCAATTTAGGTCCTGAGTGAGTATCTCCGGCTTACAATAGAGTGCCACTCCCCCATCTCGAAGGATCGTCCAATCCAGCTGCTGATCATTGACTTCATTCGCGCTAAGCACAGTCATAGAAAGCGGATTATACCGATCGCGATTCGGTTCCGGGCGAGTTGTCGCCAACTCGGACCCTAAAAGGCGAAAGGTCGGCAAAGTTCCGGGTTGCCGGTAAACCGCCCACAATCGGCGGTCGGCTCGGCATTACAGCAGGGCCTGGACGAAGGTCGACCCTACGTTGCTGAAATCGAACGCATGCAGCCCGAGGTGGTTTGCCAATTCTTTTGAAGCAAGGATGCCGCGTACGCTGTTCCCTTGCGCATCCAGCTTTGGCGAGTACACCGCAATCCCGAACTGTCGGTTCACCACACCAAAGATTCCACCTGACACGCCACTCTTCGCGGGCAGCCCAACTTCGAATGCCCAGTTGCCCGCATAGTCGTAAAGCCCACAACTGAACATAACGGCCATCACGTACTTCAGGTACTGAAAGTCAAATACGGGCTTGCCCGAAGTCGGCTGATTGCCAATGTTCGCCATTGTCGCAGCGATCATCGCCAGGTCGCGGCAGTTCACCAGCATTGAGCACTGCGCGAAATACTGATGCAAAGTATCGTGCACCTCGTTGTCGATGATCCCGGAATTGAGGAGCATGTAAGCGATCGCACGATTTCTATTGCCGGTTGCGGTCTCCGATGCAAGTACCGCATGGTCGATGCGCAGACGCCGTCCAGCCGCATCGCTCATCTTGTCCACAAATGCA
>Ga0105241_10004327_pt1 | contig 10505 bp, 9 predicted proteins | sample KBSC64metaG_FD_80422 | JGI IMG/M metagenome (GOLD analysis project Ga0105241, IMG submission 80422) | Corn rhizosphere microbial communities from Kellogg Biological Station, Michigan, USA - KBS C6-4 metaG | ecosystem: Host-associated > Plants > Roots > Rhizosphere > Soil | place: Michigan, USA...
AATTTTTGGAACAAGGCGGCTGAAGAGATTTATGGCTGGACTGCCGAAGAAGCGTTAGGTAAAAATGTTTATGAACTGATACGACCCCAAAAAACAGGCGGTCAGGACATTGAGAGTAAAGAACATTTGGCTAATGGCAGTAATTGGTCTGGCGAAATTATGGTTCAACGAAAGAACAGTACCATTTTTCCAATATATGTTACTGAGGCTCCCGTATATGGTGATCGCAATAAAATAAGCGGTGTTATTAGCGTATCGAGCGATATTACAGAAAGAAAAAAAACAGATAGAGATCTGAAAGATTTAAATCAGCAACTGAATAGTCTTTCAGGTCATTTGCAAAATGTAAGAGAAGAAGAGAGGACCAAAATTGCACGTGAAATACATGATGAATTGGGACAACAGCTTTCGGGGCTGAAAATGGAAATATACCTGCTTGTAAAAAAATTGGGTGTAATTGACATTGAGATGCAGCAGGAAGGTAACGAGATAATTAACCGTATAGACGAAACAATAGATTCAGTCCGAAGAATTTTATCAAGTCTTCGCCCGGGTATTCTGGACGATCTTGGACTGATAGCTGCATTGGAATGGTATAGTGCCGAGAAAGAAAAATTATCCGGCATTCACATAGATTTTAAGGCTAACATCAAAGAACTCGTGCTACCGGAGATATTTTCTACCGCGATATTCAGAATTTACCAGGAGGTATTGACGTATATCATCAATGATGCATTTGCGAAGAAAGTAATTGCCAGTTTGCAATTGAACGATAACAAACTTGTCCTCGAAGTTAAAGACGGAGAGCCAGGTGCAAATTCAGATGGAAAGAGTGTCAGGAAAACACTGGGCTTTCTGGGCATCAGGCAACGGGTATATTTATTGGGCGGACAATGTGATCTGGACAGCGATATTAAAAAGGGTGCAATAATTAAAATACATATTCCAATATGATTAATACTTACCTATGTTACGAATTTTAATTGCCGATGATCACGCTGTTATTCGAAAAGGATTAAAACATATTCTTATGGAAGAATATCCTACCGCTTTTATAGATGAAGTTGAAGATGCAGAAGGTGTTTTTAAAAAAGTGATCAGCAGCAAATGGGATATTGTAATAAGTGATATCTCGATGCCAGGCCGGAGCGGGCTGGATGTTTTACATGATATCAAACAAAATTATCCAAATCTGCCGGTGCTTATACTTTCAATTCATCCGGAAGAACAATATGCAATCAGAGTACTAAAGGCAGGTGCAGCAGGCTATTTAAGTAAGCAGGCGGCCACCGATGATTTAGTTAAAGCAGTGCAAAGAGTACTGCAGGGCCGTAAATATATTTCACCTGCCATTGCCGAAAAGATGGCAGATGAACTCGATCATAACTTTAACAAACCATTACACGAACTGCTTTCTGACAGGGAGTTTCACGTCTTCAAACTTATAGCAGAGGGCAAAGGCGTTTCAGAAATTGCAGATCTGCTTTCATTAAGTTTAACTACAGTAAGCACCTACCGGTCACGTGTACTCGTTAAAATGAACATGAAAACAAATGCCGAACTTATCCGTTATGCCATCGAAAATAAATTTACCTGACAAGGTATCTTGCGGGAAATCGCATCATCATAGTGCAATCTGTTTCTCGGCAATCATCTTTCTTAAATTCAACAAGCCATAACGCATACGGCCAAGCGCTGTATTGATGCTGCAATTGGTTATTTTGGCAATTTCCTTAAAGCTCATGTCGGCATAATGTCTCAAAACAATTACTTCCCTTTGGTCATCCGGCAACAGGTCTATCATTTTCGATACCTTACCGTGAGTTTCACTTTCCATGATGCGGTCTTCAGTGCAACCTTCGGATGAAATAATTACATCAAAAATATCCCGGTCATCACTTGTTTTAATTGTTGGCAGGCGTTTTATTTTTCTAAAATGATCAATACAGAGATTATGTGCAATTCTCATAGCCCACGGCAGAAATTTGCCTTCTTCTTTGTAGCTACCCGATTTAAGCGTGTCGATGATTTTGAAGAAAGTATCCTGGAAAAAATCTTCAGCAAGATATTTATCCTTTACAAGCAGATAAATTGAAGTGTACAACTTGTCTTTATGGCGGTAAACAAGTGCTGAAAGTGCATCCATATTTCCATCTATGGATAAAGAAACTAATTGTTGGTCTGGTAGAGTTGTTAGGGGACTCATGATTTGGTTTTTTGTAGGTTTAGATATTGTGTAAATGCTTAAACAAAAATATGAGATGCCGGGATGCGCATTTGTAGTACTTGCGGAAAATCATTTGTAGTACTTCTTTTACAAAACTGTATTAGTTAAGAAATATGAAACCGTGAGCAAAAAGTTGAATTTTCATTTCCGTATTATATAATTACTAAGTTGTAGATTGGAACATTCAACTGGCATAACTGTTGCGGGACCTTATTGTAAAATTTTATTTTATGAAATACAGAAAATTGGGTAACACTGGTGAAAAATTATCGGCTATAGGCCTGGGTTGTATGGGAATGAGTTTTGCTTATGGCCCCAAAGATGACAATGAAAGTATTAAAGTACTTGAGAGGGCGCTTGAATTAGGCATCAACTTTTGGGACACCGCAGATATGTATGGCATTGGCCACAATGAGGAATTAATTTCAAAAGTGCTGGTGCCCAACCGGAATAAAATTTTTATTGCAACAAAATTTGGCTTTCGGCGTAAAGAGGGAACAACCGTAATGTCAGGTACACCGGGAACTTATTTCGATGGCTCACCTGCCTATGTAAAAGAGGCCGTTGAAAAAAGCCTGAAGCGTTTAAAGATTGACACTATCGATCTGTATTATGCTCATCGCATTCCAGACAATACAACAGTTGAAGAAATGGTTGGCGCAATGGCAAGCCTGGTAAAAGAAGGTAAGGTTCGATACCTTGGTTTGTCAGAAGCATCTGCCAATTCAATCCGAAAGGCTAACAATGTTCATCCCATAACCGCTTTGCAGAGCGAATACTCGCTGCTCACCAGGGATGTGGAAGGAGACATACTTAAAACAGTGCGGGAACTTGGTATCACTTTCGTCCCTTACTCTCCGTTGGCAAGAGGTTTAATTACTGCAACTGTCAGTGATAAAGATACACTTGCGCAGGATGATTTTCGCAGAACACTGCCTCGTTTTGATGAACAGCATTGGAAAAACAACAAAGAACTTGTTGATGACTTTGCTGAATTTGCGGCATCAAAAAATTGTACACCGGCGCAGTTGGCGCTTGCATGGGTGCTTTCGCAAGGAGATGATATTATACCGATTCCCGGAACCAAGCGGATAAAATATCTTGAAGAGAATGCCGCTGCGGTGGATATTAAACTTAGTGAATACGATCTTGACACTATCGATGATATTGTGTCACGTCATCCTGATGTGGGCGAACGCTACAGTGAAGGTGCATTAAAACTCGTGAACAGGTAAATAATTTAAAAAAAATGCCCCTGCCTATTTAGACAGGGGCCGGGTGATTGTCAGTTAGTTTCAGACGTGTTCCGCAATACTTAAAAGTTCAATGATTTTAAAAAGAACTGCCCCTTGTGGTTCTAATCAGGGTTTATACTGTAAGTAAGCAGGGGCAGTTCATGTTTTTTCAAGTGGTTGAGTGTTATTTTGAAAGGTATTATGTGTTACAGTACTAGTTTAATTGTTGCTTTGATACGGCCTCTGGTATTAATTCTATATCCAGATTCTGGTTAATGTCATAATTAGTCCACAAAGTGCTGCAGAGGCTCATGTAATAAGCATGGGGATTTCCAGTAATCATTCCTTTTTTCATTTCCATATTTTCAGATAAATTTTTACCCGTTAATTCAATCGCTTGTTTTGAGGAGAGATTGAGTTTAAGCAGAATATTATCTGGTTGTGCAACCCGTAATAGAGAAACCGGGCTTGCATACCGGGATGCATCTAAAATAAAATCGACCTTTTCATCTCTCAGCATAGTAGTTATCGTGTTTAAAACTTTAGGGAATTCATTGATAATTACAATAAATTTCTTTTGGTTATTCATGGTATAAGTATTTGATACCTCAAAGCAAGTTCATAATAAAAGGTAAAAAAATAGAACTTTCAGCGTAATTTCTGTAAAGCTCCTGACGGAAGTTTTGTAGAATAAGTACTACAGGGAATTGAGTGGAACATATAATTTCGATTGCAAAAGCACTCTTTTTGTTGGGAGTGCAAAAGCATGGTTAACCTGAAATTTATATATAACAGTTAAGCATAGGTGTAAAATCGGTACTTTCAAGGTTGCCTTAAAGGGGGAGGTATTTTTTTTCGGCCCTCATTAGCGTTGTTGAAAAAAGGGACAGACTATCGCAAAGGAATATACTATAAGTTTTTACTGGCATGTACCGGTTTCCGGCGCATCTATTATTAAGAGGTTGTCATTTGCGCTGGCTTCATTTCAGTTTCCAAAAACTCTTTCCTCACCATGTGTGCTGTTTTATGTTCGCCGGTATGGCTCCATCCCGGGGGCATTACCAGGTACAAAAATTTATTCTTAATTCCGGGTGCCTTTTTTATATCGTGAAACAAGGCTGCAAATTCGCCGAAATAAACATCGGGAAAATTATTCGGGTTCATCTTTCTCGTTATACCATATTCAACAGGGATTTCTTTTTTTTCAGTTACATATGTTCCAAAAACCTTATCCCATATATTGAGCAGGTTGCAGAAATTGGTATCCATATAATAAGGATTGCGGGCATGGTGAACACGGTGGTGAGATGGCGTAAGAATGATATTATTCAAAAAGCCAAGCCGTGCGTTTTTTAATATATTTTCTCCAACGTGTATAAATGCGCCCCACGTGCCATCGATAAACATGATAAAGAATAACAATGCGGGGTTTACGCCAAGCAGTATGCAAATTGAAGTGCGAATAACATCTGCATAAGGTCCTTCAAGAAAAAAATGTGCATAGGTAACGGAAAGGTTCATCGTTTGCGGAGCATGGTGTGTTGAGTGCAAACACCAAAACAGCCTCACTTTATGAGCAAGATAATGATACACAAAATGCGATAGCTCCCATACAACATAGCCATAGATGAGCCAGTACCAGTTGAATGTTGTTTTAATAATGGCATACTTTTCAAAAAGGCCAATACAAAATGCGACAGCGGCTATTGAAATAAAACGCCCGATAAAACTGTTGAATACATAAGTGAAGAATTGCACCTTATAATCAATTACGCGAAAGCGTTTATAAAATGCCGCTCTTACGATTTCAATTATAAGCAATAAAGGAATAAAGGGACCAATAGCTCCTTCAATGCCTTGTAACGTATGTAAAGAACTATAGTCACCTGACTGGTACATTTTAAGTAATGAGCCAATGCCAAGAAAGCCGATCAATTGATCATACAGAATTGAAAATATATTTATCAACGCAATCATGAGGTAATAGTTGTAGTTGCTAAATCAATTGGTTTCGTTTTCAAATCTAATATTTTTTAAGGATTTAGATGCCCGGGCAAATTATTAAAGAACCCTTCTGGACAAGTATGGTTGAGAGAAATGAAAATATGAATACTGTGGAGGCAATCTGAAGAACATAATATTAAGCATGCATCCTTACGTACACAACTATAAATAGACGGGGAAGGGATTCGGTAACCCATTTTTCCAAGTTCTGGAAATAAATTTCAATGAATGAAAACAAAAAAACCGGATTTTGATCCGGCTTTCATTTTTAAATCTTAAACCAATTACTATGAGTCACTATATAACGAAATAATCCTGCTGTTATTTTATAATTAATATTAAAAAGGTAAATGAATTTTATTTGGAAAGAAATGTTATATCAAAATACCTAAAATTACCACAACCCGCCGCGGCAGAAAGCTGCAAGCTGATAATTTTTAAGAGCCATGTTCAATAGTTAAGCAGCATTTGATGATTTGGGTTTGAATGATTTTCGGAGATTTTGTAATCGTGGCTTCCAATAATTACAAACCCGTGCTTTTTATAAAAATTAACTGCCCTTGGATTTTCTTTCCAGACATATAACCACATTCCCATTTGATTATTACTTTTTGAAAGATCTATATTAAACTGGAAAAGAGCTGAACCTAATTGGAGATCGTAATATTCTTTTAATAAATATATCCGTTCCAGTTTGGTTATATTTTTTATTTTGCTTTCTGCATAAGGAGCATCAAAAATAATTTTCGAGTATCCGGCAGGGTTATTATTGTAGTAAATGATGTGATATATATTTTTTGGATCACTTAATTCATCTTTAAGAATATGCTCATTGTACTTTTCACTTATATATATTCGTATATCTTTAGCATTGGCACTTCTTCCATGAGATTCTATAAAAGTTACTTCTGCTAATTCTGAAAGTAATTGAATGTCTTTTTTGGCGGCTCTAACTATTGAAGTCATGGGCTGAAGCGGGTTAGTTGCAAAACTAATTACAATTGCAAAAATTATATGATAAGAATGTTAATTAAAAATTAAACCGGGATTACCAACATATTTTTTTCGCATGAAAAATCTTCTAAAATGAATAATCATTATTTATTGTTCGTTTTTGGTGATGAGAAGTTTGACTAACTGATGCGTGCAACATCTATCAAACAATTCCTGAAATTTTAAATAACCTGGTGTTTTTTTTCTTTAAATTAACAGGTACTTTGTGTTTTGATCAGCACTATAAATTTTGATTGAGATCATGAAAGAATTGCGCATCGCCAACGTTAAAGTAGTTCCTGAATTTGCAAATGTTCCAGATGAACAATTGCAATGGTTGATTAATAAAGGTGAAGCAATTGAAATGGAAGAAGGAGATATCTTATTCAATGAAGGAGATCCCGTTACGAAGACGTTTATTGTACTGGACGGTAAAATAAGAATCTGCACAACCCAATCGGGCCAGTTAAGAGAAATTGCTTCTATTGAGAAGGGTGGCGTAACGGGGTATCTTCCTTTTTCGAGGGCGGTAAAGGCTTTTGCTTACTGCGAGTGCGTAAAGCCCTCATGGATATTTGTTTGTTCCGCAGATTCCATCAAACAAGGGATCACTCAACATTATGAACTAACGGAAGCCCTGGTGCACATGATGTCGACACGGGTTCGGGAAACAACTTCCACGCTGCAACAGAATGAAAAAATGTTTGCTTTGGGCAAACTTTCTGCCGGCCTTGCACATGAATTAAATAATCCTGCGGCGGCCATATCCCGTGCCGCATCTTTATTACAAAGCCAGGTTCGCCAGTTGCCGCATTTGTTTAAAACAGTTTCCGGTTTGCATGTCGACCAGGATAAGATTGAAAAAATTCAGCAACTCGTTCGTGATAAAATCAATTCAACAAGACCTGTTTTGAGCATGTTGCAAAAGGCGGACGTAGAAGATGAATTAACATTCTGGCTCGAAGATCATCACATTGAGAAGATAGATACCGAAGGTTTAACGGAAATGAATTTTACAGTGGACGATTTGGAAATCATAAAAAATTGTTTAACCAAAGATGAGTTGGTTGTAGTGCTTGAGTGGATCGGAAATTTTTTAGTTACCAATAAAATGGCTGACGATATTCGCATTTCATCAGAACGAATTTCTGAGCTTGTTGGAGCCGTGAAAAATTTTACTTTTATGGACAAGGCAAGTGATAAGCAGATGATTGATATACATACAGGCATCCGCAATACCTTAACCATACTTAATTATAAATTGAAAAGTTCCAACGTTATTGTAGTTGAAAATTATGATGAAACGATTCAGAAAATAAAAGCATTCCCGGGTGATTTGAACCAGGTTTGGACAAACCTTATTGACAATGCCATTGATGCGATGGAAGTGAACAAAAAAGGGATGCTCGAAATAAGCACAACACGTGATGGGCAGTTTGTAAAAGTAGTCTTGAAAGATGATGGCCCCGGTATTGCAAAAGACATTCAGCAGAAAATATTTGATCCTTTCTTTACAACAAAAGAGATGGGCATGGGTTCGGGATTAGGCCTCGATGTTGTGAGCAGGATCATCAGGCAACATAATGGTTCGATTAAAGTAAATTCGCAGCCGGGTGATACTGAGTTTGAAGTTTGTTTACCTGTGAATAACTAAAAAACAAAACAAATGAATCAGCCAATAATATTTGTAATTGACGATGACATGCAGGTGTTGCGTGCCATTACAAGAGATTTAAAAAATAAATACCGGCAGGATTACCGGGTACTGAGTACTGCATCAGCAAAAGAAGCATTGGATAGTTTGCTCGAATTAAAAAATAAAGGCGAGACTGTTGCAATGTTTATATCAGACCAGCGTATGCCCGAAATGGAAGGCGTCGATTTTTTAGCGAAGGCAATGGAATTTTATGACGATGCAAAGAAGGTTTTATTGACAGCCTATTCAGATACCGATGCAGCTATTAAAGCCATCAACACGGTAAAGCTTGATTATTATTTAAGTAAGCCCTGGAGCCCGCCGGAAGAAAAATTATATCCTGTTATCGATGATTTGCTGGACGATTGGCAAGGCGATTTTCATCCTGATTTTAAAGGGATAAAATTGGTTGGTTACCAGTTCTCACCAAAGAGCCACGAAATAAAAGTGTTCTTATCGGGCAACTTGATTCCTTATCAATGGCTGGAAGCAACCAGCGATGACGGCGCACAATTAATGCAGTTAAATAATCTTACTGCCAAAGATCTACCGGCAATATTTTTTGAAGACGGGTCTAAGATTGCAACACCTTCTATCATTGACGTTGCAAGGCGCATCGGTTTAAACCCTGAAGTGAAAAATGAAATATACGATGTAGTGGTTATTGGCGCAGGACCTGCTGGTTTAGCGGCTTCTGTTTACGGTTCATCAGAAGGTTTAAAAACGTTATTGATTGAACGTAAAGCACCCGGTGGACAGGCGGGCACCAGTTCACGCATTGAGAACTATTTAGGTTTTCCAGCAGGCTTAAGCGGCGCCGATCTTACGAGAAGAGCCATCAGCCAGACGGTAAGGTTTGGTACCGATTTTCTCTCGCCGCAATCTGTAAAGGCAATCACCTTTCAAAATAATTATAAGAGAATAATATTGGACGACGGTAAAGAAATAGTAACCAAAGCCATTGTAATTACCACCGGCGTTGATTATCGCCAGCTCACCACGCCCGGCATTCAGGATTTTACCGGCGCAGGAGTTTATTATGGTGCTGCAATGACAGAAGCAGCATCATGCAAAGGCAATGTTGTTTTTGTAATAGGTGGCGGAAACTCTGCAGGACAGGCAGCCATGTATCTTTCAAAATTTGCAAGGCAGGTAAATATTTTAATTAGAAAAGATAGCTTGTCTTACACCATGTCGTCGTATTTAATAGACCAGATAAAAGGCGTAAGTAATATTTGTGTATGCATCTGCAGGGAAGTTGTTGAGGCAAAAGGTAATGGGAGGATGGAGCAGGTGGTAATAAAAAATATAAAGACAAACGAGACCTATACAGAGGATGCTGCGGCGCTTTATGTTTTCATTGGCGCAAAACCATATACTGATTGGCTGGATAAAGAAATCATCACCAACGACAAAGGGTTTATAGAAACGGGCAGGGATTTAAAGCAATACGATAGCTTCCCTAAAGTTTGGAAACTGGAACGTGATCCTTACCTTCTCGAAACAAGTTGTGCCGGCATATTTGCCGCCGGGGACGTGCGTGCCGGTGCTATGAACCGCGTTGCGTCTGCCGTAGGCGAAGGTTCTATGGCAATTAGCTTTGTACATAAATACCTGGCTGAAATTTAAGTACGCCATCATTTATTATAATTTAATAAACGAACTCCAGCGTCGAATAAAAAAAATAAAGGCCCCATCAATTGTGCCTGAGATTTTCCGTTAAAAACAATTTTGCGGTAAAACGCAGTTTATGCGTTAGCTTCAATTGATTAAATTGTTACACATTAAAAGTGCGTGGGTATCAAAAGTTATAAAATGCATGGATGTCAATTTAATAACGAATTGCCGACGATATGAAAGTATGCCAACAATACTTTTCACTTACTAATAAGATCGCAAGATGAATCTCTCTATCACCTCACAAAATAATGATGGCTATCTTTTAATAGTGTGCAAAGGCGATATTGAAACCAAGGAAGAATTGTTTAAGCATTCTCAATTGTTGTTCAATGAAATTGTGAAGTATGGTGCCAAAAAAATACTGGTAAATGATATTGAAACACATTTACCGCTTGAGCTATTTCCCTATTTTGGTTTGGTGCAGGAATATGTAGAAAATTACCCGCCTGAAATCCGCTCGTTAATAATAGCTATTGTTGTAGCCCAGGAATATAAAGAGGTTGCCGAATCGTGGGAAACACTATGTGTAGCCAGGGGGCTTTCATTTTACGCATTTACTTCTTTGGATGAAGCCACCCAATGGTTGATCGAAATGATTTAGAAAAAATCTATTTAAGGTCACGAACCACCAATGAGGAATATTCCTTCTAAAACTTTGCGATTGACACCT
>Ga0105241_10004332_pt1 | contig 10499 bp, 9 predicted proteins | sample KBSC64metaG_FD_80422 | JGI IMG/M metagenome (GOLD analysis project Ga0105241, IMG submission 80422) | Corn rhizosphere microbial communities from Kellogg Biological Station, Michigan, USA - KBS C6-4 metaG | ecosystem: Host-associated > Plants > Roots > Rhizosphere > Soil | place: Michigan, USA...
AAAGCCGGCGCGAAGTATTTGAAAAAGTTAAGCCAGTCGGAAGGCTGTTTTTTCAACGCCTATGATCGATTTGATGCGGCAGTGATGAAACAATACAACTTCTTTACCAGCAGTTTGTTTAATGGCCTCGACATTATACTGGACGAGCCACCAATGATTAGCATGATCTCCATTCCTAATGACTCTAAAACCTATCTCGATCCTTTTACGGATGTACTGCAAATTTTAGGCAGGTTTCGTAAAACCCTGACGAATCCAACCGGCTATCATGGTAAGGCGGTTCATCTGTTGGAAGCTACCTATAATGATAATTATAAATCAACTGAGGGAGTAAACCAATGGTTTAACGCGAATCAGCATGTCTATGAAACCATTTTAACCTTGATGTACAGTAATACTAACCAAACTGAGAGAATAGTGTATAGAGAAGCTTTAAAACGCATACCTTTTCATACGTATATGGCTAATGATTATCATCTGAATAGAAATAATCCTGCTAAACCAGATCACCCTGAAGAGGAAAATCCTGACAGGTTTTCTTATGATTATTTTAAAATAGACAACTTATACGAAGAGGAAAGGATTAACTCTTATTACTGCAACCCTGCCTATTTATGGCTGGCCTATCGGGAAGGTGGGCAGGTGGAAGTGAATAACATAAAGCTAACATCTTTCGAATTTTCTACCAATTATTGTTACGCGATGGTTAAAGGGCAATCGAAACTAAACTTGAAAGGCGGCAAGCGCTACGCTAAAGAGACCATCAGGCAACTTGTCTTGCAACTGAGCGATTGCGATTGGCTGGCAGGTGAAAGTGGCTATTATGACAGAATGACCTATGAAATTACGAAGCATCATCCATTAGTACGACTTGCGTTTGATAAGTTGGGCCGCGATAAAATTGCTGAACTGGACTATAAAATTGTTAAGATCAGACAAGCTTTAATAGATTATGATGTTAAAGCAGGCAAAAACCACAATCAAGTAATTGATTCAATTTATTGTAAACTTTTCCTCGGAGTCAAAATACCACTCACAAAAATAAAACGGGAGATTCATAAGGTCTATAACCATTACCAGTTAACGTGCATTGCAAAAGCAACGGATATTAAACTGTGGTATGAAGTAAAAGAAGCCAAAATAGTCACTTATAAAAAAGAGAAAACCACAAAAGGAGATGGAAAATCTATACGGGTGGAACAAAGAGCTTTTATTCTACTTGAACGTAAATTTAATATTCATAGGGAATTGTTGATAACCTGATGGGGCTTTATTTAAGTTAATGTATGTTTATATAACACCATTACATAAAAATTGTCACACCTATTCAAGCTTTGTTAATTATTTGAATTTCAACGTCATGGTCGAATAATCAGGCTCGGGGTCTGCTTTAAATATCCAGTTTAGCTTATCGCTAAGCTGGATTACCCTTCTCTGGTAATCTTTTTTATAAGGTTCTTTTTTATCAACAACATAACCCTTTCTCACCAATGAATGATATTGGTTATATACGGCATTGTAGCTTACTCCCAGGTGTTTAGCGATTTCTTTAACAACTTCTGTAAACATGCAATTCAGATCCTCTCCGATATAAAATTGTCTGATACAGATAAGCATTGCTTTTTCATTTGACGTTAAATCCTTAATCCTAAATAGCCGGAAAGGTATTGTATATATTTGTGAAAGTTCCGGGAACCAGTAGTGATTAGCAACCTTTAATTTATCAGAACGATTGACAGTAATGAATTTAGCGGCCTCCAATCGCTTAATAGCTGCAATCACAGTTCCTTTAGCCACACCCGCCTGACCTGCAATTGTAACTAGTGATGGAAAGCAACCATCTTCGTATGGTCTATTTCTGAACCAATACTCGTTTGCATATTGACTATTATATGATTTGAGGGCTGCATAAATAAGTAAATCTGTATACTTTAGTTTTTTATCTTTTAGGTTTAAAAGTGGAGGGATAGTAACAAATCTATCCGGTAAATGATAAGTTTTGGAATAATATTGGTTTAACATTGTTAAAATATATCATGGATTTATGTTTCAACTTGCAGCAAGCCGAATTAGGATATCTTGAAAACAACAGATGCGAATAAGGATAAAAGAGGGTTCGAAAGAGTGTTGCAAATATACAAAATAACGCGATAAATTCCTAGGTTGAACTCTAACTATAAGTCGGTTAATATACTATCTATAAGAGAGTTATAGTTAGAGTTCAATGTAGAAAATTTTCAAATAAGTTTTGAGCAACATCGATTTTTCAGTATCTTTGTTACAACAAACCGAGAGCCATTTCCTCTTCAATTAGCTCCATAAGATCAATCATTTTTTCAAGTTATTTTACTCATACAGATGTGTAGATAAAGCCGAATGGAATAAGAAAATAAAAAATGTTAAGTGATGATAATGTAGTGAGCTACAATGTGTATTGCGGATATGCTGATATAATTAAAAGAATTGCTATCAGCGCAAATTCAGAGATTTTAATAAAAAACTGGGTAGATTATGAATTCAATTTAATCACTGAAGATTATCTTGTATCTTCTGAAAATGAGATATTGATTAAGGCTTATCTAATGGAAGTGTGTCGCGATCACTTTAAAAACAAACTTTTAGATGTTTATTATTCCATAGAAAACAGGTGGATATTAGGGATTATCAGTAAAATGGATTTGTCATATGATGATTCAGATGCACAATTTGAAAAAAAGATTGATGCCATTGATCAAGAATTATCGGACTTCTCCAGCCTGCAGCGTTGGATTGCTGACATATTATTAGAACTGGTAGTGGGAAACTACTTTAACAATCGTGTGAATATCCGATATTCAGATGAACCACTAAGGCAATTTATTATCAATACTAAGCTGCTTTCTTGAATCAACCAATTTTTATATAGCTTTCAGGTAATTTTCTCGATCGCTATTTTGCATAATAAATCATAAAAAGAGGCTTTAGTTTTTACTAAGGCCTTTCTTGTTTCATTGAGGCGATCAAGCTTTATTACCAATCTACACTTTTAAAAAGTCAAGCAACACAGTTTTGAGCCACACTCACTTGTCTGTTTTATAAGCGGAAAATGCAAATCACGCCCTTCCCTTATCATAGTATTAACCCCTGTTAAATTTAGAGGTCTATATCTATCCACGACCCCTCTACCAAGCTTAAAAGGTCACTTTTCCTTTTTCAGACATTTATTTGTATGTAGAGTGCTCAAAGCCAGCAATCCGACTTCACCCCCGAGCTTGTTGTTGATTAAACGAATAATATATCACATCCTTACAGGCCCACCCAGCTACACTTTTAAAAGCAAACGAACTTCCGAGTAAAAAGGCACCCAACATAGCCTATTAACAGTGCCTAATGAGTTGCCAACCTCTCAGGTTTGCTTCAAAGGTAGCGTGCACCCGTAAGTACGTGATATACTACCTATCAGTAATTCACCATCAATTAATCAACACAAGCCCGCAAATCATGAACACAAATCAACCACCAACAGGTAACAATGGCGCTTTGACCAAGCGTTGGGTGTTGGCCAAGCGTAAGTACGGCCACACCCAAAACCAACTAACTAATGAAACCGTCGAATCCGCATTTCACAGTATGCTTTACAAGGTAAAGCAACTGTTAAGGGAGCATCAGCCTAACCAAACAGTATTTGAGAAAGACTTTCGGTTCGACAACGCACATAATGCCTTTGCCCTTCATGCCTTTATAAGCAGCAGTGTTTACCTGTACTTAGAATGTTCGATGAATTACCTCTATCAGTTAGAGTATGCTTTCAACAACTGCAAGCATGAAGCAGTAATACGTGAGTTGTTAGCTGCGTATATTTTCACTAACCGGACAAAGGAAGTATCGTTACAACCTGACTTCAACACTTTCTATGAAGGTGTGCTGCGGGTACAGGATAAGAAGCACATAACTATTTTATAAGCAGAACATTGAACCCACACATTACAGAAGCTTGGTCACTAACGCACCAGGCTTCTTCATTTAAAACCAATCCATTATGACCAACAACAATTCAAATGCGGGAATGATCCCCGATGAACATCGCCTGCCTATCCGCGTGGTAGTAGCAAAACGGAAGTTCGGACATACGTCCCAACAGCAGGACAACGAACGAGCGGAGCAAGCTTATTATAAAGTACTCAAAGTTGTTAAACAGCTACTGCACGTTGACGAACCAATCGTGTTTGAAAAAGCATACACACAAGACAACTCGCAGAATGCCTATTCCATTCATGCTTTTATAAGCAACAGCTTCTATTTATATCTGGAGTGCGACCACTGTTATATCTATCAGGTCGAGTATGCTTTCCATAACTGCGAGCATGACCAAACCATACGAGGCTTGCTTAACAACGCTGAATTGCCAGGCAGGTTAAAGGAAGTTACACTCATCCCCGGCTTTACCTCATTTTATCATGAACTGCTAGGTGAACCTATACAGTACGTTCACAAGCTTACCCGGTAGGCTGCAAAATCATCAACTCATTTAAGGCTTGGTACAAGGTATCAGGCCTTTTTCATTTAAACCATACACACATGAACACACAACGACTATCACCCTACAACCAAGCCGTTAAACAAGCCTACTTTAAGCTGTTAAAACAGACAAAGCAACTATTGGCTACTATTGAGCGTCACGAACTACGTTACACATTACAACGAGAGGATAGTGGCCCACTTGCACCTTTTATTATCGTGCATGAAATAGTTTCACCCTTGCTCTACCTTACTTTAAAAGCTGAAGATGGGGAGCAACTCACTATACATTTTGGATTTGAAATGTTCGAGAACGATAACGAGTACTCCAACATAACCGCTCGATTTGTCCGCTTACTTTATAAGCTGACATCTGCCGAGTACACGACCATTAATATTGAAAGCTGCATCACAACACGGTACGTTATAACTAACTGCAGTGAACTTTACGAGTGCCTGGAAGATGCCCGGCACAAACTTCATCAGTTTACGCTTATAAAACATAGACCAAGCTGTAAGAGGATATTAGCCGTTGCATAATGGTAGGGGCCGCGAGGCCCTTATCTTAAAGGCTCGTCAGGCATAAAGTCCTTAATAGAACATTTGAAAATTATAGCGAGTTCATTGAGGTGATTAAGGTTGTACTTTGATGCAGACCTTGAACTTTCCGCCTGACCGATAAATCCATTAGAGACATTTAGCTTAACGGCAAGTTCAGATTGAGAGAGTTTAGCTTGTACTCTCCTTTCTTTAACCTTGTTAATCACGTAGGCCTCTATTTCAGACTTATGCTTGGTCGCCATCAACTGCTAAAGACGAAAAACTTCTCCTACTCTTTGCTTAGTTATAACTAAGTGTTTCTTATCTTCGTATCAGTGATCTATAGTCTTGTAACATGCGATTGAAGCTAATTATCCTGTTCACTTATAAAAATTAAACCCTCACAACAAATGAAACGACAATTATACCTAATCACCCTTCTTGCTATTACTTGCATAAGTTCACATGCACAACGTATCTCTTTTCCGGATTTCTTAAAGTTAGTTCACTTTACTGTGGATGATAACAAGAGTGCAGTTTTGGATATTAATGCTTTCCTACACAACAATTCAGAGGATTGGAGCAGACCAATTAAGGATGATAGTCCAGGAGCGTTATCCATCACTTGGCCATACGTGGTAGATAAAAACGAGATAGCCTATTTTACTGCTTCGTTCAAACCCATCACTCGAACAGATGGCAACACAGATCAGCAAGGGGAGATAAACTTTGGGTTTCCATACAAAGCCCAATACGATGAGTACCTCCAATACGTGGTCGCTAACTCAACGCTTGTTAATACATTTACCGATAATGGTTGCATATATCGCATATATGATTCCGCGCATTACACATGGTCGTTCATAATTATACCCGCAAGCGTTAAGAAATTCTTTATGGACGGTGTGCCAACGGAGGCTTATAATATAAAAGTACGTAGGAGGCCATAGTATGGAAGTATTCAAGGTATCTAAAGGGTGGCTACGCTTATTATTAGTTGGCTATCTTGTCGTCTTAGCTTTTGCATTCCACGATACGTTGACAACGCCACATATAGGGGATATTCTTTTGGTGGTATTTCTAGCCTCAGTTGAATATTGGGGTGCGGTGGTAATCCTTACATGGCTTATAAACGGATTTAGAAAAAAGTAACCCATGGGCTTCACCAACTCGCTTACATTTCATTAGCTTGCTAATAACCAACCACCACCACAAAAGAGGCCAAAGGGTTGGCAAGAGTAGCCACCGATTAAAATATCCACACCAGTTGTATATACGACAGGTAAGATGTAGCTTTGCTAAACAAGAAACCCCGAAGCTGTCACTTCAGGGCTTACTTATGAACATCCGGACGGAATTTTACCGTCACACAGCAAGTTCGTTCCTGCTGCTGTTTCAACTCTATCGGTAGTCTTAAAAAACATGAAAGGAGCGCAAGCTCCTTTTTGCTTATCCAAATATACGACAGAGTAGTAAGGTATGTATGTTACGTTTTCCACAGTGTTTTAAATCTGGTCTAGACCGGATTAGCTGTAAATTATTTACTATGAAGCAATTGCGGTGTGGATAACTTTTTTTTCGTAGGTAACTAATATAATGCATTTCGTCAACACTCGGCTTTACTCTTTGGTTGCCTACAAGGGCAAAGCCGAGGTAAACTCATGCCGCGCGCATAGGCCTTTCACACACAGGTTATAAGGCGTTACGAACTCATAAGCAAAACATATAATCACGCCAACTTACATTCACATCAACAAGCTTTTAGCACGTTGATGCTCACCGGCAGAGCCGAGTTGTCATGCTTATTGTTAGTTGCAAAATCGTTCTCCACGTTCGCTTTCTCTGTCTTGTGCAACCTTTCGTTTATGCTGCGGCTTACTTGGTCTGTCGACCAGGTAAACCTTGCAACGCTCAAGATCACTCAAGCCAAACGCTCTCATATATTTTACTCGCCTCTTGCCATCGTTCAGGCTGCGAGATTTTCACCAGCTTTGCTTTACGAGGCGCTGCCTGGCTGCAAATCTGTCGCCAATCTCTGGCGTGGTACGTTCTTCAAAGCAGCCTGGCAGCTGTTTTCTTTGAAGACCTGAACTCAGCTCGTGTCGGCTTCGTTAGGGGCAATTAGATAAGTTTAATAAAAAAATTATAACCCCCATCCTTCCTCCCAGGTAAATTTTTCTGATTTAGGAAATATTGTGAGTGATTTTAATAAACCAAAAATAGAAACTTCATTATGTACATCCCTTAGGTTCTTAATTAAGAATGGTGGCTTACTGGTTAATTTCGATAGCTTTTTTATAATAAATTCACTGTAAAGTGAAAAATCCGTAATTCCATTAATATTAGTTAAATATGAAGCGTAGGTATCTTGTGCTAATTTTTTAAAACCAGCATCCTTTAAATATACACCTGTTTTGTAACAAGCATAAATCAAATACAAATTGGAATTATAAAACTCATTATTTTTAAATTCTGCAGATAAAAAATATTTGTTTATAAACTTCCTAATCGCACAGATTACATTAGTGAGAGTTTCCTTGTTAACTTTCTGTGTTTTCGCTCTTGATAAAAACAAAAGAGACTCTGCCAATTCATCTATTCTTGCGGAACTGTTTATAATTGTATTGTAAGGAATCTCTTTTTCAGGAGTAAGGAGACTGCCGTGCAATTCATCAATTAATAAAATTAAACATTCTTGATTACAAAGGTTGCGGTAACGTAATGCGCTGGGATTGCAAGCTGTTAATCTCTTGTAGAAATATAGCCCTTTGCCAATAGTACCATCTTTTAAAGACACATTTTGTGACGTAGTATACACAACAGTTTTGTACAATTCATCATCCATATCCTCAAGTACATCATCGGAATTTGCAATTAGGAAACCGTTTTGTATTAACCATTCTATCGCCCATCCTATGCCTGCTAATCCGTTTGCAAAATTAAATCCCTGGATTTTATCTATATTTTCTCCAATTTCTGTAAGCAGCACCGTGCCTTTAATAGTAAAATTTTTGTTTTTAAATGATGCTCCAGCTAAATAGTATGCTAAGCAAAGACCAGTTTTACCGTTATGTAAGCTATAATTATTGTTATAATGCTGCTCTAAAAATTCAAATTGATCAATTATTTCTGCATTTTTGAAATGATTATTCATAAGGTTGATCAATTTTCTTGTAAATAATTGAGATAATATAAACTCCCATTTACGCGTTCTAACTTTAAATCATAGCTAATTAATAAATTTTCAGCTTCAGGCCAACTCAAAATGTGAATATCTTTTATGGAGGGCATTGCGCCTATATAATCTTTCCTATTAAAAAATAACACACTACATTGTAAGCCACATTTTGTTGCAATTAGTTTTCCTTGATTTTCTTCAAATAAATTTACATCCTGTAGCTTAGTGAACATCGCTTTTAGCAATTGGTCTATTTTTAAAATATTACTATCGAAGGGCACAACTACTGTACATTTATTGTCTCTCAATTTCTTTATTGCTTTGTTTATTTGGCTAACCGTAAATATTACATCGGGTCGATAAAGAGCAATATATGGAGTAGTAACATTCAAAACCATTTGGTTATTATAGGTTATATATTCTAACTCAGGCTTATTATCTTTTATAAACTGATAATTTATTTCGGCAGGAATTTTTGAAATATCAATTTGAGCACTTTTACCAACTTCTGTTAAAAAAATATTTGTATTAAAATTTATGGTTAAATAATTAATTACCGTGTATGTGTTTTCCAAATCATCTTCCGAATCGATTTTTACAGGTATTAAAAAACTTAAATCCGTTAGGTCGGGCCTTTTTGTATGCCGGCATTTTAAATAATCCTGAATTAAGATTTTTAAATGCCAGCTGCAAAAATCTTTATCAATTGCTTTTAAATCAGTGTAATAAGGAGGATAGTTTATATAATCCCCTTTCCTGAATAACTTGCTATTGCCTTTAGCTACAGAGCCTGTGTAATGGAGGATCTTGCATGCATCCAATTTATTTATACTGTTATCTGCCCAGGCAAAATCAAGTTCAGGATGGATTTCAAATGGTTGTTCGTAATACAAAGCGTTCCACCAGATCACCCACATATCCGCTGTCCAGGCCTGGATCAAAGTGGGATCTTTCATGTCGCCACAAAAATTTGTTTTTATATTGTTTTCGTTGGTCAACAATTTGAACATTCGCTCCGAATCCTTTTCCATCTTTTTCAAAAAATCTATTTTTAGACCTTTTAAAAAATATTGTGCGCCTCCAGCATTTACATCATCGTTCCTTACCTGTTCTGTTGTTACACCAACTATTTTGCACATTTCCTTAAATATCTTATCACCGGCAGTGTTGTTAATATAATCAGTGTTTAAATAAGAGCGGGTGTCTGATGCATACCAGGTATTGTTATTTATCATTGTACTAAAATCAGGGAGACTTTTGAATACAATATCTGAGTCGTGATGAAATATGTCCGCCTTTTCCAGACTAGGAAATGCCAAAAAATGTTTGGCAATAATATGCCATCGAAGAGACGGTGCATACGCTTTGCTTTTACGTGTATCGGGATAAGCATAAATATTTATATCCTTACGCTCAACAATCAACTTTTGAAAGTCTGCTTGGAGGCCTCTTTTTGGGTCATAGCCTAAAAGAATATGTATATTTTCCGGTTTGATACCTACACTTTCAAAATTATATATCTGTAATTCCAGTTGCCACAGAAAATAGTATTCGTCCGGCTGTGAAGAGAGATAAATTATGTCTGAAACAGATCGGTCACTCATAGCATTTTTAATTATATATGGTCAGTTGGCCAATAAAAGCCACGTTTTGTATTAATTTCAACCGTTTTGCTAAATAACCAAGCGTTCCATAAGACAGCCCACATACCTGCAAACCAGGTCTGTAAAGCTCAACTCACCATCAAATACAGAACCGTCATCTACTGCTCGGCTATACGATTCCATTATTTCGAACAATGCTATGCAGTCTTGTTCTACCTTTACCAAATTGCAAGCGACCTTTTTTAATAATGTATTGGGCTCCGCCCAATTAATACCGTTCGCGATTACTATTTCAGGGGTTATACCTGCCCGATCACAATTGTATTAAATAAGCTTCGCTTTCAGCATCTTTTTATATACTTGCTGATCTATATAATCACGTGTATCAGATGGATATCAATTATCATTTTGAAGGATTTTTTCAAAATAGGGCTGTTCTTTCTTGACTTCTAGCTTTTTCTTTTATTAGCATAAAGTGCCCCGCCCAAAGCCAATATTAATAACATCGAACCCGCCAATGAAATATCCTCGCCGGTATAGTACGATGCTGGGTGGAACACAAATTCAACCTTATGGTTCCCTGTCGGGATAACAGCCGCGCGTAAAAGATAATCAGCTCGGAAATAAGGCTGCTCCTGTCCGTCAACCAAAAACTTCCAGCCCTCTTTATAATATATTTC
>Ga0105241_10004334_pt1 | contig 10499 bp, 4 predicted proteins | sample KBSC64metaG_FD_80422 | JGI IMG/M metagenome (GOLD analysis project Ga0105241, IMG submission 80422) | Corn rhizosphere microbial communities from Kellogg Biological Station, Michigan, USA - KBS C6-4 metaG | ecosystem: Host-associated > Plants > Roots > Rhizosphere > Soil | place: Michigan, USA...
GTGAGATATGCGTGGAGAAGAAGGCCATCGCGAGCCTTGAATGTCACAGGCTCCATTTGGGCGAGTTGGTACCGCGCAAGTTCAGGTCGATCGGCAAAGAGAAATTCGGCGTTCCGGGTGGCGCGGGAATAGAGATAAAAAGTTGTGGGTCCATCGTCCAGGTTGTAGGCCACGGTCCACAATCGATCGGCACGATCGCGGCTCAGAATTTCAAAGTCTCCCCGATGCGTGCGCTGCAGGATGTCGAAATCCGCTCGCAACGCCGGACCGAACGGCGCCCAATGGTTGCGTTCGCGATTGAACTGAACAGCTTCGAGTTTGTGGCTCTCGGGTTGAACGAGAATTTTTCCGGCGTCGAATTGTTTTTCTCGGTCTTCCATCAGCAGGTGCGTTTTTTGGGACCGAATGTCGGTCGCGAGAAGTTGGCCGAGGTCTGAGGCGACGCTCGAGGTGTACCAAACTTCCTGATCGTCAGAGCTGAAAGAGAGGAGTTCACCGTCGACATCATCGGCGCTCCACCCGGTCAGTCGCCGCCAGGGTGAACGGTCGTCATCGCGCACGCGAATTTCCGCAGCGCCGTCTGCCAAGCGCGCCAGTGCGGCTCTAACTTGGAAGCGATGATCAGCGATGTAGTACTCCACGTCGCCGGGATTCTCCGCGAGAAGTTTGAGCTCGGCGGAGTTGAGGTTAAGCAGGTAGGCATCATGAAAGCGTGCGTCGCGCTTGTTGAGGGCGACAACCAGTTGATCTGGAAATCGACTCGAGCGGGCAATCACGCGTGCCTGCAATTCGCCCGGCGTCAGGTCGCGAGCGGAGGCCGAGTTTCCGCCTGTAGAAATCTGAAAGAGATGCCAGTTTTCATCGCCATCCTTGTCTTGCAGGTAGAGGAGGTGCTGGCTATCTTCCTGCCAGAAGAACTGCCGGATACCGCGCTTTGGATCCGCGGTCACGCAACGGCCGGCGGCAGCCGAGTCGGAAAGTGCGCGCACCCAAACATTGAGCACGCCATTCTGAGGAGCGATCCACGCAAGGGTCTTACCGTCGGGAGAAATTTGAGGAAGCATCCGTTCGGGATTTCCGAACAACACCTTGCGCGGGATCAACGTTGGCAATTCGCGACAGTACGCCGTACCCAAGCTGCAGAGCAGTAACAACAGGAGCCATGGTTTCCTCATCGATCGAGAACTGTAGTGAAACCAGACACATTTGAAAAGAAAAAGCGGTTGGAAACTCAGGGTCAAGAAAAGCCTTCCGAAGGACCAACAGTTCTTAACAGCTACTGCGGTGCGATGGTCGGGCAGCGGTATAATCTTCGACGATCATGCAGAGCCCGCGTTACGCGTTGGTGGCGTATGTCCGTACTTCCCTCGGGGAATTTGTGGAGAACCTCCGCCGTGAGCTGCACCCCGACATGGCCCATCTGGCGGCCCATGTGACGATTCTCCCGCCGAGGCACTTGGTCGGCAGTGAGGCTGACGCTGTCGAGGCTCTTACCAAAATCTGTCGGACAGTTGAACCGTTCGAGATCGAGTTAGGAGATGTCGAGACATTCGTTCCGGTTACTCCAACCGTCTTCATTCGAGTGGCGGAGTCCGCTCAGCGCATGCGCGACTTGCACGATCTGCTGAGCCAGAACGTAGCTCTGGGGGGCAAAGAAGATTGGCCCTACATGCCTCACATGACCATCATCAAGACCGCTGCTGAATCGCATGCCCAGACTGCCGTGCAAGTGGCTCGCGCACGATGGCAGAATTTCGCGGGCACGCGCAGAATCAGAATTGAAGAATTAACCTTTGTGCGTGAAGACTCAAACTCCTGCTGGATCGACCTGAGTTCCGTCACCCTCGGGTCCAGAGAACACGCTGGCAGCTGGCGATAAGTCCCTCCCTAATAACGTGCCCACTCGCAATCGAGTCGTAAACGATTACCATGGGCCATTGTCCCTAGGGACCACGCCTTCCGTGCATTGCCTCCCTCACCATAAAGATAGATAAAGAAGTTAGAACGCCAGCCCTCCGAATCCGAGCGGAAGCGCTTCGGCAGGCTGGGGGAGTTCCCAATGCAAATCGGCGTTTACGGATCGGGATACCTGGGAACGGTGATCTCCGCATGTCTCGCGGATTTCGGCACACCTGTCTGCTGTTGCCACGCGGACGATTCCCGCATGGTCGAAACGGCCAAGGGAAACATCCCCTTCTTCGAAAAGAATCTGCAGGAAGTGATTCGTCGCAATGTCCGCTGCGGGCGTCTGGTCTATTCAACGGACCTCGACTCCTTTGCAAAAAAAGTTCAGTTCATCCTTCTTGCTGAGGACGATGCAAAAGAGCTTGAAAATATCGTTTTGCACATCGCACGATCTGCGACAAAGCCACCCATCCTGTCCATTGTCACTCCAGTGAATGTAGGGACCGCGGCACGTCTTGAAGCTAGTTTGAAGTCGCACAGCCTGCGCGCAACCCTGGTTTCACAGCCGATGTTTTTCACCGATGGATGTGCGGTAGAAGACTTTAACTGGCCGGATCGAATTGTTCTCGGAACCACCTCGAACGAGGCGGTGCAGGTTATCAAGCAAACGCTCCACCCGCTGGTGATGCGGGGAGTGCCCGTCATCGTCACCAGTCACGAGACCGCAGAACTGGTTCGTGAAGCGGCCACAGCGTTCGTTGCCACAAAGATCGCTTTCATCAATGAAATCGCTGGATTGTGCGAACATGTGCACGCCGATGCCGTGAACCTGTCGCTGGCGCTCGGGCTCGACAAAAAGATCGCGCCTCGTTGCTTGCAACCGGGAGCTGGAATGGGCGGTACGTTTGCCGAAATTGATTTGCAATCGTTAACGAATTTGGCCAGCTCGAAGGGCGTATCCCTGAAGGTCTTAGCAGCTGCGCGGGAAGTGAACCACACTCTCGCCGATCATATGATCGAGAAAATCACGCGCGCACTACACTCGCTGCAGAACAAAGACTTGGGCATTCTCGGACTGGCGTTCAAGCCGAACACGAACTCCGTAGCGGGATCCTCGTCCGTGCGGCTCGTTCAGAATCTGATTACGCAAGGAGCGCGTGTCCGCGCGTACGATCCAGTTGCGATTCCAGACGCTCGGTTGCAATTGGACGGCACGGTGCACTACTGCGAGTCTGCGTACAGCGCGTGCGAGGGAGTTGATGCCTTGGTCGTCGGTACCGGATGGCCCGAGTTCCGCGCATTGGACTTCAACAAGATTCGTCATCTGGTAAAACGTCCTGTCATCGTCGACACCAAAAACCTTCTCGACTCCGCGCGCTTGCGCTCGATGGGCTTCCAATACGTAGGTGTCGGAAGAAACTAGCGTCGCCGGTTCGCATTGAGATGTTCGCTCTCAACGTTATTTAACCCCTTGCATCTCCGTTTAATAATCTTCTCGCATTAAATCGATTCTGGCGCTTAGTATGTTGCGCACCGGAGGAACTCACTGGTGCGCGAAAAATTACGACGTTGTTGGCACTGCAGTTGTCCCAACCTGGTACCTGTTGTGTTGGTGTGCGCCGTTGTTTCGCTGCCTTTTGTTGGGGCATTTGCGCAGACTCCTTCGAGTGATATCGGACAAGTCGGCACCGTCCAGGTCGACGTCACCCCCGCTCACATTCTGAATTCATTCGATCCGGATCACGCGCTTGGCAGCTCGATCGATGTCCTTTCGAAGCGCGACATCGACAAGCTCTTTTCACCTCACATCTTGCAGGAATCGCTCTCCGCAGGCTGGGGACCGATCACGTATCGCAACAACACCGAATTGCGCATGGCCGCCTGGCACTGGACCGAGAATGGAACCTGGAGTGATCCGGAAAACAAGAGCGGATATTTCACAGGCAGCACGGAATTGAAAGAACCCACGCGCTACATTTTGGCGTACGCGCTGCCGCATCGCGGGTTCGCAACTTCCGGCGATCGTCCTGTTCCCGGACCCAATCTTTCTTATTGGAAAAGCAATCCCTATCTAACCAGCAAATTTACTGGTGAGAGTGATGCGCTCCATCCCCAATGGGTCGTAATCGACTTGCGCGCGCCGAAGACTGTGAACGCAATTCAAATCGCATGGGAAAACCCATTTGCGAAGAGCTATCAAGTGGAATATTGGGTAGGAACCGACGCTCTCGATTTCGATCGTGGTCCACAAGGCGAGTGGAAGGCTTTTCCATCAGGAGTTGTTAAGGACTCGAAGGGTGGCCCGGCAACGATCACATTGACTCCCGCTTCGATTTCCACCCAATTCGTGCGAATCCTGATGACAGAGTCGTCGGACACCTGCGATTTGCATGGGTCTACCGACAGTCGCAATTGTGTCGGCTATGCAATTCAGGAAATCAAGATCGGAAATGTCGATCCGTCCGGTACGTTCACTCCAATCTCGCAAGAAGCAACCGAGGACAAAGCACCAACCTTCACAGCGTCGTCTATTGATCCGTGGCACTCGGCCGCCGACGCCCGCGTTGACGGTGGTTATCAGCACACCGGCTTCGACTTGTTCTTCACAAGTGGTCTGACCAGTGGCCTGCCGGCAACAATCCCCGTCACCATGCTTTACGGAACGCCCGAAGATGCGGCCGCCCAGATTGCCTACATCAAGCAGCGCGGATATCCGATCGGCTACATCGAGTTGGGAGAAGAGCCGGATGGTAAGCACGCACTGCCGGAAGATTACGGCGCGCTTTACATCCAGTGGGCAACCGCGCTGCACAAGATCGATCCCAAGCTCAGGCTCGGCGGCCCAATCTTCGAAGGCGTCAATGAAGACATCCGTGTTTGGCCTGACGCGAAGGGCCGGACATCGTGGATGGGTCGGTTCGTCGACTATCTAAAATCGCATGGCCGCCTTGCTGATCTCTCGTTCGTTTCATTCGAGCACTACCCGTTCGAGCCATGCGATATCACGTGGAAGACTCTTTATAAAGAGCCTCAGCTCATGAAGCACATCCTTCAAGTCTGGAGAGACGACGGGGTGCCGAAGGATGTCCCGCTCATGGTCACCGAAAATCATTTGGCGGCCCAGCTTACCGGGCCCATGACCACGATTTTTGCGGCCATTTGGCTTGCCGACAATGTCGGATCTTTTTTCGAAGGAGGCGGCGCAGTATTTCACCATTCCCCCATTCAGCCCCAGGGTCTTCAGTCGAGCTGCCTCGGTTGGGCGTCTTGGTCGAACTTCGTTTCGGACAAGGAGTACAACATCAACGGATACACATCTCCTTACTGGGCTGCCCGCATGATCAACATTGAGTGGGCGCAGCATCGGTCAGGAGTCCACGACATGTTCCCCTCCTCCACCGATATCAAGGATGGAGAACAAAATCTCCTGGTCACTTCGTATGCCCTGCGACGTCCCGACGGGAACTGGTCACTCATGCTCGTGAATCGCGACGAGACGAACTCGCACGCAGTAAAAGTGGTCTTTGCAGGCCAGGGTAAGAAGCGCGCATCGTTTATCGGGCCCGTCACTCAAGTAACGTTTGGCAGCGAACAATATGTGTGGCATGACGAAGAACTTGCCAGTCACGCGGATCCCGACGGCCCCCCCGCGACGTCGCACATCGATGCCAACGCGGAGACCGTTTTCACGGTACCGAAAGCATCCATCACAGTATTAAGAGGAAAAGTGCCAGGCGCTGCGTCTCAGAAATAAGGCGAGAAAAGTTGGGAATTCTGGGGTGGGAAACGGGAGTCGAACCCGCAACCGCCGGAGCCACAGTCCGGTGCTCTGCCAGTTGAGCTATTCCCACCGTCGTCTTGAAATTATAACAACAGGTCAAAGTCGGCGTCAGATATAGAGAAGTCAGAGCGACACGCCACAACGATGCTAGAGCGTTGCCGCGTTCGCCGTTCAGCCCTTGCGACACGGCCCGCTTGATTCACGCACAACCAGAGTTGGTTCGATCGCGATTTCGGACGCAAATTCGCTCTCGCCCTCAATTCGCGCCAGCAGCGTCTCCGCTGCAATCTGTCCCATCTTTGCAAGCGGCTGCCGCACTGTCGTGAGGCTGGGTGTATTGAATGCCGCAAATTGAATGTCATCGAATCCAACCACAGAAATGTCTTCTGGCACTCGCAGCGCGCATTCCTGAAATGCGCGAATAGCGCCGATCGCAGAAATATCGTAAGCAAACAACGCGGTGAACGGCTTGTTGCGCGCTAACAACTCTTTCGCGTACGGATAACCCAACCGCGGCGACGGATCATCCAGTTCCAGTTGAACCACAAGCTGCGGATCGATATTCAAACCAATCTTCTTGGCTACACAACCAATCGCATTCCATCGATCGGCGGAATCAGAACTGACGGTTTGCCCGCGCATAAATGCAATACGTTCATGTCCCATTTCCACAAGATGTTCGAGGGCCACGTGCGCAGCACGTTCGTGATCAAGCACGATGTTCGTCACGCCTTCAAAGTCACGATGTCCGGCGACTGCGACCGTCGGAAGCGAAGGCGCCTGCTGCAGGGAAGTGTCGACCGTTATAAATCCTTCCACCCCTCGATCCATCAGAAGCTCTGAGTAGCTCTGCAGAAGTTTCAGGTCATGACGATGCGTGACTGTCAGGAAAAAATAATTGCGCTGGCGCAAGTACGATTCAATCCCGCTGATCACCATCGAACTGTAAGCGTCGCCGATTTCTTCCGCGATGATCCCAATCGTGTAGGTGCGCTTCTTGCGCAAAGTGCGCGCGAAAAAGTTCGGTCGATAATTTAATTCTTGAGCCGCCGCATGAATCCGTTTTTTTGTATGTTCAGGAATCGATCGTGCCGACGGAGCGTCATTCAATACCGCGGACACCGTCCCGGGAGTCAAGCCGACGTAGTCAGCTACCGACTTTAATGTGACTGAAGTGGATTCTTTTTTTCGTGTTTTTCGGGGTGATCCCATGAGTATTCAGTGCTTAAGCGGGCAGGACGACCAAAGGCGTTTCAGATTCTCACGTTTGTCAAGGGAAGGCAATCGCGGAACCTGTCTAAGCACTCGCTCAAACGTCGCCCTCAAAGCTGAGATGACAACTGTCACGGTTTTCCCGTCCACCTGCCCCCACCTGTCATGACAGATTCCCGAATTCGGGAGATAGTCTTTTCGTATTATTGACATAGGGACAAGGCCTAAAAGTTTTTTATTGACAAACTTCCTCAATCGTCGCTTAATTGACGACCGTGGGGTTCCAACATAAACGATTTTGTTGGTGAAGAAAACCGATTGGGCAAAGCTGTGCTCTTTTGACGTTAAACGACGTGTTCGGACCTGCCGTGCTCGGCTGTCCAGCACAACAAAACACGAGCATCGCTTACGGTGAGGAAATCATGAATCGATTTAGCAAGTGGTTGTTGCTCGCTCTATGTGTGACGAGCCTGCTGCTCGTTCCGGCCTTCGCACAGAAAACCAGCGGAACGATTAATGGCGTTGTATATGACCCATCGGGAGCAGTTGTTCCCGGTGTTTCGGTCACCATCACCAACACTGGTACCGGAGCTTCACGAACGGTTACCACCGACGCACAAGGCGTCTACAGTGCTCCGGAGTTGGAACCCGGGATCTACAAAGTAGTCGCGAAGTCCTCCAACTTTAAAGAATCAACAGTAAATGGAGCAGAGGTACACGTTTCGAGTATCACGAACGTAGATGTCAAACTTGAAGTGGGCAGCGCCAGCGAGCAGGTGGAAGTGCTCGCAAACACAATTCAGGTGCAGACGGACTCCGCTGCCTTGGGTGAAGTCATCGACAGCACTCAAGTACGCGAACTTCCGCTGAATGGCCGCAGCTTTGTTCAGCTGACCCAGCTGGCGCCGGGCGTCTCTGGCGCGAATAACTTCGACAGCAAGAACAAGGGCCTACAGGGCGGCGTCGATTTCTCCGTCAATGGTAACCCGACCACGAACAACCTGTTCCTGGTAGATGGTGCCAACAATAATGACGTGGGTTCGAACCGCACCATCTTGGTTTACCCGGCGATCGAATCGATTGCTGAGTTCAAGATGTTGCGCAACAGCTATGGCCCGGAGTACGGACAGGCGTCCGGCGCCGTGATCAACATCGTGACCAAGGGCGGCACAAATCAATTCCACGGCAGCGCGTTCTATTACGGACGAAATGACGCCGTTGCGGCAGCCGAATATTTTGCAGCTCGCCAGCACACAAAAGATGTGCTTCGTCGTAATGATTACGGCTTCACAATCGGTGGACCGGCGATTAAAGACCGCTTGTTTTTCTTCTATAGTCAGGAATGGAATAAGGAAAAACGTGGATTGACGCGCAGTTCCTGCGTGCCCACCGCGGAAGAATTGTCTGGTGATTTCTCGGCTGACGCTGCGGCCGTCGCTGCTGGTGGCGTATCGAATTGCAACGCCCCTCTCCCGAACTTCGTGGGGCTACCTGATGTTGATCCAACAAACCAGTACCGGTTACTTAGTGTCGATCCAGCTGGCCGTCTGCTGCTCGACAAATATCCCTCCCCCAATATCGTTCCAACCACTCCCGGTGGGTCCAACTGGGCTGCCTCCGAAGGTTCGCAGCTGAACTGGCGGCAAGAAAGCGGTCGTGTCGACTTCAATATCAATAAGTCGAACACCGTCATGTTCCGCTATACGCAGGACACCTGGACCAACCCATCGCCCACCGGCGGCGTGTATTGGGGCGACGATTTCTTCCCCGCGCTGACCGGCAACTGGGCTCAACCGTCGAAAATGATCGTCGGCAAAGTGACCTCCACCATTGGCGGCCATATCGTCAACGATGCGGAATTTGCGTATTCCAATAACCGCATTAACATCACAACCGGCGGAACCAACCCAGGGCTTCAACAGCAAATCAGCGACGCGATCATTCCTCTGTATCCGTCCAACCTCGCTACCAAAACCGCTCCCGCCAGCATCCCGACAATCTGGGGTGGTTTCAACCAATATGGAAGCGGACAGAATTATTGGACGATTGCTCCTTGGAACAACGCGCTCGACATTTACACCTTCCGAGATGATGTCTCGTGGGTCAAAGGGAACCACACCATCAAGTTTGGTGCGTTCATCGGTCGCGATGCCAAAGACGAGGACAACGGCGCGTCAAGCACCGAACGCCCAACCTTTGGGACCGCGGATTGGGATACGAACCACCCTACTGGCAATCAGTTGGCGAACGTTCTTGTGCCGGGCGCCGTATGGGGCTTGTCCGAAATCTCGACCAACGTCCGGGATCTTCTGCGGTGGCGTGATTACGAGTTCTATGTAGGTGATTCGTGGAAGGTGCGTCGGAACATCACGGTCGATCTCGGAGTCCGCTACTCCTTGCTCTACTCGCCGTATCATCCGGATGGCCAGATGTCCAACTTTGCGCCTGCCTTGTACGACCCGACAAAACCGGCGTCTGATGCTTGCAACGGACTCGTGATAGTCCCCGGCACGGATCCGTGCGGTGATGCGAATGCAAAGTTCGGCACAACTTATAGCGCCGGCGTCGACGGTCCGAATAAGCATTTGCGTGATCAGAACTACCACCTCTTTGCCCCCCGTCTTGGAATCGCTTGGGACCTTCGTGGCGATGGCAAGAGCGCGTTGCGAATGGGCCTCGGTCAGTTCTATCAGCGCGAGCGTGTCTCGCCCTCGAACGGGCTAACGGCGAACGCTCCGTTCGCGGTGAACGGCGGTCTAAGTCGGGCGCTTGGTGGCTCGGAACAGATCGCAGGTGGCGGTGCCGCTTCTCCAACAGGTGGTGCCAATCCCAACAGCGACGTTCCCAATTCATGGCAATGGAACATTTCGTTCGAACAGAGCTTGGCTCGCGACACAGCTCTGCAGGTCGGATACGTCGGCAACAAGTCCACGCACTTAACCTCGAACTATGACATCAATGCTGTGCCATCGTCGGCAACCTCGGATTGCACTCTCGGAGGTACGGATTTCGGTGTCATTCCAAGCTGGCAGTGCGTAGCCTTCATCGGCGACGCAAATGCGCAGAAGCCGTTCCGCGCATTTCCAAACTTCCAGGCGATCAATTACTTCGATCGCAACGGAGACTCGACGTACCATTCGCTTCAAGTGCTCTTTAAGACCCGTTACAAACGCTCGCAGTTCACGGGAGCCTACACGTGGTCGCACTCCATTTCCAACGTGCAACTCGATAACTCGTCCGGTGGCGCGGGTGCGCAGAACTACCTCGATTTCACTCGTCCCGAGTTAGATCGCGGAAATTCACCCATCAACCGTCCACATATTTTCGTGGCGAACGCCACCTTCTTCCTTCCTGACCTGAAGGCTTCGAACAGCTTCGTGCAAGGTGCCTTGGGTGGGTGGGAGCTTGGGGTAATCACGTCGGCGGCCTCCGGCGCGTCCCACACTGTTTATCAAAACGGCATCAGCGAGGACGCAAACTTCCGTGCCGGTGGTGGGCTGGGCCTGCAGTCACTGATTGGTACGGGATACAACGAGCCTCTTCGACCATTGATCACCGGTGTGTCTTGCGATTCCGATCGCAGTGGCAACCAAATCTACAA
>Ga0105241_10004335_pt1 | contig 10497 bp, 8 predicted proteins | sample KBSC64metaG_FD_80422 | JGI IMG/M metagenome (GOLD analysis project Ga0105241, IMG submission 80422) | Corn rhizosphere microbial communities from Kellogg Biological Station, Michigan, USA - KBS C6-4 metaG | ecosystem: Host-associated > Plants > Roots > Rhizosphere > Soil | place: Michigan, USA...
AAATCCTTAACCACAATGCGGTCTATCAGCAAATAGGAATCTCCTTTGGGAAGTTTTGGCTGTGCGGCTTTGGTTGCTTTTCCCGAAGAACCGGCTCCTTCCGGCAAAAGGTCCTCAATCCTTACCGTTTCCTTATTCATGTAGAGCCTTGCAAAGCCTTTTTGTAAAAGAATGTTAAGTTCTTCCGTTGTATTCCGGTTGGCATGCTGCTTAAACGGCACCAGCATCAGCACTTTATCGCCCGGTTTCCGGGCCTGGATGCTGCGGATTACATCCTGTACATCGTCTTTTTTTACTTCCCTTCCCGAAATGGGTGAATAAGTGGTTCCCACCCTGGCAAAGAGCAAACGGAGGTAATCATACATTTCCGTCATGCTACCCACCGTAGACCTCGGCGTGCGGGTGGTAACTTTCTGCTCAATGGCGATGGCCGGGCAAAGCCCTTTAATATAGTCTACATCGGGCTTATCCATCCGCGCCATAAACTGACGGGCATAGGCGCTCAGGCTCTCTGCATAACGACGCTGGCCTTCCGCAAAGAGGGTGTCGATCGTCAACGAAGATTTACCTGATCCTGATACACCGGTGACCACAATAAATTTATTGCGTGGGAAATCAATCGAAACATTCTTCAGATTATGTACCCGGGCGCCTCTGATTTGTATCGGATCGGGCGTCTTTTTCCTGTCCGGATAAACCGGTATCTTTTTTGACTTAGTAGTGACTGCCATAAATGAGAACAACAAATATATTGGAACTGATGCTATTAGAAAGGGAATTCCCAATTCAGGAATACCCGGGGAGATCTAGTTAAAACAAATAATTTTCCCAAAATGTTGTTTTTTCCAAAAATTGTATATCTTTATTTCCTGATTTACTTTCTTATCACAATAAAATAAATTTTATCGAGTAAGCACTTCTACACCGAAAAGCCAAGCGTTCTAAAATCCAACATATATCCTATCACCTTAAAAACCGTAGAAGTTTATGAATTCGCTACGTACGAAAACCGATCATGAATTAATCCATTCGTTTCGCGACGGCGACTTACAGGCCTTAGAGGCTCTCGTAATCCGCCACAAGGACAAGCTGTACACATCTATTCTCTTCCTCGTCAAGGACAAGTATCTGGCCGAGGACATTTTCCAGGACGTTCTGATTAAGATTATCGACACCATCCGTGGTGGCCGGTACACAGAAGAAGGCAAGTTCCTTCCCTGGGCAATGCGCATTGCACACAACCTCTGCGTGGATCATTTCCGCAAGGTGAAAAGGACACCCACCATCAAGACCAGCGATGACCGGGACATTTTCGAGGTCATTAATTTCACAGAAGACGGTGCTGACGTAAAAATCATGAAAAGGCAAAGCCACGACCGTGTACGACGGATGCTGGACCTGCTTCCTGAAGATCAGCGCGAAGTCATCATTCTGCGTCATTATGCCGACCTCAGCTTTAAGGAAATCGCCTCTTTGACCAACTGCAGTATCAATACGGCCCTGGGTCGCATGCGGTACGGGCTGATTAACCTGCGCAAAATGATGACCGAAAAAAGAATCGCCTTATGATCTAACCTCTACACTCTTTTTTCTGAAATTATCTGCTTCCGGTGTAAAAAGCCGATCAATAAAAGATCGGCTTCCGCACCGGAAGTTTTGTTTACAATGGACAATTGACAGTTGACAATGGAAAATTGCTGATTGCTCAACCGATAACATTATTCATTCAAAGTACCCATTGTCCATTGTCAACTGTCAATTGTCCATTGCTTTAAACGCTTTCAACCCGCAATTCAGCCATCCCGCAAATTCAGCCGGTTTCGGGGTATAACCCTTGGTATAAGTAAGCGCCTTTTCTCCCGGGCTAAGGATCGCGTACTGGGGCTGCTGAACGGAGTTAAAATTTTCCGACTGAAAAGTTGCCCATTTGTCGCCCACTGTTACAATGTTTTTATTTGCATGATCCTTTGTGGTATAAACCATCTGCGAGCTGGCTGGTAAAAGTCGTCGTTCATCCACATACAGGGACACCACCACAAATGAATCCCGCATCAGTTTTTTTACTTCCTGGTCGGTCCACACATTCTCTTCCATCCTGCGGCAATTCACACAGGCCCAGCCGGTAAAATCGATCAGCAGTGGTTTATTTTCTTTTTTCGCCCGGGCCAGTGCCTGTTCATATTCCCGCATGGGCTCAACCCCTTTTTCACAATTCACGGGGTTTTTATAAACAGAATAGCAGAGGGGTGGTGGAAATCCGCTGATCAGGGTCAGGTTGGCGGCCTGCGTATTGGTTAGCCCCGGAATGAGATAAAGGGTTCCGGCCGCAAAGAGGATAATAAACCCGATCCGGACAGGCCCGAATCTTTTCACCGGGCTGTCGTGCGGGAAACGGATCCTGCCCAGCAGATATAAAGTCAGCAGCAATCCGATCAGGACCCAAAATCCAATGAATGTCTCTCTTTTTACCAGTCCCCATTGCTGAACCAGGTCTGCGTTTGAAAGAAATTTTACTGCCATAGCCAGTTCCAGAAAACCCAGCACCACCTTAACGGATGTGAGCCAGCCGCCGGATTTTGGCAGGGAATGAAGCCATCCGGGAAACAGGGCAAAGAGCGCAAAGGGCAGGGCCAATCCCAACCCGAATCCGCCCATTCCAAAACTAAGCTGGGTTGCACCCCCGTTATTGGATAAAGCTCCGGCAAGCAGGGTGCCCAGGATCGGCCCGGTACAGGAAAAGGAAACGATGGCCAGGGTCAGGGCCATAAAAAATATGCCCGCAATAGTGCTTCCGCCGGACTTACTGTTTACAGAATTGGCAACACTGCCCGGCAGGTTGATTTCAAAATAGCCGAAGAACGAAATGGCAAATACCACGAAAATCACAAAAAAGCCCAGGTTGAGCCATACATTGGTGGAAATATTATTCAGCACTTCCGGATCGGTATGATCCAGCAGATGGAATGGAATACTGAGTAATATATAAATCAGAAAAATAAAGAATCCGTACAGGATGGCATGACCCGGGCCCTTTTGCTGATTGCCCGTTTTCTTTGTAAAAAAAGAAACCGTCAGCGGAATCAGCGGAAACACGCAGGGGGTCAGCAGGGCAATAAAGCCGCCTGCGAGTCCCAGCAGAAAAATACTCAGCAGGCCCTTACCTTCTGTTCCCGTATCCCCACAGGGACGCACCGGATGCTTCAGATCGATCGTGGTGATCCGGATGCGCGCACCGGAACTTACGCCGCCTTCCAGCTCTGCCATGAAAGGATAACTGCCGGAGTAAAATTCATCGTTCCGTCCGTAAAAAAAATTCAGGGTTCCCAGCAAATGCCCGGGCACTGTACCACGGATACCGAGCGGCACGGTAAATTTAACAGAACTGTCGTACAAATTAAAAACTGCATTACCGAACAAAGCGACGCCCTGTTTTACCGGATTGCTTTCGGAATGGAATGGCTTTTTCGCATTAATGGAGGAGTCTGCAAATTCAATGACCATCGAAGCGGTTCCGCTGATATCCTGATCAGGACCATATAACTGCCAGCCCGGTTTAATGGCTGCTTTAAAAATCAATTGGTAGCTGTTCCCGTTTTTTACCGAAGAAACCTGCCAGCTGAGGGCTGAACTGTCCTGTGCATGAAGCCGGGGAAAGGATACGAAAAGCAGAAGCAGAACGGCGGACCATTTTGGCATAGCGGGAAAATCTAGGTATTTGCCAATTCGGCCTGCCAGCTTACAGACTGAATTTTTCTGTTCATCAATATCTGTCTGAAAAGGATCTTTCCGTCGGTATTGCCAAGCAATTCGGAAGTGGCCCGTTCCGGATGTGGCATCAAACCAAATACATTCCGGTTTTTATTGCAGATGCCCGCGATATTGCGGCTGCTCCCGTTCGCATTGGCAGTTGCAGTTATATTTCCTTCCTCGTCACAATATTTCCAGAGAACCTGGCCGCCGGATTCCAGTTCATCGAGGGTTCTTTCATCCGCAAAATAACGGCCTTCCCCATGCGCGATGGGGATTTTGAGGGGACGGGCGTTTTCCTGCTGAAGAAAAATATTTTTACTGATGAACTGCTGGCTGGCATTGCGCAGCAGGACTCCCGGCAGCAGATGGGATTCACACAATATCTGGAAACCATTACAAATACCCAGCACCATACCTCCGCGCTCCGCAAATTGAATTAATGGTTGCATCAGGGGACTGAATCTGGCAATTGCCCCGCACCGCAAATAGTCCCCGTAGGAGAAGCCACCAGGCAGCACGATGCAGTCTTCCGTGGAAAACATGCTTAGATCATTGTCCTTATGCCAGAGCATAACCACTTCATGGCCAAGATCTTCCTGCAGGGCAAATTGCACATCCCTGTCGCAGTTGGATCCCGGAAATACGATAACCCCGAATTTCATGTACTGGTTTTACCAGGTAAAGGTAATTCTTTCTGCTGAATGGGGAAATCAGAGGAGGTAGTTCACTACGATCGCGACTGCGAAACAAGTCCAGTAGAGAAGCAGCACAGGCGTTTTTTTTACCGGGTAGAACCAGGCTGCAGAATGGAAAACGGCAAAGGGCATTGCCGTAACGATCCAGTTTTCATATGATTCCGCTTTATTGATCAGGATCATCAGTACGCCCACGATCAGAAATACGAGCACCAGGCTCCAGCTTTTTCGCACGTGGATAAGCATTTTATTCAGATTGTTCTGAACAAAAATTCCGCCGATAACAAATGGAATGATCAGCATACTGATTCCGGCAGTGATCCAGATAAAATTTGGAATGGCCGGCAGGGAGAAATGAATACCCGGCAGCAGGTTTCTCCATTTCAGTCGCTGCGTGAAATACAATACCAGGATCAGAAAATAGTAGGGGGAAGTAAATCCGATAAACCCCACAAACCATTCCCGGATCCGGAAGGGACGCATGATCAGTAAAGCAAAAAACAGGAGGATCAGAAAAGCAATCGCCGGCATATACAACAGCGTCGCCAAACCAATGAATAACCCGATATTAAAAATGGAGGAAACGGGTGAGCTGCTGTTATATAAGGCGATCATTCGATGCCAGATCCAGATGATAATCGAATTAACCAACAGCGGGGCAGAAAAATGCGACCATTCCGGCAATAAAGAAGTGACAAGAATATAAGCCATGCCCGGTAAATAATTCGCCCTGGGCAAAATTTTATGATAATTACAGATGCTGTTCAGTAAAGTGGCCTGCGAAAATAACAGGACAAAACTGAGGATGGCAAATGGAAGCGCAGCATGGCCGAACAGGGAATTCAGGCCCGTTAAAATGTACCGGTAAATATAATTATCTGCCGGATGCAGCAGGGGTGAATACGGATGAAGGAAAAGAGAAAACTTCAGCACCAGGGCGTATATGAACAGCAGCAAGGCATTGGTTGACGCCTTTTGTTTAAAAATACCGATCACCGGCAGGTTGTTTTAAAAATCTATTTTAGCAAAACAAAGATAATTCCTGAACAGGCAAGGTATCACAATTTGCGTTCCGCTGATCTGTTTTCCGAACCTGGTCATAAATTCATACCCCTTATCCAGGTTTCGGAGCGTTGGATAACGGGTGAGTTTTCCTTCGGGTGAAATGCTTTGATCTGCCAGCAATACCGTTCGCCTTTCATATTGGTTGTACAGAATATGCAATGCGCCGCCTGTATTCACCATCTTGTGGGAGATCAGGCTGTTTCCTTCATCGTCGTACTGGCTTTTTGCGAGCACATTACTCCATTCAAGATTGCTGTTCTTATCGAAAGAAAGAAACATGATATTTTCCGAATTGTACCGGTTGATATTATTTCCCATGCCATACCGGTTCCAGGGAGAGTAGGGATTGTAAAAAGGAGAATAATAGTCCACCTGATAGGGACCTCCGCCCAAATAATCCCAGCGGTTAAATCCATTTCCCCGGGATGTGGTATATTCCGATTCGCCGATCACCAGATAACCGCCATCTTTCTTCACTACGATATTTTTTATGAAGAAATCATTAAAGGCCATTTTAATCCCGGACTCAGTGCTTTTTGCCAATGTCCGGAGTTCGTCGCTGAAAATGGTCAGGGTTTCCTTTATTTTATCGTCCTTTTCCTTATCCCAGATCACGGTATAGAGGCCCTCAATATTTCCGCGGCGTTGTTTATAATAAAAAGCTGAAATCAGGTAGCGTTTGTTGTTATTATCCACTTTAATATGCAGTTCGTCCAGCACCCGGTCGCCCACTCCCAGATCCTTAATCGAAAATGTGTCCGAGCGGGCAGCTTTTGTGACCAGTGAAACACGCGAAACGTATTCGCCGCTGCTGTTGGTCAGGTACTTTGCGAACACCAGCTGTCCACCGTTATCCAGTGAAAAACTGGTAAATGCTGTATTGCGGTCGTCCACGCTCATGTCAATCCGATGCCTGTCCTGCAATTCCAGATTAGCATTAAAAAGAAAAGTGGTGAAGACATAGTTCTTTGGATTCCTGCTGTTGATCTTCAGAATCATCAGGCTTTGCTTATCCTCACTGACCACATGGGTATAAATTTTATTATTACTGAAAGTTCTTACCTGTGTGGTATCCAGATCTACCGGATCGCTTAGCCGCTTTCCCTGTCCGTCCAGTTTAACCGCCGTAAAATGAACGATGTTCCGTTTCTCGTATTCATACATCATATAGAAGAAATCCGGGTATTGCACAAACTCGATATTGGTATATTTATCCGGCAGGTAATCCAGCGGAACCCGTTGGATCAGCTTCATTTCATCATTGTAAATGGAGATCGCATTGCTGCTGCGGTTATTCTTAAAAACCAGGATATTTCCGGAAACGCGGCCTATTATTTCAAAATTCGTACGGCGGCTGTCTTCCTGTTCAGGCTCCGAATACTGGATATGTTGCGCCTGCATCAGGATGGGTAGGAGTAGGAGCAGGGCAAAGAATCTTAGTTTCATAAAATATGCGCTTGATATAGATTGGTACAAGGAGTAAGTTACTCAAAACTCCGTTCAGAATCTGTTAATTTCATCCTATTCCCTATATCTTTGTGCGGGTTATCCGGACCCCTTATTGTTTGCCTTTGAAAAATTCGTCCTATACTAAAAACCGACAAATAACATATACTCCGTGAGCAAACAAATGAATAAGGCCACGATCGCCAATCTGGTTATTGCCTTAGGTATTATTTACGGAGACATCGGTACTTCTCCGCTTTATGTATTGAATGCCATCATCAATGGAAGGGTGATTTCCGATCTGCTGATCCTGGGCAGTCTTTCCTGTATCATCTGGACGCTCACCCTGCAAACCACCGTCAAATATGTATGGCTTACCTTAAACGCCGACAATAAGGGAGAAGGCGGTATATTTTCCCTCTACGCCCTCGTGCGCCGGCAGAAACGCTGGCTGGTCATACCCGCCATGGTGGGCGGGGCCGCACTGCTGGCGGATGGAATGATCACACCGCCCATTTCCGTAACCTCTGCCATTGAGGGATTGCGCCAATTGCCAAACCTGGATTATATTCCCCAGGACACCATTGTTTATATTGTGCTGGGCATCATGATTGCACTTTTCTTTCTGCAGCAGTTCGGTACCCAGAGCATTGGAAAATTATTCGGCCCGATCATGTTTATCTGGTTTGCCATGATGGCTGTGTTAGGCAGCAGCCATCTGCTGGATGATCTGGGCATCTTTAAAGCACTCAGCCCCGTTTATGCTATTAAACTGCTCACTCTTTATCCGAGTGGTTTCTGGATACTTGGAGCCGTATTCCTCTGCACCACGGGAGCAGAAGCTTTATATTCCGACCTCGGCCATGTGGGCAAAAACAATATCCGCATTTCCTGGGTCTATGTAAAAATCTGCCTGATCCTGAATTATCTCGGGCAGGGCGCCTGGCTTTTGCACAGCCACATGGGGCAGGTTTTTAATACCGCCAACAGCAATGTGTTTTACAGTATCATGCCTTCCTGGTTCCTGATTCCGGGCATTATCATTGCCACTTCCGCCGCCATTATTGCCAGTCAGGCCCTGATCAGCGGATCATTTACCCTGATCAGCGAAGCCATGCGGCTGAATCTCTGGCCAAAATTCCGGATCAGTTATCCCACGGAGCAAAAGGGACAGCTGTATATTCCCGCCATCAACTTTATGCTGTTCATCGGTTGCTGCGGAATAACCGTCTATTTCCGGTCTGCTTCCCATATGGAAGCAGCGTACGGGCTCGCCATTACCCTCTGTATGCTGGCCACTTCCATTCTCTTTGCCAATTACCTGATTTCGCGCCGCGCCCCTTCCGGCTTCATCTACCTGTACCTGGCCGTTTATCTCATCATCGAATTCAGTTTCCTTTTTGCCAACCTGGAAAAATTTCCGCACGGTGGCTTTGTAACGCTGATTGTGGGCGGTTGCCTGAATGCCATCATGTATATATGGTTCCGTTCGCGGAAAATCAAGAACCGCTACGTGGAATTCGTTCGCATGGAAAATTATATACCGCAGATTCAGGAACTGAGCAACGACCGGACGGTGCCCAAGTTTGCCACCCACCTGATGTACATGACAAGCGCCAACAATCCGAAGGAAATCGAACATAAGATCATCTATTCCATCCTGAATAAAAAACCCAAGCGCGCCGATATTTACTGGTTCGTGCATATCGACACGCTCGACGATCCCTATACGACGGAATATTCCGTAGATCATATCATACCAAACGACATCATCCGGGTGGAATTCCGGCTCGGGTTCCGCATCGAGCCCAAGATCAACCTCATGTTCCGTAAAGTGGTGGAAGACCTGGTTAAAAACAAGGAAGTGAATATCACCAGCCGTTACGAATCGCTGGAGCGGAATAACGTGGTGGGCGATTTTCAGATCATCGTCATGGAAAAATACCTTAGCCAGGATAATGAACTTCCTTTCCTGGAAAGGATCATCATGAAATTATATTTCTGGCTGAAAGAGGTGAGCCTCTCGGAAGAACGCGGTTTTGGCCTCGATCCCTCCAATGTGACCATTGAAAAGTTCCCCCTGATCGTTTCGCCCATACCGGATCTGAATTTGAAGCGGATCGGGGAAGGGTGAGGAAGGGTGGCTATTAACGATTAGTAATAGCCGATAACGCAAAGAATGGATGCGGACGGTATCCATTCTTTGCGCCTGGGCTTATGCCATCTTTATTGAACAACACAATCAAAAGGTCCTTCTAAAGTTAAAAATTTGACCTTTGCCTCCGGATGATGATTGACAAACTGAATTTTTAAGCGACCCCTTAACCGGTCGCCTTTCCGAAAAACGGGTTTTTTAAGAATTAATTTTTGCTTTAGCGGTATTAATTCGTACGGCGATTCATAGATCGACGAATTAACAGGCAGATACTGCGTAAAGAATTTATTTTTAACAACATTCACGATTAATTTGTCATCACGACCCACTGCCTGCCGCAAAGAAAGAGTATTTATGAAAAAAATAACTAATGTATCCGATTTATAAAAAGAGGTGCAACTATCAAAAGGATAGTGATAATGGTCAACATCAGTTATTTTACTGTTTATAATTACGTCTATTTCATTTGATACCTGGGTACTGCCATCCTTCTTGTTTCCGGAGCTGTCAGTTGTAACCACAGAAACAGTGGTAAATTTTTGCTTAGTATGCTTATTCGCATTGAATAAGGGATCTGACAAATGACTATCGATAATAATTTTATCCATTTTTACGGAAGGCATAACCTGGCCAGAGACGAGCCCGGAAATAAAACAAAGAAAAAACAATATTAAAATCTTCATATGATTTTCAATTTATTTATTAGTTATGGTGTAAAAAAATTAAGCCATTTGCTACCCACTACACTGAAATTTACTGAATTTTGGTAAATTGTCGAGGCCAGGAATGTATTCGCGCAAGGGATTCAGATTGCCGGAATCAGATGATGATTCAATTCGAGATTTAAAACCTGAATATTTTTCCAGGTATCTCGTAAAAATATTTTTTGCCGCAGCGGAATCTTTCTGTGACAACTTCTTCTCGAGCTTTTTTTCTTCCTTTATCAGACGATTGAGATATTTCGCTGTTTGCCTGCTAATCCGGTCATCCATACGGCTGGCCCCTCGATTGATTTTATTAAACAGGCGATCAGGAAGCTGAGATACGCTGATTAGCGCAGAGTTTTCCTGCTGTGCGGCAAGGGAAAGAGAATTTACAAGTAATATGCCGAAGCATATAGCGATTCTCATGAGGAGTCAGCTAAGGGTTAATAAAATTATAGGGGGGATATAAACCTTCTTTAAAAATTTATAGAAGAATTTATCAGCTATTAAATATGGAGATTTTCTTTTAGATATGATACAGTAATAGATCTGCACTAACAAAATACCGTGATTTAACGGGTAAAATGACCCGTTAAATCACGGTATTTTTTGAAATTATTACCGTATTTTAAATTGCCTGTTTTTTGCTTCAGATAAATTGTTATATTCCCAGGGAACGCGC
>Ga0105241_10004336_pt1 | contig 10496 bp, 5 predicted proteins | sample KBSC64metaG_FD_80422 | JGI IMG/M metagenome (GOLD analysis project Ga0105241, IMG submission 80422) | Corn rhizosphere microbial communities from Kellogg Biological Station, Michigan, USA - KBS C6-4 metaG | ecosystem: Host-associated > Plants > Roots > Rhizosphere > Soil | place: Michigan, USA...
AGGCTCAGATTGAGGTTCGTGCGGAATGTCGCGTGATCCGTATTCGGGACCGTCGGAACCTGCGCAACCGCGAGGCCTGCGCAAATCAGAAGTAGAGATAGCGTTTTCATTTTGCTCCTAATGCGCGTCGAATAGGCCGGACGCAGAATCGAACAGGCCAGAATAGGTGTCGAAGAGGGCACCGCCGCTGCCGCCACCGCAGACCGTGATGGAAACGACCTGCCAAGCTGGCGGCGATACCGTGATGCAGTACGTACCGGATTTCAGGTAGAGATTGGCTGGGATGGCGGCACCCCGGATGTCGGTAATCTTCAGAACCGAGGCTGTATCAGGAACCACCCAGACGGGCTCGTCGTAAGAATCGAGAACAACGGCCTTGGGGTCGTTGGAGGTAGTGATATAGACCTTGGCGTTAAAGTAGACGTTTGTTCCGCCTTCGACCGTGAAGTCCACCGCGCCGTTTACTATCGGAACGGTGAACTTAGTCTTTAGGGCGCTTTTCCCGTTGGCGTCTCTCTGATAGCCCTGGACAACGAAACGCCCGAAGGCTATTGGCGTTCGGCCATCGCCTCCAACCACATTCGTGTCAACGATGTGCGTACTCGCGAGGCCAGACGCAGCTATGGCCAGCAGGGCAATCAGGATTTTCATGGGAGTGAACCGGAAGGGAACTACGCGGACTGCTCTACCAAAGACGGACGCGCTGGCTTCTCTACAATCTGCGCCTCAAGCTGTTCCATGATCGGTTCAAACCAGTCCATCATGGCCGCCGTCAGTTCAACCTCGTTGCCGAGTTTCTTCAGCCTGCGAACTTCGCCAGATTCGAGGTCTAGCGGGAACTTCGGCTCCTGCTCCGCCGCCTCTTCGTCGATTCCGACATTTCCAGAGTTGGGGCCGACCTGGATGATTACCTGCCGCTTTACGAGATCCTTGCGATACTCGAGCGACATTTTGAGTTTTTTGCGAACCGTGTAGAGTGTCGCGGAGTCCTCGCGCTTCCCTTTCTGCTCCCCGATGATGTTCTCGAGGCCGAGCCGCTGCGTGAGCGTCAGTTGGATAGTTCGTGCTTCGTTTGCCATTGAATGTCCTTTAGCTGTTGTCGATGTCTACGTCTGCCACCCAAGCGTCGGAAGCCCCGATGCTGCCGACTCCGGTAGCCGCCAATGCCGCCTCAAGCGCTCGCCCGAATGCGTCGGTTGGGGCGCTCGCGTTTGGATTGGAAAGAACGGTGTAGCTGAAGAGCGCGCCAGATGCATCCCGCGCGCCGATATTGAAAACGCTTAACGGGGTGAGACCGCCAGCCGTCGCGATCAGATTCACATCCGTGATGAGTGAACTATTCCGAGCCACGCTGCCGGTTTGGGCCGCCACCGCTCCATCCATCGCCCGCTCCATCGCGGAAGTGCCAGTGAACCCCGCCGAGGTCCACGTGAGAGACGCTGCCACTTTGGCAACCGTCATATTGTCATGCGAAGAGACAGTGAAGGCGTGGGCGGCAATCGAAGACACCGAAGAGACCAGCGGATGCGCGACGGTCGGCGTGCTGTAGTTGGTGCCGGAACCCGATCCGGCGGTGATCGCGAGAATCAGATTGCCCAAGGATAGATCGGCCGTCCCAGCGATCAGCACCTGATTCGCAAGCGAGTTGTTGATCGTGGTTTTGAAGGTGTACGTCACCGCCCCGATGGTCACGGTGTCGGCGTCCGAGACGTTCGTATTGTTGCTGGTGAGAATATTAGAAAGGTACGGCTGGGACAACACATTAGCCTGAGCTAGGGAGTTGTCCGTTTTCTTTACTGTCGTTTGGTATAGGGATTTCATGTTTTAGCTCCAGGGCTATGTGTCATCAAAATCAAAGTCGTAAAGCCATTCGACCGAAAGCACGCGGTCATATTCGGACCATCTCGCCGCTTGCCGTTCCGCCTCACGGATGGCTGGAATTATCGAATCATTCGATCCCTGCGGGTTGGACACAATGTATTTAACGCGGGACGGGGCGGGAGGCCCAGATCCTTCCGGCGCGAGATACGTCACCTTAAATACTGAAATCGGCGTGGCCGATCCGGATGTCTGGATTCCGCCTTCGCCAGAGTGGAATCGATGCTGTTCGGTTGACCCGCCATATGCATACGTTGGGTAGAGGGCGAGGGAAGAGGTAAGGGCGACCGCCTCCATAGAACTTCCAGAGGTGTTGGCCGGGTCTACGAGATCTGAAGTTATGACCGGTGCCGGAAGTCCGGTGGTCGGATCGAAAGTCGGATCCAGCATTGTGGTCAGAATCGACCAGTAAATTACGGTCGGCATTAGCTAACGATGATTCCGTAAATTACGTTGTGCGTAACTCCGGCCAAATCCTGGAATGAGAACGTCCTCCCTGCTGACCCGTTCGGGCTCACCCCGCCATTTACCGTGAGGGTTCCGCCAACCGTGACTTGTGCGTCAAAGATAGTTAAAGATCCAGAGAATCGATTTAGATTCGTGAAAATTTGAGAGTTAGCGAGGACCGCAAGCCCGATCTGTCCAATGCTGATCACGCCGCCGCCAGAGGAGGTGCTGATGCCGCCCGAACCAACGATAGAGATAGCTCCGGGCCCCTGTCCGTTGACGGTAGTAGTGGCCCCACCAGCCGCAGCGAAATCTACAAAGCTCCAGGAAGCCGTCGAAGGATTGAAATACCACCATGTGGACCCGGAGCGATGGCCAATGGCCGCATATCCGAAGCTGGGAGTGCTGGGTGTGATTCCCGTTCCGAGCGAGGCCGAATATAATCCCTGATCGGTCAGCAAGCCGAAGTGGGCATAAAACCCATTCATGATCTCAACCGTACCCGTGTTGCGAACGTACATCCGGGTGGTGCGGGAAGTGGTGCCGTTAGCGACGGTGGCGAATTGGATCTCGGCCCCCTGGTTCCCAGAACCCCAGTTCTCCGTGGCCATCATATTGATCGTAGCCGAAGCGGAAGTGGTGGCAGCCCCGAAGATAGACCCCCTCGCCCCGAACGAAAATAGGTATGCGTTGTTTTGGGTAGCGAAGATCGACCCGCCAGGCGTACCGTTAATCTTCCGGCCGATCAGGATCGGGATGAGGAAGGGGTTGGAGGAGGAGGTATCGTACACGTCGATGATCACACCACCGGAGTTGTTGGTGGTGAGGGTGTGGACGAGGAACCCGTTCGCGGCTGAGCCCTGATCGAAAGTAAAATTTGAGCCGACCTGGAGGGCCCCTTTGACGACCAGGCCTCCAGACGACTGAATCGTGTTCCAGACGGTGTTGGTGCTGGTGACAAGATAGCCGCCATCCGACTGCATGTATCCGTTACCGATCGCGATTCCAGCAGTTCCAGAGAAGCCGAACACGGTCATCAGTTTCGATGTATCATTCCACGTGAACGAAGCTGATCCGCCAAAAGAGCCGGAATTGTTGAATTGGATGTTGTTCGTCGAGCCGCCAGGAGATCCTCCGCCACCGAGCAAATTCACAGCCGCCGCCGCTCCTTCGATCGCCTTCCACTTATTTACCGAAGTGTCGTAATACAGCTTGCCCTGGCCAGCGGCGCCCGTGGGAAATCCAGAACTCATGCCGACGGACACGAGATCGAAAGTGGTGATTATTCGTCGGGCTGTCACACCGCCGGAAGCCGCCTGAATCACGTTGTCGGCGGCACCCGTGGTATTGAAGCCGCTCGATGCCTGCACAGTCCCGCCGATAGTCAGAATGCTGAGCGAGTTTGTCCAAACGAAGTTCGCCGAACCAGCAAACGCGCCGGATGAATTGTATTGGACCTGAGTGTCCGCGCCACCGGGGGTGGCCCCTAGAAGGTTGACCGCAGCCCCGAGTCCTTCAATCGCTTTCCACCTTCCGACCGAGGAATCAAAGTACAGCTTTCCCTGTCCGCTCGCACCAGTCGGAAATCCAGAAGAGATGCCAACCGCAGCAAAGTCGAACGTGGTGATGTGGCGTCGCGCCGTGACGCCACCGCTGGCACACTGGATTGAGTTGTCGGCAGATCCGAGACTGTTGAATCCGGTGGACGCCTGAACCGTTCCTCCGACCGTGAGGATGCCCAGCGAATTCGACCAGACGAGGTTGATGCTGCCCGCGAAGCTTCCCGAAGAGTTGTACTGAATCTGGGTGTCAGTACCGCCTGGCGTTCCGCCACCGATGAGGTTGACCGCCGAACCAGCCCCTTCGATCGCCTTCCACTTCCCCACGGTCGAATCGAAGTAGATTTTCCCCTGACCGGCCGCTCCCGTGGGGAAACCCGAACTCACGCCAACCGCAACGATGTCGAAGGTGGAGATATGCCTCCGCGCGGTCATTCCGCCATTGGGAGCCTGGATAATGTTGTCGTTTGACCCGAGCGATACGAAGCCTGCGGCAGCACTCACAAAGGCATTGGTCATCAGCCCGAAGCTTGTCACGGGAGTCACGGTCCCGTTTGCTGAGCAGGCCCATAGAAGTACATCTGATCCGCCGAATGTTGCCGAAGTCAGGGCCGTTGGGAAGGTGGCATATCCGATCGGAACCAGATCGATGTATCCACCCTTCGACGCGGCATTGGTGATGCCAAGGCCCGCATGCAACCCACCGCCGATGGGAGACTGGATCGCCTGATAGGAATTGGAAGTCGTGACGAATCCGCCGTCGGCGCTCGCATACCCATTGAGAACGCTCAGGCCAGCCGTCGCGGTAATGCCCGTGACCGACAGGGATTGCGCCGCGTTGTTCCAGGTGAAATTGCCGCTTCCGCCGAATGCCCCGCTGGCATTATATTGGACGTTGGCATTCGCGCCACCAGCCGTGCCGAAAGCTCCGTACGGGCCGCCGTTGATCGAAACCAGCAAAGGTCCGGCGGTGCTCGCGTAGATCCTCACTTGGCTCGCTCCAGAGAGCGGAGGGGCAGACGCGAGTTGGGTGAAGAATAGCGAATCCGTCGCGACGAGCCACTTACCGGCGATGCCACCGCTAGGCGCCTGAATCGCATTCGCCGCAGTATTGGGCGTTACGAACCCGACCGCAGCATTGATAAAGGCATTGGTGTTCAGGCCGATCGTGGTGACCGGGGTAGAGGTGCCGTTCGATCCGCACGCCCACAGCAGCACGTCCGTAGATGCGAAGGCGGCCGACGTGAGCGGGGTTGGGAAGCTGGAGTACCCTACCAAGGCGAAGTCGATATAGCCGCCCTTGCTGGCTGAGTTCGTCACGCCGATTCCCGCAGCGAGCACGCCGCCGGATGGAGACTGAATCGACTGATAGGAGTTCGACGGGGTGGCGAATCCGCCGTCAGATCCGATGTAGCCGCTCACTACCGTGAGGCCCGCGGTCGCCGCGATTCCGGTGATGACGACGGCCTGGGCTCCATTGTTCCATGTGAAGTTCACCGAACCGGCAAATCCACCCGAGGAATTGTACTGGATCTGGGTATTACTCCCGCCCGCCGATCCGCCAAATGGAACATATGCGCCCGCATTCGTCGAAATCAAGGTCTGCCCGGAAGTATTCGCGTAAATCCTGACCTGGCCCGCACCGGAAATGGGAGGAGCGGTGGACTGCTGCAGAATGAACAGCGAATCTATCGCGATCAGCCATTTAGCGGCCACGCCGCCGGATGGGGCCTGAATGGCGTTAGACGCCACCGAGGAGGTGAGGAACCCTTCTGCCGCCTGGATATAGGAAGTATTGACGGTCAGACCGGCAGTTCCCGTGGCCCCGTTGATCGTCAGGACCTTTGGAGCATTCGACCAGGTGAAGTTAGGCGACCCCAGCAGCGTACCGAGCGCGTTGAATTGAACCTGAGTATCGCTGCCACCGATAGCCAGCGATAGCGGAGTCCAGACGCGGACCCCAGACGATACCGAGGTTGATTGCTCGATATGTCCAACCGATGATCGGTAACGGATCAGCGCCGCAGTTCCGGGGATGATATCTTCATCCGCCTGGACGCGCGTTGTGTCAGCGAGGGCAATGTGTGAGTCGAAATAGCCCTTACCGGTGGCAACTGCATCATCGTAAGCGAGCGTGGTACGCCCACCGGTTGTGATGACGCCGCCGTTTCCGGCGCCGTTGGTGACGTTAAGGAGTGGGCCGGGAGTCGTGGGCGCCGTTGCGTAGGTTCCGGCGTCTTGCAGGGTCATGATCGCGGTGGAAGTCCCCGCAAGGTTCTTGTACCAGCGGGTGAGTTTGTCCTCCCGTTGCGTCCAGGTTTCCGAGCTGGATGTGATGGTCGGAGAGATCGATGAAAGAACTACGCGGGACACCGATCCGGAGTTCGGGTCTTTCTTGAACTCGTAGACGTTCGACCCGATGCCCCACTGGTTTCCATAAACCCAATTTTTATCAGTGCTCACAAAAGCAGTGATTACTGGATCTTCGACAATCGCGGGGGAAAGCGTCGATGGGTTCCAGTTGATTACGTTGTCGGTGATGACATTGCCAGTTGCCCGGTAGTTCGCTCCGGTTGCCACGGGCCCCATCGCGATCGGCGGGTTAATCGGTGAGGCCAAATGGTTGATATTATTCCCGGTGATCTTGCAATTGCGCGCGCCGTACAGCCGGATAGCTCCGCCGCCGAGCTTACTAATGAAATTTCCAGAGATGACGTTGGAAGCTCCACCGAGATTCTGCCCGCTCGTGTTGTCGCAGTTGATGCCATAGACGTACTGTGGGCCAGCGCCGCCAGGCCCGAAGCTGGCTACCTGGTCCTCGGTATATTCCGGATCTCCCGGCTGCGAACAGACACATGAGTTGCCCGTAACGACGCCTTGGCCGAAGCCATCCAGGTCGATGTAGCCGCCATTGCAATTCAGGAGGCGGTTATTCGCGTACGTCATGTTCGTGCAGAGACCTGCGGTGTCAAGTGCGGTCCCTTGGTGGTTTGATAGCCATGCCGGGGTGGCTGTGGCCGTGTCGCTATTACCTGTGACGAATCCCGTGCGGTGGAAGAAGCAGTTCGTTACGCCGCCGCCATCGGTGCCCCCAAGCTCCACGCCCTCAAGCCCAACGTCCTCAAAGATGCAGTTGTCCACCGTGACGTTCTTGTGCATTTTCGTGAAAGCATAAAGGTGACCCCAAATCTGGCTACCGGGCGATCGCCGGAAAGAGCAATCATGGATTGAGAGATTCTTGACGCAAAAGCTGGTCCCGTCTCCCTGGTAATGGACGCCGCTCGTCCAAGCCTGATAGGTGTTAACGCCACCAGTTCCAAACGTGTGCGCGCGGTTGTTGATGAAATGGCAGGAGTCAATCTCAACTCCGTCGATATCGCCGGTGGAAGTGGCGTCCAGATAAATCGCATAGCCGCACGTGTGGCGGAACGTGACGTGAGTGAAACGGATATTACTTGACCCGCCGTGAATCCAAACGCTAGAGCTATTGGTCAGATTCGCCTGCGCCGGGTCGCTGATCGTGGACCAATCCAGCCCGACGGCCGTGGCCCTTCCGCCATCGATAAGGAGGTCTTCGAAAGCGATGCCCGTAGATCCAGCGATATCGAAGATGCCGACGCCGTTCGAAAGCGTGCCGGCCAATTTGATCTGGGAAGTATCGCCATCGCCGTAAAAGGTGATGTTGTTGGTTGTGGCATCCAGCGCCAGATCGGCTGCGAAGATCTTATAGTTCGAATGGCCTTCGAAGTAGATGCGCCCACCGCCGAGCCCCTTGGCGATTGCGATCGTGGCATTTATGGCGGCTGTATCGTTCGCCACCCCATCGCCGATCGCTCCATGGTCCTTCACGGCGATGAACGGCATGCTTCCGCCGCCACCACCTCCTCCGGTCGTTACCGTAGTGGACCCGCCGCCCCTGCCGACTCTGATTAACCGTTTGCCCATTTAGCTTCCGGGAATCTTGATTACTTCGGTGGCCAAGGTGTCGTTGTCGGCCAGAATTCCGCTCGTTCCGCCGCCGGGAAGGGTATCCCCGCTTCCGCCAGCGACGGAGTACTTCACATAGTTGATATCGCCGCTCACCTTGTTGAGCGTGAGCGTGACGTTGGGGCAATCTGCTGCTGCCATCAGGAAGAAGTCAAGCGAAGCGCCGACGTTAATCGTGTCGCTGCTGGAGTGAGCCGCTGCCGTCGTGCCATTCCACCCTCGGGTCACTGTGAAAATCGGATTGGCGGTATCGTCCGTGACAAAGAGCTTTTCCGTTCCGATCTGGATGACGGTGCCGGCGATAACGTCGGTCCCGCTCGTGGCGGTTAACGTGAGATCCGTGGCCAGGATGCTGGCGCTCAGGGTATCCGTGGTCCCCGTAACCAGCGAGGTATCGAACTGGTACGTTGAAAAGCGAAGCGACTGGGAGCCGCTGGCGGTCAGCAGTGTCGTACCGAGGCCGCCGAAAATGAAGATTTCGCGGAATGGGGTCAGGTTATCAGCGCCGATGGCCCCCGTAACGCTCTCTACCCGCACGCGGAAGAACCAAGTGTGATCCGCGATATTCGAGACATCTGGGCTCAACTGGACAGCCGCGCCGGAAGATCGGTTCGGGATGGTGAACGGTGCACCTTCTACGCCGCTCAATTGCGGGCCCAAGATGACAAACAGATCGCCAGTTGCTGGCGTGACCGGAAAGGTTCCGGATAAGTTGATCGTCGTCCCGCTCGTAACGCTGTCGATGGTCTGTGAGTTTCCGGCCGCTGCGCCTGTAATCATCAGCAGTTGATGGCCGGATTCCACGCCGACCATGCCGCTAGGGAAGTAGCAATTCGCGAAGTTGGCGTTCGTGATTGTAGAGGCGGTAAAGGTCGCCTTGGACCGCATCACCACCAGGTCGCCGACTTCCAGCAGCGTTGTCAGATCGGGAAGCTGTACACTGCTCGAATTGGGCCCGATCGTAATGACGAACTCGGCCGGCGTCCCGCTGCTGGCAGTGTGCGAGGCCACCGGCATATTGAGGATCGGCACTTCCACGGTCGGGTCGAACTTGGCGAGCAGGGAGAGGACACAGCCGGCCCACTGATTCGCCGCCACGTCGCCCGCCGTGAGACTCGCGATCGTGATCGTGGTCGGCGTGACCGCCTGAACCTGCTGCGCCCAGTCGCCGGCGTGAATTTCATCCTGCCAAACGACCGATAGGTGATCCGCTTCGATGTCAGGGCCGCCCGACGTGCTTTGGTCGAAAGTTGTGATGGTGGCTGTTGTCTGACCGACGGTCATGGCCTGGTTGTAGTGGAATGGACCGGTTGGGCCCATCGCCACGTACAGCTCGCCACCGACGTCACCGGATGACCATGTGGGCGTAACGAGAATCGAGCCATTGCCGCCCGACGGAACCGTGACGGTCACCAGATTGAAAAACGGAGCATTCTTGAGCGGCGAACCGCTCGCATCGAGAGCCGAAAGCCCGATCGTATAGTTTCCTGGCCCGAGGGAGCCGGAAGTACCGACAGTGCAAGCGATAACCGGAGGCCCAATAATCTCGTCAAGTGAATTGACCGGAGCCGTTCCCTTGATATCCAGCGAGACGGCGGAATTGCCTTGCGCATCGAGCGCGTATTCGGGCTGCACGCCGAAGCTGGCCGGCCCCCCAATCGCGTCTCCGGCAAGCGGCGAAACGTATCCCGGAGACCACGGATATGGCGCGTTCTCCGCCGCAAGCGCTGGCGAACCGCTCCACGTTGGCGGAGTCGTTTCCTGATAACCTTGCGGACTGAGTTCTTCTGAGGTGCTCCAAGCGTAAACGGCGGCATCCGTCTCCTGAACTTCGATTTCAGTACCGAGCAAAACGACGTCGCCCTGTTTTTCCGCACGCAGCCGCGCGCCGGTAATCTCGATCGCCTTGCCGCTCCATCCAAGGATCGAATGGGTCGCCGAAATGATGTCTAGTGGGGCGAACTGGTAACCTGCCATATTCAAAGGGAAGGTTCCGGTCCCCCAATGGCGCCGCCGTAGTAGTTCGATCTTGGCGATGCGCTGAGCGGTGGCATAGGAGATGGTGAACGGTAGTTGAATATCGAGCCAGCGCCGATCTCCACCGTCTGCCGTCAGCAGAGAGTCGCTACCGAAGCCGTGAACCGTATCTTCGGCGTAGTACGGAAAGTCCGTGCTCTGCCACTTATTCTCCGGGCTGATGAACGTTCCCTTGACGCCGTTGTAGACCTCCCGTCCCGTGGGAACTGGACGCCACACGAACGGACCAGACGCCAGCGCCTTCAGATCCACCGTGGGCGCGGATCCGCCCGTCCAGTATCCCGGCTGAATTGTGAACTGCCCGCCGAATGCCGTGAGCCTCCCTGCGCACGCGGTCAGCATGTTCTGCAGGATCTCGCCACGGCGCATGGACGTCTCAAACTGCCCGTTGAGGGCGTAGCGCGGCTCCGTCCCACCGATCGCCAACGTTACCGCCTGATCGCAGATATCAGCAGCCGCATTGAGTGGAGCGGTGGGAATGTCGGTACCATAATCGGCCTTGAATCCCCACGAGGCAGTCGGGCTGCTGCTGTTGCCTGCCGCCAGAAAGTCCGCAATGCACAGCGCCGCGTTTTCGGTGTATCCATG
>Ga0105241_10004338_pt1 | contig 10487 bp, 7 predicted proteins | sample KBSC64metaG_FD_80422 | JGI IMG/M metagenome (GOLD analysis project Ga0105241, IMG submission 80422) | Corn rhizosphere microbial communities from Kellogg Biological Station, Michigan, USA - KBS C6-4 metaG | ecosystem: Host-associated > Plants > Roots > Rhizosphere > Soil | place: Michigan, USA...
CCTGCATTGGTCGATGTCGCCCTAGAGCAATCAAAGACTGGTGAGAATGCCTTGAGTCGTCCGTGGTGGCGCAAGCGAACGCGGGGGGCCTTCGACTGCGTTGGCACTCGCTTCGCCGACGCCAACTCCGCTCAGGATGACAGAGCTGTGGCAGCCATGGGATGACCGAGCGGTGGTAGAGCGAGAGAGCCGGGTGTCCATCATTCGCCTCTTTTGCGAAAGATGGGATACCACAGAAATCAAGCCAAACAGAAGGCCTGCTTTAAACTGTATTTAGCAAATCTTCTATGGACAAGATATTTCATTTCGACTCCGCGCCCGACCCCTACGTCGCCGACGCCGCCGTGCTCACCTGCTTTGACCAGCGCATTCGCACCACGGTCAACAAATTTCTGCAACGCCGCGGAATTTTGCGGCCCGACATGGTCGTCATCGCCGGCGGCGCCAAGACCCTGGCCTCCCCGCGCAACGATTTCGAACGTGATTTCATCCTCGAGCAGATGCGCATGTCCATCCTGCTTCATAAGTCCCAGCGTGCATATCTGATTTGCCACTCCGATTGCGCAACCTATGGCGGCCTCGCGGCATTCAAAAACGATCCCAAAGCGGAAGCCGACCATCACTGGCAGGAATTGCAGCGGGCGAAAGCTCTATTGCAGGAAAGATTTCCCGAATTACAGGTGGAATGTTTTTTTGTAAACTTCGAGGGCGTATTCTCCGCGTCAGAAGATGGGATCCGTCAGGTTATCTGACCCCAGGCCGTATTCCCTTACTTCGACAACGCCGCGAAAAGATTGGTCCGCATCAGCGACTCAAACTGACGGTCATCGGCCTTGAAGTGCACCTGCGCCTTGGAGCCGTTCGAATCTACTGAGACATCCTGCAGGGCAGCCTTCTCGGCGGGTGTTGCCGTCATTTTTTTGTAGAGAACACCAGCCTTAACCAACGACGACAACGTCGCAGCGCTCACCGAGTCAGACGTCACCACGTCCATGTCGAACGTTACCCCATTTTGAAAGCCCATCGTATAGCGTGATCCCAGAATACGTTTCTTGATGGTCTCAAAGTCAGCCAGCCGCGATGCCTCGCCCATTCCGGACATAATGGCGTTCTGCGTTCCCTTCTGGTCGAGAATGCTCCACACCGATCCGCCCTGCACGTCATCGATCAAGTTGGCGATGTCCGGGTTCGAATCGAGCGTCTGCACATAGCCATCGCGTGCGTCGAGCGATCCCCGCACCGCGCCGCCATCTCCGAACAGCAATGTCGTGTCATCGAGGAACGTCATCTCCATGCCGTTCGACATGGGATAGATATCGGAATCGCGATATTTCGCGGGCTTTACTTTTTGCAGCTTCAACTTGCGCAGCACATTCTTTAATGCAAACGCCCTTGCGCCGCGCCCACCATTCTGACTCCTTGTTTGGGGTGGCGATAGGCGATGAACGTCAGAGTGTCGATGTCGCGATCGGTGTCAATCCCGGTTGACTTGAGCGCCGTCTCGAACTCCTTCAGATTGTCCGGCAAAACCTGGGCCTTTAAAGCTTGCGCTACGTCGGAATTTTTCAGAGCGCGATAGTCCACGCAGATAATCTGCTGCACTTCAGCGGGAATGGCCGGGCGCACCGATGAGCCCAGTGGGGCCGCAACCGCACTACTCGCCATCGCGCCAAGACAAAGCAGAATCAGGATTGTGCGCAGGGTAATATTCATAGGTTTTCGCCTCAGGAGCCTATTACTTGGATGCAGGGCTGATTTCAGCAGTCACCCTGAATTTGTAAACACATTGTAGAACAGCGGCTTACTGGCGGCCTATTTTCAGGCTAGGAAGCGCCTGCAGACAGTCTATGCGTTCCTTTATGCTGTTGCGCGATTCCGTACTGGCGGATCTTGTACAGCAGCGCTTTGTAGCTGATCTGCAGCAGCGCCGCCGCCTGCTTGCGGTTCCAGTTGGTTTCGTCGAGCGCCTTGGCGATCGCTTCGGCTTCGGCTTCATCTTTCGCGCTTCTCGCCAATGATTTGAGCCCGCCTCCACTTCCTCCACTGCCGGAAGCTTCAGCCGCACTGCGCGGCGGTGAGGCATCAAAACTCGCTCCTGACCCGTCCCTGCGGGGTTGCAATTCATTGATGGCCAGCTTTTCATCGCCCAGCACCAGGTATCGTTTGATGAAGTTACCCAACTCGCGCAGGTTCCCTGGCCACGGATACACCGCGCACGCCTGCAGCAGCTCCGGTGAAAACGGGAGTGGCGGCCGCGCATACTGCTCCGAAAGCCGCGTCATGAAATGTTTCAGCAGGATCGGAATTTCTTCCCTGCGTTCGCGCAGCGGCGGAATCTGCAACGTGAACGCATTAAGCCGGTAATAGAGGTCTTCGCGCAACCGCTTGTTCGCCAGCGCTTCGGGAATGTTGATGTTGGTCGCAGCAAGAATTCGGACGTCCACCTTCACCACCGACCGGCTGCCCAGGCGCGAGAACTGCTGGTCCTGCAACACATGCAGCAGCTTAGCTTGCAAAGACGGCGGCATTTCGCCGATTTCGTCCAGTAGAATCGTTCCTTTGTTACAGACTTCGAATTTTCCCGGCTTGGCGTGCGTCGCTCCGGTGAAGGCGCCCGCTTCGTAGCCGAACAATTCGCTCTCCAGCAGGTCAGCTGGAACTGCCGCGCAGTTCACCTTCAGAAAAGTCCTGTGCGCCCGCGGCGACAGTTTGTGGATCAACTTCGCCATCACTTCTTTACCGGTTCCGCTTTCGCCCAGCATCAGCACCGGAATATCAACATTGGCAACCAGCGCTGCTTGCGATCGCAACTTCCGCATGTTGGCGCTAGCGGCCACAAAAAACGTGTCATCTCCCAGTTCCTCTACTTCGCCTGAATAGTTCTGTTGATTCGTTCCCAGGCACTGATCAATGACCGCGTCAAGCTCCGCTTTCTGAAATGGCTTGGTGATGTAATCTGTCGCACCCAGCCGAATAGCCTGGACCACTTTTTTGGTGTCATTTACGCAGGAAAGCATCACAACCTTAGTCCCGGGATGCAGCTTACGCAGGCTCTCAAGTGTTTCGAGCCCGTCAATGCCGGGCATCAGCAGATCAAGCAGTACCAGATCGGGAGTGAGCCCCTTCTGCACCTTTTCCAAGGCTTCTTCGCCGGTTGATGCGGTTTCCACCCGATGGTCGTCCACTTCGAGCAGCGTCTTTATATACCGCAGCATGCCCGGTTCGTCATCGACCAACAATATTTTTGCTTTATCTGCCATTAGCTTTTCCTTCAGAGTCGGTAGTCGGAGGTAATAGCGGAAGAATGAACGAAAATTTGCAACCGGCGCCCGGCTCGCTTTCGACCCAGACCTTCCCCCCCATGCCGTTGACTAGTCTGCGCGCGATCGCCAGCCCCAAACCCATACCTTCTGCTTTTTCGCTGGAGGGCAAGCGGAAGAAGTCATCAAAAATTTCCAGATGATATTCCGGTGGAACACCCGGACCGGTATCGGAAACGCTGATCTTTACCGAGTTCGGCTGCGACAGCGGCCGGCGACGCCGTTCTTGGGGCAGGGTGTGGCTACTGGACGATCTGCGCTCCCACATATACGGCTCTGCGTGTAACCAGACCGTCCCACCGGATGGAGTAAACTTCGATGCATTTTCCAGCAGATTCGAAATAACCCGTTCCAGTTTGGGCGCGTCAAACGGAAACTCGAAAACCTTTTCATTCGCCAGGAAGTACAGCGCCAGGCCCTTTTCCTGAAAACGCGGCGACCACAGGCGGCAAACCTCGGAAAGGCAGGCGTTGATGTTGCCCGCTTCGAACCTCATCTTCAGTTCGCCGGTTTCGAGCACGCTGAAACTGAGAAAGTCCTGGATATAACGCTGTAATCTCTGACCGTTCGAGTGCATGTCGCGCAAAACTTCGCGCTGGCGTTCGTTCAGATCACCCAGTTTTTCGCTTTGCAACAGCTCGACGTAGCCGTTAAGAATCGCGAGCGGGGTCTTGAGATCGTGGGCCGCTGAGGCCAGCGCATTGGTCGTACGCAGGTAACGCTCGCGAAGCTGGGCATACTCCTGCAGTTCAGGAATTGCGCTCAGCGCTTCCTTACTTAACTCCGTCCCACTGACCTTGGCTACACCTGACGCTTGTTTGGGTGACGACACTTAAGCTCTCTTCCGACACATGGGGCCGATAGCATTTTGGGGGGAGGGGACAGCATACTGAATGGTGAGAACTGACTACCGATAAGGAAAATGCTAGGGCAAGTATCGGTCTAGTGTCAATAAAAAATGCAAAAGATTGGTCACTTTCGGTAAATACTTTCCAACCGCCGATGTCCATAAAACCCGTGTTTTACGGCATTTGAGGCTAGAAAACTCAGATTGGCGGCACAAAACACAAGGCTTCCCTGCCTCCCAGCCGGCTAGATATCTTCGTGCAATGCCCTTTGTCGTTTGCCATCATGAGTTTGGCCCATGAGGTGCGAATAGAAGGTTTTTCGTCGACAAAAAGGGAGGCTGGGTTGGACCACCACAAGCCGGGATCAGAACGCCGCGAGTGGGTGCGATTACCTCTTGCCATCCCCGTTTTTGTACGCAGCCGGGACCAAAGCGGCAAAGACTTCCTAGAATTCGCCACCGCGATCAATATCTCCGCCGGGGGTGCCCTGGTTGCGGTGCACCGCTCTCTTCGGCCAGCAACACAGGTTTCGCTCGAAATTCCCAGCGCTCCTCTCGCCGCTTCGGCACCCGTGCCCAAGAGTTCGCGCAATCTAAAAGCTAAAATCGTCCGGGTAACCCATGCCGAGGGTTACCATCTTCTTGGGATGAAATTCACTCAACCCCTCTTGAGCCCGGCTATGCGCCGAGCGGCGACGAGAAGGAAAGTTGCTTCTCCGATGTGAAAGTTTTTTCCTATCCAAATTCTTGAAATACCAGCCCTAACGCCCTCTTCTGCTCGCCTTCTGCACTTTCGTTACTCCCCTTGTAAGTAATTGCTATTGAATCCGTTGCCGATTCCGGAATACCCGTTTTGCAAGCGCCGGCCTGGCTTTGGCTGCTGGTGTGCACTCATCTGAACTGGCAAAGGAGCCGATTTCGATATGTCCAGCACCGCGACAAATTCTGTCAGTTCCCTGGTTCAATCGATCGGCGAGATCCCGCCCGAGGCAGTCGTTTTCGGGACTTCCGACGCCATGCTGGCCCTTCGCGACCGTCTCTCCAAGGTCGCTGCCGCCAACGTTCCGGTGCTTATCCACGGGGAAAGCGGCACCGGCAAAGACATTATTGCCCGCATGGTGCATGTTCTCTCACCCTGGAAGACGGGCCCGTTTGTAAAGGTTAATTGCCCGGCTATTCCCGGCACCCTGCTGGAAAGCGAACTCTTTGGATACGAGCGGGGCGCCTTTACCGGTGCCTATGGGTCGAAACCTGGCCGCGTCGAAATGGCCCACCGCGGCACCTTGTTTCTGGATGAAATCTCCGAACTCGACATGTCGTTGCAGTCGAAGCTGCTTCAGCTCCTGCAAGATGGCCAGTTTTGCCGCATCGGAGCCCAGGCCGACAAGAAAGTTGAAGTTCGCATCGTCTGCGCCACCAATCGTCGGCTCGAAGACGAAATTGAAAACGGCACCTTCCGCCAGGACCTGTTCTACCGCATTAATGTAGTAAACCTTTACATGCCGCCGTTACGCGAGCGGCGCAGCGACATTGCCAACCTGGCGAACCATTTCCTCGAGTACTACAACCGCAAATACAACTGCAAAGCTCGGCCGGTCTCCCCTGAGCTGATGGACGTTCTACAGAAGTATCACTGGCCCGGCAACATCCGCGAACTCGAGAACCTGATCAAGCGATACGTGATCCTCGGCACCGAAGACGTGATCAGCGCCGACCTGCAGCCGCGCGACGCCGATCTGCTGAGTCCCGATATTAATTTCGATGGGCCGATCTCGCTCAAAAAATTGACCCGGCAGGCGACGCGCGCCCTGGAGCGCAAGATCATCCTGAAGGTCCTGCACAACCACCACTGGAACCGCAAGCAGGCTGCCCGCACGTTGAACATCAGCTACCGCGCGCTTCTTTATAAGATTCGCGACGCCGGACTGCCAGCCAACCGCGTTCGCAAAGAGGCCGCCAAGACTCAAGTAGCGGCCGACTGATTCGCCACGCGGGACCGCACGGAGAAATCAGAGGCACGACAGCCTGCGCCTGGCCTATCCGGCTCAATCACCTTTAGCGATCTGGCTCCCAGTTTTCGCCGTTTTCTGCCCCCATTTGAGTCCCATCCAAGATCGTCCTGGTTCTCAATTTTTCGTCCGGATGGGCAAAGTAATATCTTGAAACAGGCAAGCTACCCATTTCGCTATTGACTCATGCGCAAACCCGTACTATCTTTTAGCCCTTCCCCACGTAAGTAGCTGGATGTGTGTCTTCGAACCGCCGCTGGCGCGTGCTCCACCGGAGTCTTTATGACCTTCGTGCGTTGGGTCGTTCTTCTTTCCTTTTTGTTTCTCACCGTTGGTTTTCTAAACGCGAGCGAAGCCCCACCCATTACACCAGACGAACTCAAGATGACAAGCGATCCGCTTGCGCCAGGTGCACCGGCCGTTATTTTGTACCGCCAGGTGGACAGGGATGACAGCGGACAAACAGCTCACGAATTTAATTTCGTACGCATCAAGATACTGAAAGATGAGGGGCGAAAGTATGGCGACGTAGAGATACCGTTTTACAAGGAGCACGGTGTCAACATCATCAATATTCACGCTAGAACCATTCGCCCGGATGGCTCGGAAGTTGGTTTCCAAGGTAAGGCATTCGACAAAATGATCGAGAAGGCGAAAGGCGTGAAGTTGCTGGCCAAAACCTTTTCTCTTCCGGAAGTTCAGCCCGGCTGCATTATCGAGTATTCGTACACTTTGGATTTGAGCGAGAACTACGTTTACGACTCACACTGGATATTAAGCGACGAATTATTCATCCATCACGGCAAGTTCTCCCTAAAACCATACTCCGGTTACTACAGCAATCTTCATGTGCGCTGGAGTTGGCATCTGTTGCCCGAGGGCACTGATCCCCCGAAACAGGGGCCGGATCTTGTCGTACGTATGGAAGTAAACAACGTTCCCGCGTTTCAGACCGAAGACTACATGCCGCCGGAAAATGAACTCAAATCACGCGTCGATTTCACATACTCTGAGGATTTCGAAAGGGACCCTGCCAAGTACTGGAAGAGTATCGGCAAGAGCCTGAACGGCGTAGTCGAGAGCTTCGTGGGAAAACCTAAGTCTCTTGAGGACGCGGTCAGGCAAATCGTGTCGGCTGACGACTCGCCTGAAGTAAAAATCCAAAAAATCTATGCCCGGGTGCAGCAGATTCGCAATACTTCCTATGAGATCAGAAAAACGGCACAGGAACAAAAGCGAGAGAAACAGAAAGATAATTCTCATGCTGAGGACGTCTGGAAGCGTGGATACGGAACGGGTGGAGAGTTGAACTGGCTCTTTCTTGGTTTGGCCAGAGCGGCAGGGTTTGAAGCTTATGCTGTATTCGCCTCGGACCGCCGTAACTATTTCTTCGACCCTTCCATAATGGATTCGTACAAACTGGACGAAGATCTCGTCCTCGTCAAAGTGAATGGCAAGGATGTGTTTTGCGATCCAGGCGCCGCTTTTACTCCCTATGGATTACTCGAGTGGCCTGAAACTGGGGTGACCGGCCTCCGAGTAGACAGGGATGGTGGGACGTGGATTCAGACGATGATACCCGCCAGTGCCGAGTCCAAAATCATTCGAAAGGCGGATATCACCGTTTCCAGCACCGGCGATCTCGAAGGCAAGCTCACGGTTACATTTACCGGACTTGAGGCCATGCAGAGGCGCCGTGACGAGAGGAATGAAGACGAAACCGCCCGTAAAAAGCTTTTAGAAGATCAAGCCAAGGAATACATTCCCGCCGGCAGCGAAATCGACCTCACCAACAAGCCCGAGTGGTCCGCGCCCTCGGCGCCCTTGGTTGCAGAATTCTCGATGAAAGTACCGGGTTGGCTTTCCTCCGCGGGCCGCCGTGCCCTTCTTCCAGTTGGAATTTTCGCAGCGCGGGAAAAACAAGTTTTTGAGCAGGAAATGCGCGTCCACCCTATCTACTTCAGTTATCCGTTTCAGACTGAAGACGATGTCACCATTACCCTGCCGGCTGATTGGCAAGTCAGTAGCCTGCCCGCGGTGCAAAATCTGGATGCCAAAGCCGCTCTATATTCGCTGCAGGTTACCAATTCCGGAGGAACGCTCCACCTGACCCGCAAGCTGAACATTGATTTCTTGTTCCTGCAACAAAAGCTATATCCAAGCCTGCGGGCTTTCTTTCAGAGGGTGAGGACCGGCGATGATGAACAAATTGTTTTGCAACCAGCCAGCGCCACCGCGAGTAAGTAGTCATATATCGCTGATCATTTCGGCGGCCATATCTGCCGTTATGGTAGTCAGTCCGCCGCCGGCCGTCGCTGGCGATGCGCCTGCCTGGATGCACGCTGTTGTCAGCGCGCCGGTTCCTGCGCATGATGAAAAGACCGACGCTGCGCTCCTGTACTCCGAGACCAATGTTAACGTCATTTCTGCTGACAAAATAAAAACCGTCGAACGTCGCGTGTACAAAATTCTTCGACCTGACGGACGGGCATACGGTGAAGTGGCCGTTCCCTACAGCGCGCCCTGGCAGAAAATCAACGGACTTCGCGGCTGGTGTATTCCCGCACAGGGCAAAGATTACGAAATCAAAGATAAAGAGGCAATTGAACGCGCATACCTCGAGGTTGAAGGCGGAGATTTAATTTCCGATCTGAAAGTAAAGTTTCTGCGCATTCCTGCTTCCGACCCCGGCAATATCGTTGGATACGAGTACGAGGTTGAGGAAAATCCCATCGTGCTGCAGGATGAATGGTTTTTTCAACGTGAATCCCCGGCCCGAGAGAGCCGTTATTCCTTGTCCCTGCCAGCGGGCTGGGAATACAAGAGTTCCTTTCTCAATTATGCCGAAGTCAAACCGACACAGACCGGCGCCAATCAATGGTTGTGGACGGTCAATGATGTCAAAGGTGTTCGCTCCGAGCAGCAAATGCCTCCGATGCGGGGTCTCCTTGGCCAAATGGTTGTGTCATTTTTCCCTCCAGGAGGTCTCGCTTCAAAGGGATTCGCAAATTGGCAACAAATGGGCAGTTGGTATCAGCAGGTAACCACCGGCCGCCGAGACGCTTCTCCCGAAATTAAGCAAAAAGTTGCGTCCCTGACAAGTGCCACTCCTGACGTGCTTGGCAAAATGAAAGCGCTAGCCAGCTTTGTTCAGAACAATATCCGTTACGTCGCCATTGAATTGGGAGTTGGAGGCATGCAACCGCATGCTGCGGCAGATATTTTTGGCCACGGATACGGCGATTGCAAAGACAAAGCAACTTTGATGTCGTCGATGTTGCACGAGATCGGAGTTCAATCCTATTACGTCGTGATTAACGATGAACGCGGCTCCGTCACATCGAACACCCCCGCGAGCACAGGTGATTTTAATCATGTAATCCTGGCAATAAAACTGCCCGATGGCATGTCCGACTCATCGTTTGTTGCCACCATGCAGCACCCTAAACTCGGGAAAATTTTGTTCTTCGACCCGACCAACGAACTGACCCCATTCGGCCAGATTGGCGGATACCTTCAGGAAAACTACGGACTGCTGGTAGCTCCCGATGGCGGTGAACTGGTTGAATTACCCAAACAACCCGATGACATGAATGGTATCAACCGCACCGCCAAGCTGAGCCTCAGTGAATCGGGGATGTTGACTGGGGACGTCGAGGAGTTCAGGGTCGGCGACCGGGCATGGTCGGAGCGTTGGAAGTTGCGAACCTTAACCAACGACAAAGATCGCCTTAAGTCTATCGAAGCGCTCCTATCCGGATCGCTATCCAATTTCCAGGTCACAAAAGCGAGCGTCGTTAACTTTGCTCAGACCAGCCAACCGTTTGGATTCCGGTACTCGTTTGCCGCACTCAACTATGCCAAGAACGCTGGTGGCCTGCTCCTGGTTCGTCCGCGTGTGCTGGGAGTTAAATCTGAATCGCTTCTCGAAACCAAAGAACCGCGTCAGTTCCCTGTCGAATTTGAGGGGCCCGTGCGCGACACCGACTCGTTTGAAATCACAATCCCTTCCGGCTATGTCGTAGACGATCTGCCGCCGGCGGTGGATGCTGATTTCGGCTTTGCCAGTTATCACTCGAAAACCGAAACGAAGGGTAATGTGCTGAACTACACCCGCACATTTGAGGTGAAGGAACTGAGCGTGCCAGTAAGCAAGGCCGATGAACTGAAAAAGTTCTATCGCATCATCGCCAGCGACGAGCGTAACACTGCAGTCCTGAAGCCAGCCAAGTAGCGCGGTGATTCTGCAGTAGCGCTGATCACGGAGAACGCCTACTTCACGATCAGCGTTACCGCCGTTGTCCGCGTGGC
>Ga0105241_10004343_pt1 | contig 10481 bp, 8 predicted proteins | sample KBSC64metaG_FD_80422 | JGI IMG/M metagenome (GOLD analysis project Ga0105241, IMG submission 80422) | Corn rhizosphere microbial communities from Kellogg Biological Station, Michigan, USA - KBS C6-4 metaG | ecosystem: Host-associated > Plants > Roots > Rhizosphere > Soil | place: Michigan, USA...
TGCGTGCCGTTTGCGGCATCGTGGCGCAGGCGGCCGCCGGGCAGGCCGACGGCGGCCTCGCGACGTATGAACTGGTGGTGCGCGACGCACTGGCATTGATGGCGCAGCGGACCAATACACGGGTTTTCCGCAACCGGAACGAGCTGGATATCACCGAGGTCATCCTCGACGAATGGCGCCAGACCAACCCGGTGCTGGCGAAAGCATTTGACGTGGACTGGTCGCATGTCAGCGGCACCTATCCGGCCCGCGAATTCACGATGCAGCACAACGAATCCGACGCCGATTTCCTGCGCCGCTTGTGGAAACGGCGCGGCATCGCATGGTGCATCCGGTCCGGCAAAGCGAGCCAGGCGCGCAGCGACGATACGCCGGCTCACGCCCTCGTGCTGTTCGACGACGCGTTCACCTTGCCGCAGAATGCCGCCGGCACCGTGCGCTTTCACCGCGATGACGGTACGGAAAAAAGCGACACCGTCATCGCGTGGAGCGCCGTGCGCACCCTCAGGCCCGGTACCGTCTCGCGCCAGAGCTGGGATTATCTGCAGGCCCGTCCGATGACGAGCACGACGTTGTCGCGTATCGACCAGGGCACGATGGGCAACCTGTTCGCGGCCAGCCTCGACGACTACCTGATCGATATGCCGCATGCCGGCGAGGACGGCGACGATTACCGCAGGCTCGGCGAATTGCGCATGAAACGCCATGAATACGAGTCGAAATGCTTTTATGGCGAAGGCAGCGTGCGCGCGTTGTGCGTCGGCGAATGGATGGCCTTGAGCGGCCACCCGGACATCGATACGCATCCCGCGAACGAACGGGAATTCATCGTCACGCGGCTGGAAGTCGACGCCGAAAACAACCTGCCCAAGACGGTCGACGACCAGGTGCGGCGCCTGTTCGCGCTGAACCGCTGGGATGACGGATTGTCCGCGGATGCCTTGCGGCAGGCCAGCGGGGAACGCGGCATGCGTTACACGAACCGCTTCGCATGCGTGCGCCGCGGCATGCCGATCGTGCCCGCGTTCGATCCCCGGACCGACCTGCCGCGCCCACGGCTGCAAAGCGCGCGCGTGGTCGGGCCGGCGGGCGAGGAGGTGCATTGCGACGAATATGGCCGGGTCAAGGTGCGTTTTCCCGGTACCCGGCCGGAAGACCACGGCCATGCGCAGGACGCCGGCGCCAGCGACAGCGACCGCGACTCCGCCTGGGTCCGCGTGGCGAGCACGTGGGCCAGCAACCAGTGGGGGACGATCACGCTGCCCCGCGTCGGCGACGAGGTCATCGTCGACTTCCTCGGCGGCGACCCGGACAAGCCGATCATCGTGGCGCAGGTGTACGGCGGCACCGCCCCGCCACCGTCGTTCACGCACACCGGCACGCTGCCCGGTAATAAATACCTCGCCGGCATCAAGAGCAAGGAAGTGCAGGGCACCCGCTACAACCAGCTGCGGTTGGACGACACGCCGGGCGAAATCAATGCGCAACTGTCGTCCGAACACGGCCGTAGCGAACTGAACCTGGGCTGGCTCACGCATCCCCGCAGCGAGGGCAAAGGCGAGGCACGCGGCGAAGGGGTGGAACTGCGCAGCGACCATGCCGTCGCGGTGCGCGGCGCCAAAGGTGTCCTGATCAGTGCCGACGCGCGCACGCAAGCGGGCGGCAAGCAACTGGACCGCGCCGAACTGGTTGGCCTGATGGAAGTGCTGCAAGGCGTCCAGCGTCAGCTATCCGAACTGTCGACGACGCATCATGCGGACGACACGGACGATCAGGAACTGAAGCAATTGCTCGGTCACTTGCAGCAATGGGAAGCCGGCAGCAATACGGCGGGCAGTGGTGCGGCTGGGGGCGGCCAGCCCGTCGTCGCGGTGTCCGCGCCGGCCGGCATGGCGCTGGCGAGCCAGAACAATATCGCGCTCGGGGCGCAGACGCATGTCGACGTGGTCAGCGTCGGCAATACCCAGCTGTCCGTCGGCAAGCGGCTGCTGGCGCGCGTCTCGGAAAGCATCAGCCTGTTCGCGCACCGCCTGGGCATCAAGCTGATCGCCGCCAGCGGCAAGCTCGAATTGCAGACGCATGGCGACGACGTCGAGATCACGTCGGCGAAGCGCATCGTGCTGACGGCCGCCGACGAAATCGTGCTGCAGGCGCCGAAGGTGCGCTTCGTGGCGCAGGGTGCGCAGGTGGACATCGGCGGCGGCGCCATCACGCAGCAGAGCAGCGGGGCGCACACCATCAAGTCGTCGACGTTCGCGCACGTGGGCCCGGGCGGCGGGGCGCCGCCGGGTGTGGACCTTCCCACCAGCACGTTGAAAACGGACGAAAAATTCGTGCTCGCCCGCCGCGGCAGCGGCCGGCCGCACGCCAATCAACGCTACCGGATCGAGCTGGACGACGGCCGCACCATCGAAGGCGTCACCGACCAGCAGGGGCATACAGAACTGACGCAGGACATGGCGCTCAGGATCGCGCGCCTGACCCTCCTGAAAGAGTAATGGAAGAATAAAACATGAGTGATTCCGATACCGCCACCCGCCTGGTCGGCACGGGCTGGGATGAACACGGCAACGATACGGCGCAGTCCGTCCTCACCGGCACCAATCTGAAAGTTCGCGCGTTGTGTCTGACCACACCCGACCTGGTCGTGCCGGTGCTGTTTGTGCCGGGCATCATGGGGACGCGTCTCAAGGTCAAAAACAGGGATGCGTCAGCATGGTATCCGCCGGAGAATACCTGGGATGGCCTCGTCACGGTGCTCAAGCATCTCAACAAGTCGGCCGCGGACCGGCAAAAGCTGCTTGATCCGAACAACACCGAAGTGGACGACGAGGGGCCGGCGCACCCCGATGAGTCAAGCAAGGCCCTGCTCGCGATCGCTCCTGGCGACACCGACGCCGAACGCGCCAAATGGCGGGGATGGGGACAGTTATATGGTAAGAGCTACGCTGGGATTCTTTCTTTTCTCGAGAAAAGCCTGGCACTCATTTTTGACCCGGCCAGCCAAGGTAAGGCGCTCACCGCGACCTGGAAAACCCTGGTGATGGACCGGCAGGATGCTGCCAAGCTCGGCGCGCAAAAGCCCTTCAAGCCTTTGGAGGAAGACCATTTACGTGACGCCGCCGACGTGCTTTATCCAGTACATGGCGTCGGTTACAACTGGCTGCGCAGTAACAAGGAATCCGGTGAACGGTTGGCGCAGGAAGTCGAGCGTATTACGGCCCATTACCGCAGCAAGGGAAAGATCTGCGACAAGGTCATCATCGTCACGCATAGCATGGGCGGCCTCGTCGGGCGTGCATGTGCGCAAATGCCCGGCATGGCGGACCGCATCCTCGGTATCGTGCATGGCGTCATGCCAGCGATTGGGGCGCCGGCAACCTATAAACGTATCCGGGCCGGCTTTGAGGGCGTCGAGCAAGTCCTGCTCGGCCGCAATGCGGCGGAGTGTACGGCAGTGATGGCCAATGCACCGGGACCATTGGAATTGTTGCCTACGGCTCAGTATAAAACGCAATCCGAAAAAGGACCGAGACACTGGCTTCGTGCAAGCTATACAAAAATAAATGCGCAGGGATTGGCCGAGGAAGTCGATACGTTTTTAGGCGATGCGGATCCTTACGCGGATATTTATTTGAATAACAGTGAGAACTGGTGGAGGTTGGTGAGGGAAGATCTGATCGATCCAGCAGGCAGAAGGGAGAAGGAAAAGGCTGAGCGTGAAGGAAGAGAGGCAGTCGAGCAGGATGCGGATTATTCTGATTTCATAAAATTCCGACGCAATATGCGCGCAGCGCAGGATCTCCAAAATATGATTGACGATAAATATCACTCCAATACTTATGCATATTACGGCGCTGACCCCAAGCAGTTGGCATGGAACGAGGTGCGCTGGAAGAGCGATAAATTGGTTGAAGGGGATTTCAAGACGGCGTTACTCGTCGACGATGATCTTAATGGAACGGTACAGCTGTCCTTCAAAGAGAAAAACAAATACAGACTTGAAATCCATAAGGCTCTAGGCCCTGGTGATGGTACCGTACCTGCGGAGTCAGGTTCGGCCCCTACACCATATGTAGTGCAGATCTTTCGGCATGAAGGTAAAGAAAAAGGTCATGAAAGCTATGATCACCAGGATTCTTATAAGGCGAAGTTGGCGCAGGCGGTTACATTGTATTCGATAGTTAAAATCGTGGCCGATTCGGATTGGTTGAAACAACATTTGCCTAATGCATGAAAGCTTCCTATTTCTCTCTTGCTGTTCTTGTTGCCGCGCTTTGCCTAAGGCATGATGCTGGTATAGCTGCACCCATCCATTCTCAACTGCCAAATATGAACCAGAGCTCCAGTACGATTCCTTCTGTAACCATGTCTACTTTTTGCGTGGGACGCTTCCTGATTGACGTGCCTGCTGGTTCCGCGCTCAGCGGAGGAAATTATAAGTACGATTTCATGGCGATCGAGTCGATGAAATCCACGACGCTCGAAGAATTCGAAAAAGACGTGGCAAAGCGGGAGCTGGAACTCAAGTCTGTAAAAAATAAAGATACGAAACAAGGCATGTTGCTTCAATCTGTCCAACTAGAAGAAAATGCGAGAATACTGACTTCATGGGAAGCAGACTTTGGCACCGATGTCATCAGTGTAAATGGTTATCGTTGGATTAACAGTAGTCGCTACCAGTTCAAACTTGATGTTGCCGCCAATAGGCAAGAGTCAGGTATGAATCGCATGCGGGACGCTCTTTCTCGTCTGCGCGCTCGGGCTGACTCCGACATTCCCAGCGAGCCTGGATATTGCTTTGCTGGCGGCTTCATTTCCAATCCGCGATGGCGCAATGAAGAAGCCGGCGTCGACTTCCGCATTGCCGGTCATCCCGATACCATCGTTTCGGTCTGGTTTTATCCCCTCTCCAGCCTCAAGCATGACAAGCCTTTGCTCGAACGTATGGGAGGCATGACGCAACTCCTCGGTAATCTGGCGACTTCCGTGCACGTGCTGCGTAAAGGCGACCGGCAGGTGGGACCGTACAAGGGACAGGAACACCTGGCGTCCGCGCCCAACAGTGGTGGTATGCGGGGACATGCTTTTGTCTGGGAAACCCAGGGTGAGGGTACGCTGGAGACACCAGCCATCAAGATCGAACTGTCGACCGGACACTCGGATCGCAAAGGCAATCCCCAAAAAACAAGCCTGACGGACGAACAGGCCATGAAGCTGTGGGACGACATCCTCAACAGCTTCCGCCTGCGCCCGACCGGCGATGCGGTGAAAACGGGTGACATCGCCCCAGCGCCGTCGCCGCGCTTTCCGCTCGGAGAACTCGTCGCGACCGGTCGCACGTGTCCGCAATCGGGCTGGTGGCAAGCCAGCGAGGCCGGCGAGATCGAAGGCGGTGCGCGTCAATATTTCAGGGCAGGGGACACGATGCCGCAGGTGACGACGCTGGGTCAACCGTCGTTGTGGGAAAAGCTCAAAGGGGTGCGTCCTTCGTATCGTACGACGACGGTGTGGAAACTCGTCGACTACGACACGGAGGTATCACGCGCGCAGTTGATCGCCCAGGCCGCACCAGACAATGCCAGTCCCCACGCTCACGGCCGCGACGACGCATCAAAGCACCACGACAAGGGATAAATAATGCGTAACGTGATTCGTCTCGGCGACCCCACGTCGCACGGCGGCAAGGTTGTCAGCGTGAGCGCACAACATTTCACGGTCGACGGCATCCCCGTCGCCCGTGTCGGCGATGTGTGCAGTTGTCCGATCGCGGGGCATACCGTCTGCACCATTGTCGAAGGCGATCCGCACCACGTCATCGATGGCGTAGCGGTCGCGTATGAAGGGCATAAGACAACCTGCGGCGCCGTCCTGATTGCCACGACGGGGAGCTTCGGCGGGCAGCAATAGCCTGGCTCCGGCATGATCTGGTCATCGCGCGGGGCGGATGCTGCGCTGCCGGATCCGTCTGACTGAAGCACGACTTTCCCTGATCATGACTATCTATCGTTCGTTGTCGTCCGCGCTCGCGGCAGCGCTGTGCGCAGGGCTTGGCGCCTGCACGGGCAACCCCATCCATTCCAATCCATCGACCATGACGCACCAGAGCGACCGCACCACGTCCACATTCTGCATGGGCCGCTTCCTGATCGACGTGCCGGCCGGGTCCAGGCTCAGTGGTGGGAACTACAAATATGACTTCATCGGCATCGAGCCGGTTAAAGCAACGACCTACGAGGAGTTCGCAGCGGAAGTAGACTGGGTCGAGTCAATCTCAGGTTCGCAAAAAACAAAAAGACACGGCAAAGCATGCTGCTCCAGTCTGTTCAGCCAGAGAATGGCACGAAGATATTGGCTTCGTGGAAAGTGGACGTTAGTACAGCTCAGATCAGTGTTCTGGGCTATCGTTGGATCAACGGAACCCGTTTCTTGTTTGAAGACGACGTCGACGACAGTAAACAGGAGTTCGGGATGAACCGCATGCAGGAAGCCCTCTCCCGTCTGCACCCACGCGCTGATACGGACATCCCCAGCGACCCTGGCTTCTGCTTCGCCGGAGGCTTCGTCGCCAACCCGCGGTGGTGTAACGAAGAGGCGAGCCTGGACATCGATATCGCCGGTCACCCCGATGCATTTGTGTCGGTCTGAATTTACCCGCTCGCCAGCCACAAGCACGACCGACCCCTGCTCGATCGAATGGGCGGCATGACCTGGTTCCTCGCCAACCTCGCCACGTCGGTCCGCGTGCTGCGCAAGGGCGACCGGCAGGTCGGACCGTATCCGGGCCAGGAACACCTGGCGTCCGCACCCGGCAGCAATGGCATGCGCGGCCACGCCTTCGTGTGGGAGACCCAGGGCGACGGCACGCTGGACACGCCCGCCATCAAGATCGAACTGACGACCGGCTACCACGACGGCAAGGGCAACCAGCAAAAAACGAGCCTCACCGACAAGGAAGCGATGAAGCTGTGGGACGACGTCCTCGACAGCTTCCGCCTGCGTCCCGTCGCACCCCGCGTTCCACCGGCCTGATCGATCGACAGCGCCGTATCCGTTGCGCGCACGCTGCTCTCGATCGCCACCGTCGACCACGCATCGCGCCGCAGTCGCGGTGCGCGCCGGTTCGAACGGATCGCGTGCGGACACCGGCCCCGCAGCCTTCACCGCGACCGCGCATCGCACGCGGGCAGCGCCCATCGCACGCGATCGCGCACGCTCCATCCGTACCTTCGACGACACGTTGATGCCATCTTGCGTGGTGCAACGCACGCATTCCTCACGATTTTATGTGTGCGTCGCGCCACGCGGTGTAGTCTGGGGCTATCATGCGTTCAATTCCAACTCGTCGTCGGTACCACGCGAACCGAAGCTCATGATCCGAGTTCTCTTCATCCACCAGAATCTGCCGGGCCAGTTTCGCCGGTTGATGCGGTACCTGCAGACGCGGCCCGACTATCAAGTCGTCGCGATCGGGGAAGAGACTGCGGTGCGGCGCGAACCGGTCGGGCCGGCGCTGCGCGTGATCGGCTACCCCAGGCCGGACGGTCCCGGCGAGAAGACCCATCACTACCTGCGCCATTTCGAAGGATGCGTGCGCCGCGGCCAGGCCGTCGCGCGCGCCTGCGTGGCGCTGCAGCAGGAAGGCTTCGAGCCCGACGTCGTCGTGTGCCATCCGGGCTGGGGCGAGGCCCTGTTCGTCAAGGACGTGTTCCCGCGCGCGCGCCTCGTCGTGTTCTGCGAGTTCTGGTGGGCCGCGGACGGGCTGGACGTCGGCTTCGATCCCGAATATCCCGTGAGCTTCGACGACCGCCTGCGCATCCGTATCAAGAATTCCGTGCTGATGCAGTCGCTGCTGGCGGCAGACGACGGCGTCGCCCCCACGCGCTGGCAGCTCGGCGTGCACCCGCCCGAATTGCGCGGCAAGATCCGCGAGGTCCACGAAGGCATCGACACCCGGCAGCTCGGCCCCGACCCGCACGCGCGCCTCGTGCTGCCGGACGGCACCGTGCTCACGCGCGCACAGCCGGTGCTGACCTATGTCGCGCGCAACCTCGAGCCCTACCGCGGCTTTCACATTTTCATGCGCAGCCTGCCGCGCCTGCTGGCAGGGAATCCGGAGCTGCAGGTCGTCGTCATCGGCGGCGACGGCGTCAGCTACGGCTGCCGTCCGCCGAGCGGCCACGCGAGCTACCGCGAGGCCCTGATGGCCGAGCTGGGTGAGTTGGCCGAGCGCGGCGAGACGGTCGACTGGTCGCGCGTCCATTTTCTCGGCAAGGTGCCGTATGCGACCTACCGCAGCGCGCTGCAGGTGGCGAGCCTGCATCTCTATCTGACGTATCCGTTCGTGCTGTCGTGGTCGATGCTGGAAGCGATGGCCGTCGGCGTGCCCGTGCTCGGGTCGGATACCGCGCCGGTGCGGGAAGTGATCCGCGACGGCGGGAACGGATTCCTGACGCCGTTCTTCGACGTGGCGCTGCTCGCCGACCGCGCGCTCGACCTCATCGCGCGCCGTCACGAGATCGCCCCGGTCGGCCTCGAAGGCCGGGCGACGATATTGCGCCGCTACGATTTCGACACGGTGGGCCTGCCGGTCTACCTCGACTTGCTCAAGCCGCTGACCACGACGGCCCCGGCGCCCGCGTGCGCGGAGGAGGTCGCATGACGGACCGCTTCGCCTTCCACTACACGCCGGACGGCTATTCGACGTCCGGGCCGCACCTGATGGGCCGGCAGGCGGCCGGCGCCGGCCTGCTGCGCGCCATCGCGGCCGCGCCCGGCATCGGGGCCGTGGGCTGCTTCGCCGGCGGCCAGGCCCACGCGGCCGAAGGCGAGCGCCTGTTGCGCGAACATGGCTACAAGGGACAGGTCGAATGGATCGCCCAGGGGCGCCCGCACGACCTGGAACGCTATGGCACGCTCTACCACCCGGCGCCCGGCATCGAGCGACTCGCATGGCGCCGGTTGGGGCTCGGCGAACGCCGCTACAGCCTGTGCGGCATCACGCACACGACGGCCAGCCACGCCGTGACATCGAGTCTCGCGAACCTGCTCGTGGCGCCCGTGCGCAGCTGGGATGCCGTGATCTGCACGTCGCGCGTGGTGCGCGACAGCGTGCGCCGTGTGCTGGAGCGCCAGGCCGAGTACCTGCAGGCGCGCCTGGGCGCCCAGCGCTTCGAGCTGCCGCAACTGCCCCTGATCCCGCTCGGCGTGCACGGTGCCGACCTGGCCGTCGACGCCGCGCGCCGCGATGCCGTACGCCAGCAGCTGGGCATCGACGCCGGCGACGTCGTCTTCCTGTTCTTCGGCCGCCTGTCGTTCCACGCCAAGGCCCATCCGCAGCAGATGTTCGCGGCGCTCGAACGGGCGGACCGGAACGGCCGGCGCCTGCACCTGCTGCTGTGCGGCTGGTTCGCCAACGAGGCCACCGACAAGGCGTTCCACGAGGCGGCCGCGCAATTGTGCCCATCCGTGCGCCTTGCCGTGCTGGACGGCCGCGTGGCCACGAACCAGGCCGACGCCAGGGCCGCGGCGGACGTCTTCATCTCGCTCGCCGACAACGTGCAGGAAACCTTCGGCCTGACGCCGCTGGAAGCGATGGCGGCCGGGTTGCCATGCATCGTCAGCGACTGGAACGGTTACCGCGACACGGTGCGCGACGGTGTGGATGGCTACCGCATCCCGACCGTGATGCCGGCAGCGGGCGCAGGACTTGATCTCGCACAGCGTTACGACGATGGCGTGGACAGCTACGAGGCCTATTGCGGTCATACGAGCCAGGCGGTGGCCGTGGATGGCGCGGCGCTCGCGCAGGCGTGCGCACGTCTCGTCGACGATGCAGGATTGCGGCGCCAGCTGGGCGAGAACGGACGCCAGCGCGTGCGCGCGGAATTCGACTGGGCCGTCGTGTTCGGGTGTTACCGCGCGTTGTGGCGCGAGCTCGGCGAACGGCGCCGCGCCGATGCGGCACTGGTGCCGGCGTTGCCGGTAGCCGTGCCGGACCGGCTCGACCCGTTCGAACTGTTCGCGACGTGTCCGACCGTGCAGCTCACGCCGACGGCGCTGGTCGAACTCGCACCGGACGCATCGCTCGCGCTGCTGCGCCAGTATCGCGACCTCGCGATCAATCGCTTCGCGCACGCGTCGCTGCCGACACTGGAAGAGTTTGGACAGATCTTCGGATCGATCGAATCACGCCCGATGCAGGTCGACGAGCTGCTTGACGCGCTCGGACCGTGCGACCGGCCGACTTTGCTGCGCGGACTCGTGTGGCTGAGCAAGATGGACTTGCTGCGCATCAGTGCAGCGGCGCAATGATTTTGAATATCGCCTGTAAATAAAGGCGTTATACGAAATGGTAGCAAGGTAATGCGCATCGATTTGCGCGCTTGTTTTTGGAGACCGAGCAGAACGAGGAAGGAATCAAACGTTATCGCAGCGATCGTTTCGGTTGATGCCATCGCTGGTTTGCCCTGTAAAACACA
>Ga0105241_10004350_pt1 | contig 10473 bp, 3 predicted proteins | sample KBSC64metaG_FD_80422 | JGI IMG/M metagenome (GOLD analysis project Ga0105241, IMG submission 80422) | Corn rhizosphere microbial communities from Kellogg Biological Station, Michigan, USA - KBS C6-4 metaG | ecosystem: Host-associated > Plants > Roots > Rhizosphere > Soil | place: Michigan, USA...
CGCCTGCCACAAAGGCACGTTGAATTGCGGCACTTCGCCGCCCACCTGTAACGACAGTCAGACGAACGTCCCTGACGGCACCACGTGCGGCGACACTCAAAGCTGCATTCAAGGCGTCTGCAGCAACAACGACCGCGTGTTGACGGTCACGGCTGGCGCCAACGGCACGTTCCCGATCGACTCGGCATTCACGCCCGTCACCGTGCACTTGGTCGACTCCAGCAATGCCATCGTCAAAGGGGCAGCCATCACCGTCACCGCATCGACCGGCGCTTACGGCGTCGCCGCTGCGACGACGGACGTCTCTGGCAACGCCAAGGTGAGCGGCCGCGTCGGTCGCCAGCCGGGTCAAGACTACATCTTCACGGTCTCGGCTCCGGGTGCCACGCCGATCACGTTCAAGGAGACATCGTCCGCGGTCGCCGCCAAGACGATTCTCACGCTCGAGAACGTGACTCACGCTAGTGGCAACGTCACTTTGCCGCTGAGCCTCCCGGCAACCACGGCGCAGACTTATTATCAGATCTACGCCGTCACCTCCGCGAAGGACGGCACGCTCTACTTCGCCGAGTACTGCAACGTGTACTCGTTGTCTCCCCTGGGACAAATGACGCGCATCGCTGGCAAAGGCGGCACGAACTGCGGCAGCACTCTCGGTGACGGTGGCCCCGGCATCAACGCGCAGCTCTACTACGTCACTTCCCTCGCGCTCGACGAGAACGCGGGATCCGCTGGCATTCTGTATATCGGCGATGGCTATAACGCCCGCATTCGCGAGGTCGACCTCAGCACGGGGTACATCGACACCTACGCGGGCGGCGGCGCGAACAGCACGCCCTGGGGCGACGGTGGCCCCGCAACCCAAGCGTACTTGAGCCCGCAAGCGCTCTCCGTGGCTCCAAACGGAGACCTCTACGTTTCGGATTCCAACATCAACCGCATTCGGAAGATCGACGCCAGCACCGGCAACATCACGACCTACCTCAACACGTCTTCGTGCAGTGCAGGCAAGATCGCGCTCTACAGTTGCGGTAGCTACGGCGATGCGTGCAACGCAGCGTGGGACGCGGCAGGCCACATGTTCATCGCCGGCTACTTCTGCGGCGGAGGCATTACCGGCCAACCGCAAAGCGTTGTCCGCGTCGAGCAAGATGGCACGTTCACCCTAGTCGCAGGCGGCGCCAACGCAGGCGGTGTCGGGGAGAATCAACCGGCAGCCAACGTACAGTTTACGAGCACCCCCGCCATCGCGTTCGATGCCGCGGGCAACTTGTTCGCAACCGTGCGCAATGCACACAAGCTGTTCCGGATCGACGCGGTGAGCACCAAGATCACGACAGTGGCAGGCGACGGCACGGCGAGCGCAAACGCCGCGGCAGTCACCGACTACGTGGCGGCGACCACCACTCAGCTCAACTATCCGACGACGCTCGCTTTGGATTCCGCAGGCAACGCCTACTTCGCTGACGCGGCGAACTACTCGGTTCGATCGGTGGCCTTGGTCGGCAGTAGCACCGCAGGCGGCACTCCGAAACTTGCGGCCACTGCGGGCACCGGGCAAACCGTCTCGGTGGTTGCAGCATCATTCAAGATCCAAGTCAAGTTGACGGACTCCGCGAACGTCGCCATCGGCGGCGCACGCATCAACTGGACGCGCGTCGACCCCGGCTCCGGCTTCAGCGGCGCTGCAGCCACCAATTGGGGCAGCAGCACCACGACGACCGGCACCATTGGTGTCGGCCAGGGTGTCGCCGGTATCAGCGGGCGCGTCGGCCTTGCTCCCGGCGCCTATCACTTCACGGCGACTTACACCGATCTACACGGCACGTCGCTGACGCCCGTCACGTTCACGGTGACGGCGACTGCGCCCGCTGCAGGGACGATCTTCCCCGTGGTCAACTACGTGCATACTTCGGCGCACACGGCGCTTCCGGGGCCGGCCACGTTCTCGCAGATCAGCTACCCCGGCGGCGTCGCCTTCGCCAAGGATGGCACCATGTACTTCAGCGACGATTGCGCTGTGTATATGGTCACTCCGAAGGGCGAAATGTCGGTCATCGCCGGTATCCCCGGTCAATGCGGTTACTCCGGCGATCAGGGCCCCGCCATCGGCGCCAAGCTGTACAACCCGCGCGGACTGGCTCTCGATGAAGCGGCCCAACTGCTGTACGTCGCTGACTACAGCAACGCGGTCATCCGCGAGGTCGACGTCAGCGCCAGCAACGGCATCATCGATACCCTCGCCGGTGGCGGCACGAACACCGGACAACCCCCGGTTGACGGCATTCAGGGTACGAAGGCCTACATCGGCAATCCCGCTGCCGTCTCGGTCGACAGTAAGGGCCTCGTCTACTTCGCCGATTCGGCCCACAATCGGTTCTTGGTCGTCGACAGCAGCGGCACATTGAAGACCTGGCTCGCGGGCAACACGTCGGTTTGCAATAGCGGCCTCGTGCTGTACTCCGTGCCGGGCAACAACGGCGGCTCTCTGGTGTTCGATGCAAACGGCGCGTACATCAGCGGGTATTTCTGCGGCTCGGAGACGGGCAACAATTACGAGCTCGGCATCAGCTACCGCACCAACGCGGGCGTGCTCACCCGCATCGTCGGCACCAACGTGGCCAACGTCACCGAGGGCGCGACTGCCCTCACCACCTCACTGCCGGACCTCGGTGACTTCGCGGTCGACGCAACCGGCAACATCGTCTTCACGACCTACGGCAACAACCGGCTGCGCCGAATCGACAAAGCCACGCTGCACGTCAACACGATCGCCGGCAACGGCACGGCTGGCTACGCGCTGGCAGCGGATCCGGCACTGGGCGAGTACGAGCCGGCTACCGGCGTCGAAGTGTACTACCCGTACCGAGTCGCATTCACGCCTGCGGGCCACATCGTGTTCAGCGATTTCTACAACTATACAGTCCGCGAAATCTGGTAGTCGCTGATGTCCGCTCCCCCCACCCAACTCACTGCTGGCACGCTTCTCGCGGGGAAATTCCGCGTGATTCGCTGCCTGGGTGAGGGTGGGATGGGGGCGGTCTACGAGATCGAGCACGAGCTCACCAAGCATCGGCGCGCGCTGAAAATGCTGCACGCGTCGATGACTTCGGTGCCGAGCGTGGTCGAGCGCTTTCTTCGGGAAGCATCGGCCGCCGGTCGCGTCGGCAACCCGCACATCGTCGAATCGTTCGACGCAGGCACGCTCGATTCGGGCGAACCCTATTTGGTCTTGGAAATGCTGCGCGGCGAAACGCTGGCGCAGATTATTTCCGCGGGGCCGATGCCGCTCGCGCAACTCGTGAACCTGATCGGGCAGGCGTGTGACGGTATCCAGGCCGCACACACCGCCGGCATCGTGCACCGCGATTTGAAGCCCGAAAATCTGTTCGTCATCGATATGGATGAGCAGCCCTTCGTGAAGATTTTGGATTTCGGGATCTCCAAATTCGATCCATCACAGACGGGGGGCCTGCAACTCACGCAAGCCGGCGCTGCACTGGGCACCCCGTATTACATGTCACCCGAGCAGATCCGCGGCGAAGTGTCGCTCGATGCGCGCGCGGATATCTACGCGCTGGGCGTGATCTTGTACGAGTGCGCGGCGTCGATCCGCCCCTTCGAAGCCGAAACCCTCACGCACTTGGCGATCCTGATCCACGGCGGCAACCCCACGCCGCTCTCACAAATTCGGCCCGATTTGCCGCCGGGTTTCGTGCAGGTCGTGCAGCGGGCGATGGCTACCGATCGCGAGCAACGCTATCAAACCGTCGCTGAGCTCGCGGCCGCGCTCGAACAATTCGGCACGATTTCGTTCCGTAGTCGTGGGCCGCGCAGCATGGCCTTCACGCCGCCTTCTGCCGTGGTGGCTCGCACCGCTGGTGGTACCGCGGCGGGCACGAGCGCAGCGGGCGTTTCGATGCGCGCAGCGAGTGCCACAGCCGTCAAGGCCAGCCCTCGCGGCTCGACGATCGCGCTCATCGCGGCGGCGTTTGCGTTGCTGGTCATCGGTGTCGGCGCGTTTTTCGTGGTTCATCGTCCCGCCGCGCCCACCCCCGGTGAAGCCGAGAGCATCGCGCTGGCGGCGCATCCCCCCGGCCTTACCTCCGTGACCCCCGCGCCGGTTGCCTCGCCCAACGCGGTTGCCAGCGCGTCGGCCGCGCCCGCGCCCGCTTTGCCGCCGCCCATCGTCACGCCCAAACTGATGGACAGCCCGCCTGTGGAAGCCGCCAGCGCCAAACCGACGGCGTCGGCCCACGCGCCAGCTACCGCGCACCCGGTGGACACCCGCGCCCACCGTACCGACGAGCGCGGCTTGGCCAAAGACAACCCCTTCCGCTGAGCCCGCTGCGAGCCCTAATTCGGGCTTGTGAATGCGCGCAAGTGGAAGAAGACTCGCGAGTCGATGAGAGCTCGTCCTTTTTGCGCCGCCTTGAGCGTTTGCCTGCTCGCCACCCTGCCCGTCCTAGCGGCGCCCGCTCCCGCCAAAGCGGGCGAAAAAGCCCCACCTGGCGCGAAGCCAAAACCGGCAGAGAGCAAAGGCGAGAAGCCCGCCACGAAAGACGCGAAAGCGGGAGCCGAAGCGAAACCCTCGGATCTCGAAGCAGCAGCGAAATCCGAAGCTGCGCAACGCTTCGACCGCGGCTTGCAACTCTTCGACGAGGGCGACAACGCCGGCGCGCTCGCGGAGTTCAAGCGCACCTATGAAGTGATGCCGAACCCGGTCGTGCTCTACAACATGGGCTTGGTGTACGCCGCCATGGGTCGCCCGGTGGACGCAGTCGACGCGCTCACCACGGTCATCAACGCACCCTCGCTCTCGCCCGCGCAACACGAACGGGCACAGAAAACCCTGGGCGAACAACAGGCGCGCATCGGTCGTCTGAGCATCACGACCACTCCTGACGCCGCACGCGTCGAAGTCGACAACGTGGAAGTGGCGCGCACGCCGCTCACCGCGCCCATCCGCGTCTCCGAAGGCTCACACATCATCGGAGTCGTCGCCGACGGCTTCGCTTACTCGCGAAAAGAAGTGGTCGTCGCAGGGAATGCGGACGCGACGCTGCATTTCGATTTGGTCTCGAACGAGGGCAAACGTCAGGCAAACCTGACCGTATCCACGCACATCCACGGCGCCGACGTGTTCGTGGATAACGAAAAGCTCGGCCAAACACCGCTCGCTTCTTCGCTCTCGATTGTACCGGGGCACCACACGGTCGAAGTCCGTCGCCCCGGCTACGTCACCGCCAAACAAGACATCGATCTCACTCCTGGGGCGACCGCCGAGATGTCGCTCGATCCCGGCGTCGACGCGCAGGCCCTCGGGAGCGAAGGCGCGACGCTCAGTATCGAAACCAAAGGGCACGCCAGCACGCTCTTCGTCGATGGCGCGTTGCAAGGCGCCTACACCGCGCCCGTTCGCTTGCCACGCGGGCCGCATCACGTGCGGCTGGAAGTCGCGGGCTTCCAACCGTTCGAAAGCGATCTCACGCTGGACTCAGCCAAGACCAACCAGCTCAATCCCGCGCTCGTTCCCACACCGGAAACACTCGCCGCGCATGATTCCAACATCCGCGCTCATCACACGTGGGGCATGATCGGCATGATCGGCGGAGCGGCGATCGCCGGCGGTGGTGTCGCGTTTTTGGCCGTCAACTCTTCGAGCAAGAGCAAGGCTCAAAAAGACTACAATGCAGCCGTCGATCAGGAAATGCGAGGCGTGAGTCCCCATTGCAACGTGACGGGCGACGTAAACAACGGCGGCAACTCCGCCCAAGAGTGCAACGACTTCGTCGCAAGCCAGCAATCGAATCTCGATAGCGCAAAATCCCGCGATGCCATCGGCTACATCGGCCTCGGCGCCGGCGCCGCCCTGCTCATCACGGGCGTGATCGTCTCCTTCACGGGCGAATCCCCGAACGAATACAAGTCAGGCGCCAGCGGCTCCGAGACGGGCTTTGGGAGGCGCCTCAGCTGGGCGCCCGGGCCCGGGCAAGTGGGCACCGGGCTTCGCCTGGCTTTCTGAGCCAGTTCGCGGCGCGCTACTTCCGAACCTCGACGACCTTCCCGTCCACCAAGTCCGCGCTCGAGAGCTTCACGACGCGTTCTGCGCCAGTGAGCCCTGCGGAGATTTGGACGGTGGGGCCGGTGTCTCGCTCGACGGTGACGGGCACGAGGCGGAGCTTGTTGTCGTCGTCGACGATGGCGACGCGCAGGCCTTTCGCATCGTTGATCAGGGCCGTCGCGGGCAGCTCGTAGACGCGATGCGCGGAGGGCAGCGTGAGCGCCACTTCGGCGTACATGCCCGACAAAAGCTCGTTTTTCGGGTTCGGCACGCGCACTTCGACGGTCATCGTGCGCGTCGCGGTGTCGAGGGCGCCGGCGCTGCGTGCAATCGTGCCCGCGAACACGCGGCCACCGTATTCGCGAATGGTCACGTTGGCGACGGTGCCCGTCTTCACACCGGTCGCGACATCTTGCGGCACCTGGATGAAGACGCGCACGGGATCCGTCGCGGCGATTTTGAACAGCGGCGTGCCGTTGCCGGCGCTGACTAGGGCGCCGCGGTCGATCGTGCGCGAGGTGATGGTGCCGGCAAACGGCGCGGTGACCTTGGCGAAGGATTTCAACTGCGTGAGCCGGCGCATGTTGGCCTGCTGCACGTTCACCGCCGCTTTGGAGACGGTGACGCTCGCATCATCCACCACCGATTGGGCTTGGGCCTTGTCGAGATCTTGTTTGCTGGCTACACCCGCCGGCACGAGTTGCTGAAAGCGCTCTAAATTGGCTTTAGAAAACTCGCGATTGGCGTTCGCCTGCAGCACGCCTGCTTCCGATTGAGCGAGCTGCGCGCGGGCCTGATCGAGCTCTTGATCGAGCTCGGGCGTTTCGATCTCAGCCAGGACATCGTTTTCTTTGACCTTGTCACCGATGTCCACCAGCCAGCGCGCGATGTAACCGTTGGCGCGCGGGTAGACCGTCGTCTCCTCGAGCGGGCGCACGCTGCCGCTGATCACGATCGCGTGATCGCTGCTCATCACTTTCGGCGCAATCACCTCGACACGCGGCGCCGTCGCACCGGCCACTTCGGTCGACTCCGCCAGCTCCACTCGAGCATGGTGGCGCGGCAAGTAACCGAACACGAATGCCGCCGCCAAACCGGCGCCAACGACGAGGCCGCCCACGGCAATACGCCTGCCGCTGAGCTTGGCCGGCTCCGGTAAATCGAAGCCGAGGTCATCCGACGGGGGTTTGACGGAGTGCGGGGTCACGGGTTCACTCTCGTCGCCTAATGCTGTCACAGTTCCTCCAAAAGTGGATCAGTAGTCGGTGGTTTCGTGCGCAGCGCGCTGTACATCACCGGCACGAAAAATAGGGTCGTCAGCGTGGCCAAGAGCAGGCCACCGATGACCGCGCGACCGAGGGGTGCGTTCTGTTCCCCGCCCTCACCCAGCCCGAGTGACATCGGCAGCATGCCGATGATCATCGCCGCTGCCGTCATCAGCACCGGACGCAATCGCGTCATTCCGGCGGCGAGTGCCGCGTGTTTGGCGTCACGCCCGACCTTGCGCTGATCATTGGCGAACGTCACCACCAAGATGCTGTTGGCCGTGGCCACACCGACGCACATGATCGAGCCCATCAATGCGGGCACGCTGAGCGTGGTGTGTGACAGGAACAACAGCCAAATGATGCCGGCGATCGCGCCAGGTAGCGCCATCAAGATCACGAGCGGGTCGAGCCAGGATTGAAAGTTCACGACCATCAGCAAGTAGACCAAAATCACCGAGAAAATCAGGCCGTAGCCCAAGCCCGAGAAGGAGGACTCCATGCTCTCGACTTGGCCTTTGATCTTCACCGTGGTGCCTCGCGGCAATTGCGGGGTGAGCTCGGTCACGACTTTGGAGATCGCGCTCGAGACGGAGCCAAGATCGGTCCCGTCGACGTTGGCTTGCACATCGTAGGTGCGCGAGGCATTCAAGTGCGTGATGTTCGCCGGGCCCACGGTCCGTGAGACCGTGGCGACGTTGGAGAGCAGCTGCGGGCCGTTGTCCCCGCTCGTCGACAACGGCGTATTGGCGACGGCGTCGATGGTGTTGTTCTGATATTGCGGAGTTTGAACCGCGACCAGGTATTGCACCCCGCGCTTGGTATCGAGCCAATAGCTCGGCGCCACTTGGCTACTCGAAGAGAGCGAGACCAATAGATCGTTTGCGATGTCTTTTTGGCTCAAACCAGCCAGTGAAGCCATCGTACGATCGACGTCGATGCGAAGCTCCGGTTTGGCGACGACTTGCGCCAAGTGCACGTCGGCGGCGCCGGGGATTTTCTTCACGCGCGCGAGCAAGGTGCGCGTCAGAGCTAGTGTTTGATCTTCCTTGCCGGGCGCGCCCACTACCTGCACGTCGATCGGCGCGGCCAAGCCGAAGTTCAGCACTTGCGTCGAAATATCCGGCGCCAGGAAGAAGAACGTCGATTCCGGGTAATCGTGATTCAGCTTTGCGCGCACTTTGCGCACGTAGTCCGCCGTGGCTTCATGGCCCTCTTTCAAGGCGATGAAGATTTGGCCATCGGAAGGGGAAATCAAAGCCCCTTCACTGAGCGACAAGTTGATACCGCTGTTCGGTACGCCAATGTTGTCGAGCATCGTCGCGATCTCTTTGGGGGGGATCACGGTGCGGATCGTGTCTTCGATCGCGGCAAAACGTCGTTCACTCTCCTCGAGCCGGAGGCCAGGATCACCGCGCACGTGCAGCTTGATGAGGCCAGCGTCGACCGCCGGAAAGAAATCGCGCCCCAGCAGCGGCGTCAGCAGCACCGCGCTCAGCACCACGAAGCTCAAAAACACCGTCACGAACACGCCGCGGTGCTCGAGCGCCCAAGCAAGCCAACCGCCGTAGGCTGTGCGCATGCGCACGAAACCGCGATCGAACGCGTTGAAGAAGCGTTTCGCTAGCCCGGGCTTCTCGACCACGTGACCATGAGCGTGTGCGTCGTGTTCGGCGGCCTCTTGCTCCAGTAAAAACCGCACCAAGGTGGGCACCAAGGTCCGCGAAAGAATGTAGGACGTGAGCATCGCGAACACGACCGCGAGCGCCAGCGGCACGAACAACGATTTGGCCGCGCCCGCGATGAACACGACGGGCACGAACACGATACAAATGCACAACGTGGAGACCAACGCCGGCACCGAGATCTCTTGCGCCCCATCCACGATCGCGCGGATGAACGTCTTCTTTTGCCCCATATTACGGTGAATGTTCTCGATGGCGACGGTCGCGTCATCCACGAGAATACCGACCGCGAGCGCCATCCCGCCGAGCGTCATCACGTTCAGTGTGTGACCGAGCGCGCGTAACACCATGATCGAGACCAAGATCGAGAGCGGGATCGAGATCACGACGATCAGTGTGCTGCGCCAGCTGCCAAGAAACAGCAGGATCATCAACGCCGTTAACCCGGCCGCGATGACCGCTTCCTTGACCACCCCTTCGACCGCCGCGCGCACGAACAGCGACTGATCGAACAGCAGCGAGACTTTTAGCTCTTTGGGGACTTTGGCCAGCGTCGCCGGCAAGAGCTCGCGGATCTTGGCCACGACGTCGAGCGTGCTGGCGTTGCCATTCTTGAGGATGGACATCAGCACCGAGCGCCGCCCGCTCACGTGCACCATGCTCGTTTGCGGCGCGTAACCGTCGCGGACGTTCGAGACGTCACGCACGTAGACCGTGGTGCCGTTGACGGTTTTGATTGGCAAATCCCCGATCTGACTCACGAGCTCCGGGCTCGAGTTGATGAGGATCGGGTACTCCTCGACGCCCATTTTGGCGGTGCCGGTAGGCAGGATCACGTTCTGCACCCCGATGGCGTTGTTCACGTCGCGCGGGGAGAGGCCCCACGCGTACAGCCGCTGCGGATCGATATCGATCAACACTTGCCGCTGCTTGCCGCCGTAGGGATACGGGATTTGAGCGCCCGGCACGGTCACGATGTCGGCGCGGATGAAGTTCACCCCGTAGTCGAAAATCTGCTGCTCACTCAGTGAATCGCTCTCCAATGCCGCCTGCAAAATGGGCACATTGGACGCGCTGTAACGGATCACGAGCGGCGGAGTCGCACCGGGCGGCATCTGCCGCACGACGGTTTGCGAAATGGCCGTCACCTGCGCGGTAGCCGCGTCCACGTTGGCGCCCGGCTGGAAGAAGATCTTGATCACCGAGATGCCGCTCAGGGTCTGGCTCTCGACGTGCTCGATGTCGTTGACGGCGGTTGTCAGGACCCGCTCGTTGATGAGCACGATCCGCGACTCGATCTCGTCGGCCGGCATGCCGATGTACTGCCAGACGATCGACACGACCGGGACGTCGGCCTCCGGGAAGACGTCGGTGGCCATCCGGTTGGCACTAACCGCGCCGAGCACCGCGATCAGGACCGCGAGGACGACGAACGTGTACGTCCGACGGAGTGCGAGGC
>Ga0105241_10004362_pt1 | contig 10461 bp, 9 predicted proteins | sample KBSC64metaG_FD_80422 | JGI IMG/M metagenome (GOLD analysis project Ga0105241, IMG submission 80422) | Corn rhizosphere microbial communities from Kellogg Biological Station, Michigan, USA - KBS C6-4 metaG | ecosystem: Host-associated > Plants > Roots > Rhizosphere > Soil | place: Michigan, USA...
CAAAATGACGCGATGGCCCGCGCCGCGAAGCGCATGCACGACCTTTTGCATGCCGGGTATGTATGTCGCGGCGCCTGCGGAAGACCACGCAGACGCATTGGCCGTAACGATCACGGTCGCCGCGGGAATAGAGGTCAATTTCTTTAGCATCCTTGCGTTATAGATAGCGCACTCCGGGTCGTCCTCAGGCAGGGAGTCAACGGTGGGTGCGCAACCTGAAGCGGTCAACTCGCGCACGCTCTGGCCTCTCTCCCCGGCAAGCTTGCCCAGGACCAAGCTGAGTTCTGCTCCGTGACTATCCGCGTAGACGATAAAGTCCGGTTCCACCGGCGCGCCGAAAACGCACGACATGCCGTACGTTTGATCAAGCGATCCTTCGAAGTGACACTTCGAACGCATGGGGCTCGAGTCGGAAGACGCCGACGCCAGAACGAGGGCGTCCTTCGGAATGCGGCCGGGCAGCCCGCGAAGGCCGATGAGTATCAATCCGCATCCTGCAAGAGCGCCGAGACCGACGCCTACGGCTGTAAACATCGTCCGCCGGCTAAAGCCTCTGCTGTCGCGACGCCTAAAGGGCGTCTCTACGAAATGCCAGGTCGCGATTGAAAGTCCCACGGCGACGGACGTCAGCAGAATCTGCTGCGCTAAATCGAATGGACCGATCACCCACAACCGGCTGAATACAATCAGCGGCCAGTGCCACAGATATAAGCTGTACGAAATCAAGCCGATGAATACGAACGGAGTTGCACTCAGCACTCGCGCGACCGCGTTTTCCTCACCTGCCCATATGATGAGCGCCGCACCTAAACAAGGAAGCAGCGCGGCGTAACCGGGAAACGGTGTGTGTGAATTGAAACCGACGATCGCTGCCGCGATCCCAATCAGACCTGCGATAGCGCCGAGTTCGCGCTGCCACCGGGACGTCGCCGCCGGAACCAGTCCGAGAGCGATGACGCCGCCGGCCAACAGTTCCCAGGCTCGGGTGTGGATCAGAAAAAATGAACTCTTCGGATGCTCGTCGATCAAGGTGACGCTCAAGATCAGCGAGACGGCAAATACGCACCAGATCAGCCCTCCGGTTCGGCCGGGCGCGTATTTGAAAGCTGCTGCAAGCATTATCGGAAATAAAATGTAGAACTGTTCCTCGACCCCCAAACTCCACGTGTGCAAAAGAGGCCGGACTTCGCCAGCAGACGCGAAGTAACTTGAATGAGCATAGAACCAGACGTTGCTGAGAGAGAAGACCGCGGCGATCAGGCTTGAAGAGAAGCGCTTTAATTCCTGAGGCAGCAGGAAAATTAGGGCCGCGACCATGCAACAGGCGCAAACGACAAAAAACGCGGGCGCGATTCTGCGGATTCGCCGTTCGTAAAACTTAAAGAGGCTGAATTCTCCGCTGCGGAGTTCTTCCGCGATCAGTCTCGTAATCAGAAAACCGGATAGTACGAAAAAGACGTCGACGCCGACGAAGCCGCCGAGTGCGATGGGTGATCCCAGGTGATATAAAAGTACAGACGCTACGGCGACGGCGCGTAGCCCATCCAGTTCGGGGCGATACCCGAGAGACCTGTTCCCCACCCCCTGCACTGCTCCCCTGTGCTTTTAAGCTAGCTTTAGCATCACCCGTCGCGACGGTTAAGCGCGACCTACTGGGACAGGATTGGAGAGCACGAAGATCAGCAGCTTGAGCAGGGAGACTTTAATTGCGTCAGGCAAATGGTGCCCAGGGCCGGAATTGAACCAGCGACACTGCGATTTTCAGTCGCATGCTCTACCAACTGAGCTACCTGGGCCTGCGTCGTCGGCATTAAGCGCGTGCGAAGCCGGGCCCTTATAGGGGCGTGGTTGCCGGGATGCAAGCACCTCACGAGCGAGGCTGCGAGGCCATCTAATGCTCCTCATCGTCACGGTCGGGCGCGCGGCTTAGGTCGTCGCCATCCCCCTCATCCTCGGCCTGCCCGCCGATCGCGTAACTCCCGGAAAACCATTTTCCGAGATCGATATCGGCACAGCGTTTCGAGCAAAAGGGCCGGTAGGCTTCGACCGCGACCTTACCGCAGATCGGGCATTTCGCAGGTTTGGTGCCGGCAGGATCTGAAGACATTAGGATTGCCGCCTCAACCGCGGTCAACTTCCGCGTACCTTAGCCAGTTGTACTGGATCGGAAACTTCTCCGAATTCAGTAAGCTCACGACTTCGGTCAGCGGCAAGCCGACTACATTCGTGTACGAGCCGACGAGCCTCTGCACGAAGCATCCGGCCAATCCCTGGATGGCGTAGCCGCCCGCCTTTCCCCGCCACTCCCGGGACGCGATGTAGGACTCGAGCTCCGACCTGTTGATGTATCGAAAGCGAACCCGCGTATCGACGATTTTTGTGCGTACGCGATCGTCCGGCGTAATCAAGCAGACACACGTCTGCACCTTGTGCGTCCTGCCCGACAGGAGTTGCAGAGACGCCATCGCCTCCTCGATATGGGTTGGCTTCATCAGAATTTTGCGGCCCATCGCGACGACGGTGTCGGCTGCAAGAATATAGGAGTCGGCAAGGTCTCGATCGTTGGCGATTTGGTCGCGCGCCATCTCGGCCTTGGCTCGGGCCAGCCTTGATACGAGTGCCCGGGGCATCTCTCCCCGCTGCGCACTTTCATCGATCGATGCCGGCCGTAGCGCGTCCGGCGCGACGCCGACCTGCGCCAGCAGAGTGAGACGGCGCGGACTGGCGCTGGCAAGGACGAGCCGAGGCCGTTCGATCTCCCCTTCGACGACGCGCGGTCGCGCGCCATCGACCGGCGCAGCGTTTCGCGGCTAGGAGCATCCGGCCGGACGAAGGCGGGGAGCAAGCTGGCTTTTAACGACGATATCATGATGCGGCCCGGATGAGATGCAAAGTGCTGAGGCGGGTGAACAATGGCGCAAGATTTGGGCCCTTAGCAAGGCCCGCGCGCGTTGCGGCCGAACGCGAAACAGGGCATGAGTAGCTGAGGCTCCTGTGGATTTGATGGCGACAATGGCTCTGAGGGCAGACCCCGCCGATCTCCTTGCTCGAACGCCCCTTTTCGGCGGCCTCGATGAGCCGAGCCGCAAGGCCGTTGCGACGGAGATGCGGGAAGCGGCCTATGAGCCGGGCCAGGTTATTTTCTCGCGAGGCGATGCCGGCTCCGACCTCCACGTCGTCACCAAAGGCAGGGTTCGGCTTTCCGTTCTGACGTCGGACGGTCGCGAGCTCTCTTTTGCGCACGCGGAAGCCCCCTCGATCTTTGGGGAACTGGCCGTGTTCGACGGCCGGCCACGCTCGGCGGACGCGACCGCCGTCAACAAGGTCGAAACGCTGATGTTGTCGAAGGTCTCATTCGTGCGCCTGCTAACGACAAGACCGTCCGTCGGCGAGGCGGCAGTGCGTTTTCTCGCCGGGCGTCTTCGCGACGCGGACGAGCAGCTCGAAGCTATCGCACTTCATCCGATTGAGGCGCGCCTCGCCCGTTTCTTCCTTGCCGCCGTGCGCCAGAAAGACCCTATTGGCAAAGCCGAGCGGGTCACGCTTGCGTTGCCTATTTCGCAGAGCGAATTGGCGCTTCTCGTCGGCGCCAGCCGTCCGAAAGTCAACGCGGCGCTCGGGATGCTTGAAACCGAAGGTGCGATCGAGCGCCGGGGGCAGCAAGTCGTGTGTGACGTCGCGGCTCTGAGCGGCATCGGCCGCCTCGACGACAAAGAGGCCTAGTCCTCGGCGCCCTGACCCGTGGGACACATCGCATGGCAATCGTCGATCAACAAAAGGAGCAGACGCGGCCGAACGGCTGGTACGGGACGTTCATCCAGATAACGCGGCCGGTGCGAAAATTCTTTGGCCGGATCGCCAGCATCGGCATCGAAGGCTATCCCCCAGACACGCAGAGGCGGCTGAAGATCGTCAACGTATTCTCCGCACTCGTCGTCATGACGACGTTCATCTACGCGGTGCAGTTAGGGATGTCGGGCAACAAGGACATGATGCCCGTCGTCTTCCTCAATCTCGCGCTGGCGTTGATCGTGTCTCTGGTGCCGCTGATGCATCGCTTCAACGACATGGCCGGGTGCATTCTGCTGGTCGTCGCCGAGTTTGTCGCCCTGATCGGTTTCACCTCTTACTTCGGCCGAACGGCCGGCGCGCCGTTGCAATACGTCGTCGCCGCGGCCGCTCCATTCGTCATTTTCGAACGCCGCCGGTTTTGGCTCGTTATCGCCATCGTCGTGACGGCTCTGATCCTGCATCTCCTGGCATGGTTCCAGTTTCCGAAGTCCTGGGCTTTGCTGAATCTCGACGCCGAGATGTCGAATTCGCTTTATATACAGGGCGCCGTCACGACGTTCGGATTGATCGCCGCCTGCATCTACTACGCTTTCAGTCTCGCCGAGCGCGCCAAGGCCGAGACGGACACGGTTCTCCGCAACGTCCTGCCCGATAGCGTCGTCGAACGCCTCAAGGCCAATCCCGGCGAGACGATCGCCGACGGCTTCGCGGAAGCGTCGGTGCTTTTCGCCGACATCACCGGTTTCGTCAGCTTGGCGAGGGGTCTTGGACCGGAGAAGACCGTTGCGCTTTTAAACCGGCTCATATGCACGTTCGACGAGCTTGCAGAACGTTACGGCGTAGAGAAAATCAAGACCATCGGTGATGCCTACATGGTTGCGTCAGGGGTACCGATCCCGCGCGCGGATCACGCTCAATCGCTGGCGGCACTGGCCCTCGATCTGGTGGCTGCGTCGCACAGCCTGAGTGCCGCTGAAAACATTGCCATCAACATCCGCGTCGGCATGGCGGCAGGACCAATGATGGCGGGCGTCATCGGCAAGAATAAATTCAGCTACGACGTCTGGGGCGACCCGGTGAATCTCGCAAGCCGCCTCGAACAATCGAGTGAGCCGGGACGCATCACGATTTGTCCGGGTTGTTTTGCAGCGTTGAAGGATGCGTTCGTTCTCGAATCGCGCGGATTGATAGACATCAAAGGCGTCGGACGCCAGGAAGCGTGGTTTCTGATCGGGGGAAAATGAATTCGGACTTCGCCGATCATCCCTTCCAGTGCAGCGAGCAGACGAGCGTGAACAGTCTTCGCGCCGTATCGTCATCGACGACAATTTTCGGCAACAGCTTTTCGCGCAAAACGGCGCTTCCTTCGTCGTGGAGCGCACGGCGGCTGACATCGATCTGCTGAATGCGTGCCGGAGGCGCGGTCCGGACCGCTTCGTAATAAGACTCGCAGATCATGAAGTAGTCTTTCACGATCCGCTTCAGCGGCGTCAACGAAACCGAATGCTCGACCGTCTCGTCATTGGCGGCAGCCGTAATGGCTAGTAGCAGCCGGTCCTCGACCATTGCGAGGTGCAGCTTGTAAGGGCCGGCATCCATACCGTCGACGCAAAAAGCATTGCCATCGAGAATGTCGAAAATGGCGACTTCCCGCTCGTGCTCGACATTGGCGCTGCTGCGGCCAAGCGACTTCGTGTCGAGCGTAATCTCGGCCAAACGATCGCGAGTCTTCTCAGTGGTCGGTACTGTCTGATCCATGAACCCTCAGCCCGCCTTCGCCAGACGGATTTCGACGGAACGGCGGTGTCCCTCCAGCCCCTCGGCGCGTGCCAGCGTCATCGCCGCAGGTCCGAGGGCTGCGAGCGCCGCTGCATCAAGCTTCAAAATCGAGGTTCGCTTCATGAAATCAAGAACTCCGAGGCCCGACGAGAATCGGGCGCTGCGTGCCGTGGGAAGTACGTGATTGGACCCGGACACATAGTCCCCGATCACCTCGGGAGTCACGTGTCCGATGAAAATTGCGCCCGCATTGCGAATGCGCTTGGCCAGATCTTCCGCATTCTCTGTTGCGATTTCCAAGTGCTCGGCCGCGATACGGTCTGCTAACGCCGGGGCTTCGCCGAGCGACTTCAAAACGATCGTGGCACCGAACGCGTTCCAACTCTGTCCCGCGATATTTCCGCGCGGTAAAATCTGAAGCTGACGTCCGACAGCCTGCTCGACGGCGGTCGCGAAACCTGCGTCATCCGTCATCAAGATCGACTGTGCGGCAGTATCGTGCTCAGCCTGCGCAATAAGGTCGGTCGCGATCCATTCCGGGTCGTTGTGCTTATCGGCGATCACAAGCACTTCCGAGGGGCCGGCGATTGAATCAATGCCAACCACACCGAAGACCTGGCGCTTGGCGGCCGCGACGTAAGCATTGCCTGGTCCAACGATCTTGACGACGGGCCGGATCGTTTCGGTGCCATAGGCCAGCGCCGCGATCGCCTGGGCGCCGCCGATACGATAAATCTCTGTGACACCCGAGATCTTGGCCGCCGCAAGGACCAGCGGATTAAGTTCTCCGCCCGGCGATGGCACGACCATGACGATGCGCGGCACGCCCGCGACCTTGGCCGGGACGGCATTCATCAAAACCGAGCTTGGATAGGACGCCAAACCGCCGGGCACATAAAGCCCAGCCGACTCCACTGCAGTCCACCGATGACCGAGTTCGACGCCGGCGGCATCGCGGTAGCGGTCATCGGAAGGGAGCTGACGCTTATGATGGTCCGCAATCCGGTCGCGGGCAAAATAAAGGGCGTCGAGCGTATCTTTCGAACATGATGCAAAGGCAGCTTCGATTTCCGCCGCGGTGACGGCTGGACCGGCGCGCTGAAGATCGAGGCGATCATACTTGAGCGTCAACTCGGCGAGCCCCGCGTCGCCGCGCGTTCTGACGTCTGCAATGATGGCGCGAACCGTGTCGTCGACATCCGTCGACACTTCGCGCTTTTGCCCCAGCAGGGCCACGAATTGGCTTTCGAAATTGCTATCGTTGGTGCTGAGCCGCATCGGCATAATGTATATTGTCCTCGAAGCGCTCGGAACCGCACCGGTCTCAGCTTGCGTCCTCGGGATGCTCCGGCGACCGCTTCGCGGTCCAGGCCGCCCCGAGGTCTTTGAGCTCGGCCTCGATGCATTCGACGCTCAGCCGAATGGCCGCCCCGCCCGAAAATGTCAACGTGACATCGCCTTCCGGCGTCTCGTTCTGCGATGATGCAGGCTCGAATGTTACTGCAAGAAGCGCTAACGCCGCCTTCTTATCCTTAAAATCGAAGCCCTGCACTTTTGCACTGTTAACACGTTCAAAACGTAATCCGGCGCGATGACGCTCAAAGCTATCTGATGATGTCTTCCGCGACGTTTGCGGCGGCACCTTTGCTTTCGCCCAGTCGAAACGATTGGCCAGCGCAACAAAGCGTTTCTCGTCTGGTAGATAGACCATGTCGCCGACGCGCAAAACCGCGTCTTGCAGATGGGCTGAGATGACGCCGAGATCTTCCGCGTCGAGCGCAATGAGTTTCAGATCGGGCATCGGCGTCGAAGGTCTCCCCGCAGCTCTCGTAATGAGTCGTGCAGTTTGCTGAGTGTTGCAGAGCGCACCATACGGCGCAACATGGCTGGGCTCGGCGGCGCGATAACGCGAGTCAGGATAACGAGAGTCACGGTAGGGGAACTCAGGGCGTGACATTCCTTCTCGGTTCAACTCGAAACCTGATCTGAGCTTTCAACCGCTCGAAAGGCGTTCGATATCGGCACCGCAGCGCCTCAACTTCTGCTCTAGCTGCTCGAAGCCCCGATCGAGATGGTAAACGCGGTTGATCACCGTCTCACCTTCGCCCGCGAGCCCGGCGATGACGAGGGAAACCGAGGCTCGCAGATCTGTCGCCATGACCGGCGCGCCCTTGAGCGCCTTGACGCCCTTGATCGTCGCCGTGTCGCCCTGAAGTTGAATGTCGGCGCCGAGCCGGGCGAGTTCCTGCACGTGCATGAAGCGGTTTTCAAAAATCGTTTCGCGGATGACGCTGGTGCCGGCAGCTAACGTGAGAAGTGCCATCAGTTGCGCCTGCAGGTCGGTTGGGAAGCCGGGGAACGGCTGCGTTTCGACCGATACGGGATCGATGCCGCCGCCGTTGCGCGCGACCCGGATGCCGGACTTGGTTTCTTCGACGACCGTGCCGGTTTCCGCCAGCGCGTCGAGCGCCGTCCTGAGGTCCGCAAGACGGGCGCCTTCAAGGGTTACGTCGCCGCCGGTCGCGGCCACCGCCATCGCGAAAGTTCCAGTTTCGATGCGATCGGGGAGAACGGTATGGACAGTTCCTTCAAGCCGGTCGCGGCCTTGAATGCGCAGCACCGACGTGCCGATGCCTTCGACTTTGGCGCCCATTTTGCTGAGACAGAGGGCGACGTCGCCGATTTCAGGTTCGCGCGCTGCGTTCTCAATGACCGTCTCACCTTTGGCAAGCGCCGCCGCCAGAAGCACATTATGCGTCGCGCCGACCGAGACTTTCGGAAATACGATACGGGCGCCACGCAAGCCTTTCGGCGCGCGCGCGAGAACGTAGCCGCCTTCGATATCGATTTCGGCGCCGAGGGCTTTCAATCCCATCAGATGCAGGTCTACGGGCCGCGTGCCGATGGCGCAGCCGCCGGGCAGCGACACCTTGGCCTGCCGCATGCGCGCGATGAGTGGGCCAAGCACCCAGAAGCTGGCGCGCATCCGCGAGACCATTTCATAGGGCGCCGTCGTATCGACGATTTCGCGCGCCGTCAGATGAAACGTCTCCCCCAGGTAACTGGCGGGACCCGGCCGCTTGCCGTCGACGGCGAGGTCGACGCCATGATTGCGCAATATGCGGACGAGCAGGTTGACGTCGGCGAGGTTCGGGACGTTCTTCAACGTCAGCCGGTCTTCCGTCAAAAGGCTGGCGATCAGCAACGGCAACGCGGCGTTCTTGGCGCCGGAAATCGGAATCGAGCCGTTGAGCGGTCTACCGCCGTTGATCCTGATCCGATCCATAAATTCGAGCTTCTCCGTATCGAAACCGGGCAACCGCGATGATTGATGATTCGGGCTTGCACCCGAGACGCGCTGATTAGCGGCTCAACAATGACGCCGGCAAGCGGCTTTTGCAGGGCGGGGGCTAGTCATCACGCTCATCGGGCTCTGGCGCGGGGCCGGTAGGGGCGGCGTCATTGCTGCGGTCCTCCGCAGCGCCTTTGCGCCGCTTCAGATTGGCTCGCAAAGCGTCTGCAAGCCGATCCGCACGAGACGGCTTGGAATGAGGCCTTGAAGAAGGTTGCGTCGGAGGCTTGTTGGTCATGCGGCTATACACAGGCTCCGGACATGGCCCGGAGTTTTCTCTCCTGGACCGTCCAGTTTGAACTTGGCTTTCCGTCTTGCCGCCCGTCAAGCCTTGTGGCAGTGTCCGCCCCGCTCACGACTGAAAGCATTTCCGCGCGTCGTTCTTGTCGGCGCGCGAGCTTTTTCTTGGGTCGCAAGCGCTAATTCTGGCTGCCGTAGCTCAGTGGTAGAGCACTCCCTTGGTAAGGGAGAGGTCGAGAGTTCAATCCCCTCCGGCAGCACCATTTCGGTCAATGAGGTCGGACCTTAGTTCGCGGTCCTACACCCCTTCCCCAAAAATCTGGCGCGGAACATGGCGCACTTCAATATTCGGCTCTTTTGGATGGCTTCACAGCCTGCTGCGTTTTCCGGCGATGGCAGGTTCGCTGCACGCCGTTGAGCATGTTTCTCGACGAACTCTTGCATAGATAACCTGACACCCTGACTTTGACATTCTTTAGCCAGGAGAAGCGCGATGCATCGCCACGTGAAAATCTTCGCCGCCGCCGTCCTCGCTGTCACGGTGGTCTTTGTCGTCGCGCGGTATCAATTGATCTATTGGCAGGCCGAGGTTAGCGGCGAGGAAGCTCGCTGACTGAGCGTTCGTCTCGACACTACGATCGAGGAATTCCCCGGTCAGAAGCGCACGGTGCCCGAGAAAATGGTGTTGCTGCCCTCCCAGCGGCGCTCGACGTTGTATTCGCGATAGTGACGTGCACTGAGAACCAACGGCGTTTTGCCTATCAAGGTCGTATAGGTGAGCGCCGGTCCGATCGCATCGACTTCGCCTTTGAGAGGGCCGAGTCGTGCACCTGAACCGGTATCGCCGGTCATCTGACGGAAGTCGTAACCCGCGACTCCGATCATAAGCCCCTGGCAGATCTCGCGGCCGATAGCCCATTCGGCGTGAAAATCAGTTCCACTCACATAATCGGTCGCATTATTTTCGAAATTGAAGGTAACGCCGGTGGTGCCGTTGAACTGCAGCTTCGACGTCTTCTCCGTCCAAGTGAAAGACCAGCCGATATCGATCCCCGGGCGGTTCAGACCGATAATCGGGACGAATCCGACGGCGTATCGACCGCTTGGTGCAACCACCTGGGCGTATGCGAGATGGGCAAAGTCGCCGTCCTGCCAACCAAGCTGCGCTCTGGTCGTGATATCGCCCAGACCCCATCCCGAGGTTTCATCGTTGAAGGTATTGCCCAGCGGACCGGTCACGCTGGCATCCAAGTCGACGTGCCCCACCGGGATGGTGACGGAAAATCCCGGACGACCAC
>Ga0105241_10004375_pt1 | contig 10442 bp, 9 predicted proteins | sample KBSC64metaG_FD_80422 | JGI IMG/M metagenome (GOLD analysis project Ga0105241, IMG submission 80422) | Corn rhizosphere microbial communities from Kellogg Biological Station, Michigan, USA - KBS C6-4 metaG | ecosystem: Host-associated > Plants > Roots > Rhizosphere > Soil | place: Michigan, USA...
CGTTCGACTATTTTCTAAAGGAAACAAATCCTGAGAATGGCCTGGTACCCGATAGCACACGTCTAGGCGCGCCTTGTAGTATCGCTCCTACAGGATTTGCGCTGTCGGCTTATCCCGTGGGCATCGAGCGTGGTTTCATTACGCGTGACGACGGGATTAGACGGACGCTCACAACACTCCGATTCTTCCGGAATAGCCCCCACGGACCTGAACCGGACGCCGCCGGATACAAAGGTTTCTATTATCACTTTCTCGACATGAAGACGGGACGTCGAACGTTCAATTGCGAACTATCAACAATCGACTCAGCGTACGTGATTGCCGGCGCTCTGACTGCGGCGGAATACTTCAACCGTGACACTGAAGAGGAGCGTGAAATCCGAAACCTCGCGCAGGTTCTATATAGACGTGCGGACTGGAATTGGGCGCAAAACGGAGAAGCCACAGTAACACACGGTTGGACACCTGAACGCGGATTCATAAAGTATCGTTGGGAAGGTTATTCCGAAGCCTTGATTCTTTACGTTCTTGGCTTGGCATCGCCAACATACCCCTTACCCGAAGAGAGCTATCGAGCTTGGACCAATACTTATGACTGGAGAAGCCTCTACGGATATGAATTCCTCTACGCCGGTCCGCTATTCATCCATCAGCTATCGCATATGTGGATCGATTTTCGCGAAATCCAGGATGAGTACATGCGGCACAAAGGGATCGATTATTTCGAGAACAGCCGGCGCGCGACTTACATTCAGCAGCAGTATGCTATTCACAACCCGGAAGGCTTCAAAGGCTATGGAGAATTTATTTGGGGTCTCACGGCGAGCGATGGTCCTGGACCAGCATTCGAAGAGAGCGACGGTAAGGTGCGCCAATTCTACGATTACATAAACCGCGGTATTCCTGACGGACCTGATGATGGCACGCTGGCGCCTTGGGCCGTCATCGCCTCGCTTCCGTTCGCTCCCGAGATTGTGTTGCCATCGATTCGCTACTTCGACGATAGCTTTCCTGAGATGATCAGTAAGTATGGATTCAAGTGCAGTTTCAACCCGACGTTCTCTGGCGCTTCAAACAAGGGATGGATCTCGAAGGGCTACTATGGTCTGGATCAGGGGCCAATAGTTTTGATGATCGAGAACTATCGTTCCGAATTCATCTGGCGGTTGATGCGAAGCTGCCCTTACATCGTCAGTGGTCTTCGACGCGCAGGCTTTTCCGGCGGTTGGCTAGGCAGCTATGCTCAAACGAGCTGATCAGTCTAGTTGAAATAACGTCGCGCTGGCGCAATTGTGTAAATGACTCTCGACAAAGTTGCCGCTCTAAAGCGCACACGATTGTTCCAGGCGCTAGGTGATGTAACGTTGCGCTCAATCGCGGCGCTTGTAACGGTCCGCAGTTTTCGCAAGGACGAGGTGCTTTTCATCGCTGGTGAAAAGGCTCGGGGCCTCTACATTATCGTTCACGGTTCTGTCAGAGCTTTCCGGGAAAGCGCTGATGGCCGTGAACAAGTGATTCACGTCGAACGAGTCGGTGCAACGGTGGCTGAAGTTCCGGTCTTTGATGATGGCGACTATCCATCGACGGTGGCGGCTGAAGAAGACACTGACACGTTATTTCTGGACAAGCGTGACGTGAGGCAGCTTTGTTTGCAACACCCGGAAATCCCTTTGGCGGCTGTCAGAGTGCTCGCGGAAAGATTGCGACGTTGCGCCGAGTTGGTGGAGACCCTTTCATTAAAAGAAGTGGGACAACGAGTTGCGCGGTTCTTATTGTCCGAAGCGCGGCGCCACGGACAAAATACAAGCGGTGGAACAATCCTCAATCTTACTCAAACACATCAACAGATTGCGGCGCACGTAGGCACAGTTCGCGAAGTAATTTCGCGATCAATTTCGCGCTTGCAACAAGATGGCCTAATTATCGTTGAGGACCGCAAGCTGACTATTCCAGATGAAGCGAAGCTCGCCGACTTTGCCGACCAGAGCTAAATAAAGACGCACGTCCTCATCAATGAAGCGCAAATAGTCGAGTGTGACTTTTGTCACTGTATTCATGCCGGACTCTGCCTAGACTACGAGTAACCTGACGCAGGTGATTAACAGGAGTTTTGTTATTAGCGAGGAACTTATGGCGATGAATTCAGCGACGACAGTACGAGAGTTGGTAATCCAAATGCCTGAGGCGACCAGAGTGTTTGAGAAATTCAAGATCGATTACTGCTGCGGCGGTAACACTTCCCTGGTAGAAGCCTGCTCCAAGGTAGGCGTCGACCTGCGGGAATTAGAGCAGGAGCTGGAACATGCCGGCACTGCCAAACAGATTCAGGCGACTGATTTTGCTGAAATGACATTGCCTGTTCTGATCGATCACATTGTCACCAAGCATCACTTGTTCACCAGGGAGGAGATGGTTCGTCTCGACGCGCTGATGACCAAGGTTGTCTCCGTGCATGGCGACAAACATACGGAATTGCACGAGGTGAGCGCATTACTAAAGAGGCTGGGCGAAGATTTGAACCCTCACATGCTCAAAGAAGAGCGAGTTCTTTTTCCATACATCGTGCAACTGGATCGATCGGCCACTGGAAAGGCAAGTGCTCCATTTGCGCCGTTCGGCACCGTCAAGAACCCTGTCCGCATGATGATGATGGAGCACGATGCGGCGGGCGAAATCTTGCGCGAACTCCGTAGCGTCACAAGTGACTATGCAATTCCGACAGATGCTTGCATCAGCTACAAGACTCTGTATGAAGCCGTTGAAGCCCTGGAACGAGATCTTCACCAGCATATTCATCTTGAGAACAACATTCTGTTTCCAAAAGCAGTTGAGTTTGAGGAGAGTCTTCTACGAGCGACACAAGAGGGCTAACCATGAAGGCTTCCCTCACTGCTGAGACGTTGCTACCTGACCTTATAGCGACGTTTCCGTCGACGCGTGCTGTTTTTGATCGCTATGGGCTACGCGGCTGCGGTGGCGAGTTTGGACCAAACGAACAGGTTGGTTGGTTCGCGCGCTTGCATGGAGTACCGCTGGAAACGTTGCTCAGTGAATTGAATCAGGCAGCAAGACAACCTCAGACCGTGAACACCTCAGACTGGTCGCCTTCGATCTCCGATAACATTTATCGACCATTTTTTCTGGCGGGAATCGCAACGGTTCTCACTCTCGGTTGCATGTGGGGGGCAATCAATTTACTTACGATTGGCGTAAAGGAAAGCTTTAGTGCCGTTAACTACTCCTGGGTGCTAGCGCACGGTCATGCGATGGTCTTTGGATTTGTTGGTCTGTTCATCATGGGCTTCGCCTATCAGGCGTTTCCGCGATTCAAACACACAAGTCTATGGCGACCACGATTGGCGTTCTCAGCTCTGCCGTTGATGATCGTGGGTATCATGCTACAGACCATCGCTCATTTGCTGTCACCACCATCTTTGTCTCTGGAGATTGTAGCCGCTGCAATTCAACTGACTTCTGTGATCATCTTCGTGGCAGCAATCGCCATCACGTTGCATCGCGCACGGAAGCCCGAGAGTTACGATCGCTTTGTATATGCCGCACTCGGCTGGTTCGTGGTGGCCGCGATCGCGAATCCTTTTGTGTTCAAGCTGTTTGAGCTGGCAGGTACTCGCCAGCAACTGCTGTTCAATCTCGCTACTTTCAATATTCCTTATCGCGATGTGCAATTGCTTGGGATAGCAGTGGTAATGATTCTCGGTGTGTCATTGAAATTTCTGCCGCATGCCTACGGATTCCGTGAGCCATCGAGGCTGTGGCAATCATTTCTTTTTTGGGGCGTCAACGGAGCGATCTTTGCGGGAATCGTTCTCTTTATTGCCGGCATGGCAGGCGGAAACTACTGGCTCCTGGGGATTCAGTGGCTGGCAACCGCTGTTCTGTTCGTAGCGGCAATCGTTACTCCTTTTCAGTACCGGCTGTTTGGCATGGTGCCCGAAAACGAGCGGGACCGTAGTCTGAAGTTTATCCGTGTGGCGTATGTCTGGTTCATTGTGGCGACTGCGATGCTTGTCTTTACGCCGATTTATAACTTCGCCTTCTACACGCCTATCGCCGGATCGGTCACTCCTTTTTCACACGCCTACTTTGGCGCTTACCGCCACGCACTGACGGTCGGCTTCATCATGATGATGATTGTCGGCGTGTCCAGCAAAGTCGTTCCGACGTTGTCTGGTATCGATGTGAAACGCGCTCGCTCGCTATGGGCGATTTTCGTGCTCTTGAATCTCGGCAATTTAACGCGCGTAGTTTTCCAGATCGCGACCGACTTCTCGCCAACGGCGTACCGCATCATGGGCGTTTCGGGTTTAATTGAGATAGTCGGATTGAGCCTGTGGGGATATGAACTGTTCGCGAATATGCGGGCAGGAAAGAAAGCTGAAAACGACTCGAGCTGGCGAATGAGTTTAGTGCAAACTCTGGAGGTCACGCCAAAAACAAAAGTAGGTGACGTTTTAAGTCGCTATCCGGAGTCGCTGGATATCTTTGTGCGTCACGGATTCGCCCCCTTGCGAAATCCGGTCCTACGGAAGACGCTGGCGCGCGCTATTACAATCGAGCAAGCGTGCCGGCGCGAAAGTGTTGATATGAACGAGTTGCTCAACGAACTTACAGATTTGCGCGGCGAAACACCATTAAGTTCGACGCCCCTAGTGTCTATAACACGAGTGAAATAAGGCCGGACAGTTCTCGTTCGCAGAAGGGGTGAAGCTGTTTATGCCTTGAGCCGATTTTGACTACGAGCATCGAGACCGATCCCCGTCTACGCCTTCGACCGGAAAACTAATCTTCTCACCTCTCTGCACAGTGAGCGTATTTGGGACTAAGAATGTTCGCTGGTGCTGGCGAGCCACAGGCGATGTTCTGACAGGAGCCGCCGATGTACCTCCGCTCGCACGACAGCAGTGCGGAGGCCGCTTTGGCCATGGTCCAGGCTAAGTACTTACCCGCTTCTCCGCTTCCGATGACAAGAGTGTCGTAGGTTTCTATCTCAAACATGTTTTCACCTCGCTGATGCTTACCAGTAACCCACCGTGAAACGCTGGCGCGAGTGTCGCGGCGTCTCCAGTTCATCAACCAGCGCGATCGCGTGGTCTTCAAACGAAATCTTGCTCTCGCCGTTTGAGCCGACAAGTAGCCCGTCCGTGCCAAGCCGGAATTTTCCGGTGCGCTCGCCGGGCATAAACAAAGCCGAGGGAGACAGGACGGTCCAATCCAGCTCGCGCTCGCCGCGCAGGACGTTCAGGAAGTCGCGCCCGGCGAGCGCCTCGGCCTTATACGCTTCGGGGAAGTTTGGAGTGTCCACGAGCTGCACGCCCGGCGCCACCTCAAGGCTGCCCGCGCCGCCCACTACGAGCAGCCTCTTAATGCCCGCAGTCTTGATTGCCTCGATAAAACTTTGCGCGTTCATCGACTGGAACCTGACGGCGCTGATGACCGCATCATGCCCACCAAGGAGTTGCGCGAGTCTGGCTTCGTCATTGATATCACCCCGCTTTGCGGTCAGCCTGTCGTTGCGCGGTAGCTTTTCCGTGTGGCGCACAATTCCAGTCACTTCGTGTCCGCGATTTAACAACTCGATCAGAATCCTCGAACCGACGTTGCCGCTCGCGCCGATTAATGCGACTTTCATGGCGTGCTCCAATCTCTGTTCAGTCACACCTCGCGATCAGGGTAATCCGAATACAACGATGCGCGACGACTTCGGCTGGACCGGCCAGATAGGCGACTTCATTCCTGAAGCTACGGCAATCCGCTGCTTCCCTCCTGCGTTGTAAGAGATCACGCCACCACCATTCGGTTCGATGCGGTTCTGCCAGAGCACGCGCCCGTTGCTGGCGTCAAAAGCAAACACTTCGCCGATCGTGTTTGCGGCGAAAACGAGTCCTCCGGCAGTCGCGGTCACCGCAGCCAGATGCGGCGCGGCTGATTGATATTTCCATCGTACCTGCCCTGTGTCGGCGTCTATGGCAGTAACCCACCCGCGCCATCGCTCCTTCGGATCCATCTGCCCGAAGCTTCCGTCTTCAATGCCACTCCAGGCTTTTCCCGGCTCTCCTTTCAGCCTCTCCGGGGCGGCCGTCTTTACCGAAGTACACCAGTCGACGGCGGGGACAAATATCAGGTTGAGTGCAGGATCATAGGCGGGCCCGTTCCATTCCGTGCCGCCCTGCGAGCCGGGGCAGAAGCGCGTCGAGCGTTGACTGGTGAGTGGTGTCGTCGTGTTGAAGTGAGTCGTGGTCTCTGTTTGGTAGCGCACGACAAAGGCGTTCGGACCAGCCACGCCATACTTACTGCCGGCTGCATCGCCGTCTCCACGACTTGCACCATTAGCGGCCTGCTCAATTCCATTCCTGTCGATGCCGTAGAGGAATCCGTCCTTGCCAGCGGTGGCCGCAAGCTTTCGTCCCGCGCGGGTCGTAATGAGCGCAGGAGCGGCGGCGATGTCCCAATCGTGAAAATCATTCTTGATCGGCTGGATGTACCCGAGCAGATTGCCGGTCTTTGAGTCGAGCGCGAGGACGGAGGTTGTGTAGAGGTTCTCGCCAGGATGAAGTTGTTCGATAAAGTCGGGCGCAGCGTTTCCGGTGGGGACGTAGAGCACCCCCGTGGAAGTATCGATGCTGAAAGTGGTCCATAAGGCGCCGCCGGTAGGCGGATTGGCGGCCGACCGCTTGGCCCAGGTCGATGATACCGTCGCGGTGTCGGGCACTGTTTCAAAACGCCAGACTTGTTTGCCGGTCGCGGCGTCGAGGGCGTAGACGCGGCCCCTCACACCAAAGTTGTCGCCTCCTGCGTTCCCTACAAAGACCATCCCGTTCCAGGCGACAGGCGCCATGGGCACTGACTCGCCGCGCTTTGGGTCGGCTATCTCGACATCCCAGACGGTCTTTCCGGTAGCAGCGTCAATTGCGAAGACGTGCCCATCATTTGCTCCACGAAATAGTTTGCCATCCAGGTAGGCCAAGCCGCGGTTGGCGCCTAAACCCTCGGGGCCGCCGAATGGATGCTCGTTTTTCCACTTCAACACACATGTGCCCGCGTCTATCGCGTAGGTGTTCTTGAAGGTGGTGAAGTACATCACCCCTCCTACGACCAGAGGACCGGTCTGAAAGCCCACAGTCTCACCCGTGTCGTACGTGCAGACCGTTCGGAGCTGGCCCACGTTGGCCGTTGTTATTTGCTTGAGCGGGGAGAAGCGCTCGCCGGCGTAGCTGCGGTTGTAGGTGGTCCAATCGCCGTCGGAAGTTTGAGCATAGGTGGTAAGCGCGAGCAACATGACAAGCGCAATACCAAAGTAGGATTCGCGGCGAAGACTGCCGGCGATGCCGGGGATGCGAATTTGTCTCTTCATTTTTCTCCTTGCCGTTGAACCCTGGATCACATGTACTGGCGATCCGAGATCACGGTTCTAAACTCTCCGCTGCCCATCGCCCGTAGAAATTGATGAAGTGTCCGCCATGAGACTTCAGAAGCTCGTGTACTCGTTCGCGCGCTTCGCCGTCCTTGCCGGCAACTGCAACGAAGTAGTGACCCGCAAGCAACTCTTGCTCGATCCGTTTGAGAAGTCCGGGCGCGTCATAGTAAGCCGGCGGTTTCTGTGTCGGCCGATAGATGTGAACCGACACTTGCCGCGCATCGCTCATATCGACCCGCCGTGCTCCTTCGTCATCCGTGAGAAGTTCCACCTCATCTGCCGTAAAACCGGCTGCCCTTAAATCCTCAAGCGCAGCTTGTGTGTGGCTCGCATCGTCAATAATTCCGACGACTTTGTTGGTCGGGACGAAGGTGAATTCAGAGTCAGTGCTTCTGTCGATGGGTGTCTGGTCCATAAATCTCCTGGGGCTTATTAGTGATTATGCTCTTTTTCATAAGCGACAGCTTCAGCTTTGTTCTTGTGCACAGTGCCATCGGGGTGCTCCGGCGGCGAATAGATCGTGTAGAGCTTCAAGGGTTCTTGCCGCGAACTGTTGATAATGTTGTGCCGTGTCCCGCCGGGGATGACGACCGCCGAGCCGTCCTCCAAATCGCGTTCCTCTCCGTTGAGAATGGCTTTCCCTTTTCCGCTCTCAACCCGGATGAACTGGTCAACGTTCATATGCGTTTCCATGCCAATCTCCTCGCCGGGTGCAAGCGACATGACGACGAGTTGAATGCGTGGCGCGGTGAAAAGTACTTCACGAAAGTAATTATTCCGCCGTGCCTTTTCTTCAATGTTGGTGAGATAGCCGGCCATAATGTTTTGCCTCCTTAAATAAGCAGTGTCGTAGTTGAGGTGCGCCACCCCGCGCGTGCGGTCGAGATGCGCGGCAGTCACACCCGGAAGACCACAGAGGCACACGTCGAGGCTCGCATAATCGCTACCGCCGTATGCGTTTTTAATGTCCACCTCAGCTACTGCCGATGGAGCGTTATCACCCGGAGGGTGAGAATCATGATCGTGCTTCATGATCAGCCGCGCTTAGCTCTCGTCCCTCTCATGTGGGTTGTACTTACGTAAATGTTTGATTTGTACACTCCGATAGCTTGCAACCTGACTTCTTCAAAGTATCCGGCGCGGAGAAACAGTGGCATCTTTTGAATCCGCGGCTCGGTCGCGCGAGTCTGAACACAGGCCGCTCGCGCGTCTCTGTGACGCTGAAAAGGGGATTTAAGACTTTAGTCGAACCCTTGCTCATTTTCTTTTCTAAATCTGCCTTTTATTTTCTAATCTTGACTTTATGCGGCGGCGGACGAGCTTCGGGTGAAGTTGAGTTCGGAGGATTCGTGAAGGGTGTTAGCGACACCACCGCCAGCGTTTCGCTACAGAACCTTCGGCGTTGAGTCGGTAGAGAAAGGCCGCAAACCTTGGTTCTTACCTTGCGCTAGTCGCTTGACACGCTTCGTTTCCCGCTTGCGGTAACGCGATAAACGTGATCGTTGCGGGTCGGAACTCGACACTGCCGACTTCTACTGGAATGCCTGCGAGAACGGGAAGCTCATCCCCTGTGCCCAGCGTTAGCTCGGCGCCGTTCAACTGAACGGTCTTGCTTTCCAGGTCGCTCGACGACAACGTATAGCGTTCGCCCGCCACAGGGATCGAAAGGGTGCGCGACGAGTTCCTGTCGTTGTTGATGACAAGCAATGCAACGCCACCCGGCGTGCCGCGCAGGCAGTGCGCGTAAACATGAAGCCCTTCGCTCATGAGAACACCTGAGTCGAGCACTGTGGTACCCATCAGTTTGCGCCAGAGCAACGCGCCCCAGTAGCTAGGCTTGGGCGTCAGCGTCTGTTCGTCCAGCAAGCTGTAATCGCTGGCGACGAGCGTATTGTGAATCACGACTCGCACTTCCTGCGTGGCGAGCCGTCCAAGCTGATCGAGATAGCGGAAGGTGTCGAGAAACGTGCCCGCCCACGGGTTCCCGCCGCACGCGGTCTCACCTGTTTCGGTGTTCCAGAACGGCTTGCCGGGCTCAAACTGATCACGCAGCTTTCGATAAAAGGCGAGGGTCTCGTCGGTGCGCCGGAGCCACTCTTCGGACAGCGCTGCTTCCTTGGTTGTCTGCTTGCCCAAGGCGGCGCACCTCTGCGAACTTGCTCCGTAGTGATGATAAGAAAAGGCGTCCACACCAGTTCCTGATGCAGCGAGCAGATCGCGCGTCTTCAGGATGTTCGCCGTGCCGTAAGCCACGCCCCAGTCCCCAGTCGTTTCGCCTACTGATCCCGGGGCGAGCAGCAGCATATCGGGCGCAGCATCCCTGACGAATTTTCGGAACAGCAGGAAGTCGCGACCGTAGTCAGCGGCGTCATATCCCTTGGGCGCCCCACCCATCGCAGCCACTGTTGGCTCGTTCATAAACTCGGCAGCAGCAATCTTACCGTTCACCGATTTTGTATATTCGAGAAACCGGCGGGCTTGCTCCGGCGTCCACACGCCCGAGGAATCGCGAGTTCCTACCCCAGTGGCGAACGACGTGACGATGCCTGCATCAACCGCCTTGGCAAAATCAATGACGCCCTTCCATTGTTGGTGCGACAACACGCCCATGAAGCCCGCGGGTGGTTTTGAGGGAGCTTGATCATTATCAGGGAAGTAAGTCGTATTGGCCCATGTGCCGCTGACACGCACGTATGCCGGCCCCAGCGCGGCGGCCAACTTTCGCAGGCGTGCGTTTGTCAGATCTATGGGGGGCCGATACTCGTAAAGACGCGGATCCATGCCGGCGGGCGTAGAGGCGTCCGCTTCAGCACCCGCAGCCGGTTTTCTTTCTTTCAATATTGCTTCGAGTTCTGGCCCATACGGCTTCCAGAACTTTCCGCCTGTCACCTCGAGCATTTCGACGTTGTACGATTGGTAGCGCTCATCAATAGTACCGATGCGCAACATGTTGGCCGGAGCGAGCGCGTTAGCGGATGCAGGGCTCTTATTCGCGGTCGCGTTCAGC
>Ga0105241_10004377_pt1 | contig 10439 bp, 8 predicted proteins | sample KBSC64metaG_FD_80422 | JGI IMG/M metagenome (GOLD analysis project Ga0105241, IMG submission 80422) | Corn rhizosphere microbial communities from Kellogg Biological Station, Michigan, USA - KBS C6-4 metaG | ecosystem: Host-associated > Plants > Roots > Rhizosphere > Soil | place: Michigan, USA...
CCGCCGATCGCACCACGCTCTCGGATTGCGAGGGCGTTGGATCTAAGCGCGAAGCTTCGTGTCCCGTTTGGTCACTGCCCGTATTGTTCAAGGAAGTGGGCAATCGTCATGATCCCGGCGTAGTAGTTCGCCAGCTTATATTTCTCATTGGGCGAATGTAAACCATCGTCGGGAAGTCCGAATCCCATCAGGATGGTTGGAATGCCCAGGTGTTTCTTGAAATCGCCCACAATCGGAATGGATCCGCCGCTGCGAATGAACACCGTCTCTCGGCCGAGCACGTCGGAAAAAGCTTTGGCGGCGACCCGAATGGCGTGATTGTCCGGATCCACGCTGATGGCGGGTCCGTAAGCCAGGATTTTCACCGTGGTCTGAATTCCCGCGGGCGTGCAGTCTCCGACTGCCTTTTTATACGCGGCGATTATCTTAAGTGGATCTTGATTGGGCACCAGGCGGATGCTGACCTTGGCGGTGGCTTTGGCGGGGATAACCGTCTTGGCGCCGGGCGCGATGAATCCGCCGACAATGCCGTGGACTTCCAGTGTCGGCCGCGCCCATACGCGCTCCAGCACAGTGAATCCCGGCTCGCCGGTGAGCTGCGTCGAACCAACCTCGATCTTCAGGAATTCCTTTTCGTCGAACGGAAGCGTGGACCACGAATGTTTTTCTTCCGGAGTGGGCGGTGCGACGTCGTCATAGATGCCGGGGATGTTGATATGGCCTTTCGCGTCCTTGAGCTTTGACAGCAGTTCCACCAGCCCGAAAATGGCGTTAGGCGCCGCGCCGCCGTACATCCCCGAGTGTAGATCTTTGGCCGGACCGCGCGCCTCGATTTCGGTGTAGACCAACCCGCGCAGGCCGATGCAGAGAGTCGGGATGCCTTCAGCGTATAGCTCGGTATCGGATACCAGCGCGACATCGGATTTGAGCTTGGCGGGATTCTCGGCGACATACTTCGCGATGGCCGCGCCGCTGACTTCCTCCTCGCCCTCGATCAGGAACTTTACATTCACCGGGAGCTTGCCGTTGACTGCGAACAACGCTTCCATGGCCTTGATGTGGCTGTACATCTGGCCCTTGTCGTCGGCCGATCCACGAGCGTAAATGTTGCCGTCGCGAACCGTGGGCTCAAACGGCGGAGTCACCCATTCATCCAATGGATCGGGAGGCTGCACGTCGTAATGCCCGTAGCACAGAACCGTTGGCTTACCGGGGGCGTGCAGCCAATCGGCGTAGATCAGCGGATGGCCCGCGGTCTTAATGACCTCGACGTGTTCGAGCTTGGCGGCGCGCAGGCTGGAGGCGACGAACTCGGCCGCCCGCTGGATATCGGGGACGTGCTCGGGAAGCGTGCTGACGCTTGGAATGCGAAGGAAATCCTTCAGCTCGGAGAGCAGCCGCTCCTTGTTGCTTTGGACAAACGTATCAGTGGAGAGGGACACAATCCATTATAGGAGTCCACTCGCCAAGCCTATTGGCTAGTGGAACTTTTGCCCTTGGTCGCAATTACTGCCGCCGCAGCGCCACCGCCACCGACGCCTGCCACGATGCCGACGATTGCGGCGGTAGAGAGTCCAGCGGCCGTTGCGCCTGCTGTTGCTGCGCCGGCTGCTGCACCCGCGGCTGCGCCGGCTGCTGCACCTGCGGCTGCCGCTTTAGCCGCGTTTCCCGACGTGGGCGCTTCCGTCGTGGCGTCCAGAGTCGCCGCGACACTCAGGCATCCGCCTTGCGCCACCACGGCGACCGAGGCGACATTCATCGCGGAGGTGGCCGGCGCGATTGCGGAGGTGCTGGAGGACGCGCCGCGCACTTCTACGCGATTGCCGACATTGGCAGCCAGGTCCTGTCCCGAGATCTCAATCACCTCTTGCGTAGTTTGATCCTGTAGCAGGAAATGTCCGTTCTTGTACACCATGCAGCCTGCGTGGACGGTCTGACCCTGCGCCGGTTGGAACGCGATGCCCTTAAACGGCGCGCGAATCAATTTCGCCTGTTCCGCCACGCGCGCCTCGAACGACGAAGGGGCCGCCAGTTGCGCCACTCCCTTTTCCAGATCCATCCTGTTCTGCCAGATGCGTGCGCGCGATCCCGCGCCCAGCTCTACTTTGACGCCATTGCGCAGCGCCAGCTGGGAGGAAGCCGCGCCGGTCTCGATGGTGGAGCCGTCGAACAGCGTGGCGTTGCCCCAAACCTGAGAGCCCTCCACGCTAAAATGGCCACTGGCGGTGACGATTCCTATAGCGGGCGCAGCTAGCGCCGCTACGGAAAACAACAAAGAGGTAAGAACGCTTCTCGCAACCACTGAGATTAGTATACGGACAGTCGAATTAAGCGGCAAGGGATTCTTGGGGCGGTACATCAAATAAGTGTTGTTCAAATGTATTACGATCATCGGACTGGTCGCCGCAGGATGGTGGTCGATTCGCCTGGCGCGCGCCGATGCGGCTTTTCGGCAGCGCACTCCCGCGGCGGTGGCGCGTGCGATCGAGCTCGCACCGAACGACGGCGAATACCTCTCGGCGCTCGCATTACAAGCGGAATACAGCGGGCAAGATTCCACACTGCTTTTAGAGGAGTTCGCGAGACTCAACCCGCGAGCTTCCGCGCCCCGAATCCGCCTGGGGCTGGCCGCCGAGCTGCGGGGCGATCCTCAACAGGCTGAGCGCTGGCTCAAAGAAGCATTCTCCGTCGATCGCCAGTTCGAGCCGCGTTGGACGCTGGCGAACTTCTACTTCCGCCAGGGCCGGTCCGACGAATTCTGGACCTGGATGCGGTCGGCGCTCGAAATGTCTTACGGCGACCGCGTCGCTGCATTCGATCTGTGCTGGCAAGACACCGACGACGCTCAGGAGATCCTGGATCGGGCTATTCCCGATCGCCGCGAAGTGGTGGCTTCGTACTTGGTTTACATCCTGAATCACCATCGCCAGCCGGCCATCGCGGATGCGGCCAGCAAGCTCGCAAAGATGCGAGTACCCGCGGATCTGCCGTTGCTCTACGCAGCGACGGATAACCTGCTGTCCGCGGGACAGGCAGGCGAGGCGGCCGCACTCTGGCAGGCTCTCGGAAACACCCGGCCTGAAGGCATTACTCATCCGGATTTTGAGGACCCGGGCGTCGCTCACGGATCCGGTCATGGTTTCGATTGGATCTTTTCTGAAACGCCGGGGATCACTCAGATCGCGCTGGATGCTCCAGCCGGACATAGAATTAATTTCAGCGGCCAGCAGCCCGAGTCCTGCGAACTGCTGCGTCAGGCGATCGGCGGGCTGCGCCCCGATGCATCTTACGTGCTGCACTGGGAAGCGCGCACGCAGGGCGTGGCGTCACCCACGGGTTTGACCTGGCGGATCGCCGGCGGTGTCGGCGAAATCGGAGCCAGTGAGGATTGGTCCGCTGGACAGTTGAACTTCAGGCCGGATTCCGATCACGCCGTGCTGGTGCTGTCTTATCGCCGCCCGCAGGGGCAGGTTCGAACCGAGGGACACCTGGATTTGCGTCAGGTGATTACTTCTTCACCAGAATGAAATTGCCGTTCCGGATCTTGTTCGGCCTTAGCCCGGTCTGGAAATTCACTTCCAGCAGATTGAACGCCGGTCCGGGAATCAGTTCGATGGTGCCAGTGGTTCCGTCATTGGTCATCAGGTTGAACTTCTGAGTGGGCGTCGCGGAGAAATCGCCGTCAAAAGTGAACTGCACCACAGGATCGGTCACACCGGCGGTCGGTTTAAAGCGCCCGACCAGTGTCCCGCCGGCGTGGCCGTTGTTTTCGTGGACTTCGAGCTGCATAGCAACCGGCGGCGTGCCGTGGAAGATGCCGTTGGTCACCGGGTAGGTCCACTCGCCCACATAGCGCACCAATGGGATGCGACCCGCAGACTCATCGCGCGGCGCCTCGGGCGCAATGTTGGTTGAGATCGCGACGGGCGGGGCAGGCTCGGGCGCCGGCGCATTGACGGTTTGAATCGCTTGGGCCAGCCGTTCATAGTAGCCGGACCAGGCAGGACCTTCCCGTTCCATCTGCGCGACGGTTTGCGAGAGCAGCGAAGACTGCTGGTCGAAGGCCGCCGCGGTTTTGGTCCGGGCTTGTTCCAGATCGGCTGCTGCCGCCGAAATTCCCGCCACCGTCTTCTGACGAGCCTGGATCGTATCGATAAGCGCGGCCAGGGCGACGCGTTCGCGTTCCATGGATTGACGGACCTGCTGGATCGCCGGATCTTTGTCGGTGGCGAATTTGTTGATCGCCCGGGTGACGGTTTGTAATTCAGACGAAGCCAGATCACCGACGGCTGGCGGTATGGCATCCGGCGAAGATCGCACGGCCGCGGTCCGCAGGAGCTTCCGGCGCTGCGCGACCTCCTCCGTGGCGGACTTGAAATAGGCAGTGCGGGTTGCTTCGAAAGTCGTCGCGGCAGCCGCGGAACGGTCGGCTTGCGCAACCTGCGAAGCGCCGCCCGTGCCCGCGTCACGCTCCAGATTAGCCTGGGCCTGCTGCCAAACGGTGTAGGCCTGACGATAGGCGTCGCGGCCGGTCTGGCCCACCAGGATGGCGGTCGCGCAACACGCCAGCGCAGATAGCAATCGGCAGCGTGTCATTGCTTCCCCTGCCGACGTGTCGCGCCGATTTGAGTTATGGAGCACTCGATCTGGGCCCGAGCCCGGCGGGCGGCATAGTAGCCATTCCAGCGCGCCCGCTCGGCCTCGGATGCTGCAAACTCCTCGCGTAGCGCCACGTCACGAGCCTCGAATTTTGCCACCAGATCGCGCAGCAAGGCAACAGCTGCATCCGCGCCCGCGGCCTGCTGCTCCGTGGAAGTCGCCCGCTGGCGGATCATTTCCGCGATCTGGCCCAGCAGCTTTTGCGGAACCTCCAGCGAAGTGCGCTGCTTGACGCTCAGTGCCAGGGCGTCGGATTGCGTGTCGACGGCAGTCTGCTCCTGGCCGGCATCGGCGCGCTCCAGGGTGGCTTCCACAGCGCGCTTTTCTTCGGCGCTCAGCAGGTTCCTGGCGGCGGCAGTCTCCGCGAAGGCCTGGGAGGAGACCGCGCGGAGGTAATCGGCAAGGGCCGCCAGCCGCGCCTCGGAGGCCTGGCTGACTTCGTTAACCGCCGCCAGTGCGCGAGGATCGCAAGGCAGGATGCGCGCCACACGATCGTTCATGTCCTTGGCCAGGGCTTCCCACTCCAATCCGCGTTTCTGTGCCGTCTGCTCCAGCGCGGCCAGATCCGGTCCATCCTGCGCGCGCACTGCCGCGCACGAGAATAGCGCGGCACACAAGAAAGCTACGGTGGGGACGCCGCCGAGTCCGCATTTCATGAATCTTATTATTTCACTCCGCCCATCATTCTGGTTACGGGCCGCGAGATCAGAAGCAGCACCAGCCCTACCGCGATGCCGAGGCCGCCCGCATATCCTACCAGTCTGTCGAGCGGCATCGATTCATAGAAGGACGACATGCGGCCCGCGAAGAAGTTTCCGACCGACAGGGAAAGAAACCAGACACCCATGGTGAGTCCGGCAATCCGCGCCGGTGCGAGCTTGGTAATCGCGCTTAAACCCACCGGGCTGAGACATAGCTCGCCGACTGTGTGGATCAGATATACGGAGGTCAGCCATAGCGGGCTGACGCGGCCGGTGTCGCCGGCGGCGCGTGCCGCGAACACCATTACGATGAATCCGCCGCCCGCGCCCAGTAATCCGAATGCGAACTTGGTGACCAGTGATGGGTCGCGGTCGCCTAGCTTGATCCACAACCAGGCCAGCAGGGGGCCCAGCACGTAAATGAAACCGGAATTGAGCGACTGGAACCAGGACGATGGGAATGCGAATCCGAAGACGTGATTGTCGGTGCTGCGGTCGGCGAACAAGTTTAGCGTGGATCCGGCCTGTTCGAAGATCGACCAGAAGATCGCCGAGGCCACGAACAACACCAGGATCACGTAGATGCGTTTCTTCTCCACCGGAGTGAAGTCTCTCGAAAGGATTAACGCGCCGAAAGTTACAACCACCGCTATCACCAGTAGGCCGCCGAAACCGTCCGCTACTTTTTCGAGTGCCGGCCGCATGAGCAACAGAACCACGAGCGCGGCAGCCAGGATGCCTGATCCGATTCCCAAAACCTGGCGATCACGCGGCGTAGCCACGGCCGGCAGGCGTCCCGCATCGCCCAGATATTTGCGGGTGATCTGGAACTGAATCAATCCCGCCAGCATGAACAGGCCGGCCAGTCCGAAGGCGTAACGGTAATCGATGGTCTGGCCGACGTAGCCGAGGAGCAGCGGAGCGATGCCTGCGCCGATGTTGATCCCGACGTAATACAGCGTAAATCCCGAATCTCGCCGGATATCGTGCTGCCCGTAGAGAAAACCTACAATCGTGGTGCAACTGGTCTTGAGGAAGCCCACTCCTACGGCCATCACCAGCAAAGAAGCCACGAACGTGCCGATTCCCGGAAGCATCAGCCCGAAATTCCCGGCGGCGATCAGCAATCCACCCAAGACCACGGAGCGTTGATGGCCCAGGAACCGATCGGCGATCCATCCGGCCGGTAGCGCAAATATATAGGCGCACGAAGTGTACAGGCCGTAGAGCGCGCCGGCGATGGCTACATTCATCCCCATGCCGTGCCGGTCCACTGCCGCAGTCATGTACAGGATCAGCAGCGCGCGGATGCCGTAATAGCTGAAGCGCTCCCACATCTCAGTGAAGAAAAGCGTGGCAAGGCCGCGGGGATGGCCGAAGAACCCACGATCGTGAGCAAGCGCAACTGTGTCGGCGGACATTCCCCCGATTATAGGCGGTTGCTACAATTGTGAGTTATGAGTGTCGCTTATGAGCGCTAATCCGCGCCACCGCACAGTGGCCGTCAACGTGGGCGGTGTGAATGTCGGCGGAGGCCACCCGGTGGTGGTCCAGTCGATGACCAACACTGATACCGCCGACGTGCTAGCGACGGTCAACCAGGTGATGGCGCTGGCCAATTCAGGCTCCGAGCTGGTGCGCGTTACCGTCAACACCGACGAAGCGGCGGCGGCGGTTCCCAAGATCGTCGAGACTCTCCAGAAGTTCGGCGTCCGCGTGCCCGTGATCGGCGATTTCCACTATAACGGTCACCTGCTGCTCAAGAAGTATCCCGAAATGGCGCGCGCGCTGGCGAAGTACCGCATCAATCCCGGCAACGTGAATATCGGCAAAAAGCACGACGACAACTTCCGCGTCATGATCGAAGCCGCCATCGAATACGGACGGCCGGTGCGCATCGGCGTGAACTGGGGATCGCTCGATAATGCTTTGCTCACGCGCATGATGGATGAGAACAACGCGCTGCCCGAACCCGAGGACGCCAAGACCGTCACCCTGCGCGCGATTGTCCGCAGCGCCATCGAATCGGCCCGGGCGGCCGAACATTATGGGCTCGGCAAAGATCGCATCATCCTGAGCGCCAAGGTCAGCGGCGTGCAGGATCTGATCCGCGTGTATCGGATGTTAGCAGCCGAAGGCGATTACGCTCTCCATCTGGGATTGACCGAAGCCGGTCTGGGATCGAAAGGGATCGTGGCATCCACCGCGGCCATCGGGATTCTGCTTCAGGAAGGCATCGGCGATACGATTCGCGCCTCTCTCACGCCGCTGCCTAACGGCGACCGTTCGGATGAAGTGATCGTGTGCCAGCAGATTCTGCAAGCCCTGGAGCTGCGCAGCTTCACGCCGCAGGTAACCGCGTGCCCGGGCTGCGGCCGGACCACCAGCACGTTCTTCCAGGACATGGCCGACCAGATTCAGACCTATCTGCGCGAGCAAATGCCGGCATGGAAAGCCCGTTATTCCGGTGTTGAGGAAATGAAGGTCGCGGTGATGGGCTGCGTGGTCAACGGTCCGGGGGAATCCAAGCATTCCAATATCGGCATCTCCCTGCCCGGAACATTCGAGGAACCCGTCGCGCCTGTGTACGTCGACGGCAAGCTCAAGCTGACCCTGCGCGGAGACAAGATTGTCGCCGAATTCATCGCGCTCCTGAACGACTATGTCGACCGGCGCTATTCTGCCAAAGTGCCGGAAACCGTAGGCGCATAGCCGCCAACATATTTTTCAACCACCACGAACGTGATGTCGTCCGTTTGTGGCACGTCCTGTGTGAATTCCCGGATAGCTTTGAGGAGCCCCTGTTCGAGCTCCTGACTTCCCGAGGGCGCCTGCTGCCGAATGAGCGTGAGCAGCCTTTCCTCCCCGAACATTTCCCCCTGCTGGTTTCGTGCGTCCGTAAGGCCGTCGGAATACACCACCAGGACGTCTCCATTGCACATACACACGGGGCTCGCGTGGAAAGTGGCGAAATCAAACATCCCCAGGGAAAAGAGGTCTGAGAGGAGCCGTTCGATCCTGCCCGTGGCGGACCGGAACAAATAGGCTGGATTGTGTCCCGCGCTGATGAACTGCCCGTGGCCGTCCGGGCTTAGGACGAACAGAAAGAGCGTAACAAACTGCTCGGGAAGAGACTTTTCGCACAGCAGCCGATTGACCCGATTCAAAACTTCCTGCGGGTCGGTCCCGGAGTGAAACTCCATGCTAAGCGCGCCCAGCACCATCGAACTTAACAGGGCCGCGGAGATTCCCTTGCCGGATACATCCGCCAGGACTCCCATCCACTCTCCCGAACTCAGCTGCAGAAAATCGTAAAAATCCCCTCCGACATAGCGCGTGGGGCTGTTGAAAGCGTGGATGTGAAAATTCTCGAACTGCGGCAGGCAACGTGGAAGCAGGCTCTCTTGAGTCTCCTGCGCCAACGTTAATTCCGCTACACTCCTCTTTTGTTCCTCAAGGGTCTTAAGCCGAATCACCTCGCGGCTGGCCTCCAATTCCCGTACCGTGTGCTCCAGTGTTTGGCTGTAACTTTTGTTTTTGAGGTGCAGCAGGCGAACTTCGAGAATGTTGCGAACGCGCGCTCTTAGCTCGGCCAGATCGAACGGCTTGCTGAGGAAATCCTTGGCGCCGGCTTCAAGCGCCCGCAGCTTATGAGCCGGCTGCGCCGTGATCACCAGAATCGGAAGATAGCCGTCCCCTTCGATTTCTTTCAGACCTTGGATCACCTCGAACCCGTCCATAGTGGGCATCTGGAGATCCAGCAGGATCAGGCTGTAGCCGTTTTGCCGATAGAGTTCGCAGACCTCTTTCGGGTTCATCGTGGACTCGACGGAAGTGTACCCGGCGACGCGCAGCATGCCCTCCAGAAGGCGGACATTGGCCTCCTTGTCGTCCACCACCAGGATTTTGGCGTTGAGAATATCGGTGGCGCTGACCATGGAATCACCTGTGCGGAAGCTCCTCTAGTGCTGCGAATTCCAGAGCTTCCTCCAGAGTCTCCATGAACTCATTGACCTTGATCGGTTTGGTCATATACCGGAAGAATCCAGCCTGCAGGCCTTTGTCGATGTCGCGAGGCATCGCGTTGGCGCTGAGGGCCACTACCGGGATGTGTGAGGTGGCCGCGTCTCCGCGCAGTATCGCCAGGGCTTCAATGCCGCTGATGCCGGGAAGATTGATGTCCATGAGGATCACTTCCGGCTGGTGGGCGCGCGCCAGCTCAACTCCGGTGTTTCCATCTCGCGCGCTCAGCAGGCGCATATCCGGGCGGCGCGCGATCAGTTGCTCCACCAGCTTCAGGTTGGCGGGGTTGTCCTCCACATAGAGCAGGGTCCGCAGCGGCGCACCAGGCCGGGATTGCTCTGGCGCGAGCACCGCCGGCGGGGAAGTCTCCAGGCCCAGTTGCGGCTCGACAGTCGAGTTCAATTCAAACCAGAACACGCTGCCCACGCCGACCGTACTCTCGACTCCAATCAGACCGCCCATCATCTCCACCAGCCGCTTGCTCATCACCAGGCCGATGCCGGTGCCTTCCTCCGTGCTGCGTTCTTGTCCCAGACGGTTGAAGGGCTGAAATAGCTGATTCAGCATATCGGGAGGCAAACCCGCACCGGTGTCCCGGACGCTAATGCGGATGCGTGTCGGAGCGCTGATGGCGCATTCGACAACCACGGCTCCATTCTTCTGGTTGTATTTAATGGCGTTGGAAAGAAGGTTAATCAGAACCTGCTTCAGCCGGGTCCGGTCGGCATCCACAAAATAGGCGATGCTGGACTGGGGGAAGGTCATGTGGATGCCCTTCTTTTGCGCCTGCGGCTCGATCATCGCCTGGCATTCGAGCAGGACTTCGCCCAGCGATGTCGGCTCCCTGGATAGCGCCAGCTTGCCGGATTCGATCTGCGCCAGATCCAGGATTTCGTTAATCAGCTGCAACAGATACCATCCCGCATGGAGAATCTGATCGATACTGGCCGCCTGGGAGGGCGTGGGCGGCGGGGTATCCGAGCTGATCAGCTGGGCGAAACCAAGAATCGCATTCAGCGGCGAGCGAAGTTCATGGCTCATGCTGGAAAGGAAGTC
>Ga0105241_10004387_pt1 | contig 10430 bp, 7 predicted proteins | sample KBSC64metaG_FD_80422 | JGI IMG/M metagenome (GOLD analysis project Ga0105241, IMG submission 80422) | Corn rhizosphere microbial communities from Kellogg Biological Station, Michigan, USA - KBS C6-4 metaG | ecosystem: Host-associated > Plants > Roots > Rhizosphere > Soil | place: Michigan, USA...
GCCTGCAGGATCGGCTGTGAGATCCACAAGGCCAGCTGGAGTTGTTCTTTGGACATGCTTTCAATCCAATGAATCGAGAACGTTACGCTTAATCTATGAACTGAAAGTAGCAGTTTCGGCCCATTAGGCCAATGAACCGTGGTAACCACGGTAATGGTTACTTCCGATGGGTAGCAGCATCAAAGGATTGATTACTCGAGGAAGACGAAGTAGGCGCTAGCCCACATCGCCATAGGGATCGTTCCACGCTTCTGAGCCGTGAAGACCAGGCTATAATCCGTCGAGCCCGCCAGGGTATCAAGCACCGATGTTCCAGGTTTTGGTTGAATCGCCGCCAGGTGATCGAGGAAACCGAAAACGTCCCCCGTGGCTTCGAACTCCTGAGAAACGAATGAAAGCAGGACACCTTGCTGCGATAGCCTCCACGCTACTGACGCCGCCAGAGACACCATGCGCTCATACGCTTGAGGCTGAATTATTCCGGCCACCGGATTATCAAACACCACTCTTAGCCGGCGCTCGTCTTCGCGGGCAAATTCTCTGACTTTCAGCTCCCCAGACTTAGCCGTGGCTTTCCAGTCAACGTGCCGCGCTGAATCCTCGGGAAGATATTCCCGGATTCGATAAAGGTCAGATCCCAGACCACGCTGGTAAGCTTCACGCTTTCCGCTGAGGACGGGCAAGAGCTCAACGATTTCTTCATAGGTCGTCAGCTCCGGATAGATCAGCACCTCGCGCGCCAACGCCACCCGGCGCGTCTTGGAAAGGAACGCGAATGGGAAGCGCGTCGAAAGGCTGAAACGTTCCTGATATCGCCCTCGCTTCGGAAATTTCAATCTCACTTCTGCTTGCAACTGCGCGTCGGGAGGTAGAAACGGGAAATATGCCGATTCGTGAAAAACTCCCGAGGCATTGTTGACCAGCACGCGGTGAAGCTTGCGGTCTGGCAGTTGCAGCCATTGTTTATCGGGCGGGCGCCACGGCGGCACCGGGAATTTGGTCGCGACCATCCGCCATCGTTTCTTCGCTTTATTTTTTTCGATCGGAACCGCCGAGACCGACAGCGATGGCAGCCACTTCCTCGGATTACGTACGCAAATCGTCGCCGGAACATCAATCCCTGCAAAGATATGCTCGGGAACTTTCAGGTCGAGCTCCAGGCCGCGCAGGCAAAGAGCGGACGCGATTCCGGAAACCGCAATCGCCCCCAGCATCGTGGCGACGATCACATAAAGCAGGTTGTTGCCGGTATTGAGCGCCGCGATTCCGATCACCAGAACCACCACGGCATACAGCGCGCCAGTTCGAGTCACTTCGAAGTCAAGAGCGTCGCGAACCCTCCTCGCCTCAACTCGACGCGCAAGGTAGGGGACAGTCCCCAGCCCCACACCCGTCGCCAATAAGAGCGCCAGCGAGGCCAGGATGATCGTAGCGGGTACGTTTCCGGCCTCCCGCGATGCCGTCGAGAAGATCGCCGCAACGAAAGCCAATCCAAGTCCCAGGATCGCCAGAACAAACCGCAGCCATGCTCCCGTGGCTTCGGCCCGGAACGCCTTAGCGAGCCAATTCATCGGTCGGCCGGAATGCGTATTGAACGTGGTCTCAAGCAAACAGTTCGAGCCTAGCACTGACCGGAAACCTTGTCAGGTTACTTACCGTCACGTGCCTGCGCGGGTGAGTGAACATTTAAGAATTCGAGCACTGGCTCGCAGAACTGCCCAGGAACTTCCTCGTAGGGAAGATGCCCTGCACCCGCGATGACCCGTGTTTCGGAAATGCGAAAATTCCTGGCGATCATTTCCGCGGAAGCCGGATCGACGAGCCGGTCTTTACTGCCCCAGAGCACGAGCGTCGGGACGTCCGCAGCCTTGGGCATCTCGCGCCGGAACTCCCGCATATCCGAGCGCCAGTTGTGCGCTATTTGAACCGCATGCTCGAAGACTCCTGGTCGAGCCAGCGGAAGGGAATAGCTGCGCAGGGTTTCGGCTGTGACCCGCGCCGGGTCCCCATACATCCGTCCCACAAAATAGCCATGCAGGAAACGAGCACGGCGTGAAATCGATGGGAACATCAGACCTACTCCGGGCAGGCCCAGCGCTGCCAGCCTCTTCCGCCCGATGCTCGACCAGGGGTTCGCCGGCGAAACCAATACCAAAGATCGGACTCGCGATGGCTCAAGTGCCGCGAGCCTCAGAGCAGTCGTTCCGCCATACGAACTGCCCATCAAGTCGCAACAGGAAATCCCCATGGTATCCAGAAATCTGGATAATCGCTGTGCGGCCGCCACCAACCGGGCGTCCAGCCCGAGCGGGCAATCTGAAAACCCGGAACCCGGCATATCCGGCGCGAAAACTTCCCGGGCCTGGGCCAGAATGGGAATCGCAGACCGCCAATTGCGTGAGTAACCCAGTAGCCCGTGTACGAGCACTAATGCAGGTCCCCGGCCAGAATGTAGAAAACGCACCCCAAGGCCATCCACTTGGGTCGAGCGTTCATCGACGCCAGAAGTACTTTGTTCCGAGATGGGCATTATTTATTAAGCCGGACAACTAAAACCCGGCTTGCTGAATTCTATTCAGACAGATATCGCCTCTGTCGTTTTTGTCGAGGGGAGCGCAAGCTCCCCTCTTTTTTGCAACAAAGCAGGTGCTACGGCCGACCATAAACTATGGCGAAACAGCCACTTACCGAATACCGTAGATTACTTCCAAAAAGCATAACTGCGTTCCTGTAACCACTCTATAATTGAGCCAAGCGCTTACGAACATGGGACTTATCCCGTCAAATTCATCTGTGGCGTTGGCACCGAACGTGCTTCAAAGCAAATGGGCGTCTCCCGTCCTGCAAACTGATTGTGACATGAATCGGGAATTTCAAATTCGCTTCACCGCAGGCGTGCTGGTTCTGTTGACGGTTGCCGCAGTCACTCTGGCATGGATCAATTTCCGCAAGGAGGGCCAGTTCATTTCTCCGTACGATGGCGTGTGGTGGATGGAGCGAAACGGAAACGTAGTCGCCGATCGCGTCGATCCACATGGCCCCGGAGCTCAGGCCGGAATAAAAGCTGGCGATCGCTTGACCGCCATCAACGGACATGCGGTACCGAACACTGGAGCAGTCAATTACCAGCTTTACCAGGTTGGTGCGTGGCATTCGCCCAGCTATTCCATCGTACGTGGGCCCTATTCGCTCGATGTCACCCCGAGTCTTCTTCCCGCGCAACGCAGCTCCAATGACTGGTTGCGCCTGATTGCGCTCACATATCTGGGCATCGGTCTCTATGTTCTATTTCGCCGCTGGACCGCACCGGGCTCGACCCATTTTTACTTTTTTTGCGTCGCCTCGTTTGCCCTCTACTCCTTCCACTACACCGGCAAACTCAACTCTTTCGACTGGACGATTTACTGGGGGAACGTCGCGGCATGGATGTTCCAGCCCGCTCTATTCCTCCACTTCGCGCTTACCTTCCCTGAAAAACATGATCTGGTTCGGAAGCACCGAACTCTGATTCCGCTCGTCTATTTGCCGGGATGGTTTCTGCTGGCGTTCCATATTCTTTCGAAAACCCTCTCCCGAGCCAGCGAAATGCTGCGATGGCAAATTGATCGCATCGAGATGGCCTACCTCTTGCTGTATTTCGCCGCAGCGGCGCTGGTTTTTCTGCACAGTTACCAGAAGTCGGATCGTCCGATTCTGCGCCAACAACTGAAATGGGTGACTCGCGGCACCATACTGGCATTCCTGCCATTCGCGGTTTTCTACGCCATCCCGTTTCTGCTGGGAAAGCTTCCCAGCGGAGGGATGAAGATTTCGGTATTGTCACTCGGCATTCTGCCGCTTACCTTCGGTTACGCCATTGTCCGCTATCGATTGATGGACGTGGATCTGATTTTCAAGCGGGGCATGGTTTACACCCTCGCAGCAGCCGCGATCGCGGGCGTTTACTTCACAGTAGTGGGTCTGATCGCCCTGCTGGTGCATGCCCGTGTGCCTAGTTCGGGCAGCATTGGCCTTGTGCTGGCCATCGTGGTCACGGCTTTGCTGATTGAGCCGGTTCGAAAGTGGATTCAAGGCCGCATGGATCGCCTGTTTTACCGCCAGCGTTATGACTACCGCCATACTCTGATTGAATTCGGACGCGAACTGAACGCGGAAACCGACCTCGACAAAATGCTGACCGCAGTCGTGGACCAGCTTTCCCGCACGCTGCTGGTTGACCGCATGGCGGTCTTTCTCGCTGGGAATGAACCCGACTCCCGGTTCACTCTGGCGAAGTCGTTCGGAATTCAGCAGACGGGAAGCCTCGATCTTGGATTCCTGAGCTTGCCTCGTCCCGAAAATGCCGAAGGTCATCTGTTCTTCGAGAACACACACCATGTCCCGCGCGAAACTGTTGGCGCCCAGGACACGATCGCGAAGCTCGATTTCAACTATTACATTCCTTGCCGCGCGCAGAAGAGCACGGTCGCGGTACTCGGTCTGGGCAAGACGGTCGAAGGAGATTTCCTTTCCAGCGAGGACGTCGAACTACTCGAGACTCTGGCTGGCTACGTGGCCATTGCTATTCAGAACGCGCGCCTATATGCATCGCTGGAGCAGAAGATCGCGCAATATGAGCGGCTCAAAGACTTCAACGAAAACATCGTGGAGTCGATCAACGTCTGCGTGCTGGCCATCGATCTAGAGGACCGCATCGAGTCATGGAATTCGCAGATGGAAGTTATGTACGCGCTTCCCCGCTGGCAAGCCCTGACCCGGCCGTTGGGAGAAATCTTTCCCCAGGATTTCGTGCAGGAGTTTTACCGCCTTCGCCAGAGTCCGGGAATTCACAATCTTTACAAGTTCCGCCTGGCTACTCCGACCGGCGAAACCCGCATTGTGAACGTGGCCATCGCACCGCTGGTTACCAAGAAATTCAGTGTTGTCGGGCGGTTGATAATCATGGACGACATTACCGAGCGCATGGAGCTTGAAACCCAGCTGTCGCAAGCCGACAAGCTCTCATCAATCGGACTACTGGCCGCAGGTGTCGCGCACGAAGTAAATACGCCGCTCGCAGTGATCTCGTCGTATGCCCAGATGCTTTCCAAGCAGCTTCAGGGCGACGACCAAAAGAGCGGACTGCTCGACAAGATCACCCGCCAAACTTTCCGCGCTTCTGAAATCGTGAACAACCTGTTGAATTTCTCGCGCACCAACGCCGCTGAATTCACCGAGGTTGACCTGAACCGAATCATTATCGACACTCTGAATCTGCTTGAGCATCAGTTCAAGACCACGCGAGTCTTGGTACACGACGACCTGGCCCAAAACCTTCCGGCGATTCAGGGAAACGCCGGCCGCTTGCAGCAGGTTTTCCTGAACCTGTTCTTGAATGCAAAAGACGCGATGCCCTCGGGTGGCACCCTTAAAGTAAGCACTTCCAACGGTGATGGCGTTCGGGTCGCGATCTCGGACACCGGCACCGGCATTGCCCAGGAGCATATTCAGCGCATCTACGATCCATTCTTCACCACCAAGACCTCGCCGCAAGATGGCCAGCGTCGCGGGACCGGGCTCGGCTTGTCGGTTACCTACGGCATTATTCAAGAGCATGCCGGCAAGATCCGTGTGGAAAGCGCACCCGAATCGGGCACGACTTTTTATCTCGAATTTCCGTTGCTGAGGAAGGCAGTCAATGTCTGAAGCAGCTGTCATTTCGGGCCGGATGAACGATGTCACTCTGCCGTCTCAAGGCAGCGTGCTCATCATTGACGACGAAGCTGAAATACGCGAGTCGCTTCAGACTCTCCTCGAAATTGAAGGCTACGGGGTTGAGACCGCTATCAACGGTGAAGACGGCCTGTCCCGGCTGGGAGAACGTCCTTTCGATCTGGTATTGCTCGACCTTGCGCTTCCCGGACGCAGCGGTCTTGAGATCCTTCCCGACATCCGTGCGCTTGACCCCCAGATATCGGTCATCATGATTACCGCTTACGGCACGGTTGAAGATGCCGTCCGCGCCATGCAATCCGGTGCCGCGAATTTCCTCCAGAAACCCTGGGACAACGAAAAACTGCTGGCTGATGTTCGCTCCGCAGTCGCCCGCCGCCGCGCCGAAGAAGAAAATATCCAGCTCAAGCGCGCACTCAAGCGTCGCTACAACTTCGAAAATATCGTGGGCAAAAGCGAGCCCATGCTCAAGATCTTTGATATTGTGGCTCAGGTCGCGCCCAGTCGCTCGACGGTTCTGCTGCAAGGTGAAAGCGGCACCGGAAAAGAACTGATCGCGAAAGCGCTGCATCTGAATTCTCCGCGGCAAAATCGGCCCTTCGTCCCGGTGAATACCGGATCGATGCCCCCCGACCTGCTCGAATCCACTTTGTTCGGGCATGTAAAGGGCGCATTTACCAGTGCAGTCGCTTCAAAAAAGGGACTGTTCGAGATTGCTCATCGCGGAACCCTGTTTCTCGATGAGATTGGCACCATGGGCTTGGACACTCAGTCGAAGATCCTACGTGTGCTGCAGGACCGTAAGTTCATGCACCTGGGCGGGGTGAATGAAATTCAAGTGGATGTGCGAATCATTGCCGCCACCAACGTTGATTTGCGCCAGTTGGTCCGGGAAGGCAAGTTCCGCGAAGATCTTTTTTACCGGCTGAACGTCATCACCATCGATCTTCCCCCGCTGCGCCAGAGGAAGGAAGATATTCCGTTACTCGTGGATTTTTTCCTGCGCAAGTATTCCGAAGAGAATCAGCATGCTCCGCACCGCATGACCCCTGAGTCTTTACGGCCGATCATGAATTACTCCTGGCCCGGGAACGTGCGCGAACTCGAGAACGTGATTGAGCGGGCTGTCGTCCTGTCTTCCTCAGAACAAATTGGCCCCGATCTGCTGCCCGAGCAGGTCACTGGCAGGGGCGGAGCCATTCCCATGATCGCGTCCCGGCCCGACGCATCTTTGTTCGACGTAATGGAAGAATGCGAACGGCAAATCATTCTCGATATGCTGGAGAAGTGCAGCTGGAACCAGACCGAAACCGCCGAGCGTTTTCATATCCCGCTTTCCACGCTTAACCAGAAGATCAAACGCCTTAGCATCGAAATCAAGAAAAAGAGCAGGGAATAGTGGACTCTGAAGTCTAAAGCCTGATGCCTGAAGCCGCCTTCGTCCTCTGCTATATTCCTTTTAGTGGACATCGAGCTCATCTCACCGAGTGATTGGGCCAAACAGAAAATCCTGGCGGTCCAGGAATACGCTGTTATTGCAGCCCGCTCCATCGGAAATCTGTTTACTTCGCCACGCTACCTCGGCGATACCACGCAACAGGCTGACCTTATTGGGGTCGGATCGTTACCCATCGTTATCCTTTGCGGATTCTTCACTGGTGGCGCATTGGCGCAGAACAGCGGAAGCACGCTGCAGAGGTTCGGCTCGCTTTCGTTGATCGGACAACTGGTGTCACTCGGCATGGTCCGCGAGTTGGGCCCCGTGATCACCGGACTTATGGTTGCAGGACGCAACGCCTCGGGCATGGCGAGCGAACTGGGTTCAATGGTGGTTACTGAGCAGATTGACGCCATGCGTGCCTTGGGCACGGACCCGATGCGGAAGCTGGTCACCCCGCGCGTAGTTTCAACTGTGGTCATGTTGTTTTTTCTCACAATAATTTCGGACGCATTCGGCATCGCCGGCGGAGGCGTAGCCTCCGCTCTATTCTTTGGTGTTGATTTCCACCAATACTGGAGCACCGCCTGGCAGATTCTCGTTTTCCAGGACGTTTTCATGGGCCTGGCTAAACCCGTTCTGTTCGGATTCATTATTTCCAGCGTCGGCTGCTACTACGGAATTTCTGCGCGGGGCGGTACGCAAGGCGTTGGCCGCGCCACCACTCAAGCCGTAGTCGCTTCTTCAATCCTCATTATTACCGTTGACTTTTTCATTACCCGGCTTTCGATGACTCTGTTTGGAGGATGATCTTTCCAGCATGGCGAGTCCTCCATTAGTCGCAGAGCAGCGAATCCAGTCGCATCCGCCGGCGGCGATCACTCTCGAATTCGAAAATGTTTTTATGTCCTTCGAGGACAAACAGGTCCTCGATGGCATCTCCTTTCAATTGCGATTTGGCGAAACTAAAGCCATCTTCGGCGTTGCCGGTTCGGGCAAGAGCACCATTCTGAAGCTTGCTCTCGGTCTTCTAAAGCCCGACGCGGGCAGAATTTTCGTTCTCGGCGAAGAGATTACCAGCATGCCCGAGAGTGCGTTGTTCGATCTCCGCCGTCGCGTCGGCATTGTGTTCCAGGAGAGCGCACTCTTCGATTCGCTGACCGTACGAGAGAACGTCGCGTTCCGTCTGCTGGAAGAAGGCGATGTCCCGGAGGAACAGATCGAAGAGAGAGTGCGCGAAGCGCTCAGTTTTGTGGAGCTTGAGAATACCGTCAACCTGTATCCGTCGGAGCTTTCCGGAGGAATGCGCCGTCGCGTCGCTATCGCCCGCACCATCATTACCCATCCCGAGGTCCTGCTCTACGATTCACCCACTGGCGGGCTCGATCCCGTGACTTCGAATACCATCATTGAGTTGCTGGTAAAACAAAGAGACGTTTACAAGACCAGCGCATTGCTTGTGACCCATCGGCTGCAGGACGCCTTTACCATGGCCACACATTACTTCGATCGTGCTGAAAACAAGATGAAGCCGCTGCCTCCGAATGCGCGGGCGTCCGTCCCCTTGTGCTTCCTGATCTTGCGGGACGGTCACATTATTTTCGACGGGGATTTGAAGAGTCTGCGTGAAACCCGGGACGAATACATCCGGGAATACATTTCATAGAGGATCACACCTTACTGGCTACGATTTTCTCTTGAAGATCGTGATGGTTGTCTTTGCGCTTGCCGATTCGGCCTGATCTCCCCATAGAAAAATCGGTTCCGGCTCGACCAGTTCAACAACGCCGACGCGCTGATAGTTCTGCTTCAGGTAAGCGTTGGCCCAATTGAAAAACCCCGGCAGCCGCGCCGAACTCACGGTTGTGAGCCACGAATTTGCATCGTTGAAATACACGAAGTAGGCAGGATGGCTGGCCTCCACTTCTGCCATCAGTCGCTCCTGCATCTTCTGCCAATACGGCTGGTTCTCCATCAGAGGGTAAAGGTATATGTACCCCGTCGCTGACACCCGGTGCGAATCGAAGTAGATCTCCGGCTCCGAGCCCAACACGCCGATGCGGTCACCTGGCAAGGTGTGTTGTTCCAGATAGCTGGCGATCTGTTGGGCCTCTGGGAAGCCTTCATTCATGCCGTAGGCGTATCGGCAGGCTTGAACGGGAGTTAGACGGAAGTAGTATCCGAAGTTGAGTGCAACACTGCAGACAAGTGCGACGCCAAAGATTGCAAATGGTATGGCACGAAATGCCAGCCTTGCACCGTGTAGCGCCTGAATGAAAGATTCAATTGCAAGTCCCACCAGCAAAGCAATTGCCGGTACCGCCAGCAGGAAGTAGTGGAATCGGAAGTATAGTCCGGCTGAAACCCCAAACATGGAGAACACTAGCAGTCCCAAGACAAACGGCGCCCGTTTACGGAGTGGCTCATGCCAGAACAGACCAACTATCCCGAGCAGGGCCAGAATCCATAGTCCCGGCGCTGCTGTAAAGATCCGCGAGAAATGGTACGTGAAGAGGTCCCAACCGTCTTTAAACGTTAGCAATCCCGAGTATTGGCGCGCATACGAAAAGGTCCAGAACCAGAAATCCCCGAATACACCAGAGCGCCACATTAAAAAGCACGTGATCAGAAATGGAAGCGCGCATCCCGCGAGAAAAACCGCCGAGCGAACAACGAGTCTCTTCCATCCGCTGGCCGCGCGCAGTGAAAAATACAGGATGTAAAAAAAACCGAACGCACCGAAAAAGACCCCCGGCTGCTTCATGATAAAAGCCAACCCGAAGAGGATTCCGCTGCAAAAATAAAGCCAGGCTTGCTCGTGCACTTCTGCCCACAACAGAAGAATCAAGGCTGGGACCGCAGCGAAGACCACAAAATGAGTGGCATGGCCTGCCAGTCCGAGTGTCGCCGGAATCGTGGAGAGCAAGGCGTACGCTGCGGCTGCGGCCACCGCTGACCATGGGCCCAGGAGCTGCAATTCCAGTAAATAAATAAGTAGGATAGCGGCAGCATTTCCTAGCATCACGCCCAGATGAATCCCCCGCGGCGTTTCGCCCAGCGCAGCCATAATTACCGCGTAACATGCGTACGTCCCCGGCAGTTTCATGTTGTAGGCGAGCTTGTAAGGGGGAATGCCTTGAAGCATCAATTGGCCGGCGTATGCGTATTCGCCCTCATCGCGCTCAAGCGGCGTGTCTGCGAGCCGCCAACGGACAGCGCTGAAAAAAATCACAAGCAGCAGAATTGCGATTAGGGAAGAATTGAACCGGCTTCTTGCCAC
>Ga0105241_10004389_pt1 | contig 10428 bp, 13 predicted proteins | sample KBSC64metaG_FD_80422 | JGI IMG/M metagenome (GOLD analysis project Ga0105241, IMG submission 80422) | Corn rhizosphere microbial communities from Kellogg Biological Station, Michigan, USA - KBS C6-4 metaG | ecosystem: Host-associated > Plants > Roots > Rhizosphere > Soil | place: Michigan, USA...
GGCCAGGACCAGGCAGACAGCAACGATGATGAGATAGGATTCGATACGACCCCCCGGTAGCGAACGTGCAGTGTGCCGAAACCGGGCGCAACGGTAAACTGTCGACCCTGAATGCTTTTTGTTGACTTTGTGCGGTGCAAAAACTACCATCCCGCGCGCCATGAACAACGTGTTGCCGGAATCCGTGGACGCGTGGCGCATGGTGCAGGCGCGGCGGTCGTTTCAGGGGAGTTTGCCGCTCGCCTCGTTGCCGCGCTTGCGCGGCAGTCTGGCGGCCACCGATGGCGCCGTGGATTTCGATCTGGAATTCGGCAAGGATGATCTGGGCGTGGCGCATCTGCGCGTGCGCGCGGACGCGACGCTGCCTTTGACCTGTCAGCGCACGCTGGAAGTTTTCCGGCTGCCGGTACACGTGGATGCCCGGCTCGGGCTGATCACGAAGGAGGCCGACGAGGCCGCGCTGCCCGGCGAATACGAGCCGCTGTTGACGACTGATGGCCATCTGCATCTGGCCGACGTGGTCGAAGACGAATTGATCCTGGCCTTGCCGGTGATACCGGTAAAGCCCGGAGCGGAATACCAGGAACCGGCGATTGCCGGTGCCGTGCAGGACGATGCGGAGGAAACAAAAAATCCCTTCGCCGTGCTGCAAAACCTCAAGCACAAATAAATCTGCAAGCAAATCTGATCTGGAGTAAAGCGTCATGGCCGTTGCCAAAAGCCGTAAATCCCCGTCCCGTCGCGGCATGCGCCGTGCCCACGATGCGTTGAGCGCCAAGCAACTCGGCACCGACCCGACTTCGGGCGAGGTGCATCTGCGCCACCACGTCACCAAGGACGGCTACTACCGTGGTCGCAAGGTCATCGCCGACAAGGTCAAGGTGAAAGACGAGGATTGATTCCTCGACCTGAGCTGCCAGGGGAATCGCTCTGATTTACGCACGCATTGCCGGTACCGGCAGTTTCCTGCCGGAGAAGGTGCTCACCAACGCCGATCTCGAGAAACTCGTCGACACGAGCGATGAGTGGATCGCGTCGCGCACCGGTATCCGCCAGCGCCATATCGCCGCCGAAGGCCAGACCACCTGTGATCTGGCCGAGGGTGCCGCGCGCGCGGCACTTGAAGCCGCCGGCGTCGAGGCCGGCGAGATCGAACTGCTGATCGTCGGCACGACCACGCCGGACCTGATTTTCCCTTCCACCGCTTGCCTGTTGCAGCATCGCATCGGCGCGAACGGTTGTGCGGCGTTCGATGTCAATGCCGCGTGCTCGGGCTTCGTCTATGCACTGTCGGTGGCGGACAAGTTCATCCGCTCAGGCACAGTCAAGACCGCGCTCGTCGTCGGCGCGGAAACGCTTTCGCGCATGCTCGACTGGTCCGACCGCGGCACCTGCGTGCTGTTCGGCGACGGTGCCGGAGCCGTCGTGCTCAAGGCATCCGACGAGCCCGGCATCCTGTCCACGCATATTCACGCCGACGGCGGGTTCAAGGAACTGTTGTGGAATCCGGTCGGCGTTTCGGTCGGATTCAAACCGGGCGAAAAGAACGCCGGCGTGAAAGTGTTGATGGCCGGCAGCGAAGTGTTCAAGGTCGCAGTCAAGACGCTCGACCGCGTTGTCGACGAGACCCTCGCGGCCAATGGCCTCGACAAGCACGCCATCGACTGGCTGATTCCGCACCAGGCCAATTTGCGCATTATCCAGGCGACGGCAAAGCGCCTGGACATGCCGATGGAGCGCGTCATCGTCACTGTGGACAAGCACGGCAATACCTCATCCGGTTCCGTGCCGCTGGCGCTCGACCATGCCGTGCGCACCGGCAAGGTGCAGCGTGGCCAGTTGCTGCTGCTTGAAGCCTTCGGCGGCGGCTTTACGTGGGGCTCCGCTTTGTTGCGGTATTGAACCGGCCCTCACTCCAATTTCTTTTTTTCCGAAGCTGATTCGCAATGACTCAGGCAGCCAATCTCGCTTTTGTTTTTCCCGGTCAGGGATCGCAGTCGCTCGGCATGCTCGCCGATCTCGGCAGCGAATTCGCCGTGGTCAAATCCACCTTCGACGAAGCTTCCGCCGGCGCAAGTGTCGACCTGTGGGCGCTATCGCAGCGCGGCCCGGAAGAAGATCTCAATCGCACCGAAAACACGCAGCCGGCGTTGCTTGCCGCGGGCGTCGCCGTGTGGCGCGTGTGGCACGAACGCGGCGGCGCCACACCGTCGGTACTGGCCGGACACAGTCTGGGCGAATACACCGCGCTGGTCTGTGCCGGTGCGCTCGGCCTGCGCGACGCGGCTGCGCTGGTCGCAGAACGCGGACGTCTGATGCAGGCGGCGGTGCCGCCGGGCGTGGGCGCGATGGCGGCCATCCTTGGTGGAGACGATGTGCAGATCGCCCAGGTCTGCGCTGAGGTCGCGAACGGTGAAGTCGTCGCGCCGGTCAATTTCAACGCACCGGGACAACTCGTTATCGCCGGCAATGTCGCGGCCGTGGATCGCGCCATTGCGCGCCTGGCCGAGCTTGGCGTACGCAAGACGGTGAAACTCGCGGTCAGCGTGCCTTCGCATTGCGCGCTGATGCGCGGGGCGGCGGACGAGCTCGCGAAAAAGTTCGACACGCTCTCATGGTCGCTGCCGAAAATTCCGGTAATTCAGAATGTTGACGCGAAATCCTGCGACAGCGTCGAAGATATCCGTTCCGCCCTCGCGCGGCAGCTCTATTCGCCGGTGCGCTGGACGGAAAGCGTGCAGCAGCTTGCCGCACGTGGCGTCACGCGCGTGGCCGAATGCGGCCCCGGCAAGGTGCTGACCGGATTGCTCAAGCGCATCGAACGTACCCTCGATGGCCGCGCCATCGGCGCGCCGGGCGACATGACCCAGGCGCTTGGCGAATGGGCGGTCGGGTCGCATTGAAGCCCGATCCTCGATAAATCTCCGCAACTGCCGAAACGCTGATCGAGCATCCGCTTGACAGCGCTTTTTATTGCGCTTATATTCAACCAATAGGTTGAATGAATATCGCCATGTCGAACCTCGATCTCGCCTTTGCCGCACTCGCCGATCCCACCCGGCGCCGCATCGTCGCGAAGTTGACGCGCGGCGAAATTCGCGTGACCGATCTGGCATTGCCGTTCGACATGTCGCTCAACGCGGTGTCCAAGCACATCAAGGTGCTGGAGGGGGCGGGCCTGGTGCGCCGCACGCGCGTCGGCCGCGAGCACTACCTGCGCCTGCGCGCGCAGCCGCTGCGCGAAGTGGCGCGCTGGACTTCGCAATACGAACGTTTCTGGACCCAGCGCCTCGATGCGCTGGGCGAATTCCTCAACCAGCAGAAGGAGTCCGAAAATGATGAGTCTTAACGAAAACGCCATGGGTCCGTTCCGGATCAGTGTGGGTAAAATCTACGATGCGCCGCCCGATCGCGTGTTCCGGGCATGGACCGATCCGGCCAGCGCCAAGGCATGGCTGGCGATGGGTGGTGATGCAAGCATCGATCCCCGTCCCGGCGGATTGTTTTATCTGGGCATGCCGTTCGAGAATGGCACCCACCCGCATTACGGCCGCTACCTGCGTGTGGATGCGCCACGTCTGCTGGAGTTCACGTGGGTTAGCGAACACACGCGCGGCAAAGAATCGGTGGTCACTATCGAATTCAAGGCGCATGGCAAACAGACCGAGTTGAGCCTGACCCATGCAGGACTGCCGGACGAGGAGATGGGCCGGAAGCACACGGTAGGCTGGACGCATTTCCTGGACACGCTGATCGCGCGTTTGGCGTAGGCGGCGCCGCACGTGGAGCTCGATCCTGTTTCCGTGTAACGTTCGCGCCTTCGATTCCTTGAATGGCGCGAACATGATGGATCAGAAACTCACGGGCGAAATCGCTCTCGTCACCGGCGCCAGCCGCGGCATCGGCGCGGCGATTGCGGATACGCTCGCCGCGCACGGCGCGAAGGTCGTCGGCACCGCGACCAGCGAAGCCGGCGCGCAGGCGATAACTGCGAGGCTCGCCCCGCACGGCGGCGTCGGCCGCGTGTTGAACGTGACCGACGGTGCGGCAGTCGAGACATTGATCGACGACATCGCCAAAGAATTCGGAAGCGTCACCATTCTCGTCAACAACGCCGGTATCACTCGCGATCAATTGCTGCTGCGCATGAAGGACGAGGATTGGAACGCGATCCTCGACACGAACCTGTCTTCGGTATATCGCACTTCGAAAGCGGTGATACGCGGCATGATGAAGGCGCGCAAGGGACGCATCATCTCGATCGCATCCGTCGTCGGCGTGACCGGCAATCCGGGGCAGGCGAATTACGCCGCGGCCAAGGCCGGCATCATCGCATTCTCCAAATCGCTCGCGCGCGAGATCGGTTCGCGTGGGATCACCGTGAATGTGGTCGCGCCCGGATTCATCGACACCGACATGACGCGCGCGCTCACCGACGACCAACGCAAGGCATTGTTGCCGAACATTGCGCTCGGCAAGCTTGGCGCCGTGCAGGACATCGCCGATGCGGTGCTGTTCCTCGCATCGCCATCCGCCAACTACATCACCGGCGAGACGCTGCACGTCAATGGCGGGATGTACATGCCGTAGGGATCGTCAAACGCCCGTTTGCTGGCGCCCGGGCGAGGCTTCCACTACAATCCGCGCGCTCCGATTCACGGAATCCACATTGGTGAGGGTTTGCACATGAGCAGCATCGAAGATCGCGTCAAGAAGATCGTTGTCGAACAACTGGGCGTCAAGGAAGATGAAGTCACGCCGAACTCCTCGTTCGTCGACGATCTGGGCGCGGACTCGCTCGACACGGTCGAGCTGGTGATGGCGCTGGAAGAAGAATTCGAATGCGAGATTCCGGACGAGGAAGCCGAGAAAATCACCACCGTGCAGCAGGCGGTCGATTACATCAAGGCCCACGTCAAGGCCTGATTTTCCCGTCAGCGCATCACGTCAAGCTGCGCCGCACGGCGCAGTTTGCGTTTCTGGCGTTGTCATCGCAATGAGCGCATTCGCATGAGCAACAAACGTCGCGTCGTCATCACAGGCCTCGGCATCGTCAGCCCCGTCGGCAACGACGTGGCGACGGCGTGGAAAAACATCCTTGCCGGACACAGCGGCATCGGTCCGGTCACCCATTTCGACGCGAGCACGTTTCCGACGCGCATCGCCGGCGAAGTGCGCGATTTCGATCCGGCGCAATTCGTCGCGCCGAAAGACGTCAAGAAGATGGATCCGTTCATCCATTACGGCGTTGCCGCGTCGCTGCAAGCGTTGAAGGATGCCGGCATGCATCCGCACGAACACGACGAGGAGCGCATTGGCTGCGCGGTCGGCGCCGGCATCGGCGGCATCCACACGATTGAGCGCACCAGCATCGCCTACCACGAAGGCGGCCAGCGCAAGATTTCGCCGTTCTTCGTGCCCGCATCCATCATCAACATGGCTTCGGGCAACCTGTCGATCATGTTGGGCTTGAAAGGCCCGAACATCGCCTGCGTCACGGCTTGCACCACGGCCACGCACAATCTCGGTTTGGCCATGCGCCTGATCCAGTACGGCGACGCCGACGTGATGGTCGCCGGCGGCGCGGAATATTCCACGACGGGCGTCGCGATGGGCGGATTCTGCTCGGCGCGCGCCATGTCCACGCGCAACGACGAGCCGACGAAAGCGAGCCGCCCGTGGGACAAGGATCGCGATGGCTTCGTGCTCGCCGATGGCGCCGGCGTGCTGGTACTCGAGGAATACGAACATGCTAAAAAGCGTGGCGCGCGGATTTACTGCGAGCTGTCCGGCTTCGGCATGAGCGCCGATGCCTACCACATCACTTCGCCAAGCGAGAACGGCGAGGGTGCGGCGCGCTGCATGACGGCTGCATTGAAGGATGCCGGACTCAACGCGGACCAGATCCAGTACGTCAACGCGCACGGCACCTCCACGCCGGCCGGCGACGCGGCCGAGGCGCAGGCGGTCAAGACCTGCTTCGGCGATGCAGCGAAAAAGATCATGGTGTCCTCGACCAAATCCATGACCGGGCATTTGCTCGGTGCGGCCGGCGGCGTGGAAGCGATTTTCAGCGTACTTGCGATCCGCGACAACGTCGCGCCGCCGACGATCAACCTGGACAATCCGGGCGAAGGCTGCGACCTGGATTTCGTGCCGCACACGGCGCGCCAGACGCGCATCGACGCCGCGCTGTCGAATTCGTTCGGTTTCGGCGGCACCAACGGCACGCTGGTCTTCAAGCGGATTTGAGCGGCAACATCGTGCGACGCACGCTATCCGGCGCGCGCGATCTGCTCGCGCTCGTCGCCGCGAATCCGCGGCGTTATCCGTGTTTGCTCGAAAGCGCCGCGTCCGGCACGAGCTCGCGCTACGACATCCTGTTCGCGTTCCCGCAGGACGCACTCGTCCTGCACACCGGTGGTCGCGTGCGCGATGCGGCGGGGAACGATCGCGGCACGGATTTTCTTGATGCGCTCGACGCGGCTTTCCAGTCCGAGCCGGCGCTGGACGCAGCCGATGCGCCGTTCGCAGGCGGTTGGGCACTTTTCCTGAGCTACGAACTTGCAGGGCAGATCGAACCCGGCCTGCGTTTGCCGCCCGCACCCGATCCGGAAATTCCCATCGCGCTGGCGTTGCGCTGTCCGGCCGCAATCATTGTCGATCGCGTCGCGCGCAATACGCATCTCGTCGCCGAATCCGAGCACATGCATTTGCTCGACGCGCTCGCGGACGATCTCGCCGCGTTGCCGGAATTCTTGCCCGCGGCTGTCGCTGCTGCGCATGTCGATGAAGACGATCCGCAGCGTTTCCTCGATGGTGTTGCGCGTATCCATGAACATCTGAGACGCGGCGACACCTACCAGATCAATCTGTCGCGCGAATGGCGCGTGCGTTGTGTGACAGCACCGGCTGACGTGTACGCCAGTCTGCGCCGCGCCAATCCCGCGCCGTTTTCCGGACTATTGCAGTGGAACGATTGGGCGATTGCCAGTTCCTCGCCCGAACGTCTGGTCGAAGTGCGCGACGGCATCGCGCAGACGCGCCCGATCGCGGGCACGCGTCCGCGCCTTGCCGGCGACGACGACGCGGCGCGCGTGCGCGAGCTGATCGCGCATCCCAAGGAACGCGCCGAACACGTCATGCTGATCGACCTGGAGCGCAACGATCTCGGTCGCATCTGCGCACCCGGCTCGGTCGAGGTGGATGAGCTGATGACGGTGGAAAGCTACGCGCATGTGCATCACATCGTGTCCAACGTACGCGGATGCCTGCGCGCGGATGCGACGCCGGGCGATGTCATCCGTGCGGTGTTTCCCGGCGGCACGATCACCGGCTGCCCGAAGGTTCGCAGTATGCAGATCATTACCGAACTCGAAGGCGTCGGCCGCGGCGCCTACACTGGTGCACTGGGCTATCTCGACCGCGGCGGCAACATGGATCTGAACATCCTGATCCGCACGCTGACGATGCGCGACGGACTCGTCCGCCTGCGCGCCGGCGCCGGCATCGTGGCCGATTCGGATGCACAGAGCGAGCTCGCCGAAACCCGTGCCAAGGCGCGTGGGCTGTTGCGTGCCCTGGGCGTGACCGGTTAGTACGCGGTGGCGAGTTCAGGCAAAATCCCGGCGTCGCCGCGTTTCTCTTGGAGCACCGTTTGAGCCGAAGCCGAAAAATCCTTGGCGGATTCATATTCGCGGCGTTCGTCGCCTCGCTTGTGCTCGGTGCGTATTTCTACGCCGACTTCCTGCGCTTCGCGGATGCGCCGCTGGCGCCGTTGCCGGAATCGGCCACGCTCGATGTCGCCCTTGGCACGCCGTTGCCGGGCATAGTGCGCGATCTGGATGGGCGTGGCATCCGTTCCGGTCCGGCGCTGTACTGGCGCCTGTTGGCGCGGCAGATGGGCGTCGCCGGCCGACTGCATGCCGGCGAATACGCGTTCGATCCGGGGATCACGCCGCGTGGCCTGCTCGCGAAGATGGCGGCGGGCGAGGTGATTCAGCACAAATTTACCATTGTGGAAGGGTGGACATTTGCACAATTGCGCGACGCGCTCGCGCACGATGCGGCGCTGGTGCAGACGCTGCCGGCATTGAGCGACCCGGAAGTCATGCAGGCGCTGGGGGCGGGCGGCGCGCCGCCGCAAGGCTGGTTTCTGCCGCAGACCTACCAGTTCGTCAAGGGCATGAGCGACATGGATGTCCTGCGCCGGGCGCACAAGGCGATGCAAGCGACACTGGAAAAATTCTGGAGCGCGCGTGCTGCGGATTTGCCGCTGAAATCGCCGTATGAGGCGCTGATTCTGGCGTCCATCGTCGAAAAAGAAACGGCGCAGCCGGCCGAGCGCGGACTCATTGCCGGCGTGTTCGAGCATCGCCTGAAAATCGGCATGCGCCTGCAAACCGATCCTGCCGTGATCTACGGACTGGGTTCGAATTACGACGGCAAGATCCACACGCGCGATCTGGAAACCGACACGCCGTACAACACCTACACGCGCGCCGGCCTGACGCCGACGCCGATCGCGTTGCCTGGCGCGGCGTCCATTGAGGCGGTGCTGCATCCGGCACCGACCGATGCGTTGTACTTCGTCGCGCGCGGCGACGGCACGCACGAGTTTTCGGCGACGCTCGAGGCGCATAATCGCGCCGTGGCGAAATACCAGTTGCATCGCAATCCATGACCGGAAAACTCATCACCCTCGAAGGCGGCGAAGGCGCGGGCAAGAGCACCGTACTCGAAGCCGTGCGCGAATTGTTGGCCGCGCGCGGCATCGATGCGCTGGTCGTGCGCGAACCCGGCGGCACGCCTGCGGGCGAAGAAATCCGCAAGGTGCTGCTCGATACCGCGCATCGCGGCTTGTGCGCGGAAGCCGAACTGCTGCTGATGTTCGCATCGCGCGCGCAACTGGTGCGCGAACTCGTGCGGCCCGCGCTGGCGGCCAAGCGCTGGGTGCTGTCCGACCGCTTCACGGACGCGAGCTTTGCCTATCAGGGCGGTGGCCGCGGACAACCCGCGGATCGCATCGCCGAACTCGAGCGTTGGGCGGCGGATGGATTGAAACCGGATTTGACCTTGCTGCTGGATCTGCCGGTCGCGGAAGGATTGAAACGCGCCAACGGTCGCGGTTCGGCAGATCGCATCGAAATGGAAAATGCGGATTTTTTCGAGCGCGTGCGCGCCGCGTATCGCACGCGCGCGGCGGCCGAGCCGGCGCGTTTCCGCCTGATCGATTCAAGCCGTCCGCTTGCAGCCGTGCTGGCCGACGTGCGCCGTGCCGTAGGCGCATTCCTCGACACTGAGGCGGCGCGCGCATGAATCTCGCGCCGTGGCATGCGCAAGACTGGCAGCGCCTGCTGGCGCGCCGCGCGCAGGATCGCCTGCCGCATGCGCTGCTGCTGTGCGGACCGGCTGGACTGGGCAAGCGCGCATTCGCCGATGCCTTCGTCGCCGCGTTGCTGTGCGAACGTGCCGGCGACTCCGCTTGCGGGCAATGCCGGGCCTGCACGCTGCTCAAGGCGGGCAGTCATCCGGATGCGGTGCGGGTGACGCTGGAACTGCGCGACGACGGCACGCCGCGCACCGAGATCATCGTCGACCAGATCCGCGCGCTCGGCGAACGCCTTGCGCTGACGCCACAATTCGGCGGCCTGCAGATCGCATTGATCGATCCGGCCGATGCGATGAACGCGAGTGCCGCGAATGCCTTGCTCAAGACGCTGGAAGAACCCACACCGGCGACGGTGATCATCCTCGTCGCCGACCGCCCCGCACGTCTGCCCGCGACGATCCGCAGCCGTTGCCAGCGCATCGATTTCCACCTGCCGCCGCGCGAGCAGGCGCTGGCGTGGATGAGCGGGCGGGGCGTCGATGCGAAAACCGCTCCTGCGGCGCTGGACGTGGCCGCGGGCAATCCCGGCGTCGCGCTGGAATTGGCCAAATCCGGCGGCCTGGCCTTGCATGCGGAAGTCGACGCCGACCTGCGCGCGCTGCGCGGCGGCACGGCCACGGCATCGCAGATCGCCATACGCTGGAGCAAGTCCGAGCCGGAGCGGCGCCTGTGGTTCGCCGCCATGCAGCTGCAGGATTGCGCGCGCGCCTTGACCGCGCCCACCGAATTGCCCAAGCTAGCGGCGGGGTTCGACCGCATCAACCGCGCACGCGAACAGTTGCGCGGACCGTTGCGGACGGAGTTGGTGATACTGGACGCGCTGTCGGCACTGGCCGCGTAACGAGGAGCAAGCGCAATGGCCGCACCCAATCTGGCTATGCCGCGGCAAGGCATCCTGCCGCTGACGATCAAGGACAAGACCGCGCTGTACAGCGCCTACATGCCGTTCGTGCGCGGCGGCGGCCTGTTCGTGCCGACGGCCAAGCGCTACAACATTGGCGACGAAGTGTTTATCCTGCTCACGTTGATGGACGAGA